>Ga0302196_10004434_pt1 | contig 12759 bp, 9 predicted proteins | sample II_Bog_N1_3_FD_198794 | JGI IMG/M metagenome (GOLD analysis project Ga0302196, IMG submission 198794) | Peat permafrost microbial communities from Stordalen Mire near Abisko, Sweden - II_Bog_N1_3 | ecosystem: Environmental > Terrestrial > Soil > Wetlands > Peat | place: Sweden: Abisko, Stordalen...
CGGCTCGGCGACCTTCCAGGGATCGGCGGGTGGGATAGCGCTCAACGCCCCCGTCGTGGGCATGGGTGGCTGAGCAGTACCGGACGGGCGCGTGCAGGCCATCGGACTCGGGTGAAGTTGAGAACTGAGGGCTGGAACGGACCTGCTGCTACGCATATGCCGTCCTCAACTGACAGACCTGAGCCGGCTCTCGAGCAGTTGGTCCCGGCCTCGCCGGGTGAGGTCAGCTGGAGACGTCAGGTTGCTCAGCCCCCGTGCTCTAGGAATTCAGCGGGGTGCCGTCGAGGGCGCAGTGCAGGCAGGCCTCCACCGGTTCCGTCGAAGGCGCCCCGTCGATCGGACCATCATGCGACGGTGGCGGGTTGCGGATCCCGAGTGCAGACACCGCACCGCCGATGACGCACCACGACCCGGCGATGAGGGCGGCCGACCGGAATCCTCCGGCCAACTCGGCCGGGTGCAGGTAGCTGCTGCCCGAAATGCCAGCCAGCGCCGGGAGCACGGCTACGGCGATGAGCCCTCCGACCCGGGCGACATCGTTGTTGACAGCCGACGCCACGCCGGCGTGTTCGTCGGCCACTGCGCTGAGCGCGGTGGCCGTGAGCGGCGCAACCGTGGCGGCCAGACCCAGGCCGAACACCACCATTGCCGGCAACACCCCGGACACGTAGGACGAATCAGTCGTCGAGCGGGCGAGGAGTGCCAGGCCGACCCCGATCACCAGTGGCCCAACGCTCATCTGGAGGCGTGGTCCGATCCGGGACGCCAGCTGCGCTGATCGGGCGGAGAGCAGGAGCATGATCGCGGTGAGGGGGAGCAGGGCGACTCCGGACTCCAGTGGGGTGTAGTGGTCCACCACCTGGAGCTCGACCGGGAGGAGGAACAGCAGCCCGCCCAGTGAGGCATAGACCAGGAAGGTGACCACGTTGGTCACGGTGAACTGGCGCTCCCGGAAGAACGCGAGCGGGAGCATCGGCGTCGGCGATCGCCGCTCGACGAGCACGAACGCGATGATCCCGGCGACCCCGGCGACCAGCATGGCCAGGACCGCTGGAGCGGACCAGCCAAGGGTGGGCCCTTCGATCAGGGCGAAGGTCACTCCGGCCAGTCCCACGACCGCCATGGCGGCACCCGGTACGTCGACCCGACCAGCCGCACTCGGATCCTTCGATTCGGGTACGTGACGCACCGAGGAGAAAAGCACCAGCACGCCGATCGGGATGTTGATGAGGAAGATCCATCGCCAGGAGGCGACGCTGATCAGGTACCCACCGAGGAGGGGGCCGGCCGCCGTGGCCACTCCGCCCAGTCCGGACCAGGCGCCGATGGCCCGGCTCCGGTCCTCGGGATCGAAGGATGCCTGGATGATGGCCAGGCTGCCCGGGGTCAGGAGGGCCGCTCCCACACCCTGCAGCACCCGTGTGGCGATGAGGACGTCCGTGCTCGGAGCCAGCGCACACGCCGCCGAGGCGACTGCGAACCACACCACCCCGATGTTGAACACCCTCCGCCTGCCCCTGCGGTCGCCGAGGGACCCTCCGAGGAGCAACAGGGCGGCCAGGGCCAGGGTGTAGCCGGTGACCACCCACTGCAGGGTGGAGAGGGGGGCGTGGAACTGCCGTCCGATGCTCGGGAGGGCGATGCCGACGACCGTCCCGTCGATCGCGGCCATGCCCGAGCCGAGGACCGTTGCTGCGATCACCCACCGCCCGGCCGCCGTCGAGTACCGCACCAGGCCACGTTAGTGAACATGGGTCATCCGCTGTTTCGTGCCTGTGGCGGGTGATGCCGTCCAGCGTGTCCAAGATTCGGCTCTCTGAGCCGGCTGGCCACGCTGGTGAACCGGGTGACGGTCCGCCGCCCGGCGAATGTCACCCTTGGCGCCGGAAGCTGCGGGCGGACGGGCTCCGCGGACCCGACCTCGGGATGTCGGCCTGTCACCAAGGTGCAGATTCATCATCTCGGGGCACGGCCCGCCGGCTACTTGGAGGTCATCACCCAGACGCCGTCCCAGTCGGCAGGAGGGTTCCCCTGCAGTACGGTGCACCGCTCGATGTAGGTGCCGGCGAGGGCGTCGTCGGGGTTCGCCCGGAGCGTCTCGCGGAACGCGTCGATGGCGGCGTCCCAGGTACCGGCCCGGTACTTCTCCATTCCGTCACGGAAGTGGTTGACCGCATCCATGAGGTTCGGGAAGGTCTGGGGCGTGTGGTAGTCGAGGACCTCGTAGACGCCGACCGGTTGGGTCTTGCCCTTGACCACGACGTGGTCCACCTCGCGGGTGCGGTAGACGCCCTTGAGCAGTCCGAACGTGTGCTCGCTGATCAGGATGCGGGCGCTGTACTCCTTGCAGGCACTCTCGAGGCGGGACGCAAGGTTCACCCCGTCGCCGATCATGGTGAAGTCCATGCGCTTGGGGCTGCCGATGTTGCCGGCCACCACCGTGCCGGTGTTGATGCCCACGCCCATGTCGATCGGGGGACGTCCGTCCTGGATGCGCTGGTGGTTCCACTCGAAGAGGGACGAGATCATGGAGATGGCTGCCTGGACGGCGCGGTCGGCGTCGTCCTCGTGCGCGACCGGCAGCCCGAACGCAGCCATGATCGCGTCACCGATGAACTTATCGAGCATGCCCCCCTGCTGCTGGATGCACTCCACCATGATGGTGAAGTAGTCGTTCAGGAGTGTGACGGTGGCCTGTGGTCCGAGCTCCTCGGCCAGCGTGGTGAAGCTCCGCACGTCGGAGAAGAGCACGCTGGCCTCGACGCTCTTTCCGCCGAGGAGGTCCTCGTCCCCTCGCAGGAGCTGATCCGCGAGTCCGGGATCCATGTACCGGGCCATGGTGGAGCGGACCCGCTTTTCGCCGCTGATGTCCTCCATGACGATCATCGTCCCCAGGTGCTCGCCATTGCCGCCGATGAGTGGGAGCACGCTCACGTTCGCCGACACCACTCCGTCGGCCCCGTCAGCGCTCGGATCGGAAAGACGCTGGACGTCGACGTCCATCGCCAGTTCGGGCGTGCGGACGGTGTCGTCCGCCACGCGCGCCACCATGGCACCGATGATGGCCTCGGCCTCTCCGAACACCTCGGAGTGGTGGCGCCCGACGATCATTGCCGTCCCGGCGCCGAGGATCCGACGACCTGCCTCATTGCAGGTGGCGACGGATCCGGCTTTGTCGAGGGTGAGGACGCCGTTCGACATGCTGGCCAGCATGGCCTCGCTGTAGTTGCGCATGTTCTGGACGTCGTCGAAGAGCTTGGCGTTCTGCAGCGCGATCGACACCTGCGCCGTGAACGCCTTGAGCCGCTGCTCGTCCTCGGCGGTGAAGGGTCCACCACGCCGGTTGAGCACCTGGGTGACACCGATGATGTGGCCGTCATTGCTGATGACAGGCACGCAGAGGATCGAACGGGTGAAGAACCCGGTCCGTCGATCGAGGTCAGGATTGAACCGCAGGTCGGCGTAGGCGTGGGCGATGTTGATGCTCTCCCCGGTGGTGAACACGGTGCCGGCGATGCCGGCCGACGACGGAAAGCGGATCTCGCCGACCGAATCGCCCTCGGCGACCCGGGCGAAGAGCTCGTTGGTGCGTTCGTCAAGGAGGAAGAGCGTCGACCGCTCGGCGCGCAGCATGCGGGTGGCCTCGGCCATCACCTTCTGCAGGAGCGAGTCGAGGTCGAGTTCCGCCGTCAGGTCGGAGACGAGTCGGAGGAAGCCCATCTCCTCCGTGCGTCGGGTGTCGACATCCTCGAGGCGCGACGCGCTCATCAGGGCCGCGGATGCCTGGCTGGTCATGGCCTCGATCAGGGCGAGATCCTCGTCGTCGTAGCTGCCTGACTGCTTGTTGAGCACCTGCGCGACACCGATCACGACGCCGCGAGCGGTCCTGATCGGTGCGCACACGATGTTCCGAGTCGTGTACCCGGTCAGCTCGTCGATGTCGCGGTTGAAGCGAGGGTCCGCGTAGGCGTCGTTGATGATGAGGGGCTCGTGGGTCGTGAAGACCCGGCCGGCGATGCCGACGTCGTTGAGCAGACGGATCTCGAGTGTCTGCTCGCCCTGCAGGACCCGCGAGTAGAGCTCACCCGTCGCAGCATCGTTGAGGAACAGCGTTCCGCGGTCAGAGTCGGTCTCCGTGACGGTCATCTCTACTAACGCGGCCAGCGCCTCGTCGAGCGTCTCCATGGCCGACACCGTCCGCGAGACGTGCAACAGGGTCTCGGCGAAATGGAGGCGCTTGGCCTGGTCGCTGGGGCTCGAGGTGTCGGTCCTGTCAGCTGCCACCAGTCGTCTCCAGTCGTGAGCGCAGCTCGGCAACGGTCTCCTGCAGCTGCACGCGCTCATCGCGGAAGCTGCGCTCGAGTACCTCACGGGCTCTGGTGGAATCATCCTGCGCCGACACGAGTGCGAGCCGGAGCTCGTTCACGGTCGCCTTGAGCTGTGCCACTTCGTCCGCTGACTGCGCAGCCGCGTCCTGCACCGCGGCGTCCCGCTCGAGGGCCGATGTCTCGAGTTCGACCCGGAGCGCGTCGACCACCTCGCGGGCCTGCGATTGATCGAGCTGCCGCTCGGCGGCCCAGCGTTGCCGTTCGGTGGCCAGGAGCGCCGCACTCGACTCGAGATCGAGGCGCAGTTGGTCCACCAACTTGCGTAGGTAGCTCACTTCGTCGGTGGTCGGCCCGCGGGCGTCCTCAGTCTTCGCGGTCTTCATCAGCCCAGCCTGCCGCCGATCGCTTGGTGGTGGAACCGTATTCGTCGAAACTACCCCGTATCAATCCGGAGGGCCGAGCGCCGGTCCTCTCCGAGCCGTGCCTGTTCGACAGGCGTCCGAAGCGAGTTGCGTGGCGGGCCGTCCTCAGCCGTCGGAGCTGAGGGCATACCCGGCCTTCGGGGACACCTTGGGCCCTCGGGAGAGCGTGACCAAGCTACCCAGTAGGGAAATCCCCACCCCAACGACACCGGGTGGCCGGCTGTCCCGACCGGCCCCCGATCCTTAGATTGCAGGCTCAGCAGCACAGTGCTGCCGATTGATGGGAGCGTGTGAGCTGATGGGGTCGACGATCTGATGAGCATCACTCTTGAGGACGTGCGGTCATCGCTATCCGGCACCAGTCGACGAATCCTTCGCGAGCCGTTTACGCGCCAGGCGTGTTCCGAATTGCTCTACCTCGTACTTGGGTCAGCGCTCGCTTTCGTCGGTGTGGCGTTCGTGCTGCTCACGATGGTCGTCGGCATTGCTCTTGCGATCACGTTCTTCGGCCTGGCCATTCTGGCCCTGTCCGTCCGGAGCGCTCGCGGACTGGGTCATCTCAATCGTGAAATGGCTCGTTCCCTCATCGGCGAGCGGATCGAGGCGCCCGACCCGTTCCAATCACGCAAGGGCTTTCTTGGATGGCTCCAGGCGGCACTTCGCGACCGGACCGGGTGGCGCTCGGTCGCCTATTTGGTCACCAAGGCCCCATTGGCTGTCGTCGGCATCTACGCAGCGCTGAGCCTATGGCTCGACGCCTTCATCTGCTTCAAAGGATTCGTGCAGGGCCAGCAACCACGACTCCCGTTCGGGATCGTCCACGTGTTCATTCATATCGGTTTCTCGTCAGATGGCAGCTGGGGCACGGCCTCACGGATCTCGACCCTGCTCCTTGGCTTCGTCCTGCTTCTCGTGGCGCCGTGGGCTGTGAGGCTTGCCGTCTTCGTCGATCGACTCTTGATGCGCGCACTCTTGTCTCCAGATGCCACGACTGCGCGCCTTCGTTCGCTTGAGCACGCCCGCACCGTCACCGTTGACGATTCGGTGGCCACCCTGCGGAGGATCGAACGTGATCTCCATGACGGGACCCAGGCGCAGTTGGTGGCACTTGCCATGCGGCTCGGGTTGGCCAAGGAAGAACTTGCGCTCCCAAAGAAGAAACTCGACCTGGATCAGGTTCGGGCGCTTGTGGAAATGGCGCACACCGAAACGAAGGAGATCATCGTCGAGCTCCGTGACCTGACCAGGGGCATCCACCCGCCTGCGCTCGACGTTGGTGAATCGCCCCGGGTTCCATGACTGCCCCGGCTATTGGGTAACCGCCTCGAGGGCGGGTGCTGTTTGACGGTAGTAGGCGGCCTCGAACTCTGCCGGTGTGACGTAGCTGTTGTCGTCGGTGATCTCGCCGTGGAGACGGCGGTGGTTGAACCAGTCGATGTAGCCCATTGTGGCGAACTCGACGTCGTCGAGCCCCGTCCAGGGGCCCTTCGGGTAGATCAGCTCCCACTTGTAGAGGCTGTTGAACGCCTCGGCCATGGCGTTGTCGTAGCTGTCGCCTGTCGAGCCGACCGAGGCCACGATGTCGTTCTCGGCCAGGCGCTCGGAGTAGCGAATCGACAAGTACTGGACTCCCTTGTCGCTGTGATGCACCAGGCCGTCGAGGACCTGGCCCTGCCGGGTGCGGTTCCAGACGGCCATCTCCAGGGCGTCGATGGCCAGGTCGGAGCGCAGTGAGTTCGACAGCTGCCAGCCCACGATCATCCGACTGAAGACGTCGATGATGAAGGCGGCGTACACCCACCCGGCGTGCGTCTTCACGTAGGTCAGGTCGGCCACCCAGAGCCGGTTGGGGGCAGCGGCCGTGAAGTCCCGGTCCACGAGGTCGTTCGGTCGGTGCTGACGTTCGTCGGACCGGGTGGTGACCTTGTAGGCCTTGCCCCGTCGGACGCCCGAGAGCCCCAGGTCACCCATCAGGCGCTCGACGGTGCAGCGGGCGACCCGGATGCCCTCCCGGTTGAGCTGGCTCCAGACCTTGTCGGCGCCGTAGACGTCGAGGTTCTCCCCATGGACCCGGGCGATCTGGACCTTCAGGTCCTCGTCCCGGAGGGCGCGCTTGGACGGTGGGCGCTTCTTCGCTGTCCAGTAGGTGTTCGGGGCGATCTTGCAGCCGTGCTCGCTGAGCACCCGGCAGATCGGCTCGACCCCGAAGCGGTCTCGGTGAGCGTCGATGTAGGTGACTATCTCTGCTGTCGGCGGTCGAGCTCCGCCCCGAAGAAAGTCGCTGCGGACTTGAGGATCTCGTTGGCCCGCCGGAGCTCCTTGTTCTCCCGCTCGAGCGCCTTCATCCGGGCCCGCTCGTCGGTCGTGAGCCCGGGGCGCCTTCCCTCGTCCGTCTCGGCACGACGGACCCAGAGCCGCAAGGTTTCTCGGTTGACCGAGAGCTTCTCGGCCACCGAGCCGATCGCCGCCCACTGGGACGGGTACTCGTCCTGGTGGTCGAGGATCATGCGGATGGCCCGCTCCCTCATCTCTGCCGGGTAGGGCGTGCGCCTCCGGCTCTTCTCCTCTGACATGGCTCCATCCTCTCAAGAGGTGGAGCAGTCACCAATCCCGGGGCGATTCACAGTGTCTGGACCACTACCGGGGGATCAGCTCACAGTCACCAATCCCGGGGCGATTCAGGTTGTCCAGTTCACTGGCGGCAGCCCGTCCGTGACACCCAAGTTGATGACGTCCATCGTGTCTCCCGTCTGGTCGTCCGGCGAGACTGCTCAGAGCCGGCGGCTTCCATGTTGCCGTAAGCCGGTCGGCCATGTCATCGCTTATCACAGGGCGGTAGTCCTGCGGGCATTGCAAGTCCACAGGGCATATCCCCGAAGGCCGGTCACGACCCCGAGAAGTGCGAGTGACGGAGACCGTTCCCGCATTCAGCTGATTGAGCTCAGGAGACAAGCACACCCGAAGACCAGATCAGGTGCGACCAGGTTGACCTGTCATCGTTGCGCCGGCGTATTGGTTGGGCCAAATCCGACCTTCGCCCGGGTAGGGAGGCGTAGCTAGTGGAAGAGTGCAATCCAGGAAGCCAATGCCGTGCTGGTCGGCACGATGACGGCGAGTGGGATCCGCTTCACCATGTCCGTCGACGTGCTCGGCACGGAGTGGCTCACCGCATTGGCGCGCAGATCGAGGAGGATGCGAAAACGCTGATAGTCCGCGTCGGCCAATACGCCGCTCTTGTCGGCGAACCGCCGATTCAGCAGTTCTATCTCCTCGGCGAGGTCGGAAATGTATCGGGACCGCTGTTCGTCGTATCGGCGCGAGATGTAGTACGCAGGCCATCCCAGCAGCGCAATCGCCACGACGATGATAAGGCCCGAGATTACGAGGATGATCCATTCCGACCATCCCTGCGAGACGGTAGCGGCAGCGAAGAGACAGGGAACGAGCAGGGCTCCGGCAATGCCGAAGAGCACGGCCGACCAGAAGCAGTAGGAAACGAGCGCCTTCGCCGAGAGCGACGGGTAGGCCTCAAACGGCGAAAAGTCGTCGCTGTGCTTGGCGATGAGGTTCGCGAGGGTAAGTGTCCGAGCCGCCGCCCAGAATCCGAGGCCAGCAGGGACACAGGCGAGTATGAGTGTGAAGACGGACACGACAACCTTGAACGGAGCTGTTGGCAATCCACTTCGGCTTTCGAATGAGTGCCTCGCCAGGAAATACGCTGCCGCAATAAGCAAGGCGAGTGCGGCGATAAAGAGCGGGATGCACGCGTCCAAGGTCCGTACAGGAGCGAATTCGGGATTACCGAAGTTCCAGGCGGTGTCGCGTCGTTTTGTGGTGAGGACCTCGCCCAGCGACTCGAGATGCTTGGTCCACCGGTGAACGAGGTATGGGCCTAGAAGTAGCCAGAGGCTCAGGGCAATCTCATCGAAGACGAAGAGGTGGCCATCGAGCGCTCGAGGGAAATGGAGAAGGATCCAACCATTGAAGGCGATCATGACGATCACATTCACGAAGAGCCAGCGCCTTGGGTGCCGGACCATGAAGGCCCACTTCATGTCAAACGCGAATATCGAACCGGACGAGCCTCCTGCGGGCGACGGCCCGGTTTCCCGCTGATGTGGTTCCATTTGGAGATGTTTTCATATACAGGTGGCGTTGGATGGCGATTAGCACGTGTCGGACGACTTCGTTTCCTCGCGTACTCTCGACGTCCCACTCTGTGTCCTCAGCCCCGAAAGCTGAGATCGACCGGTGATCTCCTCTGCCGTTAGGGCTGAGGTCACGCTCGGAGCGGAAGCACGTCGGAAGGCCCGACCGACAACGGCTGTTGCACTCCAGGCGTGGCTCAAGTTGGCATCGCCTGCCGTCGATGGCGCGGTGTTGGCGATGACACCGACGGCGCCAGCCGATCGTGATCGTGCCGGCCCGAGGGGAGGCTGAGATGGCCATCGAACTGGATCCGGTGCGCACGCCCCGGCCCATCGCCGTGTGTGTCGCCCCCGGGAAGCATCCGTGAGTACCGCGATCGATCCTGCGCCCGAGCTCGCGCTGCCGGTGCCACGGCACACCGTCAGACAGGTCTCCAGGTTGGCGGTCCCGTTTCTCGGAGTTCTCGGAGCCGTGCAGGGTTCGTGTCCGAACATCGCCTCGACGGCGTTGGTGGGCGCCAGCCGTTCACTCCACATGGCCGGGAGTACCCAGGCGCTGGCCGCCAGCGTCCAGACCATGGCCATCGCCGCCACCGTGATCTCGACGGGCCTCCTTGCAGACCGGCTGGGCCGGCGCAAGGTGCTGATGGTGGCCCTGATCGTGGGGGCGATCGGCAATCTGGTGGTGCTTGCCGCACCGTCCCCGTCCGTCTACATGCTGGGCATGGCGATCACCGGTATCGGGCTCGGCGCTGTCTACGGCGCTGCGTTCGGCTACATGGCGGCGGTCGTGCCGAAGGAGCGGATGGCAGGAGCCATGGGGGTCTTCACCGCCGTCGTCATGGCGGGAACCGTCGTGCTCACGTTCGTCGGTGGCAGTCTGGCGAGCTCCCACTGGCGGTTGGCGTTCCTGTTGATCCCGGTGATGTGCGTGGCGTGTGTGGTCATCACGCCGGCGCTCCTGCCCAAGGTCGACCGGATCACGGGCAACAAGGTCGACCTGCCGGGCCAGGCACTTCTGATGGCCGGTGTCATCCTCGTCCTGTACTCGGCCAGCCAGTTCGCCCACAGCCTGACCAGTCCCGGGACGCTCCTTCCGCTCGTGCTGGGCGCCCTGCTCCTCGGAACGTTCTTCGTCTGGGAGTCCCGGTACGAGGGACACTTCTTTCCGGTGGGCATCTTCCGCTCGCCGGTCTTCCTGGCCGCCCTCTGCGCCGGATTCATCTACACGTTCGGCACCGCGGTAGCGTTCCTCCAGGTCACCAACCTGTGGCAGTACGTCAACGGGCTGGCGACCGCCAAGGTCGCCGTCTGGCAGCTGCCGCTCCTGTTCTCCGGAATCGTGGCTGGTCTGGTGACCGGACGCCTGATGGCGAAGGGGCTGAGCGGCCGTACGGCAATCCTCGTCGGGGGCATCGTCTCGGCAACGGGGTTCGCGCTGCTGGCGATCGCCCACGGCTCGACCAGCCTCCTGGGCTATCTCCCGGGTCTCATCCTCACCGGAGCGGGCGTGATCATCGCCGCCGTGCCGTTCGGGAGCCTGATTCTGGCTGAAGCGCCCGAGCAGTACCTGGGTCCGGTGTCGAGCTCACGGACCACATTCGGCCAGTTCTTCTACACGATGGGCTTCTCGCTCTCGGCCGTCGTGATCGACAGGCTCACCGATGGAGGGGTCATCCATCGGATGGACAAGGCGGGAGTTCCGGCCAACCAGCTCTCGACCGGTCTCGACGCAGTCAGCGTGTACGCGTCCAAGGGTACGGCGCCGACCACCTCGGCAGGCAGAGCCGCCCTCAAGGACGCGGTCGTCTCGTACGGGCACGCCTTCTCCACGACCTTCTTCATCGCCGGCGGGTTGACCCTCGTCGTAGGGATCGTCGCCTTCGTGTTGCTGTCCGGCAACGAGGGCGATCCGCATGCCGACGCCGCACCGGCCGGCACGGTCACGGCAGGGTGACGGCCATCGGCACCCAGGATCGACGACAGGCGAAACGGGCCACCGGTCCGGGAGCCACCACGAGCGAGTACAGGAGATTCCCATGTGCATGACATTCAAACTTCCGACGGCGAAGGACGGAAGTGTCGTCGCGGCCCGGAGCATGGAGTTCCCGATGGGCATGCCGACCCAGCTGTCGGTGCTGCCCGCAGATCACGCCGGCACCGGCACCGTGGGTGACGGCGGCCGCCCCAAGACGTGGAAGGCGACCCACGGGGTCGTCGGTATGGGGGTGTTCGGCCGTGCGGACTGGCTGGTCGACGGCATCAACACGGCGGGTGTCAGCGCCCACCTGCTCTACATGCCGGGTGGCTACTGCTCGTTCCGTAGATTCAAGGGCGACGGCTCCGACCTCTCCCAGCTCGACCTGGCGGCCTACCTGCTGGGTACCTGCGCGAGCATCGCCGAGGTGAAGGATGCGATGGCCGGGATCAACGTGATCGGAAGGGATCCCGGTATGGGCTTCGTGCCGCCGGTCCACTGCCTCGTCCACGACACCGCCGGATCGATCGCCATCGAGTTCCATCCTCGCGGCACGCGGGTCGTGGACAACCCGGTCGGCGTCGCCACCAACGCGCCCTGGCTCGACTGGCACCTGACCAATCTCGGCAACTACCTGGGCGTCTCCTCGGAGAACCCACCGGACGAGGTGGTCGGAGGGCTCACCCTGTCCGCACCCGGCCAGGGAGCGGGCCTGCGTGGAATCCCCGCGGACTACACCCCGTCGGCCCGGTTCGTCCGCCTCTTCAGCGTCCTCCGGCTCGTCGACCAGGCGGACGACGCCCACGAGGCCGAGCAGCTTGCGCTCCATGTGTGCAACGCCTTCGACATCCCGCCGGGCGCCATCAAGGAGGCCATGGGCAAGGACCTCGTCCCCGAGGTGACGGTCTGGGATGCCGTGTTGAACCTGAGCACTCCCCGCTACGCCTACCGGCTGATCGGTAATCCCGAGACCTATGTGGTCGACCTCGCTACGGTGGACTTCTGCGCCGACGCCCGGCTGCAGGACCTGCAGTGGAAGGGTGAATTCACGCCCGTCTCCGTCTGATCCGGGATCACAGACCGCCGAGGCGAGTTCGACACGCGGTCGCACCCCGTCGTCCTCTGCCCCTGTATCTGTGGACCGGCAGCTCGTCCCCAGCTCCGAGGGCTGACGACGTAGCGATTGCCCGCAACTCTCGGATCAGCCCGCGCAACGAGCCGATCGGGTCCCACGGGCAAATCCAGGATTCCCCAGGCAATCCACACCGTCGGTCAGCTAGAACATCCACAAGTTCTGGATATCGTCCGGTTCGAACGGAAGGGGGCGTCAATGTCCGCCGAAGCACCATCGCCGGGCCGGCCATGAGCTCGTTCAGGAATCCGGCCTGGCTTCCCTTTGCGGTGAGCGAGGCCGCCTCGGCCGGCGACGCGACGGCGCAGGATCTCGAGTCCGGTGAGGCGTGGATCCACCTGCTCGACACGCTCAGGCGTGCCGGTGAGACCGTGCTTTCCGACGCCGTGCCGAACGATCCGACGGACATGACCTCGGGTTTCCGACATCTTCTGGTACTCCTGGGCGTGGGGATCGACGAACTGCTCCGACGGGGGTTGGACCAGGTCCCGGCGATCAAGCCCTCCGGAATGGATGCCGCCTACAAATGGGGGATGGAGTGCCCGGACTGCATCTACGTCGGCTCGGCGCTCGAGGGTGGCAGCACCTATCGACTGTCGGGCACCCGCGGATCCGCGCGGTACGTAGGGCTTCAGGTGATGGCCGGGATGGCCTCGACGTCGAATGCCCTGATCGATGAGTTCGAGCTGGGACCCGGGGGCGAGTTCGAGATCATCCTCTCGGCCGAACCGCACGAGGGCAACTGGCTCCG
>Ga0302196_10004475_pt1 | contig 12679 bp, 6 predicted proteins | sample II_Bog_N1_3_FD_198794 | JGI IMG/M metagenome (GOLD analysis project Ga0302196, IMG submission 198794) | Peat permafrost microbial communities from Stordalen Mire near Abisko, Sweden - II_Bog_N1_3 | ecosystem: Environmental > Terrestrial > Soil > Wetlands > Peat | place: Sweden: Abisko, Stordalen...
TGGCTCCGGCCCCGCGTCGGGCGCCGCGCCCGCGCCAGCGAGCGTCAGCAATGAGGTGCCCAGGTACCCCACGCGCATGACCATTCCATTGAACGTGTCGGTCCAATAGAGATAGCTGCCGTCGTCGGAGAGACCTTGAAAATTGGTCGTGCCAGCATCTGAGACATAAAGGGTCATCACCCCCGCGTCCGGATAGTCCTGGTTGTACCAGCGATTGATTGAGCCTCCGCCGTCGGGTGGCTGCTGGATCCAATCGAGAATGTATCGCTCGGTGCCATAGTGCCAGGTCATGGTGGTGGGCCAGGCGAGCGGCCCCGAGCCGAGGGAGTCGAGCCCACCATCCGCCTGCTTGGAGCCATTGTTGATATAGCCCGGATTCCCATAGATGGAATACCAGGCAAAGCTGTCGTCCCACAAAGCCATTCCGTACGAGACGACCCCCGCGTCGGCAATGGGATAGTCGGTCAAGAATGAGCAAATGCCTTGGACGCAGGCAGCGGTCTGGGTGGCGGACGGCGCACAGGACAGGCCGCATTGACCGCAGTTGTGGATATCAACCAATAGGTCGGTGCAGCTGGCCGCGCAGCAGGTTCCCGCATCGCCGCTGCACGCCGCTCCGCAGGCACCGCAGTTGAGCGCGTCCGCTTGTTCATTGACGCAGCCTGCGTCGCAGTTGCTCCAGCGGGGCGCGCAACAGATGCCCTCCAGGCAATCGGGAGTCAGCGGGCTGCAGGCCTCGCCGCAGGCGCCGCAGTTGCTGTTGTCGCTCGGCAGGAGCGCGCAGTACCCGCCGTTGGGACTGGAGCAGCTGCTGAAGCCGGTGTTGCAGGTCTCTTCGCAGACGCCACCGCTGCAGATGGTGCCCCAGGCGCACGCGACCCCGCCGTCGCCAGCGCAGCCGCCGCAGTTCTTCGGGTCGCTCGACGGGTCGCTGCAGAGTCCATTGCAGAGAAATTGATCGCCGCGGCAGGAGTCGGCGCAGATGCCGGAGCCGTTGCAGAGCTTGCCCGGCGGGCAGGCGACGCCGCCGTCGCCCGCGCAGCCACCGCAGTTGGCCGGGTCGGTGAGCGGATTGGTGCAAATGCCGTTGCAAAGCTGCTCGCCGCTCAAGCAGGAGTCGACGCAGTGGCCGGTATCGCACAGCTCGCCCGAGGGGCAGGCCGCTCCACCGTCGCCGACGCAGCCGCCGCAACTCTGTGGATCGGTCAGCGGATTGATGCAGGTGTTGTTGCAGAGCAGCTCTCCCGAAAGACAGCTCACCGCGCAGTGGCCGGTGCCGTCGCAGAGTTCGCCGCTCGGGCACGCGGCGCCGCCGTCTCCCGCGCAGCCCCCGCAGTTGAGCGGATCGTTGAGCGGGTCGGTGCAGAGGCCGCCGCAAAGAACCTCGGCGGGCAGGCAGCTCGCCGCGCAGCGGCCGGTCCCGTCGCAGACCTTGCCGCTCGGGCACGCGGTGCCGCCGTCTCCGGCGCAGCCGCCGCAGTTCGCCGGGTCGGTGAGCGGATTGGTGCAAGCGCCGCCGCAGAGCAGCTCGGTGGGAAGACACGACTCCGCGCAGCGACCGCCGCTGCAGAGCTCGCCCGCGGGGCAGATCGCGCCCCCATCTTCGGCGCAGCCGCCGCAGTTCGAAGGATCCGAGAGGGGATTCACGCACGACGCGTCGCTGCCGGTTCCACAGAGTAGCAGCTGGGGTTGGCAAGTGACCGCGCAGACGCCAGCTCCGTTGCATCGCTCGCCCGCCGCGCAGGCGTTGCCACACTGGCCGCAGTTCGCATGGTCCGTCGCGAGCGAGACGCAGATGCCGCCGTCGCCCGCGCCGCCGCAGTAGGTGCTTCCCAAAAAGCAGAGAGGCTGGCAGTCGCCATTCACGCAGCCATTGCCGCTGGGGCAGACATTCCCGCAAGCGCCGCAGTTGAGCAGGCTGGTATGGAGATCGACGCAGTTTTCATTGCAGCTGGTCTCGCCGAGATCGCATCCAGTGGCGCCGACGCTCTTGTTGCAAGCAGCCACCGCCAGCGCGGCGAACACCAAGATCAGGTGACGCTTCATTCGCAGGTTCCCCATGGCTACTTCGGAGTCAGCTTCATGATGGTGCCCGCGTCGAGCGAGCTCGAATTGGCGGTCCAATAGACAGCGGCGCCATCGACGGCGAGGTCGTAGAGATAGGTCTGTCCGTTGACGAGCACGACCGGCAATGTCCCATCGGGGTTCATGCGGAACACCCGGGCGCCGGACGGACTGCTGGCATATTCAGCCCAATAGACGTGGCTCCCATCGGCGGCCAGCGCGTGCGCGGCGCTGTCGGCATAGAGCGCCGTGGGATTTCCTCCCTGGGATGGAAGTCCGCCGTCATCGAGCGGCAGGCTGTAGACTCCGCCGCCAACGCCGCTGGTCGTCCAATAGACGTTGTTCGAGTCGAGCGCGATCTGTTTGACGGTCGCGGCGTTCTTGGCGAAGACGTCGGTGCGTCCGGTGACCAGGGAGCGATGATAGATGGTCGTTGATATCGAATAATATAGATCGGTGTCATTATCGCCAATCGCTGCGGGCGCGCTGTTGGGGTTGTCGACGGCCGTGAAGGAGCCTCCGTCGAACTGCACGATGCAGGTCTCTCCAAGATCGGAGTTGACCCAGAGAATGCCGCCGTCGTTGATCGTGAGCGTGCCCGCCTGCGACTCTGCCGGGAATGTATAGAGCACTGCGGGGTCGCCTCCATCGAGCGGAAGCGCCTCGACTTGCGTGTAGGTATCCCAATAAAGAGCAGTTGAGTTGACCGCGATGCCAGACGGGTCCTCGACACCGGAGGCGAGCGCAGTCGGCGTCCCGCCGTTCAAGGGAACGCTCATGATCGAGCCGCCGTCAGTGGCCACGGTGGCAAAGTCCGCCCAATAGACACTTGAGGAGTCGACGGCGATTCCTTGCGGCGCGCTCTGTCCGGACGCGAGCGTCACCAGCTGGCGGCAGATCCCGCCGGAGCAGAGCGCGGCTCCACCATCGCTCGACGCGCAGACGTTGCCGCAGCCGCCGCAGTTGTTGCTGTCGGTGGCGGTGTCGACGCAGCCAGCGCCGCAGCACTCGGGGGCGCCGCCGTCGAGCCCGCAAACGTGCCCGCAGCTGCCGCAATTGTTGTTGTCCGTAGGAAGGAACGCGCAGTACGGGCCGGCGTCTGCGCCCGCGTCGCTGCCGGCGTCCGCGCCGCCCGAGTTGCAGGTCGCATATCCCGCCGCGCACGCCTCCTGGCAACGCCCGCCGTCGCAGTCGTGGCCGCCCGTGCAGGCGGTGCCACCGTCGCTCGCGCAGCCACCGCAGTTGGCCGGATCGGTGAGCGGATTGGTGCAGAGCAGTCCGCAGAGCAGCTCGCCGGGCAGACAAGTGGTTGCGCACTCGCTCGCGCCGTTGCGGCTTTCGCAGATCTGTCCGGTGTCGCAAGCGGTGCCGCCGTCTCCTGCGCAGCCGCCGCAGTTCGCGGGATCGGTGAGTGGATCGGTGCAGAAGCCATCGCAGAGCAGCTCCCCTAAAGGGCAGGTGCCGGCGCAGTGTCCGGTATCGCAGAGCTCGCCGGATCCGCAGGCGACGCCGCCCGCGTCCGCGCAGCCGCCGCAGTTGCGCGGATCGGTCAACGGGTTGGCGCACAGTCCGCCGCAGAGCAGCTCGCTGGAGATGCAGCTCGGCGCGCAGTGGCCGGTGCCGTCGCACAGCTCGCCCGATGCGCAGCTCACCCCCCCCGCGCCCGCGCAGCCGCCGCAGTTGCGTGGATCGGTGAGCGGGTTGGTGCAGAGTCCGCCGCAGAGCGACTCGCCGTCGAGGCAGCTCGTCGCGCAGTGGCCGGCGCCATCGCAGCGCTGGCCCGCCGCGCAGGCAACGCCAGTGTGTCCAGCGCCCGTAGCGCACCCTCCGCAGTTGCGCGGATCCTGCAGCGGATTGGTGCAGAGGCCGTCACAAAGGAGCTCAGTGCCGGAGCAGCTTGGCGCGCAGGCGCCGCCGGTGCAGCGCTCGCCCGAGGAGCAGATTGCGCCGCCGTCTCCCGCGCAGCCGCCGCAGTTTGCAGGGTCGATGCGCGTGTCGACACAGAGGCCGCCGCTCGCCGAGGCGCAGAGGGAGAACCCGGCCTCGCAGCTGATCTCGCAGCCGCCGCGGCCGTTGCAGACGAGGCCCGGCGGGCAGCTGTTGCCGCAAACTCCGCAGTTGGCGTCGTCTGTCAGCAGGTCCACGCAGGTCGGCGGTCCTGCGTCGCCGCCGCCGCAGAGGACGCTGCCGGGCGAGCAGTGAATCGCACACTGGCCGTCTTCGCAGGCCTCGCCCGCAGCGCACTGGACACTGCACCCGCCGCAGTTGGCCGGGTCGTTCGACAGCAGCACGCAGATGCCGCCGCAGAGGACTTGGTTGCTCGGGCACCCGCGCTGGAGCGTGGTGTCGCCGCAGGCGGCGGCGAGCGCCAAGGAAACAACGAGCGACGCGCGCTGCCATCGATGGAGCAATGTCTCTCCTCTTTCGATCCCTCTGCGGGAATGAACAGCTCTGAAGACAAGCTGGCGGCTTGGTCAGGAAGAGGCAGGACGTTGGCCGCGTTCGTCCGCTCCGATCCCCGCCGGAGGCTCGCGGAGCTGACTTCTCAATAGGCCACGCGAGCGATTGGCTCAGTGACCGTCTGCGCCAGATCGACTGACAGCGCGCGCCAGAGCCTGCGCCCGAGGAGGCCGCCGCGATCTCAAGGTCGCGTCGCGCGATATTCCGACGGCGTCTTTCCCGTCCAGCGCCGGAACGCGCGCAGAAAAGCGCTCAGCTCCGAGTAGCCGCACAGGTAGGCCACCTCTGCGAGCGGTCGCGCGCGGTCGTCGAGGTAGAGCTGGGCCAGGTCGGACCTCACCTGCTCGACGAGCGCGAAGAACGAGGTGTTCTCGCCGTCGAGCCGGCGCTGCAGCGTGCGCGTCGACATGCCCAGCGCGCGCGCGGCCTTGCCCAGCGCGGGCGCGCCGTCCGCGAGCTGCACGCGCACCTGCTCGCGCACGCGGCCGATGAAGTCGTTGTGCCCGCCTCGTTCGCGCAGCGCCCGCGCCGCCATCTCGTCGAGCACCAGCAGCAGCGCCGGGTCGCTCGACTTCAGCGGCAGCTCGAGCGATTCGAGCGGCATCGAGAAGCCGCTCGATTCACGGCTGAACTCGACCTGCCGGGTGCCGAGAAATTCGAGCAGCTCGCCCGCGTCGCGCGGCGCGGGATGCGCGAACCAGACGCGCGAGGGAACGAACGGTGTGCCGGTCAGGCGGCGCGCTCGCGCCAACACCACGGCGATGAAGAACTCGTTGGCGAATCGTCCCGCGCCGAGCGGCTCGCCCGGGATGCAATGCTCCAGCACGGCCTCGCCGCCGCGCGCGGAGAGCGACACCTTCACCAGCTCGTTGAGCAGCCGCATGTAGCGCACCACCCGGTCGAGGCCGGCGCCCACGTCGGGCGCGCTCAAGCAGATGAATTCGAAGAGGCCCTGCGCGCCGCGCTCGAGCGCCGCGCCGATGTGCAGACCGAGGAAGGGATCGTGCGCGGCCGCGGCCAGCGCGTCCCCGAGCGCATGAAAGCGGTGCAGCTCGAGCACCAGCTCCTTCTCCCGCTCGGCCGCCGCGGGCAGCGCAAACTCGCGGATCAGCGCGTCGACATCACCGCCCGCGGCGCGGACGCGCGCGAGCGCCGGGCCGATGATCTGCGAGCGAAAGGGCTGACCCGGACGAGGCATGGAGAGACTCTAGATCAGCGCGAGTGGCAGCTCTATTCCGCCGATGAGAAATACTCGGTGATTATGTCGGCAGACCGATATCGGCGGTAGCGCGGAGGACGCGCTGACGCTCCGCCGCGCGGCAGCCTGCGGCGAAAGCGAGCTCGTCAACCGATGCCTCTCCGCGCAGGTCCTGCGTCTCCAGGACGAAACTTCGTAAGATCGGCACAGGTCCAGATAGCGCGCACGGAGCACGCCCCGTGTTTGTGAGCGCGCCCCCGGATCTCTTCACGCCCCACCGCAGCGCGATTGCGCCGGGCGACACGTGCTTTTTCCATTCCCCGCGCAACGACGAGAAGCGCCGTTCGACCTCGTGCCTTGCATGGTTCGCGGCTTGCAAACGAGCACAACGCGAGGGAGCCATTCTAATGAAACCACTCCGACGATCGCCTATCTCCTTGCTGGCGTTTCTTGTGTGCGCGGCAGCGGCCTGCGGCACGAACGAGTCGAACTCCGCCGATTCTGGCTCTGACGGCGGAAGCGACGCAGGGTACGACGGTGGCAGCGACGCTGGATATGACGGCGGCAGCGACGCTGGATATGACGGCGGCAGCGACGCTGGATATGACGGCGGCAGCGACGCCGGATACGACGGCGGCAGCGACGCCGGATACGACGGCGGCAGCGACGCCGGATACGACGGCGGCAGCGACGCTGGTTACGACGGCGGCAGCGACGCTGGTTACGACGGCGGCAGCGACGCTGGTTACGACGGCGGCAGCGACGCTGGCTCAGACGGCGGGAGCGACGGTGGCAATGGGCCGCTTGATTGCGCCCTCTGCCACACTTCCGCGACTCTCAGCGCCGCGCATTCCGTGCACATCGATGGTGGCTCTTCCTCGAGCCCGTTCTCTTGCAGCGAGTGCCATACCCTCTATACCAGCCTGAGCCACGAGTCCCCGACGGCCGTGATCAACTTCGCCACTGTGCCGGGCGATATTGCCAACCTGGGCGGTCTCACGCCGGCCTGGAGCGCCGCGACCACGACCTGCGCGAGCGTCTATTGCCACGGAAATGGGGCTGCGCCGCTCAGCGGCGACGGCGGCACCATCATCTCCATCACAGATGGCCTGAATACCACGCCGAACTGGAGCGATATCGATGGTGGCCAAAGCCAATGCAACAGTTGCCACGGAGATCCTCCGGTGGCCAACTCACATATCCAGTGCACGAGCGATTTCTGCAACGTCTGCCACGTCGACACGCTCCAGGGTGGAGTCGTCGTGCCGTCACTCAATCTTCACGTCAATGGAGTGGTCGATGTCATGCCGCAGGCCCAATGGGGAACCAACGACCACGGCTTGGGGACGCCGCCCCCCGGCCACGATACCGGCAACGTCGACTTCAGCACCTGCGTGGTCTGCCATGGGCCGACGCCAGCGGGCCTGCCAGAGGCTCCGCAAGAGGTGATGACCTGCACCAGTTGCCACGGCCCGGGCGGACCTTGATGAACGGGCTGTCTTGATATCGGTGTGAATCAGTGACCCTCCGGCTGTCGCCGAGGCAGTGCATGCCTCGCGGCAGCCGGCGTCCATATGTGGCGCAAAGAGCGCGCCTCCGTGTTCGCGCTTCGCTGCCTCCGCTCCGACTCTCGCTCTTGGCGTTGTGGGCCCGCTCCCGACGACACGCATAGAGAATGCGCCGGGCCGCAAATCCGGTCCGCACAGACTGCATCGGGCCGCGCACCCGAGATGCCAGGCCGGTCATTTGCCCGCGCACATCACGAAAGCATGGCTGCGTTCAATACACAGTTGTCGCGGACGCAAACAGTTTTGTATCCGCGGCGAACGAGGGCGCGCCGCGGAATCAAGCCGTGAGCGGAGGCACGCACCGTGCATCGGCGACTGGGCGTCCAGTCCAATTCCACAGGCGATCGCCTGTACCCAGAAAGGAGTCCCATATGAGCAACCGCAATCAGAAGCCCCCGGAGACAATGCCCGAGGAGACGTTCGCGCCGTCGCGCCGCAAGTTCCTCACCGGCGGCCTCGCTGCAGCGGGACTCGTGGCCTGCGCTGGCAAAGCAGGCATCAATGGTTTGAATGGTCCCGAGGGCGCCACTGGCGCCACGGGGGCCGAGGGTGCCACCGGAATAGAAGGTATCACCGGCGTCACCGGCGCCACCGGCGCTACCGGCGCCAATTGCACCAATCCACCCAACGGTCTGAATACGCTTCCGACGACTTGGGACTACACCGCAGATGTGGTGGTCATCGGCTCCGGCGCTGCCGGGATGGTTGCCGCCCTGGCTGCGCAGTCCAAAGGCGCATCGGTCATCGTCGTTGAGGCCAACTACGATGTCGGCGGCCACGCCATTACCTCGGGAGGCTTCGTTGACCTCGGTGGCGGCACCGCCGATCAGATTGCCGAAGGGATCAACGACTCGCCCGATCTGATCTTCGCGGATCTCTGCTTTCCGGCCTCCTATGTGCCGGCCAATACGCCGGGCTTCTTTCCTGGATTGAAGTGGGGACAGTACGGAGGCCCATATCAGGACCGGGCATTCTGCCGGACGTTCGCCGACAACAACGTCGCCGCGTACAATTTCCTCATCAAGAACGGCTGCACCTTCTCGACACCGCTGACCAACAGCCACTGGAACGGCACTTCGGGAACGAAGAGGACGCGCACTGCAGAGTGGAAGGGAACGACCAGCAACCCGGCTGGCGCAGACAGCCCTTGCGGCAATCCGGGAGTTGGATACATCCGGCCGCTGGAGGCGACAGCCCGCAGCAAGGGTATCCAGTTCCTGCTCAACTACAAGATGACCACCATTTACAGAGACGCGGTGCTCTCGGGGACCGTCCGGGGCGTCTCGGCGAGCTACACCAACGGACGGATCGTGCCGGGGAGCTCCACGCCATTGCAGCCCTACTGCGCGACCGCGGGCAGCTTGGTGCCGAATGTAGGGAACATCACAACCACGCAGCCGATCGTGAATATCAAGGCCAACAAAGGGGTATTCGTCTCCTGCGGCGGCGCGTCGAGCAACCTGGAGCTCCGCAAGAAGTTCGACATGAGAATGTGCGATGTCTACCAGGTCGGCGGCGAGCCATACTCGTTCCAGACTGGCGACGGCATCCTCAACGCCATGAAGTGCGGGGCTGCGCTCTACGCCACCGGAAACGAAACCGCGGGGGAAGTGCAGGTCAGCGGCGGATTCCAGATCACCAAGCCTGGCTATATCGGCAGCCAGTACGGCTATGGCTCCATCGACTGGACCCCCACCAGCCCGGTCTTCGGGTTTGCGCGGGCGTCGGGCCTCGGAGGAATCAATTACCAGAACCTGATCCAGGTCAATATGGCCGGGCAGAGATTCGTCGATGAAACGGCCACCGGATACACCTGGGTCGACGCCTGCATGCAGCCGAACTCGGCCTCTGTGCCCCCCGATTGGAGCGCAGGTCCTGTGTGGGCAATCTTCGATTCGGCTGCGGTCACACGGCAGAATTGGAACCTGGCGAATACGGACCCGGAGTTCTTCTATTCGGGGAGCACGATTGCGGAGCTCGTCGCGCAGATCAATACGCATCAGTACCAGATCACACCGATGACGGCGGCGGCCCTGTCGGCCACAATCTCGCGGTACAACAGCTTTGTTGGCACCACGGACACGGACTTCGGAAAGCCCTCGCCGCAATACGCAATCAATGCACCTCCGTACTACGCGGCGTTCTCGTGCCCGACCATCCACGACTGGCTGACAGGCATCAACATCGACAGCGGAGCACACGTCCTCGATCTCGACGGGGCGATCATTCCCGGCCTGTACGCAGCCGGCGAAGACGTGGGCGGAATGCTCATGCACGGGCTCGCCAAGTGCGCCGTGTTTGGCATGATCGGCGGCTACAACGCGGGGGAGGGAGTCTGATGCTCCGCACGTGAGCGGCAGACCTTCGCATCTCGCTGCAACGCATGGAGTGCCGGATGCGCAGGGAAATGCGCATCCCAATTCGGGAGGGTACCCGCGCGCCGGCCAAACGCCGGGCGCCCTCCCGGTCCGGCAAAGAGCAACATCAAAGAGAGGAGCAAACCATGCTCGGACTCAAGCCGCCTGAGCTGTTGTTGATCCTGGCGCTGGCCTTCCTTCTCTTCGGCGGCAAGAAGCTACCGGAGTTGGGCCACAGCATGGGAGAGGCCATTCGTGGATTCAAGCGGGCCGTCAAAGAGCCCGACGAGAAGCTCGCGCCGCCTGCGCCGGAGGAGACCAAGAAGGCTTGAGCGGGCCGGGCAGGACTCTGTGCATGCCCCTCGCGGTCAGACGCCGCCGCGCTCTCACTGCGACGACGCCAAGCCATACTTCTTTAGCCTTTGAATCAGGGCGCTGCGGCTCAACCCCAGGCGGCGCGCGGCGGCCGATTGGTTCCCGTCCGTCAACGAAAGCATCTGCTCAATCGAAGCGCGCTCAATCTCATCGAGGTGCTGCCGGAGCGGCATTGATTTCTTGAGCAACACCGCGTCGGCCGACTCGACGCGGGCAGGCTTTGCCTGCGCGAATGCCTCGATGGAGGGCCCGCTCGCCAGCGGCGCGAGCGCGGCGAGCGCGTCAGGGCCGATCTCTCCCGGTCGCGCGAGCGCGAACAGCCGTGCGACGATGTTCTCCATCTCGCGCAGGTTTCCTGGCCAATCGGCGGCCGAGAGAGCGCGGACCAGCTCGGGCGAAAGCCAGGACTCCCCCGCTCCGAAGCGCGCGCGGTAGCGGCGCGCAAAGATGTCGAGAAGCCCAGGAATATCCTCCCGTCGCTCGCGCAATGGAGGCACCACAATCTCGACCATTGAAAGTCGATAATAGAGATCGCGACGAAAGCGTTCGTTCTGTCCCCACGAGGCGAGGTCGCAGCGGGTCGATGCGATCACCCGCACATCCACCTTCTGCAATCGACCCGCGCCGATCGGTGCGAGCGCTCCCTCCTGGAGCACCCGCAGCACGTCGTCCTGCAGCGCGAGTGGGAGCGCCTCGACCTCCTCGAGCAGAAGAGTCCCGCCATCGGCCTGCGCGAAGCAGCCAGCGTGAGCGGAGGGCGCGCCAGCAAGGGCGCCGCCGATGCAGCCGAACAGCTCCGCCTCGGCGAGCTTGCTGGCGATCGCTGCGCAATTGAAGCGGACGAAGGGCGCCGCTGCGCGGGGACTCTGCGCATGAATCAATGAAGCGATGAACTTCTTTCCCGTGCCCCGCTCGCCGCGCAAGAGCACATTCAATTCCTCCGGCGCGACGCGGGCCACGGAGCCGAGCACCTGGCGCATCGCGGGCGCGCCGCCGACCACCGGCCGGTCGGCCGCGTGTATTTCAAAAGAACCTGGGCGCCGCGAGCGCGACTCGAGCGCACACGACACCAACCGGGATATTTCCCCGGGCTCGCACGACTTGGCGACATATTCACAGGCTCCTGCCTTCATGGCGCGCACGGCGATCTGTTCGGAGCCGTGCGCGGTGACGATGATCGTTGGCAACGTATCGTCGTGCTCATGCACCTTCTCGAGCAGCTGCAAGCCGTTCATTCCGGGCAGGTCGAAGTCGGTGATCACGGCGTCAACCCCGCGCAGGTGCTGCATCGCCGCGGCGCCCGAAGAGGCGACGACGGCGGTGTGGCCCATATCCTCGAGCAACGCCCTCATCCGCTGGGCACACGCCGGTTCGTCGTCCACCACCAGCACACAGGCCATCGTGTCTCCTCGTCCGTGCAGGGAACGCTTCGCGGCTCTATGCCCTGTGCCTCAGTGCGGCGCCGGCGCGGACCGGGCGGACTGGATGCGCATCGCCGGCCTGTTGAGGCGTTCCTGCTTGTCGCTCGCGAGCGGGAGCGGGCGACCCAGCTCGTCGCGATCGACTCGCATAGAGTCCGCGTTGCGCCCGGTCGGCGGTGTCTCGAGCGGGACCAGCGCAATCACCTCGAGGCCATATCCGCCAAGCCCAATCAGCGTGTCCGGGTCGTTGGTCATGAGCCGCATCTTGCGCACGCCGAGGTCGCGGAGAATCTGTGCACCGATTGCGGAGTCGCGCAGATCGGCTTTGAGGCCGTGCGTGAGACTGGCCTCCACTGTGTCGGTGCCGAGATCCTGCAGAGTGCAGGCGTGGAGCTGGTTGACGAGGCCGACGCCTCGCCTCTGCGGGTCGAGGTAGACGAGCACCCCCTTGCCCGCAGCATTGATCATCTCCAACGCTCGTTGCAGCTGTGCGCCGCAGTCGCAACGGGCGGAAGCAAAGACATCTCCGGTGAGGCAGCGCGAGTGCACGCGCACCAACACCGGTTCATCGGGTGCCCATTGCCCCCGGGTCAGCGCGAAATGCCGGGCGTTATCCAGGTCACTCTCATAAGCGATGGCGCGCATGTCGCCGCGGACGGTGGGCAGCGGCGCCTCGGCGGCGCGGCGCACCAGCCGTTCACGCTGCATTCGATATTGGATGATATCGGCGACCGAGAGAATCATCAGGCCGTGCTTCGCCGAAAACTTCTCCAGATCGGGCAGGCGGGCCATCGTGCCGTCGTCGTTCATCACTTCGCAGATGACGCCGGCGGGAGTGAGGCCGGCGAGGCGGGCGAGATCGACCGAACCCTCTGTCTGGCCCGCGCGCACGAGCACGCCGCCCTCGCGGGCCCGCAGGGGAAAGACGTGGCCTGGCCGCACGAGGTCGCCGGGCACCGCCCGCGGCGCGATCGCGGCGAGCACCGTGGCCGCGCGGTCCGCCGCGCTGATGCCGGTGGTCACTCCGCGCGCGGCTTCGATGCTGACCGTGAACGCGGTCGAGAACCGACTCTCATTCTCTTGCACCATCATGGAGAGTCCAAGACGCTTGACCTGCGCCGCCGTGAGCGAAAGGCAGATGAGGCCGCGCGCGTTCTTGGCCATGAAATTGATTGTCTCGGGAGTGGCAAACTCGGCGGCAAGAACCAGATCCCCTTCGTTCTCGCGATCGGCGGC
>Ga0302196_10004480_pt1 | contig 12671 bp, 14 predicted proteins | sample II_Bog_N1_3_FD_198794 | JGI IMG/M metagenome (GOLD analysis project Ga0302196, IMG submission 198794) | Peat permafrost microbial communities from Stordalen Mire near Abisko, Sweden - II_Bog_N1_3 | ecosystem: Environmental > Terrestrial > Soil > Wetlands > Peat | place: Sweden: Abisko...
CGTGGTCATCTGCGAGCTGGAGCGGGGTGAGCCCGAGATGGCCAGCGTCGCCGACCGGCTGGCGACCGCCCTGGCCGAGCCGTACTCGGTGGACGGCCGGATCATTCGAGTCGGCGCCTCGGTGGGTGGCATCCTGGCTGACGACCTCCAGCTCGACCCGTCGAAGCTTCTGAGTCGGGCAGATGACGCCATGTACGACGTCAAGTGGGGACGCCGCAAGCAACGTCGATCCATGATCGACTGAGTCGTCATGTCCGACACCCATCAGCCGGCGCCGGCGGCGCTGCGGATCGCTCTCGTCTGCCCCTACAGCCTCTCCCGACCGGGTGGGGTCCAAGGGCAGGTCACTGGCTTGGCCCGCCAGTTGGGCGCCCGAGGACACCAGGTGACCGTCTTCGCCCCCATCGACCACCGATCGGACATTCCGCCGGGCCTTGACCTGGTGGTGTCGGGCCACTCGATCCCCCTGCCGGCCAACGGTTCGCGGGCGCCGGTGTCGGTCTCCCCCCGGGCGGCCGTCCGATCGGTGCAGGCCCTGCGCCGAGGAGCGTTCGACGTCGTGCATGTGCATGAGCCGTTCTCACCCGGCCTGCCCTACGCCCTGCTGCTGGCCTCCGGGGTCCCTCCCATGGTGGCCACCTTCCACCGCAGCGGCGGGAGCATCTTCTACTCGGTGCTTCGACCCCTGGCCCGCCAACGAGCCAACCGGCGTTTCGCGGTTCGATGCGCCGTCTCCGAGGCGGCTCGAGAGACGGCCGACCATGCGGTTGGCGGTCAGTACTCGGTCCTGTTCAACGGCGTCGAGATCGAGCGATTCCGGGACGCCGACCCGTGGCCGACCGAGGGACCGACCGTGCTCTTCCTCGGTCGACATGAGGAGCGGAAGGGACTTCGGATTCTTCTGGAGGCGTTCGCCATCCTGGCCGGCATCGAGCGACTGGCCCATCCCCGGGGCCCTTCGGAGCCCGACGCAGACTGCCCGCCCACCCTCTGGATTGCCGGGAACGGACCGGAGACGGAGTGGCTCCAGCGCCTCCACCCGGAGTCCCCGCAGATCCACTGGCTGGGCATCCTGTCGGAGGAGGAGAAGGTCCGTCGGTTGGCGGCAGCCGATGTGCTCTGCGCGCCGTCGCTGGGAGGTGAGTCGTTCGGCATGGTGCTGTTGGAGGCCATGGCAGCCCGGACCCTGGTGGTGGCCAGCGACATCGACGGCTACCGGGATGCCGTGGGGGCCGATGCCGTCCTGGTGTCACCGGGGGATCCGGCCGCCTTGGCCGATGCCCTGGCCGTGGCCCTGGCCCCCACTGCAGGGGCGGTGGATCCCGAGGTGTCCGATCGACGGGCGGCCCGCCTGGACGCCGGGTCGGTCCGGGCTGCCCGATGGTCAATGGCCCGCCTGGCCGAGGAGTACGAGTCGATCTACCGCCAGGTTGCGGTCGGGGAGCCCCAGTGACCGGTCGTACACTGCACAGACCATGAGTCCCCCCGCAGAGCCGCCGGCATCGTCCGGATCGTCCGCATCCTCTCGTTCGGGTGGAGGCGGGGGTGGGGGAAACGGTGGTGGTGGCAGGTCGTCAGGAGGCGATCGACATCGCTCCAGCGGCGGCGGTCATCGAAGCCGATCCGGTTCCGGCGGCGGCGGCAATGGCGGCAATAGGGGCGGCGGCGGCAAGAACCGCTCCGGCGGTGGTTCGGGTGGAGGCAACCGGTCGGGCCAGTCGTCGCGATCACGGTCCGGCTCCGGTCAACGCTCCGGGGGAGGTCGTGCATCGGGGGGCGTCAGTGGCCGGTCGTCCGGTGGCCAGCGATCCCCGGACCAACGACCCCGGTCCGTTGAGCTGGCGGCGGTTCCGGCTGCCGTTGCCGTCCGTCGACCGGAGCACCTCGACGAGGACCGGACCATCAAGGACAACCGGAGACGGGCGCTCCTGGCGTGTGCCACCCCGGCCGTCGTGGTCGGGTTGATCATCGGAGTCGTCCTGGTCGTGGTGGGCCTTCCCTTCGAGGGCATCGCCGCTCTGGTGATCGTGACGGTGGGGCTGACCTGGTGGGCCTGGCGGGGTGCAGCGGCCAGTGTGATCCGGGCGGTGGGTGCCCGTCCGTCCCGCGAATTGGACCGGGCCCGCCTCCACAATCTGGTGGACGGTCTCTGCGCCACCATGGGGCTGCCCACGCCCACCGTCCTGGTGGTCGACCACGATCGGCCGAACGCCATGACCGTCGGCCGCCATCCGCAGACTGCGGTCCTGATCGTCACCTCCGGCCTCGATGCATCGCTCAGCCTGGTGGAGCTGGAGGGCGTCTTGGCCCATGAGCTGGTCCACATCAAGCGGCACGACTCGTTGCTCTCCGGGGTAGCGGTTCGGGTGGTCGCCCCACTGTCGGCGGTGCTAGGGACCGATCGAGGGGCGGCGATGGTGCACCGGCTGGTGGGCCCCGGTCGGGAATTCTCCGCCGATCAGCGGGCGGCGGCGGTGGTCCGATATCCGGTGGGACTGGGCTCCGCCCTCCACGCCATGGTGACCGGGCCGGACAACGGTACCGGGTGGCCACCCGGTGGCCGTCGGTCAGCGGCGCTGACCCGGTGGCTCTGGATCGACCCGTCGATCGGCGGTGGCCCAGCTCCGGCGGATGGCGAACTCGACGACCCGTCCGTACGGGCGGCGGCCCTGTCGCTCCTCTGAAGGCTCCTGACCGAACCGACGGGTTGACCGCAGCCAGCCGTCGGAGTGGACCGACCGATCAGGAAGCTTCGGGGCAGTCGATGGCGTCCAGCTCGTCGCAGGCCTCGTTCGGACACCCCTGGCCTGATTCGATGAGGTGATCACGGAGTTTCCGGAGGATGGCCGACAAGGTGGCCTCCTCCTCGGCCGACAGGATCCCCTGCAGCACCTCGTCGACGTGGGCGATGTGGTCGGGGATCGCCCGGTCCATCACCGACCGTCCGTGGTCGGTCAGGACGGCGAACGCCCCCCGCTTGTCCTCTGGACACGACTGGCGGATCACCATGCCGGAATCCTCCAGACGGTCGACCGACCGGGTCAGGCCGCTGGGCGTGAGGGAGGACTGGGCGGCAAGCTCGCTCATCCGAAGCTGATGGCCAGGGGTCCGGGCCAGCCGGATCAACACCTCGAACGCCTGGCCACGCAGATCGTTCTCCTTGGCCAACCGCTGCTCGAACACCCGCCGCAGGCCGGTGGACGCCTCGAAAAGCAGGCCCACGGTGGTCAGCCGGTCTTCGTCCTGCCCAAGGTCAAGTGCCATGCCGTCAGTCTACGGGTTCTGTCAAGTAGTTGCGCTAACAAATACACCGTGTTAGAGTTCTTGAGTAGGCAACTATCCCGGAACCGTCCGGGGTCGACGATTCGAGGAGGAGTTCCGATGGCAGATACAGAGACGAAGGCAACCAGCAGGGTGGTGGACGGCGTGGAGCTGCCGGCCGTCGGCACCTACGCCATCGACCAGAGCCATACGCAGCTCGGCTTCATGGTCCGCCACATGGCCGTCTCCAAGGTCCGTGGGCGTTTCACCTCCTTTGAAGGCACCCTGGTGGTCGCCGAGGATCCCACCCAGTCGTCGGTGAACCTGACCATCGACGCCAACAGCGTGGACACCCGGGACGAGAACCGCGACAACCACCTCCGGACCAACGACTTCTTCGACATCGCCAACCATCCCACCTGGACGTATGTCACCACCTCGGTGGTGGCGGACGGGTCGGCGGCCTGGAAGGTGACCGGTGACCTCACCATCCGGGGCATCACCAAGCCGGTGGTTCTGGAGGCCACCCTCGAGGGCGTGGTGCAAGATCCGTACGGCAACCACCGGGTGGGATTCAGCGCCACCGGGGAGATCAACCGCGAGGACTTTGACGTGTCGTTCAACGGCGTGATGGAAGCCGGCGGTGTGGTCATCTCGAAGAAGGTGGTCCTGGAGATCGAGGCCGAAGCTGTCCTTCAGGCCTGATCCGAAGGCATCTCCGGATGCCGACACCACGCCGGCGGCTCCCCAGACGGGACCCGCCGGCGTGGCGCGCCCGGGCACCCGGTTGCCGGTGGTCTTCCTGGGTCATGGCAATCCGATGTACGCCATCCAATCCAACCGGTATACCGAGGCGTGGGCTGACCTCGGTGAGACCTTGGCCCGCCCGACGGCCATCGTGGCGGTCTCCGCCCACTGGTTTGAGGCCGGTACGGCGGTGACATCGATGGCGCATCCCCGCACCATCCACGACTTCGGCGGCTTCCCCGACGCGCTGTTCCAAGTCGAGTACCCGGCTCCCGGATCGCCGGCCCTGGCCGATCGGCTCCGGGCGATGCTGGACGGCTCCGGTCTGATGGACGGACCCACCGGTGCCGACCTCGGATGGGGACTCGACCACGGGACATGGTCGGTGCTCCGCCACCTCTACCCGTCGGCGGACGTTCCGGTGGTGCAGCTGAGCATCGACGCCGGTCGTCCGGGAGCCGACCACCGGCGACTCGGGAGCGCCCTGACCGCCCTCCGCCACCAGGGCGTGCTGGTGGTGGCCAGCGGCAACGTCGTCCACAACCTGGCGGCCGCCCAATTCGGCGACGGTGTACCGGCTGCCGACTGGGCATCCCGGTTTGAGGACGAGGTCGCCCTCCGGCTGGTCGCCGGTGACTGGGAGGGGCTCGACGATCCGGCGTCCTTCGGACCGGACGCCCGACGATCGGTTTCCACCCCCGAGCACTACCTCCCGCTGCTCTACGCCCTGGGGGCCGCCACCCCCGACGAGCCGGTGCGGATCATCACCCGGGGGATCGATGCCGCGTCGATCTCCATGCTGTCGGTGGTAGTCGGATAAGTCCCGGGGGTCTCCGACCGCCGACGTTTCGGGACGGCGACCGGGGGACACGGCGGTACAATCGAGGGATGGCTGACGAAGCGACCGGCACCGGAACCAGGGAGAGCGGTCGTCCCACCGGGACATTCACCGTCAAACGCGGCCTGGCCGACATGCTCCGGGGCGGGGTGATCATGGATGTGGTCGACGCCGAGCAGGCCAAGGTGGCCGAAGATGCCGGTGCGGTGGCCGTCATGGCGCTCGAGCGGGTGCCCTCCGATATTCGACGCGACGGTGGCGTGGCCCGGATGAGCGATCCGGCCATGATTCAGGGGATCCAGGCGGCGGTGACGGTGCCGGTGATGGCCAAGGCCCGCATCGGTCACTTCGCCGAGGCACAGGTGCTGGCCGCCCTCGGGGTCGACTACATCGACGAGAGCGAAGTGCTGACTCCCGCCGACGAGGCCCACCACATCGAGAAGTGGGGGTTCGAGATCCCCTTCGTCTGCGGAGCCACCAACCTGGGCGAGGCCCTTCGTCGCATCTCCGAAGGGGCCGCCCTGATCCGATCGAAGGGGGAGGCAGGCACCGGCAATATCGTCGAGGCGGTCCGGCACCTCCGCTCCATCTTGGGAGACGTCCGTCGCATCACCCAGGCCGACCCCGCCGAGCAGTATGCCTGGGCCAAGCAGTTGGCCGCCCCCATCGACCTGGTCCGGGAGATCGCCTCCTCCGGGCGGCTACCGGTGCCCCTGTTCTGCGCCGGCGGCATCGCCACCCCGGCCGACGCCGCCCTGGTCATGCAGCTGGGAGCCGAGTCGGTCTTCGTGGGCTCCGGCATCTTCAAGAGCGGTGACCCCGAGCGCCGGGCGCGGGCCATTGTGGAAGCCACCGCCCACTTCGACGACGCCGATCTGGTGGCCAAGGTCTCCACCGGCTTGGGCGACGCCATGCCCGGTCAGGAGATCGATGGACTCGAGGTCCGCCTGGCCGACCGTGGCTGGTGAGCGGGACGCCACCTGGGACGGAGGTCAGGCCCGATGACGGTCGGGGTACTGGCGCTTCAGGGTGACGTCCGTGAACATGTGGCGGCGCTGGCCGACCTGGGGGAGGTGGCCCGTCCGGTGCGCTGGCCAGACGACCTCGACGGCTTGGACGGGATCGTCATCCCCGGTGGCGAATCGACCACCCTCTCGCTGCTCCTCGACTCGTCCGGCCTCTTCCAACCGCTGTCTGCCGCGCTCGGAGATGGCCTCCCGGTGTTCGGCACCTGCGCCGGGCTCATCCTGCTGGCCGCCGAGGTGCTCGACGGTCGCCCCGACCAGCGCCGTTTCGGCGTCATCGACCTAGCAGTCCGGCGCAACGGCTACGGTCGCCAGGCCGCCTCCTTCGAGTGCGATCTGGCGTGGGCTGGTGATGAGCGGGACCTGGTCCACGCGGTGTTCATCCGGGCGCCGGTGGTGGAGCGGTTCGGACCGGGGGTGACGGTGCTGGCCACCTTGCCCGGCCCGCCAGTCGGGGGGGAGAGCGGAGATGGTACGCCGGTGGTGTGCCGTCAGGCGTCGGTGCTGGTATCGGCGTTCCACCCGGAGCTGACCGGGGATCGACGGCTCCACCGCCTGTTCGTGGAGATGACGAAGGAAGAGAGGTAGTCGCGATGTCAGGACACTCCAAGTGGGCGACCACCAAGTATCGGAAGGGCGCCCAAGACTCCGCCCGGGCCAAGGTGTTCGCCAAAATCATCCGCCAGGTGGAGGTGGCCGCCCGGGAGGGCGGCAGTGACATGACGGCCAACGCCAGTCTGCGCACCATGTACACCAAGGCCCGTGACGCCTCGGTCCCCATCGACACCATCGAGCGGGCCATCAAGCGGGGCTCCGGCGAGCTGGAGGGTGTGCGCTACGAGTCGATCGCCTATGAGGGATATGCCCCCGACGGGGTAGCCGTCATCGTCGACTGCCTTTCCGACAATCGGAACCGGACCGGAGCCGAGATCCGCAACATCTTCTCCAAAAACGGCGGTTCGATGGCCGAGCCCGGGGCGGTGAGTTGGCAGTTCGAGCGGAAGGGGATCATCGCCGTCCCCCGGACCTTCGAGGAGGACCGGGTGATGGAGGTGGCCACCGAGGCTGGCGCCGAGGACCTTGCCGATGAGGGCGAACGATGGGTGGTGACGACGGCTCCCCACGATCTGATGGCCGTGCGGTCCGGGCTGGAGGACGCCGGGCTCGAACCCGGGGTATCGGAGCTCACCATGGTGCCGACCACCACGGTGGAGGTGGTGGCCGAATCGGAGGCGAAGCGGGTACTGCGGTTGATCGAAGCGCTGGATGACCACGACGATGTCCAGAACGTCTACGCCAACTTTGATATCCCCGAGGCGGTGCTGGCCTCCTACGAAGGGTAGGGCTGGGGCCGGTCGGAGGCCGGCCGACCCATCCACACCCCGCTGGCCCGTCCGGAGTACCATCGAACGCATGTTCGTCCTCGGGATCGATCCGGGCCTCTCCCGGTGCGGGTACGGCGTTGTCACCCGGCACGGGTCGAAGCTGTCGGCGGTGGCTGGTGGAGTGGTGTCGACTGCCCCGGACATGCCGCTGCACCTCCGGCTCCGGGTGCTCTCCGATGAGCTCCGGGCCCTGGTGTCCGAGTACCGCCCGACGGCCATGGTGGTCGAACGGGTCTTCTTCCAGGTCAACGCTCGGACCGCCATGGCCACCGGCCAGGCTGCCGGGGTGGCGCTGGTGGCGGCAGCCGAGGCGGAGTGCGAGGTGGCCCAGTACACCTCCAACGAGGTGAAGCAGGCGTTGGTCGGCTACGGCGCCGCCACCAAGGATCAGGTCCAACGGATGGTGGCGTCGGTACTGGGCCTCGATGCACCGCCCCGCCCCCCGGACGTGGCCGATGCTCTGGCCTTGGCCACCTGCCACCTCACCATGCTCCCGCTCCGCCGAGCGGTGGCCGCCGCCGTCGAGGGGGCATCGTGATCGGATCCATCCGAGGGGTGCTGATCGACCGCCCGGCCACCGGCGAGCTGTTGGTGGAAGTGGGCGGGGTCGGCTACCGGGCGTCCGTGCCGACCACCACCTTCGGTGCCGTGGGTCCCAACGGATCGGAGGTATTCCTTCACGTTCATACCCATGTCCGCGAGGACGCCATCGTCCTCTTCGGGTTCGCCCACGCCGATGAGCGTCGGTGTTTTGAGGCGCTGCTGGGCGCCCACGGGGTGGGCCCTTCCCTGGCGCTGGCCATTCTGTCGGCACTGTCACCCGCCTCCCTGTCGACGGCCGTGCTGGAGGACGACCTCGACACCCTCTGCCTGGTGCCGGGGGTGGGCAAGAAGACGGCCGCCCGCCTGCTGTTGGAGCTGAAGGCCCGTCTCGATCTCCCCACCCTGGGCCATGGGACGGGTCCGGAAGCCGTGAGCGACCGGTCGGCACGGGGCGAGGTCCGCGAGGCGTTGGTGGAGCTTGGCTATGGACCCGAGGAGATCCGGACGGCGCTGGAGACCGTGCCCGATGATGGTTCGGTGGAGTCGATGGTCCGTGCCGCCCTCCGTGAGCTGGCGAGGGCCCGGTGACCCCGGCGGCCCGACGAGAGGTGTTGGCCGGGCCTCCGGAGGAGGTCGACGGGCCGGCGGTTCGGGAGGTCGACCCGGTGGCCGGGGAGACCGAGGAGCTCGACGAGGTCGGCCTACGACCCCGGACCCTGGCCGAGTTCGTGGGCCAGCGACAGCTGACCGAGCATCTCCAGATCGTCATCGAGGCGGCCCGGAAGCGTCAGCAGCCGGTCGATCACCTGCTGTTCGCCGGCCCGCCCGGTTTGGGCAAGACCTCGCTGTCGGGGATCGTGGCCGCCGAGATGGGCGTCGGATTCCGGATCAGCGCCGGTCCGGTATTGGTGCGGCCCGGTGACCTCGCCGCCCTCCTCACCGACCTGCAGGAGGGCGACGTCCTCTTCATCGACGAGATCCATCGCCTCAGCCGGTCAGTGGAGGAGATCCTCTATCCGGCCATGGAAGATTTCAAGCTGGACATCTTGATCGGCAAGGGTCCGACCGCCCGCAGCATTCGGCTGGACCTTCCACGCTTCACCCTGGTGGGAGCCACCACCCGCACGGGACTGGTCACCGGCCCGCTCCGCGACCGGTTTGGATTCGTCGGTCGGCTCGACCTCTACGACACCGACGAGCTGGAGGCCATCGTGCTGCGCTCGGCCGGCATTCTGGCCGTGCCGGTGGACCGTGAGGGTGCCCGGCGAATCGCCGAACGGTCACGGGGAACCCCCCGGATCGCCAACCGGCTGCTCCGCCGGGTTCGTGACTTCGTCGAGGTCCGGGCCGCCGGTCAGATCGATGGCACCACCGCAGTGGCCGGCCTCGAGCTGTTCGGGGTCGACGCCCTCGGGCTCGACAAAGTCGACCGCGCCATCCTCGACGTGCTCTGTCGCCGCTTCGCCGGTCGAGCGGTGGGTCTCACCACCCTGGCCCAGTGCATCGGAGAAGAGCCCGACACCATCGAAGATGCCTATGAGCCGTATCTGCTGCAGCAAGGCTTGCTGCAGCGGACCGCCCGCGGTCGGATGGCCGCTCCCCGGGCCTTCGAGCATCTCGGGATGACCCCGATCGAGGCCACCCTGCTCTGAGGCGAGTCGGACCCGGCCGGCCGATGACCGTCCCCGGGTCTGCGACGATGGGCCGGTGCCGCCGACCTCGCCACCGCCATCGACGGACGGGGTGGCGGCCCCCGGTCGGATGCCCTTCGGCACCACTATGGACGAGTACGAGTACGGGCTGCCCGACTCGTCCATCGCCCAGCAGCCGGTGGAGCCCCGGAGTGCTGCCCGACTGCTGGTGGCGCCGGAGGTGTCGGGCACCGGCCATGTCGCCCACGTGACGGTCGGGGATCTTCCGGACCTGTTGGCCCCCGGTGATGTGGTGGTGGTCAACGACACCCGGGTACTGGCCGCCCGGCTCCGGCTGGCCAAGTCGACCGGTGGAGCCGCCGAAGTGCTCCTGTTGGAGCCACTGGACGTCGGGTCGTTGACATGGGAGGCGCTGGTCCGACCGGGGCGTCGACTCCCGCCCGGCACCCTCCTGTACGAGCCCGACGGGGGACCGGCAGCGGTGGAGGTGGGTGGATGGACGACCACCGAAGGCGATGGCCGACGGTCGGTCCGACTGCTCCATCCCACCGTCATCGACCGGGTAGGCACCATGCCGCTCCCGCCGTATATCCACGAGGAGCTGGGCGACGGCGAGCGCTACCAAACGGTGTTCGCGGCCGACTCGGAGCTGGCGGATCGTTCGGCGGCGGCTCCCACCGCCGGCCTCCACTTCACGCCCGATCTCCTCGAGGCGTGCACGGCAGCCGGCGCCCGGCTGGTTCGAGTGGATCTGGCCATCGGGCTGGATACCTTCCGGCCGGTGACCGCCGCCACCCCGGGCGAGCACCGGATCCACACCGAACGCTATCGAGTGCCGGCGTCCACCTTTCGAGCCTGCCAAGAGGCGGAGCGAGTCATCGCGGTGGGCACCACCGCCGTCCGGGCACTGGAGTCGGCGGCCGCCACCGGACGCCTGTCCGGTCGGACCGATCTCTATATCCATGGCGACTTCACCTTTCGAGTGGTGGACCTGTTGATCACCAACTTCCACCTCCCCCGCTCCAGCCTGCTGCTGCTGGTGGAGTCGTTCTGCGGTCCGGTCTGGCGAGACCTCTATGCCGTCGCCCTCGACCAGGGCTACCGATTCCTCTCCTTCGGGGACGCCATGGTGGTGGCTCGAGCCGGGACCAAGGGGACACCGATGCAGCCGGTCAGTGGTCTCGGCGATGGCGGTGCCGGCCAGTGACCCGGGTGCGGATGGACGTCACTGCCGAAGACGGGACAGCTCGGACCGGCACGGTGCATACCGCCCGTGGCTCCTATCCAGTTCCCACCTTCATGCCGGTGGGGACCAAAGGGGCGGTCAAGGCACTGGACAGCGCCGACCTGGATACCCTGGGGGCGGATGTGGTGCTGGCCAACACCTACCACTTGATGCTTCGGCCCGGGGCCGACGTGGTGGCGGCACTGGGTGGGCTGCACCGGTTTACCGGGTGGGAGGGCCACACCCTGACCGACTCCGGTGGGTTTCAGGTCCACTCGCTGGGGCCGGCCGTCGACGACGATGGGGTGACCTTCACCTCGGTCTATGACGGCCTCCGAATCCGACTGACACCCGAGTCGGCGGTGGAAGCCCAAGGACTCATCGGCGCCGACATTCAGATGGTGCTGGATGTCTGCGCTTCACTGCCCGCCGAGCCGGCAGCGCTGCGGGTGGCGGTGGATCGGACCGCCTCGTGGGCGGCCCGGGCTCGCATCCATCACAACCAGTTCGAAGGGCGTCCAGAGCACCAGGCCCTGTTCGGCATCGTGCAGGGGGGCACCGATCCGGATCTCCGGCAGGAGAGTGCCCGACGGACGGTGGAGGTGGGCTTTGACGGCTACGGCATAGGCGGCCTGTCGGTGGGGGAGCCCCGATCGGCCATGCTGGAGGCACTGGCCGCCACCGTGCCGGAGCTTCCGGTCGGCCTCCCGCGCTACCTGATGGGGGTGGGTGACCCGATAGGGATGCTGGAGGCCGTCGCCCTCGGAGTCGACCAGTTCGACTGCGTGGCACCCACCCGGATGGCCCGGCACGGGACCATTCTCACCACCGAGGGCCGAATCAACCTCCGTAATTCCGTCCACGTCCGGGACGACTCGCCGCTCGACGCCCGGTGCGGCTGTTCGACCTGCGCTCGATGGTCCCGGGGGTACCTGCGACACCTGCTGTCGGTGCGGGAGCCCACCGCCTGGCGCCTCCTCAGCATCCACAACCTGGCCCAGCTGCTCCACCTGATGCAGCGGGCCCGGACGGCCATCGCCGAACAGCGCCTTTCCGGCCTCCGGGCGGAGGTTGCGGCGGTCTGGTGACCCTGACCGACCGGTCCGGCCACCTGTCGGCACCTGGTGCTGGACCGGTTCCGGGCTGGGCTACAGTCTGTCCGCTGTGCGCACCGACCCCTCCCCTCGAACCCGATGACCGGCGCGCTCGCGACCCTGGTCGCCCAGATCCCGACGGTGACGGCTGCCGCCGCCAAGACCCAGAAGTCGTCCAGCAGCACCATCTTGTTACTGGTGGTGGTGGCGGCCGGGTTCTACTTCCTCATCCTCCGTCCCCAGCAGCAGAAGGCCAAGCGCCAGCGGGAGATGGTGACGCAGTGGGAGGTGGGCGACGAGGTGCTGACCAGCGGAGGGCTGATCGGACACATCATCGACATCGATGACGATCGGGTGACGCTGGAGACCAGTGTCGGCGCCTCGTTCGTGGTCCATCGCCAGTACATCGTCCGGAAGATGAATGTCGGCATCCCCGATGTCGAGGACGATGATGACGAAGCCGACGACGATGGGCACGATGGGTACGATGCCGCCGAAGTTGATGAGGACGACGGCGATGCCGAGGACGAAGACGAGGACGAGGACACTGCCGGGCACGACGAAGGTGGCCCCGACGATGACGACGACCAACCCAAAAGGTCCAAGTAACCAGCGATGAAGAACAAGCGCTCGCTTTGGGTCAGCCTGCTGGCGGTGGTGGCCATCGCGGCCATTTCGCTCGGCGCCACCCTGGCGGCCGGATGGTCGCCCAAGTTGGGGCTCGACCTTGAGGGTGGGCTCTCGGTGGTCTACAAGACGGCCAAGCCGGTCACCGCCGACCAGCTGAGCACCGTGGTCACCATTCTCAACAACCGGGTCAACGCCGGCACCAGTGGCGCCACCGTCGGGAGCCAGGGGAAGAACGAGATCGCCGTCTCGATCCCGGGCGAGAAGAACACCC
>Ga0302196_10004483_pt1 | contig 12668 bp, 14 predicted proteins | sample II_Bog_N1_3_FD_198794 | JGI IMG/M metagenome (GOLD analysis project Ga0302196, IMG submission 198794) | Peat permafrost microbial communities from Stordalen Mire near Abisko, Sweden - II_Bog_N1_3 | ecosystem: Environmental > Terrestrial > Soil > Wetlands > Peat | place: Sweden: Abisko...
TCACCTCGACTACCGCGAGGCGCACTACGTGAAGGTCTCACTCGACGAGATCTTCGGCCGCGACTGCTTCCTCAACGAGATCATCTGGGCCTACGACTACGGCGGCAAGCCGGCGCGGCGCTGGCCCGCCAAGCACGACACGATCCTCGTCTACGTTCGCACCCCGGGAGGGCACCTGTTCGACGCCGAGGCGGTCGAGCGCGAGCCCTACATGGCGCCCGGCCTGGTCACGCCGGAGAAGGCGGCGCGCGGCAAGCGCCCGACCGACACCTGGTGGCACACGATCGTGCCGACGGCGGGGCGCGAGCGAACGGGCTACCCGACGCAGAAGCCGGAGGGCGTGCTGCGGCGGATCGTCGCCGCCTCCTCGCGCCCCGGCGGCTGGTGCCTGGACTTCTTCGCCGGCTCGGGCACGCTCGGGGCGGTCTGCGAGCAGCTCGGCCGCCGCTACGTGCTGATCGACTCCAGTCCGCAGGCGATCGCGGTCATCCGCACCCGCCTGGCCGCCGTCGCGACGCACGCGGGCTGATGCTGCCGACCCACCACCTCGCCGCGTTCCTGGTGACGGCCTACGTCGTGATCCTGATCCCGGGGCCGAGCGTGATCTTCATCGTCAGCCGCGGCATCGCGCTCGGCCGCCGCGCCGCGCTCGCGACGGTGCTCGGCAACAGCGCCGGATTCGCCACGTTGCTGCTCGTCGTCTCGCTCGGGCTTGGCGCGATCATCGAGCGCTCGGACGCCGTGTTCGTGACGCTGAAGCTGATCGGCGCCGCCTACCTCGTCTACCTCGGGGTGCGCAACATCCGCGACCGCAGGGGGCTCGCTGCGCTGCTCGGCGCCGGCGGGAGCACGCCCAAGCCGATGCGGCGGATCATCCGCGAGGGCTACGTCGTCGGTGTCACCAACCCCAAGGGCCTGATCATCTTCACGGCGATCCTGCCCGAGTTCATCGACCGCTCGCAGGGCCACGCGACGCTCCAGCTGCTGACGCTCGGCGCGATCTGCATCGGCCTCGCGATGATCTCGGACGGCGCCTGGGGGCTCGGCGCAGGCAGCGCTCGCGCGTGGCTCGGCCGCTCGCCCCGGCGACTCGAGCGCCTCAGCGCGACGGGCGGCGTGATGCTCGTAGGTCTCGGCGTCGGCCTCGCCGCGACCGGCCGCCAGCCCTGATCGCCCGTCCGCTAGGACGCCGCCGCGCGGCGCTCCTTGATCGCCTCGAAGCGCTTCTCCCAGTCGTTGTGGCGGCGCTTGGCGTCGCCGATGAACGGGGAGAACGCGATCGCCCACAGCACGGCGGCGTTCAGCCAGCGCGCCGGGGCGCGCAGCGGCCGCACGAAGTCGACGAACAGGACGACGCGCGTGCCGTCGGTGTCGTTCCAGGCCTCGTGCTCGTAGGTGTCGTCGAAGATCAGCGAGGCGCCCTCCGCCCAGTGGCGCGTCTCGGCGTCGACGCGGATGCCGCACCTATCCGCAGGCTCGGGGATCAGCAGGCCGAGGTGGTAGCGCATCACGCCCTTGTAGGGGCCGCGGTGGGCGGGCAGATGCTTGCCGGGCGCGAGGATCGAGAAGAAGGCCGTCTTCATGCCGGGGATCTGCGCGCACAGCTCGGCGGTGCGCGGGCAGCGGGCGCAGTTGGCGTCCGAGCGGAAGCCGTAGCCGTAGAGGAAGTAGGTCTTCCAGCGGTCGTCGGTCGTCATCGTCGCCTGGTCCACGGAGATGTCCTGGAAGTTCGGCAGGTGCTCCTGATCCTCGAGCACCGCGTCCAGCTCCGCGCGGATCTCGCGCCAGCGCGCCTCGAGCGTGCGCGACCAGGGGAAGGTGTCGTTGTCGAAGAACGGCTGGTCGCCGACCAGCGAGCTGCGCCCGAGCCAGCGCTCCAGCGGCGGCAGGGCGCTCTCGCCGAAGGCGACGGTACGTTCGACGACTCGCTCGCGCAGCGTGCTCATCCGCCGGCCATCCTATCCGCCGCCGGCTCAGTCGGGCCGGCGGCGGCGGCGCGGGCGGCGCAGGCGCGTGGCCGGCTGCGGAACCCGCGCGCGCGGCGGCTCGCCCGCGCGGTCGCGGTCCTCGCTCAGGCCGACCTCCAGGAACACCAGCGAGACGATCGCGATGCCGCCGAGGCTGTAGAGCGCGATGGAGACCGCCTCGCCGGTGACGCCGCCCAGCAGCGGGCGAGCGATCAGGCCCGCGACGATCGTCAGGGCGCCGGCGCCGAACGAGATCAGACGCGTGCGCGGCGCCATCTGGATCACACTACGCCGTGCGTCATCGCGGCGCGCGCAAGCGTTAGGATCCGCCGCGATGGCTGCCCCGAGCTGGTCGAGCTGGACGATCGATCCCGGTCTGATCGCGATCCTGCTGGCCGCCGCCTGGCTGTACGCGCGCGGCTACCGGCGGGCCAAGCGGCTGGCGGGCGCCCGCAAGCCAGGTGTGAGCCACTGGCTGCCCTACGGCTCCGGCCTGATCGTGCTGGCGCTGGCGCTGATGTCGCCGCTTGACGCGATCGGCGACCGCTACCTGCTCTCGGCCCACATGGGCCAGCACATCCTGCTCTCAGATGTCGCGCCGGCGCTGCTCGTGCTCGGGCTGCGCGCGCCGATCCTGCCGCTCGGCCTGCCGCGCAGCGGCCTGCGGCTGCTGGCCCCCGGCGGGCGCGCGGGCCGCGTGATCGCGCTCGTCACGAACCCCTGGGTCGCGCTGCCGCTGTGGGCCGCGGCGACCTGGATCTGGGCGATCCCGTCGGTCTTCGACTACTCGGCGGGCCACCCGGTCGTGCACGCGCTGGAGCACGCCACGCTCTTCTACACCGGCCTCGCGATGTGGTGGCTGATCATCGACCCGCTGCCCTCGGCGCGCCGCGACCCGGGCGCCCGCCGCCTCGTCTACCTCGGCTTCACGCGCATCGCGAGCGCGTGCGTCTGCCTGCCACTGACCTTCATGACCGCGACGGCCTACCCGCGCTACGTCGCGGCGCCGCGCGCCTACGGCATCTCCGCGATCACCGACCAGCACCTCGCGGGCGCCGGCATGTGCTTCCTCGAGTTCCTGATCTTCGGCATCGCGATGGCGGCGACGTTCCTCAGCTTCCTCAGCCGCGACGAGCAGCGAGCGGCGGTCGAGGACCGGATCGCCGGCCAGGTCCAGGCCGGGCTCTAGACGGAGGCTGTGCGGCTGGGTGCATGCACCCAGCCGTCGGGAGGTCGCATGCGACCTCCCGCGGGTCGGCGCATGCGCCGACCCGAAAAGCATCTTGGTTGGGTGAGGTGGGCGGATCCCGGGGAGCGGACGCGCCCACGCGTGGTTCACCAGCCCGCCGGGCTGCCGCCGGAGGAGCCGCCGGAGGAGCCCTTGCTGCTCGCCGTCATCGCCGTGCCCGAGGGGCTGATCGCGTACCACTTCCTGCCGTCGAGCGTGATGCCCTCGCCGCCGGTCTGCCCGGCTTTCGAGTCGCCCGCGAAGGTGTAGAGGGGGTGGCCGTGGTAGGTCACCTGGGTGCCTGAGCCGCGCTTGATGGTGCCGAGGTCCGACGGCTTGGCCGCGCCGGTCGCGGTGGCCGGGCCGGAGAGCGGCGGCCAGGTGCTCGTGCAGGCGCCCGTGCAGCTCAGGTGGCTCGCGCTGTCGCCCTCGTAGAGGTAGAGCGTGAGTCCCTTCGCGTTGACGAGGGCGGTGCCGAGTGAGGTGTGGCCGCTGCCGACCACCGTCTTCGACGAGCCGAGGGCACCGGTCGCCGCCACGGCGCTGACGGCGACGGCCAGCACGAGCGCAACTCTCTTCATCTTTGACTCCTTGCTCGGGGTTGTGTCAGTAAGACCCCGTCGGCGCGCCGATCCTTCCCCGGCCCGGGCCCACACATTTAGGTGGGGTGAAGGCGGCGGGACTAGAAATGCTCTGTGCGCGCCGACACCCGCCGGGCAAGCCCCGTCCAGATAGTCGTGCTCGTCGCCGCGGCGGCCGGCGCGATCGTTGCCGGAGTCCTGGAGATCGGCACTCCGAGCTCGAGCTCAGGCACCGAGATCCGCCTCGCGGCGGTGCAGCGAGGCGTCGTGCAGACGACCGTCTCGGCCAGCGGCAACCTCGAGCCGGCGACCGAGGTTGGGCTCAACTTCAAGGCCAGCGGCATCCTGACGGAGCTCTACGTGCAGGCCGGCCAGCACGTCAAGGCCGGCCAGCTGCTCGCGGAGATCGACCCCACCACCGCCCAGGTCGCGCTCGAGCAGGCGCAGGCGACGCTGAAGTCGGCGCAGGCCAACCTCGCCTCGGTCGAGGCAGATCCGTCCGGCTCCTCCTCGACGTCCGCGGGCTCGGGCTCGCGCGGCACGGCGTCGGCCGCCTCGGTCGCGACGACGGCGGCGCTCGAGCGCTCGCCGCTCGCCCGCACCGCGGCCTACCCCGGTCCCGGCAGCACCGGGTCGACCGGCTACAGCGGGGCGACGGGCGCCGCGTCGGGGAGCGGGAGCGCGGGCGGCTCCGCCTCGCCCGCCGGGACTACCGGGACAGCGGGCACCGGCTCGACCGGCTCGACAGCGGCAACCGGACCGGCCACGAGCGCTCCCAAGCCGACCACGGGCAAGGGCACGAGCGGCAAGGGCACGACCGGCTCCAAGGGCTCGGCCACGCCGAGCACGACCACCACGACGCCGCGCGGCTCGACGGCGGCGACCGGTAGCGCTTCGAGCAGTACGCAAACCGCCTCGCCGGCGACGATCGCCGCCAACCTGGCGCAGGCGCAGGCGTCGGTAGCGAGCGCGCAGCTGACCGTCAAGAGCGACGAGGCGGCGCTCGCCGGCACGAAGCTCTACTCGACCGCCACCGGCACCGTCGCCTCGATCTCCGGCCAGGTCGGCACCGCCGTGACGGCGGGCACCGCCGGCTCCTCGGGCTCGGGGTCCTCGGGTTCGGGCTCGTCGGGGTCGAGCGCCGCATCGGCGTTCAGCGCCGCGAGCTCCTCGAGCTCCGCCTCATCGACCTCCTCGACCAGCGGCTTCATCGTGGTGGCAAACCTCAACCAGATGCAGATGGTCGTCTCGGTCAGCGAGTCCGACATCGCCACCATCCACGTCGGCCAGGCGGCGACGGTCAGCGTCGACGCGCTGCCGAACGACGAGTTCGCCGCCAAGGTGACGGCGATATCGGTCCTGCCGACCAGCTCGAGCGGCGTCGTCAGCTACGACGTCACGCTGCTCTTGACGCAGCTCGACAGCCAGGTGCGCGCCGGCATGTCGGCGACCGCGACGATCGTCACCGGCCAGGCGGTGGGTGCGCTGACCGTCGACAGCGCCGCGATCAACTCGCGCGGCACGACCTCGACGATCACGCTCGATGAGAACGGCAAGATGGTCGTCACCGACGTGATCACCGGCCTGGTGGGAACGTCCTCGACGCAGATCATCGCCGGCAACGTCAAGGTCGGCGACGAGGTTGCGATCCCGGTCACCACGGCGCTCGCAACCGCATCCGCGACCTCCGGCACCGCGGGCACGCTCGGCGGCACGAGCAGCTTTGGCGGCGCCGCCGCGCTCGCCGGCGGCGGCGGCTTCGCGCGCTTTGGCCGGGGCGGGGGCTGATCGTCGTGGCGGGTGATTCGGCAGTCTCGCCGCTCGTTCGCCGGCTGCGTCGCGGCGAGCGGGCTGCCGTCGCCGTCGAGCCGCGGTTGCGGCTTCGCCCGCGCCGCGTGATCGACCTGCGCGCCGTTACCAAGACCTTCGACACCGGGGCCATCCAGGTGCGCGCGCTGCGCGGCATCTCGCTCGACATCGAGCGCGGCGACTTCGTCGCGATCATGGGCAGCTCGGGGAGCGGCAAGACGACGCTGATGAACATCCTCGGCTGCCTCGACGTACCGAGCACCGGGGAGTACCGGATCGACGGCGTCGACGTGCGCAGCATGGACGAGGACGACCTCTCCGACCTGCGCAACCGCAAGATCGGCTTCGTCTTCCAGAGCTTCAACCTGGTCCCGCGAACCAGTGCGGCCGCGAACGTCGAGCTGCCGCTCGCCTACGCGCGCGTCCCGCGCGAGGAGCGCCGCCGGCGCGCGGCCGCGGCGCTGGCGGAGGTCGGCATGCGAAACCGCGCCCACCACGCTCCGTCGGAGCTCTCCGGCGGCCAGCAGCAACGCGTCGCGATCGCCCGCGCGCTGGTCACCAACCCGACGATCATCCTGGCCGACGAGCCGACCGGCAACCTCGACTCGCACTCGACCGGCGAGGTGCTCGCGATCTTCGAGCGCCTGCACGACGAGGGCCGCACGATCGTGATCATCACCCACGAGCCCGACGTCGCCGACCACGCGCGCCGCGTGATCCACCTGGCGGACGGGCTGGTCGTCGGCGACGAGGAGCGCGCGCCGATGCAGGCGGCGACGGGGACGGCGGTCGGCTGATGGGCTTGGAAACGCTGCGCCTCGCGCTGACCGGCATCTTCGCCAACAAGCTGCGCTCGGGGCTGACGATCCTCGGCATGACGATCGGGGTCGCCTCGGTGATCGTGCTGATCGCGGTCGGCAACGGCTCCTCGAAGGCGGTCGCGGCGAGCATCGAGGCGCTCGGCACGAACGTGCTGCTGGTCGAGCCAGGCTTCAGCTTCGGCGGCACGGCGGTGACCTCGATCACCGCGCCGATCTCGCTGACGATCGCCGACGCGAGCGCGCTCGAGAGCAAGGTTCAGGCGCCCGACGTGCAGGCCGCGGCGCCGGCGGTGACCGCCAGCCCGACGCTCGTCTACGGCTCGACCACCTACTCGCCCTCCCAGTTCGTCGGCACGACCCCGGCCTACGCGACCGCCCACGACTACACGGTCCAGGCCGGCGACTTCTTCACCTCCGCGCAGGTCTCCAAGCACGTGCGCGTGGTCGTGCTCGGGCCGACGGTGGTGACAAACCTGTTCGACGGCGCCGATCCGGTCGGCGACACGATCCAGATCAACGGCGTCAGCTTTCAGGTGATCGGTGTGACGGCGCCGAAGGGCACCAACGGCGTGACCGACGAGGACGACATCGCGTTCGCGCCGATCACGGCGGTGCAGGACACGCTGACCGGCTACGGCTCGATCGACTCGATCACCGTTGAGTCGAAGTCGGAGTCCGACCTGAACGCCGCGCAGGCCGAGGTCACCTCGATCATCGAGCAGCGCCACCAGATCACCGACACCGCCAACCCCGGCTTTCGCGTGATCAACCAGGGCTCGCTGCTGACGGCGTCCACCGCGTCCAGCGGCGTTTTCACGACCCTGCTCGGTGAGGTCGCCGCGATCTCGCTCCTGGTCGGCGGGATCGGCGTGATGAACATCATGCTGGTCAGCGTCACCGAGCGCACGCGCGAGATCGGCATCCGCAAGGCGGTCGGCGCGCGCCGCAGCGACATCCTCACCCAGTTCCTCACCGAGGCGGTGCTCGTCTCGTTCTTCGGCGGCCTCGCCGGTGTTGCGCTCGGGGTGATCGGCAGCCAGTTCACGATCGCCGGCGTGCACCCCGAGATCGCCACCTATTCGATCTTTCTCGCCTTCGGCGCGGCCGTGCTGACCGGCCTGTTCTTCGGCACCTACCCGGCGGGCCGCGCCGCCGCCCTTCGACCGATCGAGGCATTGCGCTTTGAGTGACACGACCCCACACGAGACCCCGCCCACGATGCCGCAGCCACCGGTCGCCCCCGGGCCCGACGAAGGCTGGTACGAGGAGCCCGACGAGCTCCCGCCGCGACGCCGCGCGCGCTTCCTGACGCCGCTGACGGTGGTGCTGATGCTGATCCTGTTCGCCGCCTGCGGCTTCGTCGGCGGCGTGCTCGTGCAGAAGAACCAGGGCAGCTCCTCCGCCACCGTGGTTGGCGGCTCGGCGGCGGCGTCGCGCTTCGGCGCCGCCGGCGCGAGCGGCGCGAGCGGCTTTGCCGGCCGCGGCGGTTTCGCGAGCCGGTTCTCCTCGCTGTTCGGCGGCGCGGCCGGCGCGGCCGGCGCGAACACGGCAGTCGGCACGGTGACCGACGTCTCGGGCGACAAGCTCTTCGTGACGACGGCGGCGGGCACGATGACGGAGGTCATCACGACGCCCGAATCCAAGATCACGAAGTCCGAGTCGGTCGGCGCGAACGCCATCCACCCGGGCGACTCGGTGGTCGCCACCGGCGTGACCGGCTCCGGCGGCGCGCTGACGGCCAGCTCGGTCAGCGACTCCGGCCACGCGAGCACGACCTCGACCGGCACCTCGTCCCTCTTCGGCGGCACAGGCGCCGCCGCATCATCAACCAGCAGCAGCCCGGCCGGCCTGTTCGGCGGCAGCGGATAGAGCCATACAAGGAGCAGTGAATGAAACCCAGACGCAAACGCGCATTCGCCGTCCTCGGCGTCGCCATCCTGGCGGCGGCGGTGCTAGCCGCCTGCGGCGGTAGCTCGCCGACGACGACGACCTCGACGAGCTCATCCGCCGCCGCCGGCGCCGCACCGTCCACGAGCGCGCCGGCCCCGGCAGCGGGCGGCCAGTTCACGGCGGCGCGGGCGAAGCTCGCGGCCTGCCTGAAGAAGTACGGAGTGACCCTGCCGAGCTTCGCCGGCGGCGCGGGCCGCTTCCGCGGCGCGACCGGCGGCGCCGGCGCCTTCCGGCGGCGCTTGGGCGCGAGCGGCGCGACCGGGCGGCGGTTCTTCGGCGCGACGGGCGCCAGGGGATTCCCGGGCACCGGTCGCTTCCCCGGCGGGGCCGGCGGTTTCGCCTCCAACCCAGCGTACGCCAAGGCGTTCGCCGCATGCGGCGGCTTTGCGGGCTTCGGCGGTGGCGGGCGCTTCGGCGCGAGCGGCGCGAGCGGGGCCCCCAACCCGGCGACCAACGCGCGCTACCGCGCCGAGATAGTCAGCTACGCGGCGTGCATGAAGACCAACGGCGTGACACTGCCGAAGCCGAACTTCAGCGGCAACGGCTTCGTCTTCGGCACGACGGTCAACCAGCGCACGAGCGCGTTCGTCGCCGCGAACGCGAAGTGCAGGTCGCTCATAACGGTCACCGCGCCGGCCGGCTGAGCGGCGTTTCGAGCTGCGGACCTCCTGGCGCCACGCAGGCCAGGAGGTCGCAGGTCGCCGTGTCGTGCGCGCGGCGCTGATCCGAGCCGGGCGTGCGTGCGTAGTCACTCCTACACGCACCCCGCGGCGCGCTCACGCTAAACGGCTTCGAAGGGAGCACCGAAAATGGGACTCGAGAACCCGGTCCACATTCTTATCCTGCTGGTCGTCGTGCTGCTCGTGTTCGGCGCGAAGCGCCTGCCCGAGATGGGTCATTCGCTCGGCAGCGGCATGCGCGGCTTCAAGGACGCGCTGAGCGGCCAGACACCAAGCGCCTCGCTCACGTCGGCGACTGACGAGCACGCGGTCGCGGCGGCGGTCCCCGTCTCGGTCACGGCGCCCGCGCCCGCCTCCCCCGGCGCGCCGGAGGCGCGCTCCTAAAAAAAGTAGCTACGCCGCGCGGGCCAGCGCGAGCGGCGCGACGGTGGCCGCGGATGCGCGACCGAGATGGATCTCGAGCGCGGCGCGCACGTCGGCGTCGAGGCGGTGCGGGACATCGCGGTCGATGATCGCAAGCGCCTGCTCGAGCGGAAGCGGACCCCGGTAGGGCCGGTCGGCGGTGAGGGCCTCGAAAACGTCGGCCACCGCCAGGACGCGCATCGGCAGGTCCAACTCGGCGGCGCCGAGCGAGCGGGGATAGCCGCTGCCGTCGAGCTTCTCGTGGTGGTTGGCGGCCAGGTCCGCCAGCTCGGCGAAGCAGGGGGCGCGCCGGAGGATGCTCAGCGTGTGCACCGGATGGGTCTGCACGGCGCGGAACTCCTCGTCGTTCAGCCGGCCCGGCTTGTCGAGGATGCGGTTGGAGACGGCGAGCTTGCCGATGTCGTGCAGCAGCGCCGCGCGCCGCATGATTCGCCGCTCGCCGGTGTCGAAGCCGAGCACCGCGGCGATCCCGTCGGCGATCTCGGCCACGCGCGCGGAGTGGCGGGCGGTGAAGGGCGACTTGGCGTCGATGACGCTGGCAAAGGCCTCGGCAATGCGATCGAGGCGGGCGTCGTCGGCCGTGATCGCCACCTCGGCCGGCTCCCAGCCGGAGACGTCGGGCGTTTCGAGCTGCGCCCAGAACTCACGGTCGTCGCAGAAGCGCAGGAAGGCGTCGACCAGCGCCGGGTCGAACCAGCGGCCGCGTCGGCGCTTGGCGACCGCGCGCGCGGCCTTCATACCCCCGCGGGCGTGGAAGGCCTCGACCGTCTGCGCGAGGCACGCGATCCGTGCGGCCAGCGGGATCTCCTCGCCGCGTCGCCCGTCGGGCATGCCACGGCCGTCCCAGTGCTCGTCGAGGCTGCGGATCGCCAGCGCCGTCGGTTCGGAGAGGAACAGCATACGCGCGATTTCGGCGCCGCGGTCGCAGCGGGCCTCCATGAAGCTGCGCGTGACGTCGCCCTCCTCGCGGATGCCGCGGAGCACCTCGACGCGCCGCCGCAGCCCCGTTCCGGGCGCCGCCGTGCGCAGCGACCACAACAGGGCGGCGCGACGGTCGGTCCAGTCGACCAGCTTCGAGGTCGCCTTGGCGCTGCGGTCGTCGGTCGCAAACAACGCCGCCATGCGGTTGGCGTTGGCCGAACAGCCGGCGTCCTTCAGCAGCAGCGCGTAGAAGAGGTCCGAGCGCTCGGTCGCGTCCAGGTCAAGCTCGGCAGCTACGCGCATGCCGATCAGGCAGGAGCGAACGGCGTGGCCCGGCGACTGTCCCTCGGCGATGTCGAGCGCGTGCGAAAGCGCACCAATGACCCCGGAGAGCGCGATCTGCGCCATGGTGGTGCATCGGCAGCGCTCCGGGGCCCTTGAGTGATCAGTTGCTCAGCCGACGAACGTTGCTGCCGCCGGGCCGGCAACTCGGCCCCGGCCGCTCACGGCGGGGCTCTCATGCCGCCGGTTCGCGGAAGTAGTGGCCCTGGTCGAGGTCGTCGATCAGCCCGGGCTGGGTCGGCTGCCATCCCAGCAGCTCCCGGGTCAGCGCACTCGACGCGGGGCTGTCGAGCCCGATGAAGCCGGCCAGCCAGGTGAAGTGCTCGCCCGCCTGCTCCGGTGCGATCGAGGTCACCGGCACGTCGAGATGGCGGCCGATCACCTCGGCGACCTCGCGGATCGGCACGCCCTCGTCGGCGACCGCGTGCAGGGTCGATCCCGCCGGCGCGCTCTCGATCGCCAAAGCGAACAGGTGCGCGGAGTCGAGGCGGTGGACGGCGGGCCAGCGGTTGGCTCCGTCGCCGATGTAGCCGGAGACGCCCTTGTCGCGGGCGATCGCGACCAGGGTCGCCATGAAGCCGTTGTCCCCGTCGCCGTGGTTGGTCGGCGGGAGGCGCATGACCGAAGAGCGGACGCCGCCCGAGGCGAGCGAGAGGACGTATTCGGCGGTAGCCCGCCGCGCGGCGGGGCCCTCGCCCCAGGCAGCTGCACCCGGGTCGTCGCCGTGTCCGTCGCCCTCGGTCGCGAGCGCTCCAGGCTTGACCCCGAGCGTCCCGGAGGCGATGACCAGCGGCCGGTCGGAACCGGCGAGCGCCTCGCCCATCGTCTCGACGGCGCGGCGATCCGCGTCGGCGGCGCCCTTGAAGTCCCCCGAGAAGGCGAGGTCGTGCTTGAAGGCGAGGTGGATCACTCCGTCCGATGCGCCGGCCGCGCTCCGCAGGCCCTCGAGGTCGTCGAGCGTGCCGCGGTGCACCTGTGCCCCGACCGCGGTGAGTGAGGCGGCCGACTCGTCCGAGCGGGCCAGTCCGATGACCTGATGGCCGGCGCCGATCAGCTCGGGAACGACGGCGGAGCCGATCCAGCCGGACGCGCCGGTGACAAAGATGCGCATGGCGGGGAACCTCCAGGTGATTGTTGGCGTGCTCACCCGGGGTGGGCAGAGGGCACGATGTCAGTTGCTGCCATCAGCGTACCACACATGTCAGCCGCTGTCATCGCTACGATCACCCGATGGGACGATGGGAGCCAAACGCGCGTGGACGGCTCGAGCAGGCCGCGCTGGAGCTCTACAGCGAGCGCGGCTTCGCGCAGACCACGGTCGCCGAGATCGCGGAGCGCGCGGGGCTGACCGAGCGGACGTTCTTCCGCCACTTCGCCGACAAGCGCGAGGTTCTGTTCTGGGGCGCGGGAGCGCTGCAGGAGCTGCTCGTCGAAACGGTCGCGGCCGCGCCGGAGGGCGTCGCGCCGATCGACGCCGTGGCCGCCGCTCTGCACGCCGCGGCGGAGATGCTGATGCAACGGCGCGAAGGGGCCCGCCGGCGCCAGGCGATCATCGCCGCGAACGCCGAGTTGCAGGAGCGCGAGCTGATCAAGCTCGCCTCACTCGCCGCGGCGCTCGCCGCCACGCTGCGCGAGCGCGGTGTGGCCGAGCCAGCGGCGAGCCTGACCGCGGAAGCGGGCATCGCGGTCTTCAAGATCGCCTTCGAGCGCTGGACCGCCGCGGGCGACCAGCAGCAGCTGTCGCGGCTGATCGAGGACTCCTTCGACGAGCTGAGGGCCGTGACCGCGGGTCGGTAGTCCGGCTCTGATTCGTGCGAGCGCGGCGCCTTGGTCGCGATCCGCGCGCGGCATGAAACCCTCCATCTCCGCGCCCGAGCGCGGTTTCGTGAGCCGCACCCACAGGTCCCGGTCGCGCTCGACGCCCGCTGCTCGTATCCTGGACCGCG
>Ga0302196_10004488_pt1 | contig 12661 bp, 12 predicted proteins | sample II_Bog_N1_3_FD_198794 | JGI IMG/M metagenome (GOLD analysis project Ga0302196, IMG submission 198794) | Peat permafrost microbial communities from Stordalen Mire near Abisko, Sweden - II_Bog_N1_3 | ecosystem: Environmental > Terrestrial > Soil > Wetlands > Peat | place: Sweden: Abisko...
CCGCCGGGTCAATCTGCGCGGTACCGACGCGGTGGTTGACGCCTGCCGCCGGGTGGCCGATCTGGGCGGCAAACCGCCGCGGGTGGTGTTCACCAGTTCGGTGGCCAGTTTCAGCGGCAGCCAGGACGCGGTGCTGGCCGACGACGCGCGCCAGGTCCCTGGCAACAGCTACGGCGCCCAGAAGGCCGCCGCCGAACTGATCCTGGCGGACGCCTCCCGCCGCGGCTTCCTCGACGCGGTGTCGATCCGCCTGCCGACCGTGATCGTCCGCCCGGGCCGTCCGAACAAGGCCGCCAGCTCCTTCTTGTCGGCCATCGTGCGCGAGCCGATGCTGGGGCTGGAAACCGAACTGCCAGTCGCGGACGATTTCGCCGCCTGGGTCTGCAGCCCCAGACGAGCGGTGGACTGGCTGATCCATGCGGCGGCACTGGACACCAGCGAGATGGGGTTGGACCGCAGCATCAACCCGCCCGGCATCACCACCACCATCGCGCATCTGTTGCAGGCGCTGGACGAGGTGCGGCCGGGTGCCTCGGCCCTGGTGCGCCACGTCGCGGACCCGGCGGTCGCGGCGATCGTCGGCACCTGGCCGCCGGCCTTCGACCCGACTCGCGCACGGATCCTGGGGTTCGCCCATCATGAACCCGTCGTTGCCGTGATCAGGGCCTTCGTGGAGGACGACCTGGACGCGACCCGTGCCGACCGCGAAATTGTGAAGTGAGACAACAACACGCATTTTCTGCAAGCCGGCCCTATTTTTACCGCATTGCAGCGTGATGAGGTGTCTCACCGGTTGATCCGGTCCCCGCCCATGCTCCAAACTGAGTTCCGCCCCTCCTGCTGCGCTGGACGTCGCGTATGTCGGCTCTCCCTGGCCACCCAATCCTGGCGGACGCCGCAGGCGCTTCGCCCACCGGGAGGCCTGTGTCCGTCCCGCGGGAGGAACCGCCACCCCGCCGCCCCCAGGTGCGCCGCCCGCGGCGCCCGGTTCGCTCCGCCGTGGCGCACGCACCGCAAGTGCTGCGCGCGTTGGTCCGGGCCGACGAAATCTGGCTGGTGGTGCTGGCGGCCTTCATCGGCTTCGGGACCGGTATCGCCGTCTGGATGATGACCTCGACGACGCAGTTGATCCATCAACTGCTGTTCGACATCAACCACGATCAACGGTTGAGTGCGATGGATGCGCTCAATCCGTTCCGCACCGTCCTGGTGCCAGCTTTGGGCGGCCTCTTTTTCGGCCTGGTCAGCCTGGGCATTGCCCTGCTGTATCAGCGCCGCACGGTCGATCCGATCGAGGCCAATGCGCTGTTCGGCGGCCGCATGTCGCTGGTGGGCAGCCTGATCGTGGTGCTGCAGACGGTGATATCGAACGGCGTAGGCGCCTCGGTCGGGCTGGAGGCGGGCTATACCCAGATCGGATCGGCGCTGGCGTCCCGCCTGGGCCACGCCTTCCGGGTGCGGCGGAACGATATGCGGCTGCTGGTCGGCTGTGGCGCCGCGGCGGCGATCGCCGGCGCCTTCAACGCGCCACTCACCGGCGCGTTCTACGCGTTCGAGCTCGTCGTCGGCACCTACTCGATCGCCACCTTCGCGCCGGTCGCGGTGGCGGCAATCGTCGCGGTGTCGGTGGTCGATGCGCTGGGCGGCACCAACTTCGAGCTGTCTCTGGCGCCGACCCAGATCGAGCCGCTGGACTACATCCCGATCCTCGCTTTGGGCATGCTGTGTGCGCTGCTGGGTATCGCGATCATGCGCGGGGTGACCATCACCGAGGAGCTGTTCCGCAAAAGCCGCGTGCCGGTCTGGCTGCGTCCCGCGATCGGCGGCCTCGCGCTTGGGTGCCTGGCGCTGGTGTCGCCGATGGTGCTGTCGTCCGGCCACGGCGCGCTGGGGCAGACGATCGACCGGCATTTCGAGGTCGCCATGGTGCTGTTGCTGGTGACCTTGAAGGCGATGGGATCGGCCATCTCGATCGGGTCGGGGTTCCGCGGCGGCTTGTTCTTCGCCTCGCTGTTCCTGGGCGCGCTGCTGGGCAAGGGCTTCGCCGGGGTGCTGGCGCTGGCCACCACCGCGCATGCGGTCTCGCCGACCGTCTGCGCGCTGGTGGGCATGAGCGCCCTGGCCGTCGCGGTCATCGGCGGGCCGCTGACCATGGGGTTCCTGTCGCTGGAGGCAACCGGATCGTTGCCGATGACGGTGGCGGTGCTGGCGGCCTGCATCGTGTCGTCGCTGACGGTGCGGCGGACGTTCGGCTACTCCTTCGCCACCTGGCGGTTCCATCTGCGGGGCGAGGCGATCCGCAGCGCGGTGGATATCGGCTGGATGCGCAACCTGACGGTCGGGCGGATGATGCGGCGGGAGGTGCGGACGGTGCGGGTGGACACCCCGCTGTCGGCCTTCAAGCGCGACTTCCCGCTGGGGGCCTCGCAACGGGTGGTCGCACTGGACGCGGACGACCGTTACGCCGGGATCATTCTGGTCGCCGAAGCGCATGGCGATGAGGACACCGGGCACACCGTGGGCGACAACCTGCACTACACCGACACGGTGCTGCTGCCGCAGATGACGATCAAGGAAGCGGTCGCGATGTTCGAGAACGCCGAGAGCGATGCGCTGGCGGTGGTGGACGGACCGGACACGAGGCAGGTGATCGGGCTGCTGACGGAACAGCACGCGCTGCGGCGTTATAGCGAGGAACTCGACCGGCGGCGGCGGGAGTTGTCGGGGGAGTAGGTCGCATATGCGTTCGTCGACGCCCGGGAAATCGGGCTTCGGGTCATGGCATGGCACCCGCCACGACGTCGGCGTGTCGGGCGACGGGTGATTCTTGATGCAGGCTGGAAGGACCATCGCCCCAGACGGCGCAGGTGATTTTCCGATCGAGGACTCGACAGGCGTCGCCAACTTTGAACGCGATAATACCAGGGGGCGAAGCGCCCGACTCTTGCCGCGCACTCTCGTCATGTCCGGCCTTTTGTGCCAGCCATCCATGCCAACCCGGTGCTGCGACAGATGGCCGGCAGAGAGGCCGGCCATGACATTGGGGGGTATGTGTCATCCTTTTCGCCGCCTGGTATAAGTGTCGTACGGAAACTTATCGAGCGATCGGCATTGGCAGTCCGCCGCCACCGGTGCCGCCCGAGCGGTTCGCGGCACAGGATTCTCCACCACGAAGGTCCGAAGCCACGAAGCTCGGCTGATGGGCCAATGGGCTTGCCGGCCCACCACGATTCGCCGCGTTGGTGGAGCGGACCCTTCGTGTCTTCGGACCTTCGTGGTTGAAAATCGCGGACTTGCGCGCGCGGCAGGACCGATCGTGATCGCACCGCAGCGGGGCCGACTGTCTGATACCAACCGCCCGAAAGATTGACCCATGAGGGCCTTCCCCCGCGTCATCGCGGGCGAAGGCCCGCCATCCACGACTTGCTTGCTGGCAACGGCAAAGTCGTGGATGCCGACCTTCGTCGGCATGACGGGTGTCAATGCGCCGCCCAAGAGTCGGTCGTTCGGGCCGTTGGTATGATACCAGGGGGCGAAAAGGATGACGCATAGCGCACCCCCGTCATGACCGGGGTGCGCAGCAAGGGTCGGGTACTTCGTCCCCTGGTAAAAGAGCCAGGATTTTGGCTCTTTTTGCGAACCCTGTTGCTGCCGGCCGAACCGAGATCGAGGGCCCACCGCGGCGTCATCCCGCCGCCAACGGCACCTCCCAAGCCTCATACCCGTACACCAGTTCGTTCGCCGCCTTGAACCGGTTCATGTCGTTCGCCCGCGACAGCGCCTGGATCTGCGAGGTCCGTGGCTTCCGCGTCGCCTCATACCGCCGGAATGCCGCCGCCACGCCATCGCGGTCCACCCCCTCCAGACACCGAACCAGCACCGCCGCGTCCTCGATCGAGGTGGCCGCGCCCTGCGCCATATACGGTGTCATCGGATGGCACGCATCGCCCAGCAGAACGACATGCCCCTCACCCCACCGCGGCAACGGATCGCGCACCACCAGCGCCCATTTGTGCGCTTGCGGGCAGGCATCCAGCACCGCCCGCACCCGCGGATGAAAGTCGCGGTAAGCGTGCCGCAGAGCGCCCAGATCACCCGTCATCGACCAGGATTCGGTGGTGAAATCCGGTTCCGGCGTGCTGGTGACGAAGTAAAGCTCATCCCGCCGCGGATTCGTATAGTAAATAACGATGTGCCGGTCCGGCCCCCACCATTTCGCCTGGTCATCCACCTCGGCGCCATTCAGCAACGACGCCGGAAACACCGTTCGGTACGCCACCCGCCCGGTGAACTCAGGTCGTTCCGGTCCCAGCAACGCCTCCCGCACCACGGAATGCACCCCGTCCGCGCCAATCACCGCATCCGCCTCGGCTGAGGACCCATCGGCGAAGCGCAGCCTCACCCGATCCGCCTGGTCCAGACCGACCAGCCGGTGCCCCAACCGGATCACGTCAGGCGGCACCGCCGACAGCAAGGTCGCGTGCAGATCGCCGCGATGCAGCACCAGATAGGGCGCGCCATAACGAGCCTCGCTGTCCGCCCCCATGCCGCGTTCCCACAGCACCTCGCCCGAGACGGAATCGCGGTTCAGCGCGGCCGCCGGCTGAAACGCGACGGCCCGCAGCGCCGGTTCCAGTCCCAGCCGGCGCAGCACCTTCACCGCGTTCGGGCTTTGCTGGATCCCCGCGCCCAACCGCGTGAAGCGCTGCGCCTGCTCGTAAACGACAACGTCCACACCGATCCGGCGCAGACAGGCCGCGGCGGCGAGCCCGCCCATCCCCGCGCCGATGATGGCCACAGACAACATGATCGATCTCCCTCAATGCGTCGCCCAGGGCACCAGCCGGCGCTCCAGCAACGACCCCAGCAGCACCGCGATCCCGCCGATCAGGGTGACAACCACCAGCCCCACGAACATGCGCGGGATCGCCAGCACCTGCCAGGAATCCCAGATGTAATGCCCGATCCCGTCATCCGCCGAGACGAACTCGGCCGAGACCACCAGGATCAGCGCCTGCCCCAGCCCCAGTTTCAAGCCCGTCATGATCGCCGGCATCGCGGACGGCAGCACGATGCGCACCCAGTTCGTCCACACCGGCACCCGGAATGCGCGCGCGACATCGCGGTAAACCGGACTGGCGTACAGCACCCCGGACAGGGTGTTGATGCAGGTCATGTAGAACACGCCCATCGTCACCAGCGCCGTCTTGCCGGCCTCGCCGATGCCGAACAACGCGATCAGCAGCGGAAAAATCGCAATCTTCGGCAGCGGGTAGGTGCCATAGACCACCGGACCGAAACTGAACCGCAACGGCGGATACACCGCCATCGCCAGCCCCATCGCGATCCCCCACACCGACCCCAGCGCAAACCCGATCACCAGCCGCTGCACAGTGATCAAGGTGTCGGACAGAAGCTGCGCCCGCTGGCCCGCATCCGCCAGGATCGCCGCCCCCTTCACCACCACCTGCGCCGGCGGCGGAAAGAACCGCGGATCGATCGCCCCGACCAGGTCCAGCGCCTGCCAGAGGCACAGCAGCCCCAGCGGGCACAGCACGCCCAGCACGATCCGCTCCGCCGCCAGCCGCCGGCGCCGTTGCAGGGTCCGCCGCACCACCGCCGCGACCGTTTCAGCCATCACGCGCTTCTCCGGCCAGCGAGTGACCGACTTCCGCGCTGACCAGGGCCCACAATTCGGCCTCCAGGTCGCGGAACCCGGCGGTGCGCCGCAGCGCCATCACATCGCGGTCGCGGCCGACCCCCACATCCAGGATAGCCTTGATCCGTCCCGGCCGGCTGGTCATCACCACCACGCGGTCGGCCAGCGCAATCGCCTCGCCGATGTCGTGCGTGACATAGACCACGGTGGAGCGGGTCCGCTGCCAGATCCCCACCAGCTCCTGCTGCATCACCAGCCGCGTCTGCGCATCCAGCGCCGCCAGCGGCTCATCCATCAGCAGCAGCAGCGGATCGGTGGCCAGCGCCCGCGCAATGGCGACCCGCTGGCGCATCCCGCCGGACAGCTCATGCGGAAAAGCGCGGCGGAACCCGGCCAACCCGACGAGAGCCAGATTGTCGCGCAGCCGAGCCTCCGCCACGTCCGCCGGCAAGCGCAGACCGGACAGGCCCAGCAGCAGGTTCTTCTCGACGGTCATCCAGGGCAGCGTGGAATCGACCTGGAACACCGTCGCCGCGCGCAGGCGGCCGGCCGAGGGATGAGCGTGCTCCAACGTCCAGTCGATGATACCGGCGTAGTCGTCGTCGAGCCCGGCCAGGATGCGCAGCAGGCTGGACTTGCCGCAGCCGCTGGGACCCAGGATCGCCACGACCTCGCCGTGGCCCACGGTCATCGACACGCCGGCGATTGCCTCCACCACGGCCCCCTTGCGGGTGATGAAGACCTTGCGCAGATCGGCGATGGTCAGCGCGGTCTCGCTCATCCGAAGCGGTATTCGCCCAGGCGGGCCACCGTGCCGGCGGCAAAGGACGGATCGACCAGTTCGGACAACGCGATCGGTGCGTCCAGGTAATGCTGGGCGATGAAGAAGCGCTGGCATTCGGCCAGGAAGTCCAGGTTGACCCATCCGTTCGGGTCCAGCCCGGCGGGGAAGCTGTCGCGCACCACCGCGATATCCAGCTTCGCCCTCGCGGCGATGATGCCGGCGATGCGGTCCTTGTCGATGCCTTTGGCGAAGGCGTCGTTATACAGCCGCACGCCCCGGAGATAGGCATCCATGAAACCCTGCGCGGGGCCGCGGTCGCGGGCAAAGGCCTCGCTATAGACCAGCGGCACGCTGGTGGCGTTCCCGCCCGAGGCCGTGACCAGGTCGCTCAACGGGCGCGCGATGCCCATCTGGATCGACTGCGACAGGAACGGCTCCAGCACGATGGCGGCATCGACCGCGCCGCTGGCCAGCGCCGGCACCATGCTGGGGTAGGCGAGTTCCACCAGCTTCACGTCGGTCAGCGCCAGCCCGAACCCGTCCAGGTAGCGTTGCAGCACCATCGCCACGGTCGCGGCCTTGGCCGAGATCGCCAGCGGACGGCCCTTCAACGCGGCCACCGTCTCGGCTTCCGATCCGGCGGGGAAACCGGCGCGCACCACCAGCCGGGTGGCGGCAAAGCCCGGACGGACGCTCTGCTTGTCGCCGACGATGCGGATCTGCACGCCCTGGGTGATGGCGCTGAACAACCCCGGCGTGACGGAAATGCCGGCAACGTCCAGTTGTCCGGTGGCCAGCGCGGTCAGCAGCGCCGGCGCGTTCGGCATCCGCAGCATCCGCACCGAGACACCGGCATCGGCGAAGAACCCCTGGTCCTCGGCCAGGTACAGCCCGGCATCGGTCAGCCCGCCCACCGACCCGAACCGCACGCCCGCCGCCGCCCGAGCGGGCAGGGCAGCGGCGAGGCTGGTGGCGATCAGGTGGCGTCGGTGCAGGCGCATCGCGCGAGCTTACCGCGGAAGGCCGCGCACCGCGAGAGGCCCAACGGGCCGCCGCTCGGGTCGGACTTCAACCCGGTTCCGCCAGCCGATCGCACGCGGGACGCGCCCTTGTTAACCGGATGTTCACCCGAACCTGCGATGCTGCCCCTCCATACCTTCCCGGGCCGCAAGGACAGTCTGCTTTCGTCATGACAGAGGATGATCCCTCAACCGGCGCGGACACGGCGATGTACCGCTGCATTCTCGATAACGCGCTCGACCTGATCGTCAGGGTCGATGCCGCGCGCAACCGGACCTATGTCTCGCCGTCGTCGCGTGAGGTGCTGGGTTATGAACCGGCGGAACTGCTGCATGGCAGCGTCTGCGCGCTGGTTCATCCCGACGACCGCGCGATGGTGCTGGCGGTGACCGGACAAGTCAGCGCCGCTGTGCAGTGCCTGAACCTGGTGTTCCGGATGTGCCGCAAGGATGGCCGCTATATCTGGATCGAGGGACGCTATCGTTACTTGCCGATGGATGGTGGCGCCCTGGCGATGCTGCGCGACATCACGGCGCAGAAACAGGCCGAGGACGCGCTGGCCGAGGCCAACCTTCGTCTGGAGGCGGCCAATCTGGCGCTGCGGCAACACGCCCATCAGGATGGCCTGACCGGCCTCGCGAACCGCCGGCGCTTCGACGAGGTGCTGGAAACCGAGTTCCGCCGCGCGCGCCGGCATGAATTGCCGCTGGGCCTGGTGCTGCTGGATGTGGACCACTTCAAGCTTTACAACGATACGTATGGCCATATCGCGGGCGACACGTGTCTGTGCCGGATCGGCGCCGCGATCGCCGGCGCCGCCCGCCGTCCCGGCGACCTGATCGCCCGCTATGGCGGCGAGGAAATCGTCGCGCTGCTGCCTGGTACCGACCTTGACGGCACCGCGGCCCTGGCCGACCGGATGCGGCACGCGGTTGCGTCACTGGCGATCGAGCACCGGCGCAGCCCCAATGGCGTCGCCACGGTCAGCGCCGGCGCCACCGCGCTGCTGCCGGTCGGACCGGGGCGGGAGCCGGTGGATCTGGTGATCTCGGCTGACCAGGCCTTGTATCAGGCCAAGCGGGACGGCCGGAACCGGGTTTGCACGACCGGTATCTCGATGGGCGCTCGCGGTTCCGTGGCGCCTCAGGCACCGGATACCTGAACTGGCGCGGATCGGCCGGCCGCCTGACCCGAACGGGTGGGACGGGATTCCGCTGTCTGCGCCGTTAACCCTGCCTTCATGGTTTCATGCCACGGTGGCCGCGTGAACATCCGGGTCCCGCCGTGATGGCGGCATGCCAAAGCCATGATTGAGGACGAGCCCATATCCGCGGCCGACGCCGCCATGTACCGGCTGATCGTCGAGAACGCGGCCGACCTGATCGTTCGCGGCGACGCCGCTCGGCGGCGCAACTATGTCTCACCCTCGGTGCGTGAGGTGCTGGGCTATGAACCGGCGGAGCTCCTGGGCAAGCATGCCTACCAGTTGGTCCACCCCGACGACCTCGCACGCGTGCAGGACACCTTCGGCAAGATCAGTTCGGCCCACCCGAACCTGAGCCTGGTCTTTCGCATGCGTCGCACGGACGGGCGCTATATCTGGGTCGAGGGGCGCTATCGGCATCTGCCGGCCGATGACGGCGTGCTGGCCGTCCTGCGTGACATCACCGCGCAGAAAAATGCGGAGGACGCCCTGGCGCTGGCCAATCTCCAACTGGAAGCAGCCAATCAGGCGTTGCAGCGCCACGCCCACCAGGATGGGCTGACCGGCCTGGCGAACCGCCGCCGCTTCGACGAACTGCTGGAAACCGAGTTCCGACGGGCACGCCGGCAGCATTCGCCGCTGGGGCTGGTGATGCTCGATGTCGATTGCTTCAAGGCCTATAACGACTGCTATGGCCACATTGCCGGGGACGTCTGCCTGCGGCGCATCGGCCAGGCGATCGAGGGCACGATCCGGCGCCCCGGCGATTTCGCCGCGCGCTATGGCGGGGAGGAAATCGTCGTGCTGCTGCCGGCGACCGACGCGACCGGTGCGACGGTCATGGCGGAACGGATGCGCGACGCGGTCGCGTCACTGGGCATCACCCATCTGCACAGCCCCTGCGGCGTTGCAACGGTCAGCGCTGGCGCCGCTGCGATGCGGCCCGCCGATTCCAGCGACGAGCCGGTGGCGCTGGTCAGCATTGCCGATCGCGCACTGTACCAAGCCAAGGCGGACGGCCGCAACCGGGTCCGCACCGGCGCCCCCGGCACAGACGCGCCGGCCATCGCGGCTCAATAGCCCGCCGCTCTGTCCACGACTTCCGTCAGCGGTTGCCCGTCCAGGAAGCGGCGCAGGTTCTCGACGAACAGGCGCGCGACGACCCGGTCGCGCTGCGGATGGCCGCCGCCAATATGCGGCAGGACGGTGATGCCAGCGGTGCCCCAGAACGGATGGTCGGGCGGCAGCGGCTCCTGGCGGAACACGTCCAGGATCGCGCCGGCGATGCGCTTGGCTTGCACGGCGGCGATCAGGTCCGCGTCGGCGATCAGATGGCCGCGGCCGAAATTGATCAGCCAGGCGGAGGGCTTCATGTGCGACAGGAAATCCGCGTTGACGCAACTGTCGGTGTCCGGCGTGGCCGGCAGCAGCAGCAGCACGTAATCCGACTGCGCCAGGACCGCCTGGGTGCGGTCGGCGGGATAGACCTCGGCGAGGCCCGGCAGCGGTTCCGGCCGGCGCTTGGTGCCGATGACGCGCATGCCCAGCGCGGTCGCCAGGCGCGCGACTTCCTGCCCCACCGCGCCGAGACCGAGAATGCCCAGGGTCGCCCCATTCAGCGGGGTGCAGACCCGGCGGGTCCAGCGGTGCTGCACCTGGTCCTGCACGATGGCGGCATAGGGCTTGGTGATGTGGAACAGGGCGCCGAGAATGTTTTCCGGCATCGACTCGCGATGGGTGCCGCGGGCGCAGGTCAGGGTGAGGGATGTGGGCAGATCGGGGAGCGCCAGCCAGGTTTCCACCCCCGCGGTCAGCGCCTGCGCCCAGCGCAGCTTGTGCATGTTCGCCAGGAGGCCCGGCGGGGCGCCCCAGGCGAGCAACGCCTCGGTATCGGCGCGTTGCGCCTGGGTCGGGGTGTCCTTGCGGGGCAGCGATTCGACGGCGACGCGGGTGGACAGGCCGGCGGCGGCGATGGCGTCGATATAGGGGCCGGGGCCGTCGGTCCAGAGCAGGACGCGGGTGGGGTCGGACATGGGACTCTCTCCGGTTGGTTGGGGGCAGGGTAGCGGGGCAGCGGAAGAAGGGCCATGGGTGGGATGCGCATCGATCCCCGGACGGTGACGGTCGTCGGCGCCATCCGCTGGCCTGTGTCAGGCCGGTCTTCGGCGCGCAACGGCGGCGGGACGTCCCGATCGCTGCCACGCGGACCTTGTGCCTGGCCCAGGCGCGCCCTAATCGATCGACTCCGATGACAGAGGCTGTCCTGTGCCCGATGCAATTTCGACGTCCCCGGCCGAATTTGCCGCCAACTTCGGCCGGTATGAGGCGGATACGTCCGGCGCCGATGTGGTCAAAATTATTCGCGATGGGCATGTGGTGGGCGGCTGTCTGTCCGCGCGTGAACTTGCGCATGACGAGCACCTGAGGCGGCGCGAAGCTGAGGTTCTGACGGTCGGGGAACTTCCGCCGGATGTCGTGGCCGGGATCGAGGCCGCGGAGTACGGCGCCGCTCCGCCGTGAACCTTCCGCCGCCGCGCGTCGGCCTGGTTATCCGTTACGCTTTCCTGTGGAGCCATCAGGCCGCGCGGCGACAAGACTTTGCGCTGGCGCCGTCGCCGCCATGGGCGAAACCAGCCTGCGGGAGCGGGCCAATCTCGCGGCGCGCCGCGCCAATCACGCCGAGACACCCACCCCCGGGGGGGTAAGCTTGCGGGCGCGGAAGGTCATCCTCCCCCCACATCGACGTAGCGAGCGGGATGTTCCGCCCCGCCCGGGGCGCGCGATCCGGATCAAACTGACGTTGCCAGACGTTCTTGCGGGCGATCGGCAGCGTGACAGCACCCCCCTACACGAACTGCCCCTGCAGGAACCCCAGCGCCGGCACCGGGCGCCAGCCGCGGGGCAGGTCCGCTCGCCGGATCGGCCGCACGCTGTAGCTCGGCGCCGGCTGCCGGGACGAGCGCAGGAAGTTGGCATAGGCCCGCACCTGCTGCTCCCGCCAGGCCTGATCGGCCAGCGCGGCCATCCGGTTGGGGAAGATCTCGGCCACGCGGGTGGTCCGCCCGATCGACGCGACGACCGCCCACAGCGTGTCGTCGCGCAGGCTGGCCAAACTGACAGGATCTGCCATCCCACAAAGCTGGCCGGAACCGCGCCGGAAGGCAAGTCCTCAAGGTTCCCGCCACACCGAAATCCGCGCCGCCCCGACCAGCCGCTCGTCCAGCATCGCCATCGGCAAGGGCGGGTCGGCGCGGCCGGTCTCCGCCACCACCAGCGCGCCCGGCGCGATGCGGCCCACCTGACGCAGGCGCGCCATCGCCGCCGGCACCAGATCGCGCCCGTAGGGCGGGTCAAGGAACACCAGACCGGCCGCTGGCCCGCGCGCGACCGTCAGCACATCCGCGCCCAGCACGGTCGTTCGGTCCGCGGCTTTGCAGGCGGCGATGTTGGCGCGCAGGACGGAAACGGCCGCTCGATCGTTTTCCACGAAACACGCCAGAGCGGCGCCGCGCGACAGGGCTTCCAGGCCCAGCGCGCCGGTGCCGGCGAACACGTCCAGCACCTCGACGCCCTCGATCATGTCGCGCCCGCCCCAGGGTGCGTGCAGCAGCCGGTCGAACAGCGCCTGGCGGACGCGGTCGGCGGTGGGGCGGGTGGCGCCGGCGGGGCCGGCCAGCACGCGGCCACGCCAGGCGCCGCCGATGATCCGCATCTCAGCGCCGGTGCGGCCGGGGCGGCGGCGCCCCGCCATCGGCCGGCAACTGGTCGCGCAGCACGCGGGCGGGCACTTCCTCGATCCCGCCCCGCGCCAACGTGCCGAGCTGGAAGGGGCCGTAGGCGATGCGGATCAGGCGGGTGACAGACAGGCCGAGATGGGTCATCACCCGGCGGATCTCGCGGTTGCGGCCTTCCTTCAGGCTGACGGTCAGCCAGGCATTCTCGCCTTTCACCGCATCCAGGCCGGCATCGATCTCGCCGTAGCGCACGCCATCGA
>Ga0302196_10004489_pt1 | contig 12660 bp, 16 predicted proteins | sample II_Bog_N1_3_FD_198794 | JGI IMG/M metagenome (GOLD analysis project Ga0302196, IMG submission 198794) | Peat permafrost microbial communities from Stordalen Mire near Abisko, Sweden - II_Bog_N1_3 | ecosystem: Environmental > Terrestrial > Soil > Wetlands > Peat | place: Sweden: Abisko...
AGCTGACGCCGGCGCCGCTGTCATTCGTCGCCACGGTGGCGACGGCCGCCGCACCGGCCGTGCCGGTGGACGTGCACACCGCGGACGGCGCAACGCTCTCTCACACGTTCAAGGACCTGCCGGCCGGCAGCTACGTCGTCACAGTCGTCGGCGTCTACCGCAACGGCGTCACGACCGCGGCGTCGGCGCCGGCGTCCGCCACGGTCGCCGCGTCGGCGACCGCCGCGCCGGCCGCGCCCACCGGCGTCGCGCAGTTTGGGTCGTCGGTGCAGCTCAGCTTTGACGGCGAGCCGAACAACAGCCGCGTCAGCCTGACGTGGACGCCGGCGACGAGCGGCACCACGGCCGTGTCGTACAATGTGCGCGTCGGCGCGACGGCGTACGGACCACAGCGCGTGCTCACCGGCCTGACGCTGAAGAACACGGCGGCCGACGGCACGCTGTACGAGTCGATCGACGGCTTCAGCGCCAACTCTGGCTACATGTACCCCATCAGCGTGCAGTCGGTCGCGGCCAACGGCGCCGTGTCCGCGTACACGACGCCCATCAACGTCACGATCTAGTCGCTCGACGGCACGAGGCGCGGACGACCGGCCAGCCGTTCGCCGAGTCTTCGACGTGCAGGTCACTGTGGCCGAGGACCTGGCGCACCCACGCCGCGTCCTCGAACAGCCGGCAAAAGGCCAGCGCGTCCTCCTTCTTGCAACAGTAGAGGCCGCCTGGCGAGCACGGCTTGCACGTGTTCCACGGCTGCGTGTCGACGTTCTCGCCGGTGCGGTACTGGAAGCCGTAGTGCACCTCGTCAGCGCGAAGAATCTTGACGAGCTCCATGTTCGGTACGGACGTGATCGGACGCAATGAAATCAAACGGAGCTTTTCAAATGATGCTTCAACGTGGCGCGCGGTGGTCCGTGGACGCATGCGCACGCACGGCCGCCGCGTCCAGGGTCCGCGGACGCGGCGCATTGGTGGCTGCGCTGACGGCGGTTGCCGCAGCGTTGGAATGGGTCGGCGCCGCGTGGAGCGCGGCGCGCGCGCATCTGATGCAGCCGCACGCGCCAGAGACGCGCGCCGTGCTCGCGTACGCGACCTCGCGCGTCCTCAACGCGCGCGTCAGTCTGGGCACGTGCGCGTGCGCCGCCGCGGCGGCGCTCACACTGCTATGGTGGGTCTTGCCGTGGATTCTGATGGCACAGGTCGTACTTTGGGCGCTGGGGCTGGGCGCGGCCGTCGCGTGGATCGTATGCGTGCCGGCGCCGACCGCGGTCGCCGTCGCGGCGGAGTGGGACGCGCTGCTAGGGGGAACAGTATCGTTTCGGCCGAGGGCCAGCCGTCCTCGGCGACCCTGATTGACATTTTACTTGTTCAAAGGCATGCCGTCTCTGCGAGCACTTGCGTTCGCGTTCGCGTGCGCGTGCGCCTGCATCGGCGCCGGCGCGGCGAGCACACAGACACAGGCGCAGCCGCCGCTGCCGCCGACTCGCGAACGCGTCGCGGCTCGCAGCGCGGTTCGCAGCGCGGCGCGCGGCCAACTGCATCCCCACGCGAGGCACGCGCGCATCGAGCTCGCGGTGCGCGCAATCGTCGAGGTGCTCGCGGACCTCGCGCGGCCTGACGTGGCCACGCCGCGCGCCGGCACGGCGTCCGCGTCGGAGCCCCCTTCGGCGCACGAAGGCGTGGCGACGGCGATTGGGCGCTATGCCGCGTACGTCGCGTGGCTGCCGGTGGCGGCGCTGGTCAATGTCGTGCGCCTCGCGCGCCACGGCGTCGGTGTCCTTGTCTCCGACGTCGTCATGCCCATCGTCGACGCGTGCCTCGGCGGCGTCTTTGGCGTGCTGCGCCAGGGGCTCAAGAGCGTGTACCGCGACGGCGGCGGCGTCGTGTGGGGCTACCGCCTCGGCTGGGGCGGCCTGCCGCTGGACGACATTTGCTCGCAGCTCACGCACTCGGCGCACACGGCGTGGCGCGGCCCCAACGGCCCCAGCGAGGCGTGCGAGGCCGAGTTCGACCGCGCGTTTGTGCGCTTCTACGTCTCGAGCGTGACGACGGTGGTGGGCCTGCTCGCGCTGGCCGTCGGCTTTATCGCGCTGTCCGCGCTCATGCGGTGGACCGTGGTGGACCGTCCGCGTCAATTGTACGGCAGCCACCACCACTACGACCTGCACGCGGCGACGGCGCGCAGCGCGCACGACCAGGCGGTCGCGCCGCCCATGTACGGCTACCCATACGCGCCGGCCACCGCGGCGCCGCCTCCGCCGCCGCCGTCCGCGGCGGCGCCGACGAGCGAGGTGAACATTGCGCTCGCGCGCCTCGCCGCCGCCGTCGGCGTCTCCTCCGGCGGCGGCACCAGAGACGCCGAGTCGTACCGCCGCATGCAGGACGCCGAGGTCCGCGCCGCGGCGGCCGCGGCCGAGTCGCGCCGCCTGCACCGCCGCCTGACGCGCCGCTCCTAGTTCTTGTACGCCACGGAGAGAAGGCGCGCGGACGCTGCGCTCGCGCCGTCGGCGTGCGGCTCGAACGGCGCCGGCTTGTCCTTGGCCGCGGCCGCGGCCGCGACCTGCTGCCTCTCGAGCCACGTCGAGGTCGCCTTGTTCGAGGGATCGGCCTGGACCTCGGCGCCGTCGCCGTCGCCAATGATGACGGCGAGGCCATCCTTGACGACCCCAGCGTCCTCATACGTCTCGTCCTTGGCGACTTCATACTCGGCGACCCCAGCGTCGTCATACTCCACGTCCTCGCTGCGCGGCGAGTGGACGCTCTTGGCGCGCTTCGAGGGCACGCGGTCCTCCATGCCGTCCTGCGCGTCGTCGTACGACGACGAGGTCGTGTGCCAGCCCTTGAGAAAGTCGCGCAAGTACGCGGCAACGCCGGCATCCGAGCGCTCGTGCATGTGCTCGACGCGCGTCAGGTAGTTCGCGAAGTGCGCCGCGTTGCGCCGCAGCGTGTGGATGCGGTCCGACTCGAAGCGGCGGTGCGCCTTGTTCTTGAAGCGTGGGCGCATGTCGTGCGCACGGACCTCGGCGTCCGCGTCCTCGCAGAACGCCTTGACCGCGTCGCGCCACTCCTTGGACGGCCTCGCGATGCGGTACAGCACGTCAAAGTCCGTCTTGTCGTGCGGCACCGTGCACTGCATGATCAGCACGACGCCGCCGCCGTCGTCATAGTCGATGAGCGACTTGGCGCGGAACGTGGCCGGCAGGTCGCACAGGTCGGCGCAGCGCGCCTCGTAGTACGACGTGGGCAGGAAGCCGAGGCGGCCGAGGATCTGCTCCGACACGCGCAGCGACCGCGACGTGGTGATGATCTCGTCAATGTTGTCGCGCTCGTCGTCGCAGCTGTGCAGCTGGTAGATGACGTCCATGATGGCGCTTGTGAAGCAGCCCCAATTAACAAACTCCGCACGGTTGTTCGATTCGATTCGAATTCGCCAGTCAAATCACAAAATGGCAGGCACGTGCTACGTGTGCATGGAGCAGGGCGACACGGAGGTCGTCGCGTGCGCCGAGGGGCACGTCGTGCACCTCGCGTGCCTCGTCGAGTGGTCCACCAGCACGGACGCGGCCGAGCGCGCGGCAGTCATCTGCGGCCTGTGCCGCGCGCCCTTCCGCCACGACTCGGCCGCGTGGAAGGCGGTCGCGCAGTCGTTCGAGGACGACGCCGACTTTGAGGCCGTGCTCGCCAACGTCACGGACATTCGCACGCTGCCGCTGGGCCTGCGCACGGCGCGCGTCGTCAAGCACGTCCACCGCAAGGACCTCTCGGAGCTGTGGCAGTACCTCGACCAGGTGCCGGCCGCCGTGCGCACGCCGGCATTCTACAAGGCGCTCATACACGAGACGAAGGACAGTGAGACCGCCAACTACGTCCGCATTCCGGCGGAGGAGTGGACCGAGGAGCTGGCGCTGGACACCGTGGCCGTGTACGCTTCGGACGAATACCTCGTCTACATCATGGGAAACATGCCGCCGGACGTCAAGTCGAGCGCGGTGTGGCGCGCCGCGGCGTGCGTGAACCTGGCCGCGTTCGTCGTGGCGCCGACGCCAGTGTACACGGACCGTGACGTCCGCGTCGCGCTCGCGGCGCGCGTCGGCGTGCGTCTGCTCTCGTCGCTGACGACGGACGTGGACTCGGCGGTGGTCGTGGCGGCGATTCGCTCGCCGGCGACGACGCGCGCGGCGTGGGCCTTTCGCGCCGAGCTCATCCAGGACGATGCGTGCTTCGGCGCCATGATGTCCGTCATCAACGCGTCGTGGCTGCAGCCGGCGCCTGGCGAGCAGATGGCGCCCTTTGCCGCGTGGCTCTACGACGCCGTCGGCTACATCAACCGCGTGAAGCAGGACCCCCTCGCGTTCCCCCTGCCGGCGCTCACGGAGAGCTACGTCAAGCAGGCGCCGCTGTTCCCTGACGCCGTCTTCACGACGGACAATGCGATCGCGCTCGCGCGCCTGCTGCCGACGTTCGTGCAGCAGATCGTCGAGGCCATGGTCATGCGGTGCGCCATGATCGTCACCGACGCGGACGAGGACGCGGTCACGGCCGCGGTCCGACGCGACGTGGCGCTCGTCGAGGTCGCGGCCGGCCTCGCGCGGCCGGACGTCATCTCGCGCTTCACGACCGAGTCCGCGCGCATCGCGATTCTCAAGGTCTTCCCCACGGTGATACAGTACGTGCCGCTCACGCACGCGTGCCAACACGTCGTCGAGGCGGCGGTGGGCGCGTGGACGGCGACGTGGGGCGACTTGCCGGCGATGCTGCAGTCGCGCGAGGTCGCGGACATGTTCAAGGCCGCGCACCACGCCTACATGGTCGGCACGCCGGCCGCCTTCATCGTGCCGCCTCCGGCGGCGACCAACAAGCCGATCGCGGACGCGGCGACCAAGGCGCCGCGCGGCGACCTCGTGCTCACGCGCGCTGCCGCCAAGCGCCAGCGCAACTCCTAGGCGCGCGCGCGCTTGCGACTCTGCGGCTCTGCCGCCGGCGGCGGCGGCGGCGGCGGCGGCAGGTCGAGCGCCGTCGTCATTGGCGTCGCGCTGCCGCAGTACGTGTCGCGAATGTCGCGCTGGCGCGGCATGACGTGCGTCACCCAGTGCAGCGCGTGCGCCGTGCCGAGGATGGGGTGCTTGGTCTGCCGGCCCCACGCGACGAGCGCGTCGGCGGTGCGCGCCGTGGCCTTGGGGCCGGACATGTGCTTGAAGATGGCGGCCGGCCCAAAGCCTGGCAGGCGGTCGCCAAAGTCGTTGCCGAACAAGGGCAGTGCCTCGCGCGCCGTGGCGTCGTCCATGTGCAGCAGGCCCAGCACGTCCGCGTGGTGCACCGCGACCGCCTTGGGCGTGCCAAAGTCGCGCACGAGGATGCGCGCGCCGTACCAGATGGCGTCCGAGTCGACGGTGGCCACCGCGTCCACGCGGCCGGTGCTCTCCATCCAGCACGCGTGCGCCTCGGCTTCGTGCGGCGCGAGCTCGCACTCCTCGCCGTCCGCCGTCAGCGCCGCGCGCACGAGGTCGTAGTTGGCGCGCGTGGGCCGCAGGCGCACCGCGTCGCGCGCAACGTCCTGGAGGACGGTGGGCACGGCGAACTCGTCCGGCGCGCCGCCCTCGATCGGCATGGGCGCAAACACGAACGTGGACGCGCCGCTCTGCTTCGCGGCGGCGGCCGCCGCCTTGGCGTCCTCCACGTGCTTGTTGACCGCGCGCTCGGCGCGCTTCTTGTCGCTCGCGGCCGCCTTGGTGCGGCGGTCCTCGCTCTCCGCCTGCTTCATGACGAGCGGCTCGCCGTCAAACACCCATACCGGCACCCAGCCCCTGGACCGCACCGTCGCGCCGTACGAGCGGAAGAAGTGCAGGAGCTGCAGCGAGTCGATGGAGCCGATGAAGCACGACACGCGCGCAAACATGAGCGGCGCGACGTCGACGGCGACGCGCGCGCCCTCCTTCAGGCCCCACGTCGCCTCGTCCGTGCGAAAGACGGCGTCCGTCTTGCCCTCCTTGGCCGCGCGCTCGCGCAGAAACGGCCACAGGCCCTGGATGCCCATGGCGGCGTGTTCGACCGCGGACGGACGCGGATGCAATCGAAAGGCGGATGCAATCGAAAGGCGGATGCAATCGAAAGGCGGTTTCAAGGCTACAGGCAGGTTGCGCGCATATGCCAAGTAGCAGCATTGCGGCGGATGTACCACGCGCACGCCTCGATGCCCATGCATATTGCGCACGTTAAGAATTTCTCGGTGCCGAACACGAACACGTTCTCGCCGTCGTCGGCCATGGCTTTGAAACAAAAATGAATGACATAAATCAAAGCAGCCATGTCCGCATCCACACCCACGCCTGCGCCTGTGACCGGCGGCGCGAACGCGGCCGCCGCCGCGTCCATCGCCGCGCTGGTGAACGTGCTCAACTTTTCCAACGCCAACATCACGAGCGTCGTGGGCGCGGTGCACTTCATCATCACCGAGGCGGCCGCGATCCAGGCGCAGCTCGCGGCGTCGGCGCAGAGCAACGCGACGGTCGTGTCCATCGCGACCGCGCTCATCGCCAAGCTGCTCGCGGACGGCGCGATCTCACAGACGCTCGCGAGCGAGCTGGGCGCGTCCGTCGCGGACGCCGCGCACTTCCTCGACCTCTTCAACGCGCTCGCGTCGTCCGTGGGCGTGGGCGCGCAGGTCGAGGCCGTCGAGACCAAGGCCGCGGCCGGCTGCCTCGGCTGCCTCGCGACCGGCAAGTGCTGAGGGGCGTCACGTCTGGGGCTCGCCCCACGAGTACGTGGGGCCGTAGTCGACGAGCAGCTCCTCGCCGGCGCGGATCGCGCGCTTCGTGACGACGGCGCCGTCCGGCGCGCGGAAGTAGACGTTGGCACGCTTGCGCGTGCCCTTGGGGCTGTTGATGAAGCGCGCAAAGTTGCTCCGCGCTGGGTCCGCGGCGTCCACGTATCCGCGGCGGAGCCTTAGAACGTAGATTGGATTGTCCTGCGGATATCGAGCCCAGTACTGCGCTTCGTTCAGGCGCTCGCCCTCGTACGCGCCCAGCCGCGTCTCGCGTGGCAGGCGCTCCGCCGCGAACACGCCGTGCCCAGCAATCGCAGACGGCGCGACGCGAACGCGTGGTTCCGCGCACGAGGTCGAGGCCATTTAACAAAACATGGCGGACGCGCAGAAGCACATTGGCGTGCGTCGCGCACAGGGCACGCTGTGCGCCAAGCTCGTGTTCCACGGCACGACCGCGTCGACGCGTGCGTCCAAGCCCAAGGTGGTCACGGTGGCCAAGCCGCCGCCGCTGCGCCTGGACGCGGACGCGTTTCAGCACGCGCCGACCAAGCCGATGGAGTAAAGAGGAGATGGACGGCACTGCGTTCCAGCCTCGCGCCGCGGCGCCTGCGTCCGTGAGCGGCCGAACGCAGCGCACGAAGAAGTCGCGCGAGTCGCGCACGTCCGGCACGAGTCGCGTCAGCACCGGCTCGTCCAAGTCGCGGCGCGGCATGGCGATGGGCGCCGCGGCCGCCGCGACGGTGCTCGAGCAGCCGCGCGAGGAGGCGCCGCTGGAGCCGCTGCCGCCCATGTACCCTCCGCCGGACATGGCGCGCGTGGACGCGGACCTGCGCGCGACGCTGCAGAAGCTGTCCAAGCGCTTCCTGAACGCGCTGACCGCGCTGATCGACGCCGCGGCCAAGTGGTACCCTGACGACGAGGACGTGCTGCGTTACCGCGCGCTCGCGTGGGCCGCGATCCAGGACGCGACGACGCACGAGAAGCAGCTCGCGCTCATGACAAAGTTCCACGAGCTGTTCAACACGCGCTACCCCCTCGTGACGATCAAGGACGGCCAGTGCTTCGTCGCCAAGGCGGACGACGACGACGTCGTGCAGGACCTGCTGCAAGAGACGAGCGCGCACGAGCGCTTCGCGTTCCTCAACGCGAAGCAGAAGGCGTCCGTGTGGGACCTGCTGACGGAGATGGTCGCGACGGCGTGCCTGCTCGAGATGCGCATCATCGCGCCCAGCGGCATGGTGCAGGCGCTCATGGGCATGGTGGACGGCATGGCCGAAGTGTCCAAGCGCGGCGACGCCGCCGCGGACGCCTTCTCGCCCATGTCCTTCCTCACGAAGATCAAGAACGCCATGACGGCCGAGCACCTGGCGGAGCTGCAGGCGAACCTGGCGGCGCGCAACGGCGAGCAGACGTTCCAGTCGCTGTACGGCATCATGAAGGGCAGCGACATGGGCGCCATCATGAAGACGGTCACCGGCCAGAGCGTCGACGAGATTGCCGCGGCGAACCCTGCGCTCAAGGAGGCGAGCACGGCGATGCTCAACGTCATGGGCGGCGCCATGACGGCCATTCGTCCGCCGCCGTCCGTCACTGTCGCCTGTGCAGGCGCCGGCGCGCAGGTTTCCGATGCGTCGACGGCGGCGGCGGAGTGCGTCGCGCCAGACGCTGACGCGCCGGCGGCCACGAGCGCGGCCGCGGCGACGAGCGCCGAGCTCGCGGCGTCACTGACGCCACAGGCGCTGCAGGCGGCGGCGGACTCGACGACGGCGTCGTGGAACGACTTTATGCAGGACGTGCGGTCCAAGCTGGGCGCAGTGTCGCTCACGTCCGTCGCCGAGGGCGACGAGGAAGAGTAAATGTCAGGACGCCGGATGCGTCGCCGCGGCCAGCGCGCGCTCGTGCGGCTGGGCGCCACGGACGCGCGCACGCTCGCGTACGCGGACCTCGCGCGCACTGCGTCCACGCGCCTGCACGGCCGCACGCGCGGCCCTGCCGTGTACCGCGACGCGGCGCGCGCGCACGACGCGCAGACTGCAACCGCCGCGCTCGCGGCGTCCGCGGCGACCGAGAAGCGGCGGCGACTCGCGCACATCCGGTCGCTGCTGCGCAGCGGCGCCTTGCGGCTGGGAGAGCCAGTCGACGGCGTGCCGGCGTTCATTGCGTGTTGGCACGCGTGTCTGAAATCTTGAAAGTATCGTGAGGGCACTTCTCAGGGCATTATCAAACCATGGACGTGGAGTCGTCGCTCTCGCGTTCGCTGGACCCCTTCCGCCCCCCTCGCGCCGCGAGCGGCAGCGCGTCTCGTGACGGCTCACCTCCGCGAGCGCACGTGCCCACCGCGCTCCTCACGCCACCAGTGTTCCTGCCTCCGCGCGCGGCCCCAGCAGCACCGGCGCACAAGAAGTCGGCGCATCCGCTCGCAGTGCCCAAGCCTCCGGCGCCAAAGCCGTCGGCGCCCAAGGTCAAGGCGCCGCCGTCGCCGCGCGCCGTGCTCGCGGCGCCGGCGACCAAGCGCGTGGCCGTCGCTGGAGGCAGTGGTCCGGTTCCGCGCGCCGCGCCGGTCAAGCCCAAGAAGCAAGTGCAGCCGAAGCGCGTGCGCGATGACGACGAGGACGAGGACGTTGCAGACGATGACGACGAGGTCGAGGACGACGACAGCACCGTCATGGACGACAGCGAGCCGGAGGGCGAGCGGTCCGAGGACGAGAAGCCGCGGCCGGAGGACCTGGGCTTCGTCGTCGACTCGGACGACGAGGAAAAGGTGGCGCGCGAGGTCGAGGTGTCCAAGAAGGCGCTGAAGAAGCTCGACAAGGCCACGCGCGAGTCGATCCTGAAGCGCGAGCTGCTGACGGACAAGCAGCGCGTCGAGCAGGAGAAGGACGCCTTCATCCGCAACGACGAGGCGCGCCGCGCCAAGGCGATCGAGAAGGTGCGCGAGGAGAACGCGAAGCGCATCCGCAAACACGCCGTCAAGGCCGCGGCCGCCGCGGCCAAGGGCAAGAAGATCGCGCCGGTGAAGCTGCTGGACGAGCCGCCGCCGATCGAGGCGCCGCGCGCCGTCGGCAAGTACGCGCTGCGCCGCAGCGTGCACAAGCCGAAGGATCCGTACGTCGACGAGTACGCGCGCGAGGCGACGGAGCGCCTGATGAATGCGCGCGCCAAGGAGAAGATGACGAGCGACATCAACCAGTGGATGGTCATCCTCGCCGCGCGCGCGGACGTCCGCGACGCCGACGGCAACCACGTCGACGTGCCGCGCGACGCGGACGGCAACGTCGTCGTGCTGCCGCGCCGCGACGACGGCTCTGTGCACCTGCTGAGCGGCCGCCACAAGCTGGAGGACATTGAGCAGCGCTTCAAGTACTACCGCGAGGCCATGGGCCTCGCCGGCTCGGACGACGACGACGACTCGGACGTCGCGTCCGTCGACGACAAGGACTCGGCGTACGAGGAGGAGGACGAGAGCGAGGAGGAGTACGACGCGAGCGACGACGGCGTCGAGTCGTCGTCCGACGACGACTAGAAGCGCACCCACGGCGGAAAGCCAAGCATTGGCCCCAGCAGCGGACGCGGCGCCGCGTCGCGAGCGCGCTTCCGCGCTGCAGCCTCGGCACGCTCGCGCTCGCGCGTCCGACGCGCCGCTGCACGCTTGGCGCTCAGCGCGCGGACGTCCGCGCGCAGGCGGCGCAGCGTCTCCTCGCAGCGCGCAATGTGCGCGCGGTACTCGGCCGCAAGCGCCGGACGGCGCGTGGCGCGCAGGAGCTCCTCATTGTCCTCGATCTGGCGCTCCTGCTTGAAAATGGCGGCAATCAGCTCCTCGCGTGTGTGCGCCATTCTTTAATTTTTACACAGGTCGCGCACCGCGTCGGCGACGCGAATCGCGGCGAACATGCGCTCCCCAGCTGCGGCCGCGGCCGCCGCCGCGTCCGATTCGTCCGCCTCGGCGCGCAGCAGCGCGTCTGCGTCCTCGGCGCCGTTGCGCCTGATAGCGCGCACGGCATGCCTCGCCTTGACGTATTCCGCGTCGGCTTTCTGGGAGGCGGCCATGCGCGGCGCAACGACGCGGCGATGCACCAGCGTCGTGACTTTGTGCGCCGACGGCATCATGACGCCGTCCACAAGCTTCATGACGAGGCCGCCTGCCATCCCTGCCAGAAAGCCTACGACGAGCCCACCTCCCCAAAATCCCATGGCACGAGCCATACGACTCGTGTTCATTCTGGCAGTCGCATTGAATGCAAGAACTCCGCTACTTGAATCTCCGCGGACGTCTCCGACTCGAATGTCGATTGTGGCACACGACGTTTCCATGGAGACCGCGCTCATCGTCAGCATCATCATTTCGTGTGCGCTGAATTGCTGGGGCGCGCTCGCGTGGGCGGCCTGCCACATGACGGATGCGCCGATCACGAGCGCAAGCACTATCGGCGCGGTCGTTGGATTGACGGCTACCCTGCTCTCCTTTGCGTTCGGTCACCACGGAGGCTGGCTGACCGTCCTGCTCATTTCGAGTGCGTACGCGCTGGCGTCGACGCAGTGCGCGCTATGACGACGCTCGGCGTTCAATGAGCGCGTGCAGCACGGCGAGAAGCGCGAGCGTCGTCGCGTCCGCCGCGTTTCCGGCGTCGGCGCTCGCCGCGTCCGGCACGGACGCGAGGAACAGGGGCAGCTGGCGCCCCTGCAGCAGGTCGGCGTCGAGGCAGTGCGTCACGTCGCCGCGCAGCGCCTCGTCGCGCCGTGGGTCCGGCCGCCCTGCGAGCGCGTCGAGCATCTCCTGCCGGCCGCATTGAATCAGCTGCTCGATCGCCTCCGGATCCAGGTGCATGCTCAGGCTCGGAATGCCCACGCGGTTGTCGGTGCGCAGCACAAGGCAGCGCTCCTTGTACGCGCGCGGCATGACGCGCCACGCGCACATGCCGGCCGCGAGCGACGTCGTCGTGATGAGCGCGCGCACGTGGCTCTGCGTCGTCTCGTCCGGCGGCAGCACGTTGACGCTCAGCGCGAGGCCCAGCACCTCCTCGGCGCGCCACAGCGTGACAGGGGGGATGTTGTCCATGACGCCGCCGTCGACGAGCACCGCGTTGCCGACGTGGACCGGCGGAAAGATGAGCGGCAGCGACATGGACGCGACGACGGCGGACACGACCGAGACGTCCGGATCCGTGGCGGCGCGCAGGTAGCGCACGCCGAACGCGCGCACGTCCGTCGCGACGACCACGAGGTCCACGCCGAACGTGGACACAAACGTGCGGAACGTCATGTCGCGCGCGCCGCGCGCCTTGGTCGCAATGATGCTGGACACGAGCGCGCGCAGCCGCGCGCCGTCGTCGAGCGCCATGCAGCCGTTGACGACATTGTGCCACGAGATGGCGACGACGGACGTCGGCTGCACCAGCGCGCCCCACGCGCGAATCTCCGCGACCGAAAAGCCGACGGCGAGCATGAGGGCGAACAGCGCGCCGATGGACGTGCCGCTGACGCCGCGCAGCTTGTGCGGCACGCCGACGCCCCAGTCGATGCCGCGCGCCGACTTGAGCGCGTCGAGCACGCCAATGTACTCGAGGCCGCGGACGGCGCCGCCGGCAAATGCAATGCACCGCACCGAGTCGAGCGCCTCGCGCGACGAGAGCACCCACTCGCACGAACGCAAAGACGGCGGATCCATGGGCCTTTCTCCATCATGCCATGCGGTGGCGCGGCGAGCACAGATGCGGAGTCTTTTCGATTCAGGTGTGCACGTGAACGATGGCGTCAAATAGCTCCATGATCCACACGCGCACGAACGTGCGCGTGTGGATGCGCAAGCGGATGCGATGCGTAGCGAGTAAGAAAGGCAGACAACGACACGAGCATTGCATTGAAATGTCGAACGCAATCGCCGTGACGCCCCTAGTGACGCT
>Ga0302196_10004493_pt1 | contig 12651 bp, 10 predicted proteins | sample II_Bog_N1_3_FD_198794 | JGI IMG/M metagenome (GOLD analysis project Ga0302196, IMG submission 198794) | Peat permafrost microbial communities from Stordalen Mire near Abisko, Sweden - II_Bog_N1_3 | ecosystem: Environmental > Terrestrial > Soil > Wetlands > Peat | place: Sweden: Abisko...
GGTCGTGGGATTGGTCGCTTGGCGAGAGGTCGTGGGGTCGTGGGGTCGGTCGTGGGGGCCGCAGTAGGGTGGCCGCCATGCGAGTCGGGGTTGTCGGCGCCGGTGGTCGGATGGGACAGGAGGTCTGTCGCGCCATCGTGGCGCATCCGGAACTCGTCCTGGCGGCAGCCGTGGACCCGGGTCACGTCGGTGTCCCGGTCCGGGAGCTGATCGGGAACTCGGAGGCCGAGGGTCCCGTGGTGTCGGGGGCCCTGGAGGAGATCGTGGCGGCGGGCTGCGAGGTGGTCGTCGACTTCACCCACCTGGAAGTCTCCCGGGCCACCCTTGCGTTCTGCGCCGGTGCCGGGATCCACGCGGTGGTGGGAACCACCGGATTCGTCGAGGCGGATCTGGACGAGCTCGCCCGGGTCTTCGCCCCCGAGGTGGGCCACGGGGCCAACTGCGTGATCGCCGCCAACTTCGCCATCGGCGCCGTCCTGATGATGCGGTTCGCGGCCCTGGCGGCCCCGTGGTTCGACGGCGCCGAGATCATCGAACTGCACCACGAGGGCAAGCGGGACGCGCCGTCGGGGACGTCGTTGCGGACCGCCGAGGCCATGGCCGCGTCCCGTCGGGTCGCCGGCCGTGACGACTTCACCCCGGATGCGACCGGCACGGTCGTCGTCGAGGGGGCCCGTGGTGGCGCCGGACCCGGTGGGGTGAGGATGCACGCCGTCCGCCTCCCCGGTCTCGTCGCCCACCAGGAGGTGCTGTTCGGGGCCCCCGGTCAGGGACTCACCATCCGCCACGACTCCTACGACCGGGCGTCGTTCATGGACGGAGTGGTCCTGGCCGTCGAACAGGTCCCCATCCGGCCGGGTCTCACGGTGGGACTCGAAGCGCTCCTCGGGATCTGACGGGACCGGTGGTGGACGACACCCGCCAGCGGATCGTGGAGGCCTGCTACGCCTGCGTCGCCCGCCGAGGCGTGGCCAAGACGACGATCGAGGACGTGGCCCGTGAGGCCGGTATGTCCCGGGCCACGGTGTACCGGGCCTTCCCCGGAGGCCGGGACGAGCTGATCAACAACACGGTGGCGTGGGCCACCCTCGACTTCTTCGGGAGGCTCTACGAACGGATCCAGGGCGCCTCCAGCCTGGAGGAGGTCATGGAACGGGGCATCATGTTCGCCTATCGCTCCATCGTCGAGCACGAGGTCCTCCAGCGGGTCATGGAGACCGAGCCGGACAAGCTCCTGCCCATCCTCACCGTCGAGAGCAACCGCATCCGGGAGGGCATCGCCGTGGTGCTCACCCCCTACCTGGAGGAGCGGGGGATGGCCGCCGGGGTGGACCTCGCCGACGCCGCCGACTTCCTCGCCCGGATGGTCCTCTCCTACATCTCGGCCCCGGGGCGCTGGAGCCTCGAGGATCCCGAGCAGGTGGCCCGACTGGTCCGGTCGGAGCTGCTGGCCGGGGTGGTGGTCCCGACCCGACCCGGCTGACGGGGCCGGTGACGGGGCGCTACGGGTCGGCGTACGGGCGGGGGAGCAGGTGCAGGCCGGCGGGTAGGCGACGGTGGCGTCCCGGGTGGGGTGGGCCCGGTCAGACCGGTGGGGCGGTCCCGGTGGACCGGTGGGGTGGTCCCGGTGCACCGGTGGGGTGGCTCTGGTGGACCGGTGGGGGTTCGGTCGGACCCGCAGCCGGGGCGGGATCGTTGACGGTGAAACAAGATCTGCCCTACTGTTCCATCCGTGGAGGGGTCACGGGCAGCACTCCGGGTGGTGGAGGGCGACATCGTCGTCGGTGAGACCGGTGCGGGGTCTCCCGCCTCTGGCTCGCCGCACCGGGTGCGCATCATCGACGGGACCTTGGCCTGCCTGGCCCGCCACGGCACGGTGAAGACGACCGTGGATGACGTCGCCCGAGAATCGGGAGTGTCCCGAGCCACCGTCTACCGTGCCTTCCCGGGTGGACGGGACGAGATCCTGGCGGCCGTCGTCGACACCGAAATGGCCCGCCTGTTCTCCGCCCTCGGGGTCCGCCTGGGTACCGCGCACGACCTCGAGGAAGCCCTGGTCGGGGGCATCGTCGAGTCCTCGGTCCGCCTCCGCGACCACCGGGCCCTCCACTTCCTGGTCGAGCACGAGCCGGGGATCATCCTGGGACACCTGGCATTCGCCGACTCGGACCGGCTCCTGGCCACGGCATCCCGGTTCACCGCCCCGTTCCTGGCCCGCTGGATGTCGTCGCCGGAGGCCGAGCGGGTGGCCGAGTGGGCGGCCCGGATCGTGCTGTCGTATGCCATCGCTCCCTCCTCCCGCACCGACCTGTGCGATCCGGATCAGGCCCGACGGCTGGTGGTCACGTTCATGCTCCCGGGAATCGACGCCCTCCACTCCGCCATCGCCCCACCCATCGACATCACCCCGTATCCCGGGGGGTCACCCGGACCCCGTGGGAGCGGGCCCACCGCCACATTCTGAACGCGGGACCTGTCCCGCACCCACCGACCACAGCACCTGACCGATCCACGTACCCACGACCGACGAGAGAGGGGAACACGACATGACCGCAGAGATGAGCAGTACCGAGGAGATCATCGGACGAAAGGACGTCGACGACCTCGGGGCCATCCTGAGCGTGGTCGGCACCGAGGAGTCCGACGGCCGGCACGTGGTGCCGTCCGAGTACGACTCCATCTTCACGTGGGACTACGAGAAGGGCGCACGGCCCAAGCTCAACAAGCTCTACGAGAAGGCCAAGAACGCCCAGTGGAACGGTGAGACCGACCTGCCCTGGGACACCGACGTGGACCAGGAGAAGCTGGTCATCGAGGCCGCGGAGGCCCAGGGTGGCCACGCCGTCGGATTCGACATCACCGGAACGCCGCTCGAGAAGTGGGGCGACAAGGAGTGGGTGGCACTGGGTGTCGAGAGCCAGAACTGGACCCTCTCCCAATTCCTCCACGGCGAACAGGGCGCACTCATCTGCACGGCCAAGATCGTCGAGTCGGTGCCGTGGATCGACGCCAAGTACTACGCGTCGACCCAGGTGATGGACGAGGCCCGACACGTGGAGGTGTTCGCCAAGTACCTCGACGAGAAGCTGTCCGGGCACTACCCGGTCAACGCCCACCTGAGGATGCTCCTCGACGACATCATCGCTGACTCCCGCTGGGACATGACCTATCTGGGTATGCAGATCATGATCGAAGGACTTGCGCTCGCCGCCTTCGGCTTCATGCACTCGATGACACCGGATCCCCTGCTGAAGCAGCTCCTCCGCTACGTGATGGCCGATGAGGCCCGCCACGTGGCCTTCGGAGTGCTCAGCCTGCAGGAGTACTACGCCGATCTCAGCGCCGCCGAGTTGCGTGAGCGGCAGGAGTTCGCCTTCGAGGCCGCAGTGCGGATGCGGGACCGGTTCCTCCAGCAGGAGGTGTGGGACCGGATGGGCGTCGACCCGAAGACCATCCTCCCCTTCGTCCTCTCGGCGCCCGACCGGAACCAGTTCCAGGCACTCCTGTTCTCGAAGATCGTCCCGAACTGCCGCAAGCTGGGCCTCCTCGACGCAGCCGACGGATGGTTGCGCACCAAGTTCACCGAACTGGGTGTGATCGAGTTCGAGTCGGCGGTGGACACCAGCGAGGAGTACGACGCCATGGCCGCGGTGCCCCCGACCCAGCGCGAGCTGGTCTGATCCGCCCGTGCGCCGACCCGCACGGGGCCGGGCCCGGTGCGGGGGCGGTGCCGGGGCCGGGGGCTGGGCTGGGGGCAGGATTCCGACGTACCACCGGCGGTCCCGTTTCCCGGACCGGCGGTGGGAACCGTTGCTGCTGGTAGCCTGCGGTTCCGTGAGCCACCGATCTGCCGCCCTCCCCCGGAGCCAGGGATGAGTCCCGCGCCGAGATTCGGGGCGGTGGTCACCGCCATGGTGACCCCGTTCGGACCCGACGGGGCCCTCGACCTGGACGCCGCCGCCGCCCTCGCCCGGCACCTCGCCGACCACGGCAGCGAGGGGCTGGTGGTGGCGGGCACCACCGGTGAAGGCCCCGTGCTCACCGATGACGAACGGATCTCCCTGTTCCGGGCGGTCATCGACGCCGTCACCATCCCGGTCGTCGCCACCTCGGGGACCAACGACACGGCCCACTCGGTGCTGATGACCCGCGAGGCCGAGGCGGCCGGGGCCGCCGGCGTGCTGGTCGTCACCCCCTACTACAACCGTCCGTCGGTGGCCGGGCTGTCCGCCCACTTCCGGGCCGTCGCCGCGGCGAGCTCGCTGCCGGTGGTGCTCTACGACATCCCGGTGCGGTCGGGACGCCGGATCGGGCCGGAACTCACCGTGGAGCTCGCCCACGACGTCCCCTCCATCGTCGCCGTGAAGGACGCCACCGGCGACCTCGGCTCCGCCGCCCGGGTGGTGGCCGAGGCACCGTCGGGCTTCGAGGTCTACTCGGGTGACGACTCGCTGACCCTGCCGTTCGCCTCGATCGGCGGCGTGGGTGTGATCAGTGTGGCCTCCCACTGGGCCGGTCCCGTCTTCGCCCGGATGCTGGCCGCCCACCGCTCCGGCGAGGTGGACGTGGCCGCGAAACTCAACCGTTCGCTCCTCGAGTCCTACCGCTTCGAATCTTCGGACGAGTACCCGAACCCGGTACCGGCCAAAGCCGCCTGCCGGGCACTGGGTCTGGCCGTCGGCCAGTGCCGACTGCCCAACGCCCCCGCCCCGCACTCCCTCGACGACCAGGCCCGCTCGGTCATCGACGGGATCGGACAGTACGCACAGACCCGGCAGTCGGTTGCCTGAGGGCCAGGGCCCGGGGGCCGAGGGCTCCGGGTCGGGATCGACCGGGCGCCGACGCAGGTCGGCCTCGTCCGGAGCGGGCACGAGCAGCGGGGCCACTGTGTCCAAGGCCGCCGACTCGGCCAAGTCCACCCGTGCGGTGAAGGCCTCCGGCTCGGGAAAGCGCTCCGGCTCCGGCTCGGGCTCGGGCTCGGGCTCAGGGAAGGGCTCGGGCTCGGGGAAGGGGTCGGGCAAGGGCTCCACTGCGGGTTCGGGCAAGGCGGCCCGCTCGGGCGAGGCGCCCGACTCGGGACGGGCCACGATCGGCGGTCCGCGGTCCGGGGCGGCCAAGGCCGTGGCCAAGGCCTCGGCGGCCGCCAAGGCCGGTGGGTCGTCCTCCAGCAGATCACGTTCGGGTGGTGCCGCGCCGGTCCGGGTGGTCTTCCTGGGTGGTCTGGGCGAGATCGGCCGCAACTGCGCCTGCATCGAGGTCGACGGACGGATCCTCGTACTCGACGTCGGGATCATGTTCCCCGACCCGGACATGCCCGGTGTCGACCTGGTGCTCCCGGACTTCACCTACCTGCGGGAGAACGCCGACCGGGTGGACGGTGTCATCCTCACCCACGGACACGAGGACCACACCGGGGGACTGGCCTACCTGCTGCGTGACTTCCCCGTCGACGTCTACGGATCCGAGCTGACCCTGTCGCTGGCCCGCAGCCGGGTGGACGAGGCCGGGATGGCCAACCGGGCCAAGTTCATCCCCGTGCGCGACCACGAGCGTCGGCAGATCGGACCGTGTGACGTCGAGTTCATCCCGGTCACCCATTCGGTCCCGCACGCCTTCGCCACCGCATTCCACACCCCGCAGGGGATCATCCTCCACTCCGGCGACTTCAAGATCGACCTCCACCCGGTCGACGGACGGCGCACCGACCTGGCCCGGATGGGATCGTTGGCCTCGGACCCGGGCATCCGGATGCTCCTCGTCGACTCCACCAATGCCGAGGAGCCCGGGTTCACCGCCTCCGAGTCGACGGTGGGCGCCACCCTGGAGAAGGTTTTCCTGGCCCGTCCCGACCGACGGTTCATCGTGACCTGCTTCGCCAGCCACATCCATCGGGTCCAGCAGGTGGCGGACGCCGCCGTGGCCCAGGGACGCGTGGTGGCCACGCTCGGCCGGTCGATGCAGAAGAACGTGGCCCTGGCCCGCAAGCTCGACCTGCTGCACATTCCGGACAGCGCCCTGGTGGACATCGAGGACGTCGACGACTACCCACCCGGGCGGGTATGTGTCATCTCGACCGGCTCCCAGGGGGAGCCGATGTCGGCCCTGTCCCGGCTGGCGACCGGCGAGAACCGGTTCTTCAAGCTCCAGCGGGACGACGTGGTGGTCATCAGCGCCCATCCCATCCCCGGGAACGAATGGTCGGTCGGTCGGGTCATCGACAGCCTCCATCGTCTCGGGGTGGAGGTCATCCATTCCGGGGTCGAGAACGTGCACGTGAGCGGTCACGCCAAGCAGGGCGAGTTGGCCATGCTCATGTCGGTGACCCGCCCCGAATTCCTCATCCCGGTACACGGCGAGTACCGCCACATGGCCAACCAGGTCCGCTTGGCGGCCAGTATGGACATCGACGGCGACCGCGTCCTGCTGTGCGAGGACGGGGACGCCGTCCGCCTCGACGACTCCGGCATGCACCGTGACGGGACCGTCCCCGGTGGTTACCTCTTCGTCGACGGCAGCTCCGTGGGTGACATCGGCCACGGCGTGCTGCGGGACCGGATGGTCCTGGCCGAGGAGGGTGTGGTCATGGCCGTCGCCACGGTCGACCTGAAACAGGGCGAGGTGGTCGGGGTCCCGCAGATCGTCACCCGGGGTTGGGCCTACGACCAGGACACCGACGCCCTGCTGGACCAGGCCCGCACGGAGGTCACCCGGGCGCTCGTGCAGGCCCTGTCGTCGGGGAACTCCGATCATGAGACCCTCAACCGGGTGGCCCGCAAGGCGCTCGGCAAGCTGGTGGGGGAACGCACCCGTCAGCGCCCGATGATCGTCCCGGTCATCGTCACCGTCTGAGCACCTCTTCGGGACCCGGCCACCGGACCCGGTCGACGGACCCGGCCCGGACGGGCGTGGACCTCGCGGATCAGGGACAACCGGGCGTCACCGCCACGGGTGCCGATCACCGGATAGGCGCAGGTCCCCGGCTCGTCGTCGCTCCGTGCGGTCGGTGTCCCACGGAACGGGACCGACCAGCAGTAGCCTGGTCCGCACTGTGACGACCGCCACCAAGCGCCCGGCGGGTCGATCCGGGGCACCGCGACCCAGGGGCCGGTCGACCTCCCCGTCTCGATCCCCACGGGGCGCCAACGCGAAGAAGAACCAGGCCGGCAAGGGCGGCGCACGGAAGGGGTCCTCGGCCCACGGCCTGGACTCGGGCGGCCTGCTGGCATCGATGGGCGCGGTCGCCGCCGGCCACGCGTCCGACCTGTGGGGAGTTGCCCTGGTCACGCTGGGGGTGCTGGGCGCGGTCGCCTTCTACGGGCGGTCGCTGGGCCCGGCCGGTCACGACGCCCGGGTGGGCGTCGGTGACCTCCTGGGTTGGGGTCGGTTCCTCGTACCGATCGTCCTGGTCGCCGTGGGTGTCCGCCTGTTCGTCCGTCGTAGCGAGGACGATGCCTCCGACGGACGTCAGCGCAGCCAGGACCGGCCCCGCCGGGAACCGGCGCGGGCGGTCATCGGCGGCACGCTCCTCCTCCTGGCCGTGTCCGGCCTGGCCGCACTGGCCGGGGGCTCCCCCGCCCTCCGTGCCCCGACGTCGGCCCTGCAGTCGGCCGGAGGCTGGGTGGGCGCCCTCATCGCCGACCCGCTCGGCTCGGCGCTCGGCGGATTCGGTGCGGCCGTGGTGCTGGTGGTGGTGGCGGGTGTGGCCCTGCTCGTGTTCACCGGTGTGTCGGTGAGGACGGTGGCCTCGGCGGTGGTCCGTGCCACGCGCTGGGCGGCGGGTGCGGCCCGGGGCGACCGGGCCGCGGATAGCGTGGACGACGCCCCCCACGAGCCGACCGATCCGTTCGGGCGTGCCCTGGCCGAAGGTCGTCAACCGTCGGTCGAGGTCCTCGACGACGGGACCGGCGGCCGGCCCGGTGTGGCCGAGGACCCGGACCCGGCCCGGGACGAGGACGACGGCTCCGCTGGTCCGTCGCCCGACGCCGACCTGGTGCCGGTGGTCCTCCCGGAGGCCGCCACCCGCCCCGGCCGGGGCGAGCAGCTCGAGATGCACATGGGTCCGGCGGTCGGGGACTGGAAACTCCCCCCGGCGACGATCCTCAAGCGGGCGAAGGCCCAGGTCATCGACGAGACCGAGGTCGATGCGGCCGGTGCGGCCCTGGTCCACGCCCTTGCCGCCCACGGGGTGGAGACGCGCCTGGTGGGTCGCACGGTGGGTCCTTCGGTGACCCGGTACGAACTGGAGCTCGGCGCCGGCGTGAAGGTGGCCCGGGTGACGTCGCTGTCCAAGGACATCGCCTACGCCATGGCCTCGCCCGACGTGCGCATCCTGGCCCCGATACCGGGGAAGTCGGCCATCGGTGTCGAGGTGCCCAACCGGCGGCGCCAGCTCGTGGCCCTGGGTGACATCATGGCGTCGCCGGAGGCGGCCCGGGCCACCCATCCGCTGGAGGTCGCCCTCGGCCGGGACATCGCCGGGCGTGCGGTGGTGGCCAATCTGGCCGAGATGCCCCACGTGCTGGTGTCCGGCTCCACCGGCTCGGGCAAGTCGTCGTGCATCAATTCGGTGCTGACCTCGATCCTGATCCGGGCGACGCCCGACCAGGTCCGGTTCATCCTCATCGACCCCAAACGGGTCGAGCTCGGGCAGTACAACGACCTCCCGCACCTGCTCACCCAGGTGGTGGTGGACCCCAAGAAGGCGGCCAACGCCCTCAGCTGGGCGGTCACCGAGATGGAGCGCCGCTACGACCTCCTGGCCGAGGTGGGACAGCGGGACATCACCGGCTACAACCAGGCGTTCGACACCGGTGACCTCGGCGAGTACGAGGAGGCCTACCGGCTCCGGATGCAGGGGACCGCCGACGAGGTCGACGAGGACGACGAGAGCGACCTGCACTATCCCCGTCTGCCGTTCATCCTGATCGTGGTGGACGAGCTCAACGACCTGATGATGGTGGCCGCCCGGGACGTCGAGGAGTCGGTGTGCCGGATCGCCCAGATGGCCCGGGCGGTGGGCATCCACCTGGTCCTGGCCACCCAGCGACCGTCGGTCGACGTGATCACCGGGGTCATCAAGGCCAATGTCCCCTCGCGGATGGCCTTCTCGGTCTCGTCGCTGGCCGACAGCCGGGTCATCCTCGACCAACCCGGAGCTGAGCGCCTCATCGGCAAGGGCGACATGCTCCTCCTCACGGCGTCGTCCTCCAACCCCCAGAGGATCCAGGGACCCTGGGTCAGCGAGGAGGAGGTGCGCTCGGTGGTCGCGCACTGGAAGCGCCAGCGCCCGATGGAGGTGGTGGCCGGGATCGAGGAGGTCGTGGGGGCCGAGGGGCCGCGGTCGGGGGGTGGCGACGACGGTGACGACGATGACCTGCTCGACCAGGCCATGGAGCTCGTGGTCCGCTCGCAGCTGGGCTCGACCTCCATGCTCCAGCGCAAGCTGCGGGTCGGGTTCGCCCGTGCCGGCCGCCTGATGGACCTGATGGAGCGTCGTGGTGTGGTCGGACCGTCCGAGGGGTCCAAGGCCCGGGCTGTCCTGATGACACCCGAGGAACTGGACGCCCGCTGATCCGGCGGGAGGGGCGAGCGCAGGTCCGGTGACCACGACTGACGACGGCCCTCCCGCCGCAGCCACTGTCGTACTGGCGGAGCCTTCCCGCCGGGGTCGCCGCCACGCGGGCCAGCACTCGGCAACGAAGGGGAAGGACGGCCGTCGGCACCGTCGCCTGCTCCTGTGGGTGCTCCTCGCCGTCGGTGTCCTCGTGGTGGGTGGCGTGACCTGGGTGGCGGTCACCCGTATCGACACCCCGCTGGCCCGACCGGTCGCCAGGCCCGGGGTCACGGCGGCGATCGTCGTGCCGGGTCCGAGCCCGCTCCTCCCCTGGCCGACGAAGGGCCAGGGTGCCGTGGCCGTGCCGGCCATCCGGTTCAGTGCCCAGTCGGGCCCCGAGTCCCCGGTCCCGGTGGCCTCGCTGACCAAGATGACCACGGCCGTCGTGATCCTGCGGGACCACCCGCTGCCCGCCGGGTCGGACGGGCCGCTCATCGCTCTCACCCCGGGTGACGTGGCCGAGTACGAGGCGGAACTGAAGAACGACGAATCGAGCGTGGCCATCGAGGTGGGGGAGAGCCTCACCGAGCGCCAGATGCTCCAGGCCCTCCTGACCCAGTCGGCCAACGACATCGCCTACAGCCTGGCGGTGTGGGACGCCGGTTCGGTCCCTGCGTTCGTCGTCAAGATGAACGCCCTGGCCGCCTCGCTCGGGATGACCGACACCCACTACGTCGACGCCAGTGGCTACGAGCCGGCCACCGTGTCGTCGGCCTCGGACGTCCTGCGGGTGGCCGCGGTCGGGATGGCCACCCCGGCCTTCGCCCAGACGGTGGCACTGACCAGTGTGACGCTCCCGCTGGTGGGCACCCTCAAGAACATCGTGACCGAGGTCGGGACCGATGGCGTGGTCGGGATCAAGTCGGGCTACACGTCGGCCGCGGGGGCGTGCATGGTCCTGGCCGCCGAACGGACGGTGCGGGACCGCCAGGTACTGGTCCTGGTGGCCGTGCTGGGCCAGCCCACCCCTCCACCCACCCAGCCCAAGCCGTCGACGTCGACCACCACGACCGCACCGACCGCGGCCCACCCCCCGGCACCCCCGGCGGCGGGATCCACGACGCCCACCGCTCCGGCGCCGCCGACGTCGACGACGACCACCACGACGATCCCCCGGGACGACCTGCCCATCGCCGACCCGTTCAAGTACGCCCGGCCCACCACGGACTCCCTCCTGGCCTCGACGGCGGCGGCGGTGACCCCGGTGACCGTGGCCACCGCCGACCAGGTGGTGGGCACGGTCTCGGCCACGTGGGGCGGACGCGTCCACCGGGTGTCCTACGTGACCACGGCGGACGAATGGCTCCTGGGCTGGCCCGGCCAACAGGTGGCGACAGCGACGCAATTCACCGCCATCGCCCCGGGGAGCCGTGCAGGGACCGGGATCGGTACGGCGCTGTACGCCATCGGGTCGCAGTTCCGGGCCGTCCCGTTGGCGCTGGCGGAGACCGTCCCGGAGCCGTCGGTCTGGTGGCGGTTGGCGCACGCCTGACCGTCCCGGCACGTCCGATTCGTCGGTCCCGCCCGTTCCGTGGACCCGGGAGTACCGTAGAGACGTGCGAGCACGAGTCCCAGCGTCCTCGGCCAATCTCGGGCCCGGTTTCGACACTCTCGGTCTCGCCCTGAACCGCTACGTGGTGGTGGACGTCGAGCCTGCCTCCAAGCTGATCGTGCGATCGGTGGGGGAGGGGGAGGGGTTTACCGACGACCCCTCGCACCTGGCCGCCCGGGTGGCGATCGACGTCGCCGGAACCGACCGTCTGGCGATCTCGGTACGTTCGGAGATCCCCATCGCCCGGGGCCTGGGCTCGTCGGCGGCGCTGGCCGTTGCCGCCGCGGCTGCCGCCGGAGCCGCCGACCCGTTGTCGGTGGCCACCGCCATGGACGGACATCCCGACAATGCAGCCGCCTCGATGGTGGGTGGATTCGTGGCCGCCGCCGTGGTGAAGGGTGGGGTCCACGTGGTGCGGCTGCCCCTCGACGTCAGCCTGGCCTTCGTGGTGATCGTGCCCGACGTGCAGTTGTCGACGGCCAGGGCCCGTCAGGCCCTCCCGTCCGACGTGAGCCGAGAGAGTGCCGCCTTCAATCTCTCCCGGATGGCCCTGCTGATGGCGGGCATGGCCGACTGCCGGCTGCTGATTCCCGAGGCCGCCGACGACCGGTTGCACCAGGACTACCGGAGCCCGATGTTCCCGGCCGCCCCGAAACTGCTGTCGGCCCTGGTCGCCGGGGGTGCGCTTGCCTCGTGTTGGTCCGGGGCCGGTCCGTCGTTGCTCGGCATCTGCCGGGGAGTGGACGCCCCGAAGGTCCAGACGGCGGGCGAGCAGGCGCTGATCGACGCCGGTCTGGCCGGGCAGGTGCTCCTGTTGCACGCCGATATGGACGGACTGCTCCTCGACCGTGACGGTACCGCCGGCCTGTACGACGACGACCTGTAGTCTCGCCGCCGCCATGCCCAGTGAACCCAGCAAGGACCTGCAGGCGGTCCCCAACCCGCACCCGGGCCGTGACTACACGGTTACGTGCGACACCCCGGAGTTCACCTGCCTGTGCCCGCTGACCGGGCAACCCGACTTCGCCACCGTCCGCATCGCCTACGTCCCCGACCAGTCACTGGTGGAGCTCAAGTCGCTCAAGCTCTACCTGTGGAGCTACCGGAACGAAGGGGGCTTCCACGAGGACATGACGAACCGGATACTCGACGACCTGGTGGCCGCCGTGGCCCCCCGTCGGATGACGGTCACCACCGATTGGCTGGTGCGCGGCGGCATCCACACGGTGGTCGAGGCCGCCCACCCTCGTGCCGGTTGACCCTCAGGTCCGGGGCACCGGGTCCGGTGGTCGGTCCATCCCCAGTCCGGGCTCCTGGCCGAAGGGCGGCTGGGGGGTGAAGGTCCATCCCGGGTGGGCATCGCTGGGCCCGGTGCGCTCGAGGACCCAGCCGTCGTAGGTCTTCATCCGGTGGTGGAACCGGCACAGGAGGGCCAGGTTGTCCAGTCGGGTGGCCCCTCCGGCCTCCAGGGGGACCACGTGGTCGA
>Ga0302196_10004499_pt1 | contig 12646 bp, 13 predicted proteins | sample II_Bog_N1_3_FD_198794 | JGI IMG/M metagenome (GOLD analysis project Ga0302196, IMG submission 198794) | Peat permafrost microbial communities from Stordalen Mire near Abisko, Sweden - II_Bog_N1_3 | ecosystem: Environmental > Terrestrial > Soil > Wetlands > Peat | place: Sweden: Abisko...
CCGCCTCGTGCCCCTGCTGGTCCTGCTGGTACAAGAACAGCGGCGACGTGGGCATCAGCTACCGCTGCACTATGGGCGACTGCTCCCACCTGGGACCCCCGACGCCACCGGCCGAGCTGCTGAGGAGGGGAGCGTGACCGACGACCTGTTCTCCGTCGCTGAGGCCACCGCTCGCCGCGACGCCGGGATCGACTCCGCCGAGGACCACATGGACCCGGAATGGCACCGACTCATGCTCTGGACGATCCGCTCGATCGTCCCGGGAACCGAGTTCCTCATCGAGGACGTCGTCGCCCGTGTCGCGACACGCGGCATCGAGACTCACGACCGCCGGGCCGCGGGAGCGATCGCCCGAGAGGCGTCGAGACTCGGGCTCATCGAGTCGGCGGGCTACGCCGCGGCGAACACGTCGAACCGGAGCCCGAAGACGCTCTGGATCCGGACCGAACCGAAAGCGAGGACCGATGCCTAAGCCCTACTACGAGCAGGACGGCATCACGATCTACCACCCGGAGACGTGACACCGGAGAGAGGACCCGCTACCGTCGTCGACGTGGAGCGTTCGCGAACGGGGGATGGCGAGTCCGACCCTGGACCTGCGGAGGGCACGCCGGAGCCAGAGGCGCAGGTCACGGGCTCGCGGACGAGGGATCAGATCGACGCCGAGCGTCAGGAACTCGACGCCCGGATCCTCGCACTCCACCGGGCGGGCGCCTCGTATCGAGACGTCGTCGCCGCTCTCGCCCGGACCGGGACCGAGATCACGATCGCCCGGGCCCACCGCGGAGTCCAGCGGGCGATCGCCGCCGAGCCGGTCAGCGACGCCGCAGCGATCCGGTCGACGCTGCTCTCGCAGATCGACGACGCCTATCGCCTCCTCCGCTCGATCGCTCACGCCGTAGACGACGATGGGGGACTCGCCAACCGGGACCGGACGATCCGGGCGATCGAGAAGATGGTCCCGCTGTGGGATCGGAAAGCGAAGCTCCTCGGGCTCGACGCCCCCGCCCGCCGGGTGGTCGAGATTGAGGTCGTCACGGACGGCGCCCTCCGGAGCGAGCGCGAGATGCTGTCCGACTTCCTCGCCTCCGCCGGGATCGACGTCTCCGCCCTCCCGACGCCGCAGGATCGAGCCGCCGAGATGCTGGCCCTCTCGTCCTCGCCCGGACCGATCGACGCAACCGCTGCCGAGGGGGATCCATGAGCATGACCGTCACCGACCAGGTCGCAGCGTGCGAGCGCCTGTACTTGTCCCGGTTCGGCCGGGAGCCGACGAACGCCGAGGTCGCCCGCCTGACCGGCGCCTACCTGTCCGAGATCGAACGGGCCCGCCTCGACCTCGACGCCGGACGCAGACGAGAGGCCGCTAGACGCCCGTCTAAGCCATCGCGAGCCCAGGGCACGGGGAATCTGACCTACGGGGACTGTCGGGACTGCGGAGCGCCCCTGGTGCGGATCCCCGGTCGGACGGGTCGACCGCCCGCCCGCTGCGACTCCTGCCGGGGTCTGTCGTGAGGGCGATCGCCATCGGGGGAGCCATCGTCGCCCTGGCTGCGCTCGCCGTGCTCTCCGGGCTCGTCGTCGCCGGGCTGACGACCCGGAGCCGCCTAGAGAACGAGGCGGAGGACGCCCCGGCCCGTGCCGCCGCCTGTCGATGCCCGGATCACGTCGAAGCTCCCGACCTCCTGCCGATGTCGCCCTACGCCGAGACGCTCGCCGCCGACCTCCGAGCGACGCTCGACCTCCCGCTCGACGAGTGGGCCCGTCCGTCGTGAGTGTCGCGACAGGCGGTAGTGTCGCGACAGGCGGTAGTGTCGCGACACATGGGATCGACCCCGCGTACCTCGTTCCGCCTCTCGTCCGAGACGCTCGCCACGCTCGACGCTCGTCGGGGGACGACGTCCCGGTCGGAGTTCGTCCGGCGACTGATCGCCGACGCCGCCGCGACGTCGCCGCCCCGGGATCCCGTCGACGCGTTCTGCCAGCCGGTCGACGTGGCGATCGGTCCCGTTCCGACGCCGCACCGCTCGCTCGCCGTAGACGACGTCTGGCCGCCCCGGTTCGTCCCGGTCGAGTCGATCGACGTCGTCCCGCACGTCGTCGACGTCGAGCCACGGTTCAAGGCGAAGGGGAGGGGATCGTGAGCGGGCGGGAGAGCGAGTGGGTGGTCGTGGAGTTCGGCCCGGCGACGTGACCGCCGGGTTCCCGACCGACGTCGCCTCCGCCCTCGCACGGTTCTACGAGATCACCGACCTGGCAGCCCAGCGGATCGCCCTCTCCGAGCGACCGGACCCCGACGCATGGCAGCCCTACCCGCATCAGATCCCGCCGGAGGGCGACTGGCGCGTATGGGGGATCATGGGCGGTCGAGGCGCCGGGAAGACGGACGCCGCCTCCGCGTGGATCAACGACCACATGGTCGGCCCGCCCTGCGTCCGGGGTCTGCACCCGCACCGGGCGATCATCGCCGGTCCGACGCTCGGCGACGTCATCGAGTCCTCGATCGAGGGCCCGTCCGGAGTGAAGGCGCACAACCAGGACGTCGAGGTCAAGACGACCCGCGGTCGGACCTTCGCCCTCTGGCCGAACGGGTCGAGGGCACGCCTCCTCGGAGGATCGTCGCCCGCCGACGTCGCGAGGTTCCGTGCCGCCGGGAACACCTGCGCCTGCGTCTTCGAGGAACTCGCAGCGATCCGCTACCTGCTCGGCGTATGGGAGCACGCCGACCTCGGCTGTCGTCTCGGGCCGAAGCGGCAGATCGTGTTCGCCACGACGCCCCGGGTCCGGCCACTCGTCGTCCGGCTCGACCGGGAGGCGAAGCTCGACGACTCCGGCATCGTCCTCGCCCGCGCCACCATGTACGACAACCCGTCGCTCCCCGATGCGTGGAAGGCCGGGATCGAAAAGCGGTACGCCGGGACCCGTCTCGGGCGGCAGGAGGTCCACGGCGAGCTGCTCGACGACGTCGTCGGCGCCCTCTGGAACCTCGGGATGATCGAGGAGGACCGCGCCGTGCTCGACACCGGGACGATCTCCCGCCTCGACGAGAAGGGCGGAGTCCGTCCGGTCAAGCTGCTCCGGGTCGTCGTCTCCGTCGACCCGTCGTGGGGGACGATGGGCGACGAGGTCGGGATCGTCGTCGTCGGCGCCGGGTCCGACGGTCACGCCTACGTCCTCGCCGACCTGTCCCGCCGGGCTCGTCCGGCCGAGTGGGGGAGGCTGGCGGGCGAGACGTACCGCGACGGCGTCCCGGGGTTCGTCCACAGGCTCGACCGGGTGCTCGGAGAGAAGAACAGGCAGGGCGAGCAGGTCCGCCTCGTCATGGAGACGGCCGCGGCGGAGCTGGGGATCACGATCCCGTTCACGCTCGTCAACTCGTCTGTCGGGAAACGGATGCGCGCCGAGCCCGTCGTCGCTCTCTACGAGCAGCACCGCGTCCACCACGTCGGCGTCCTGCCCGGGCTGGAGGATCAGATGACGACGTGGATCCCGCCGGACTCGTCCGAGGCGGAATCGGAGACGGCGTCCGAGGTCCAGCTCGCCTCGCAGCTCGACGCCGAGCGGAACGCCGGGAACGATGAGGAACAGGGCTCGTCGTGGAGTCCCGACCGTATCGACGCCCTCGTCGCCGGGATCACCTGGCTCCTCCTCGATCAGTCGACGATCGGAGCGGTCGAACTCGCACAGGGTCGGATCCCCGGCGTCCGCGGCGGTATCGACCCGGTCGCTACGCTCCCGCCGCACCTACGTCGAGCGACCGCCGGAGCGATGCGTCGAGGCTAGGTCCACCCGCGGCCACGTCGCCGTGCGATACCATCCCGAGCACCACCGCTCGATCGAGGAGGAATCACCTATGGCCGACGAGGACGTCGCAGCGCAGCTCATCGGACTCGTCCAGTCCGTCGGCGAGGGGAACGTGAACGCCGTCTCGGCGTCCGGCTCAGCGCAGACGCTCCCGGCGAGCTACCAGCCCCCGGGCTCGGCGACCGCCGGATCCTCGATCGACGCGGTCACGCTGACCGCCGCCTGCACGATCACGCTGCCACTCCCGTCGAAGCCCGGCGAGGTCAAGACGGTCGTGCTCGTCCAGGACGGGACCGGCGGACGGGTCGTCACCTGGGCGGAGACGTCCCCCGCGACCCTGACGTGGGTCGGCGCCGCTCCGGTCCTCCAGACGGCGGCGAACAAGATCGACGTCGTCAAGCTCGTCTCGCTCGACGGGGTCAACTGGGTCGGCATCGGGACGAGCATCGTCGGGACGTCGAAGGCGACGATCACCGGGGCCCTCTCGACCGTGACCGACGCCGCGGCGAAGGCGGTACTCACGTCGATCATCAGCGGACTCGTCGCCCTCGGGCTCGCGACCAACTCGACGACCTGAGCGGGTGGGGCAGACGACGGACGTCGCCGCCGAGCGCCTCCATCGCGACCTCGGGAACGTCCAGGTCACGATCGGACCGCAGCTCGTCGCCGCTCGGGCCCGCGTGTTCGTCACCGACCGCCGGGTCCTCGTCTACGTCGCGACGGAGGACCGGAAGGTCGAACTAGCGGAGGACGTCGCGATCCTCGGCGATCCGCCCGAGCGGAACCGCGGCACGCTCGGCGGCGGGCGCGTGTTCATCGAGACGGCCGACGGCCCGCTGACGATCGCCCCGGCTGGCGGCTGCGGCTGCGGATCCCCGCTCAAGTCCATGACACGCCCGGTCGCCTGGTGACCGCCAACCCGAGGAGAACACGATGACAGGGAATCAGCTCGACCAGCCCGAGAACAGCGACGCGGCGGGCGAGGTCGTCCGGCTGCTCCGGCAGTACTCCAACGGGATCGACTTCCCGTTCGGCGAGACCACGCTGCACGTCAACGTGACAGGTGTGATCCCTTACCCGGCACCCCCGGCCGATGTCGAGTTCTACACGGTGCTCGGGCTGTCGCCGCTCGGCGTGACCGTCATCCAGGTCGCCTCGGACGGCACGACGATCGAAGGGGTCTGCAGTCTCAGCCCGTCCGGGCTGATCGTCCTCGACGGGAGCGGGAACCCGACGACGGCCAACATCAACGATGTCTCGATCACAGAGGAGGACATCGAGGTAGACCTGTCGAAGTACAGCACCGGCGTCAAGGGGTTCCGGTTCGTCGGCAAGGAACAGGGAGACTCGCCGCCGAGCGGATACCGGGGGACGTGCTCGGCCGACGGGTCCTCGATCAACCCGGCGACGACCGATGTCACCGGCGACTGGTTCATGGCCATCGACGGGTCGGGCGTGTGGACGCTGACCGGCTCCCCCGGCGACGCGTTCGTGAAGACACTCGGGTCGTGACGGCGGAGACTCATCCGCTCGACGACCTCTCGGTCCTCGACCAGTTCGCCGCCGTCCCCTTCCCGCCGGATCAGCCTGTCGACCGCCGGACGTTCTACGCCCCGGTAGACGACGTCCACGGCGCTCTCGTCTACGTCATCGAGTCGGCCCAGCGGTCGATCGTCGTCGCCATGTACGGGTTCGACGACGACGAGCTGGCGGCGGCGATCCTGTCGAAGCTCCGCGACGCCGGGGTCTACGTCCAGCTCACGCTCGACAGCTCGCAGGCCGGAGGCGTCCATGAGCGGACACTCCTCACCGAGTACCCGTTCCCGGCGTCGACCGTCGCCGTCGGGCGGTCGGAGCGCGGGGCGATCATGCACTTGAAGACGGTCGTCATCGACGGGACGATCGTCGTCCGAGGCTCGACGAACTGGAGCGCGGGAGGCGAGACGCTCCAGGACAACGAACTGACCGTCGAGGCGTCCGCATCCTCCGCAGCGGTAGCGACGGCCCGGATCGGGGCGATCCATGCGAACATGATCAACCGGGCCGCTCCGCCGATCACACCCGCCGATGACCTACCATGACGGCGTGACCGCCGCAGCGATCAACCCGTTCTCGGCGCTCGGGGTTCTCGTCCTCGCTCTCGCCGTCTTCCGTGCGACGCGCCTCGTCGTCGACGACCTCATCGGCGAGCCGGTCCGGGACGCCTGGCACTGGATCTTCCGGGCACGTCGGGCCGGGATCGGCGACTACTTCATCGACTGCCCGTGGTGCGTCTCGATCTGGATCGCCGCCCTCGCCCTCGTCGGCGTCCGCTACGCCTGGGGCGTCGTCGCCTGGCTCGCCCTCCTCCTCGCCCTCTCGGCCGTCGCCGGGCTCCTCTCCCGGATCGACGCGTAGATGCCCGTCTTCGGATCGCTGTTCGGCGGACGACGCCGGTCCGTCACGCGGTCGACGTTCGACGGACGGAACTCGATCACCGCCTCCGCCGCTCGGCTGAACCTCCGGGACCGGACGGAGGCTCGACGGGTCCGCCAACTCAAGCAGGGATGGCAGGAGGACGCCTGGGCTTACCGGGACTCGATCGGCGAGATCCGGTATGCGAACGAGTTTGTGGCGAACGCCGCGTCCCGGATGCGCGTCTTCCCGGCCGTCGTCAATCCGGCGGAGCCCTTCGGCGAGCCTCTCCCGATCGCCGACGTTCCCGGCGTCCCGCCCGAGGTCGTCGAGTCCGCGATACGGTCGATGAACGATCTCGCCGCGTCCCGCCTCTCGATGTCCGAGCTGATGCACACGCTCTCGACGAACATCTCGGTCGCCGGGGAGGCGTTCGTCGTCGGCGTGACCGACCCCGAGACGATGGTCGACGAGTGGCGGATCCGGTCGGTCGACGAGCTAATGGTCCGGAATGACAGGTACGCACTCCGAGAGGTCCCGCTCGATCCGCAGGGCGTCTTCGGGTGGATCGAACTCGACCCGGACTGGTCATACGTCGCCCGGATCTGGCGGTCCCATCCGCGGTTTGAGTTGCTCGCCGACTCTCCGATGCGGGCGATCATGGACGTCTGCGAGGAGCTGCTGATCCTCTCCCGCTCGGTCCGCGCCGTCGGCCGGTCCCGTCTCACCGCCGGGATACTGAAGGTCCCGAACAGCCTCTCGACGACGTCCTCGACCGACGACAATCAAGACCCGGAGTCGGACCCGTTCATCGCCCGTCTCGGCGAGGCGATGATGCTCCCGATCTCCGACGAGGGGACGGCGTCGGCGATCGTCCCGCTCGTCGTCCGCGGCGACGCCGACGCGCTCAAGGCAATGGAGATGCTCTCGCTCGCTCGCCCGATAGACGAGGTCACGATGAAGCTCCGCCCCGAGTTGATCGGCCGGATCGCTACCGGGCTCGACCTTCCCCGCGAAGTGCTGTTGGGGATCGCCGACTTGAATCACTGGTCCGCATGGCAGGTCGACGACAATACGTTCCGTCACCACCTAGAGCCGCACGTCGTCCAGCTCGTCGACTGTCTCTCGGTCGGCTACCTCCGACCGGCGATGGAGCAGGATGCCGACGAGCAGGGATGGGACGCTCCGACCCGGGCGTGGATCGACCTCGCCTGCGCCTGGTACGACCCGACCGAACTCGTCACGCATCCGGACCGCTCCGGGGACGCGATCCTCGCCTACGACCGGAAGGAACTCTCCGGAGCGGCTCTCCGGGAGGCGATGGGCTGGACCGAGGCGGACGCCCCCGGATCGCTGGAGATGGCGCAGCGGATCGTCGCGTCGACCCGGACCTGGCCCGCGAACGCGCTGATCGCTCTCCTCGCCCGGACCGACGAGTCGCTCCGGATCCCGCCGATCTCGACGTCCGGGACGATCCCGGGGATCACGTCCGCCGGGCAGGCATCGCTCCCGCCCGCTGTCGTCCCGGTCGAGTCCGCGGCCGGAGGATCGACGGAGACGCCCCCGTCGTCCTCTACGTCGCCCGCTACGCCTCCGTCCGGAGGATCGGAGCCCGGACCGCCTACGACGCCTCCTCCGAGCCCTCCCGGATCGGCGACCTCGGCTGTCCCGACGACCCTCGACGAGATCCCGTCGGAGCTGCTCGCCCAGGCTATCGCCGAGTTCCTCGGTTCCCAGCCGCCGGAGGTCACCCGGGCCGTCGCTCCCCGGGACCGGATCACGCCGCAGAGTGCGCGCCTGTCCCGGAAGCTGGTCGACGTCGAGCGGGATCTCCGCTCCCGGATCCAGGTCGCGTGCTCCGCCGCCCTCGCCCGAGCGATGGAGCGAGCCGGAGCGCGCCTCCGGTCGCAGGTCAACTCGTCGAAGGATCGGGACATCGTCGCCTCGATCCGGCCGATCCGCAATCGGGACCTCGTCGCGTTCGTCTCCCGGCGGGCCCCGGGTCAGTTCGTGTTCTCCGGGATGGAGGACGCCGAGTGGGCCGAGTTTGAGCCTCAGTTCGACGCGATGGTCAAGGCGGCGACCGAGAACTCCCTCTCGATCGCCCAGGAGCTAGCGGCCGGGATCCCGTCGACCTCGATGACGGAGGCGCGCCAGGCGTTCGCCGGGCAGCGGACGAAGGCGTGGGACGCCCTGAACGACGCGATGAAGACGCTCGCCGAAAAGGCGCTCGACGCGTCGGAGTCCTCGATCACGAACGGGACACTCGCACCGATCGACCCCGAGACGTTGATGCCGACCGGGACCGTCCGTGCGGTCCTCTCGATCGCCGGGGGATCGTCCGACGACTCCGCCGCGGCCGGGATCGTCGACGGCGTCGGGACGCTCTCGATCGCCGACGGCTCGACAGGGATCACCGCGGGCCCGATCATCTCGTCCGCCCTGGCCGACGGCGGGATGGGGCAGGCCGGGTGGGAGTGGATCCACGGGACCGCCGACCGCTCGTTTGAGCCGCACGTCGACCTCGACGGGCTGGAGTTCACCGCATGGGACGACGCCTCGCTGGCGAACGGATCCGACTGGCCCGAAGTCGCCTACTTCGCCCCCGGGGACCACCCGGGATGCACCTGCGACTTCGCCGTCCAGTGGGTCCAGTCGGACGACGCCGACTCCTCGTCCGACGCCGATGCTTCCCCCGATGACCAGTGAGTGACAGAATGACCCCGGAGGTCCGATGACAGAGCGCCGCAACCGCACGCAGAGTTTCCTCGACGGATGGACCGCTCTGCGCGGCGATTCCGCCCTGACCGCCGCCGGTCCGGCACCCGCCGATCCCGCCGCGGGTCCGACTCCTCCGGGCGACTCCGGAGGCGACGAGACTCCGACGCCCGATCCGACGGACGGGACGCCGACCCCGGGGACGCCGACCGACATCGACAACGACGCGGTCTGCGAGAACACCCGGAGCGACGGCGAGCCCTGCGCCCACCCGGGCTCCGCCCACGCCGACACGGCCGACGGTCTGAACACCGGAGCCTGCTCGATGCAGAACTGCGACTGCTCGGCGATGCAGCCGCCGGTCGCCGACGAGTCGCAGATCGGCGACGGGACCGGCGGCGAGGACGACTCGCCTCCCGGGTCCATCGGTGGGAGGGGCGACGGGACGCCGAGCGCCGGGGGACTCTCGGCGCAGCTCGCCGAGGGCGACCCGCCCGTCCCCGTCCCCGAAGCGGCTCCGGCCGGAGCGCCCGCGCCCGCGCCCGACGCATCGACCGACGACGGGTCGAGCGCCGCCTCCGATCCGTCCCAGGGTGCAGACGGCGGAGACGTCCCGCCTCCGTCTGCCTCCGTCCAGGGCCCGGCGTTCACGATCCCGGTCGGTGTCGTCGAGGGGATCCCGACGTCGGACGGTCGGATGATCCAGCCGCAGGCGCTCACGTCCCGGATCGCTCCCCTCCCGCTCATGTGGCTCAACGAGACGTCGCCCTACGGCCATGAGGGCGCCTTCCTCGCCGGACGGATCGACGTCATCGAGCGGGACCCGGCGAACCCGACGTCCTGGCGCGCCTCGGGGAACTTCCTCGCCACGGAGCAGGGACTCTCCGCCGCCGACGAGCTGGATCAGATGGGCGCGTTCGGAGTCTCCGCCGACATCGGCGACGTCGCCTCCGAGATCGTCGTCTCGGATCCGTCCGGGAACGAGATCGGCGCCCTCGACATCGGCGTCGGCGAGGTACTGGAGACGCTGACCCGCGGCGAGATCATGGGGTTCACCGGCTGTCCGATGCCCGCGTTCCCCGGGTGCTACATCGTCCTGGGGGACGGTTCCGGCGAGGTCCCGGCGATCGCACAGCAGACGCCGGACCAGTCCGCGTCGGTCGAGTCGATCCACGTCCTCTCGACGACCGAGTGCGAGCCCTGCCGGTCCGGTGAGAACTCCGGCGAGCCGCTCGTCGCATCCGGCGCTCCGGAGTCGCCGCCCGCAGCGTGGTTCTCGACTCCCGAGGCGGAGGAGCTGATCCCGCTCACCGTCGACGCCGACGGCCGGGTCTACGGTCACCTGGCGCCGTGGAACGCCTGCCACATCGGGCTCGCCGGATGCGTCGTCGCTCCGCACTCGGCGACGGGGTACGCCTACTTCCACACCGGAGCGGTCGTCACCGCCGAGGGAACGGAGATCGCCGTCGGGAACCTGACGGTCGGGACCGGGCACGCTCCGCAGACGGGAGCGGGAGCGACAGCAGCCGCAGCCGCCGCGCACTACGACCACACCGGGACGGCGGTCGCCGACGTCCGAGCGGTCGACGGCGTTCACGGGATCTGGCTCTCCGGCGCCCTCCGGCCCTGGGCGACGCCCGATCAGATCCGGACGCTCCGAGCCGCGCCGCCCTCCGGGGACTGGCGACGGATCGCCGGTCGGATGGAACTCGTCGCCGCGCTCGGCGTGAACACGCCCGGGTTCCCCGTCCCCCGTCCGACCGCCGTCACCGCGTCCGGTCGGGTCGAGTCGCTCGTCGCCGCCGGGGCTCCCGAGATGGTCGCGCTCGCCGCGGTCGTCGAGGAGGAGTCGACGGAGGACCGCCTCTCCCGCCTGGAGCGCGTGTTCTCCTCGCTCGGCCCGGTCGCCCGTGACGGGCTCCGCTCCCGGTACGCCGCGGCCCGGGGTCGCTGATGTCGTCGACGTTCCCGGGCTCGCTCGACTCGATCACCGACCCGACGCCCGATGACACGATGGACGGACGGGTGGGCGGACTCGTTCACTCGCAGCTCCTCGCCCTCATCGGGACCGCCGTCGAGGCGATCGAGTCCACGGTCGGCGTTACCGGCTCGACCGACCCGGAGTCGCTGACGTACCGCATCGACAACGGCGCAGGCGTCCCGACCCTCGACCTGTCGTACAACGGGAACGGGCCGATGGCGTGCCAGGTGCTCAACGGATTGTCGTGGGACCCATCAACCGGGGGCTTCCTCTACATCGTCATGCCGGGCGCACTGTCCGGGTTCCCTGTCGACATCCCGGCGGTTGCGGAGGTCGATGGCAGCGGTGTGATCCAGGGGTTTCTCACCTTCGGCTACGGCGGGGGCGGGGCGCATGTGTTGGCGTTTGGCCCGACCGGCAGCCCCGCCAACGTCGACATCATCGGGCTGTGCCAGGGGAACACGGATGGCAATCCGGGCGACACGGTCCCTGGCGGTATCCCATCGGTTCAGGGCATGATCGTCCCGGACGTCGACGGGAGTGCCTGGGTCTGTACGTCGTCTGCTCCCGATGCGACGTGGGCCCACCTGCTTGTCGGCGGGGGAGTGCCGACGGAGACGGTGACGATCATCATCGACTCGTCGCCGATCGCCGTTCCGATGAACGTCCTCCCGGATCCCAGCGCGACTCCGACGACCGGCGTCACCGGGTCCGGATCAATCGAAGGTCAGTTCACCGCATACGTCGGGGCGATCGACTCGGATGGGAACGCCACGGCCGGATTCTGTATTCGCAGCGGGAATCTCTACGGCGTCCAGAGCGGGGTCGCCGATATCGACCACCCGCTTACCCTCAGCGGTGGCGTCTGGTCGGCGATCGCCGGAGACGGACTCTCCGCAGGGTTCCAGGCCGACGCCGGATCAGGGAACGCGAACATCGGCGTCGACTCGTCCGGGAACCCGACGATCGGTGGAGTGAACGCTTCGGGGAACACCGTCGGGATCGCTACGGACGGGTCAGAAGCGACGATGGCGATCGCCGCGTATACCGGGGCGAGCGTCACGGCGAGCGCGAGCAACGTCGGAGCGGAGGCTGCCGACCTCAACGTGACCGACGCCGCCGGGGACGAGGTCGGACTAGCAGCGTCCTCGGGATCGTCGGCCGTCCAGTTGTTCGTCGCCACTGTGGGGGCAGGCGCCCTCGCCGCCTACGCCCGCGACGGCGTCCCCGACTACCCGGCAACGTTCCTGTCAACCGTGACGGGTATCCGTCTCGGCGACTCGACGGGCGGCGGTGTCTGGCTGTGGGGCGGACCGACGAACCCGAACGACTCGACCGATCCGGCGCTGACCTCGTCGCCCGGCGATCTCTACATCCAGCCGACCGAAGGTCCGACCGTCGTGTGGATCTGCACCGCGGGCGGGACGCCTGGGACGTGGGTGCCCTACGATTCTACTCCCGTCCTCAGCCTGTCCTACGCCGCGGCGGGACCCTTCCCCGTCCCGTGCTGGGGTATCCCTGCTGGGTACGTCCCCGGGGAGGGCATCGCCACCCTCGGGGCGCAGCTCACCGTCGGGAGCAACATCGGCTCGGGCCTGCTCCTCGACGCCAACAGCAACCCGATCCCCGATGGGTGGACCTTCCCGGCCGTGATCTTCGTGGAGGGCAACATCATCTACGACATCGTGGCCACGAACGGCTACACGATCGACAGTGCCCAGGGCGGCGTCATCACCTGGGGGAGCAGCG
>Ga0302196_10004502_pt1 | contig 12638 bp, 8 predicted proteins | sample II_Bog_N1_3_FD_198794 | JGI IMG/M metagenome (GOLD analysis project Ga0302196, IMG submission 198794) | Peat permafrost microbial communities from Stordalen Mire near Abisko, Sweden - II_Bog_N1_3 | ecosystem: Environmental > Terrestrial > Soil > Wetlands > Peat | place: Sweden: Abisko, Stordalen...
GACCTCGCGCACATCGACCACACGCAGGGTCAGCGTCTCCGGCAGCGCCTTATCCGTGGTGGCGGGACGCCGGATGGTCACCGCGCCGAACCGCACCGCGACCAGGGCGGTGCGTTCGGCACGCTGGGGCTTGCCGTCCGTGCCGCGTTTGGCCGGCACCTTGATCAAGGACCGGTCGACCTCGGTCCATTGTTGGCAGGCTTCGAACAGCCCCAACTGCTCGCCCGCCCGACCGGTTCTGCGCGGCCCGCACCCGCAGATCCACGTTGGCCGGGCGGCGGGCGAACGGGTCATAGAGGTCGCCCTCGCGGTCCGCGACGCGGCCTCGGCCAAGACGTGGCCCACGGTTTCCACCCCGTCCAGCCAGCGGCGGGATTCCTTGTCATCGGCGGCCCGCTTCTTGTGGTCTTCCACCTTGCCCGGCGGGCGGTCAACTGGCCGGTGCGGACCAGCATTTCGGTGCGGGTGACGGCTTCGTTATCGAGAAACGCGGTGTAGCGAAGGGTCTCGTTGCGGTCGCCGGCCAGGGCGTGCAGGCACATGGTCTGTTCTTTCTGCATTGCGGCCAGGCGGCGGTCGCCGAAGCGGCCGAGGAGCGAATCCGAGATCGGGATGGGATGGAAGGGGGCAAAACCGCGGCCGATTGCAGGTGCTGACTCGAGGGGCCTCAAACATGCAGGTGGGATATGCAGGAGATTGATTCGCAGATACCTGGCCGCCGTAGCCGCAAGGGGAGGGGTCGGTTGGAGGTGGCCTGAGAGGTCGGAGCGTCCCCGTCCCCCCGTCCCCCCCCCCACAAGAGGAGGGGGGAGAAGTGTTTGCGTTTCCCTACAGCGGGATCGCCAGCAGCGTATCGATCTTGTCGCTGTCCAGGACAACGATCCGTTCAAGAAACCGAAACGGCGGCGCCGAGACATCGATCCGGTCCAGATAGCGCCCGGTCGCGAACAGGCTGGTCACGCCATCATGCATGATCCGAACGGCAATGAAGCTGGACTGCACGGTAGCAACGGCGGAGTCCAGGCTGCGCACCCGAACCGGCCCGACGACATGCCGGTACCGGTGCGGTTCAAAAATATTTGCCCGCCGGATGGCGAACACCCGGTCCAGCAGCATCCCGCGCGAGGCGGCATACATCACCCCCTGGCGCAGTCCGGCTGCATGGTTGGACCGGCTGATCACCAGGTACCGGCAGGGATCGGCGAACAGATCCGGCCATTCCTCCAGCCGGTCCTCATCGATGCAGTCCGCATAGGCCGCGATCAGCTCCTGCACACCGAAACGCACCGCCTGGTCGTCCATCGTCACTCACCCATCAGCGCGCGGTATTGTTTCCAGAAGCCGCGGATCGCCGCCTCACTGGCGCGGAACGGTTGCGATTCCGCGTCGTGGCCGCCCATCATCACGAGGCCGTTGCCGTCGTCGTTGGATTGCAGCGCCCGCTGGACGAAACCGCCGATGCAGCCGTCCTCCATCGCGATATAGCCGGCCGCGCCGATCAGGTTGCCCTGGCGCAGCCGGCGTTCGGTCATCGCCGCGTCATCGGTATCGAAACCCAGGTGAATCCATTCCAGTTCCGTCTTGTCCACGCCACGCGGGCGGATCACCCGCACGGCGATCGTGTTGCGCACCTGCTGCAGCACCATGCCGGGGAAGATCGTCAGGATCTGCACCGACACGCCGTCGCCGTACTCGTCCACCGACTCGACCACCGAATTGTCATGCAGGCGGAACTCGCTGTCCGACCGCAGGGCTGCGTCCTTGTAATCGGCGTCCTCGGCGGCGTAGTCCAGCTTGGCGAAACTGTAATGATTGCCACCGGCACTGTCGATGTAAATGCCGCCGGGCATGCTGAGCCGGTTGATGCGGAACGTCGTCAGGAACAGGTGCAGGATGCTGGCGTGGTAGGTATCCTTCACATTCTCGAAATAGAGCTTCCAGTTGTTCGGCATCACCTGCGTGCTGCGGCCCAGCAGATGCGGCGGCCGGTTCATCACCCGCAACAGCCCGCGCGTCACGTCGGGACCCAGGAACGTCTCCAGGTCCGGTGTCGCGGGGCTGAAGGTGCCGAACACCAGACCGCCCAGTTCCGCGACGCGCAGGCGTTGCAGGACGTGATCTTCCTTGTGGAAGTCCGGCGGCATGCCGCCCTGGCGCTTGACCCCGTGCTCGAACGCCACGCCCGTCAGTTGGCCGGTCAGGTCATAGGTCCAGCCGTGATAGATGCAGCCGAATTCCTTCACCGAACCCTGGCGTTCCAGGCACAGCAGGTTGCCGCGATGGACGCAGCGGTTGACGAAGGCATTGATCCCGCCATCCGCGGCGCGCACGACGATGACCGCGACCTCGCCCACCGTGGTTGCGACGTAATCGCCGGGATTGCGGATTTCCGCTGCCAGGCACAGGTAGTTCCAGGTCGGCCCCTTGAACAGCCGTTCCTGTTCCAACCGGTACTGCGCCTGGTCGGTATAGACCCGGAACGGCACCTCGCTGAGCGCGTTCGACCGCCAGGCCACACCGGGGCCGTCAGTCGTTTGGGATAGCGACATGGCTGCATCCTCCTTCCCGCCTTTGACCCGGGAGCTTAGAGCATTTTCCCCCCGACAGGAAAGCGGCTTGTCATTGTTGCTGTGACAGGGGTAATGCCGTTCCACTGCCAACCCGGACCGAACGGTGTCCCCATCATGCGCCTGAGCCACCTCGCCGCCGCCCTGCTGCTCACCGCATGCGCGACACCGTCGCTGGACGACCCACCCGCCGCAACGCGCCCTGCCGCTTCCTGCAAGGTGGAGCGGGCCGCGGTGCTGCCGGTCCGCTTCGTGCAAGGCACCGTGCTGATACCCGCAACCATCAACGCCACACCGGTGCAGTTGGTGGTCGATTCCGGGGCGATGTTATCGATGCTGCTGCCGGACGCGGCCGCTCGCCTGGGTCTGCCGTCCGACATGCACAGGCAGACCAGGCTGCTTGGCACCGGCGGCGACGTCACCACACGCAACGTGACGGTCCGGGACCTCGACATCGGCGGGCGGAGCTGGTTGGGCGAGAGCATCGCCACCGGCAGCCTGCCCCGCATTTTCCAGGAGACGCCGCCGGTGTCGGGATTGCTCGGCAGCGATTATCTCGGCGTGTTCGATGTCGAACTCGACCTGCCGAACCGCAGCATGATCCTTTGGGATGTCTCCAACTGCTCCGGTGATTTCATTCCGTGGACCCAACCGCATTTCGTGGTGCCGCTGCACACGTTCGAGCGGCGCCATATGGCGGCCACGGTGGAGTTCGAGGGTCATCCGGTGACCGCCCTGATCGACTGGGGCGCGCGCACCACGATGATGACCGCGGAAACCGCCGAACGCCTCGGGGTCACAGCCGAGACATTGGCGCATGATCCCGTGGGGACGAGCCGTGGCGTGGATCAACACGCGACGACCGTGCACCTGCACGAATTCGCCGATCTGCGCATCGGCGCCGAAAAATTCCGTAAGGTACGAATTTCAGTCGGGCCCTTGACGTTGCATGATTCCGGCATGCTGCTCGGCATCGATTATGCGAGCACGCGGCGGATCTGGCTGTCGTACAACTCGCGGCAAATGTTCGTTGCGCGCAAGGCGGCGCCGTGACGGCCGGTCATTCCGCGGCCGACGGCAGCCGCACCGCCTTGCGCCGCCCGGCAAACCATTCCAGCGCCAGATAGACCACCGGAGTCGTGTACAAGGTCAGCATCTGCGACACGATCAGACCGCCGGCAATCGCAATCCCCAGCGGACGCCGCAATTCCGCCCCCGTGCCGAACGCGAAAGCCAGCGGCATCGCGCCGAACAGTGCGGCCAGTGTCGTCATCATGATCGGGCGAAACCGTTCCAGGCACGCCGCATGAATCGCCTCGAAGGGCGACAGGCCGCGTTCGCGTTCCGCCTCCAAAGCGAAATCCACCATCATGATCGCGTTCTTCTTCACGATCCCCATCAGCAAAATGATGCCGATGATGCCCATCACCGACAGGTCCGTGCCGGTCATGTACAAGGCCAGCAGCGCGCCCAGCCCGGCGGATGGCAGGGTCGAGATGATCGTCAGCGGATGCAGCAGGCTTTCGTACAGCACGCCGAGCACGATATAGATCGAAATGAACGCCGCGGCGATCAGCAGCGGTTCGGTGGACAGAGATTTCTGCAACCATTGCGCATTGCCGGCGAACTGGGTGTGCACTTCGTCCGGCATGTGCAAATCCAGCGATGCGCGCAGCACCGCGGTCTCGGCATCGCCCAGCGCCATGCCGGGTGCGAGGTTGAAGCTGAGTGTCGCCGCCGGGAACTGGCCCTGGTGGCGCACCGCCAAGGGCGCGCTGCCGCGTTCGAAATGCGCCACCGCCGACAGCGGCACCTGCGTGCCGTGCGCCGCCCCGACGTACAACCGGTCCAGTAACGACGGATCGGTCTGCAGGCGCGGATCGATCTCCAGCACCACTTTGTACTGATTGCGCGGCGCATAGATCGTGCTGACCTGGCGTTGCGCATAGGCGTTGTTCAGCGCGTTGTCGATCGCCGCCGCACTCACCCCCATCCTGGCGGCGGCGTCGCGATCGATGGTGACGTTGACTTGCAGGCCGGCGCGATCCTGGTCGGAGGCGACGTCGGTGATGCCCGGCGTCTGCTTCAGCCGGTCCTCCAGCGCCGTGGCCCAGGTGCGCAGTTCGCCGACATCCGGCGCGATCATCGCGAACTGGTATTGCGAGCCGCCCTGGCGTCCGCCGCCGCGCAATTCCTGGCTTGCGTACAGGAAGGTCTGGATGCCGCCAACCTTGGTCAGCGGCTCGCGCAGCCTGTCGATCACCGCCTCGGCGGAGATGCCGCGTTCGGCCAGCGGTTTCAGCGCGATCGTCATCCAGCCGTGGTTCAGCGACGTCCAGCCATTCGCCACACCCACCGTGGAGGTCACCGCGGCCACGGCGGGATCGGCCAGCAGGACATCGACGACGGCACGCTGGCGGGCCTCGATGGTCTGGAACGACACGTCGGTGTCGGCTTGCGTCGATCCCGCGAGCATGCCGGTATCCTGCAACGGCATGAAGCCTTTCGGCACCGTCATGTACAGCCGCACCGTCAGCGCCACGACCAGCACCGTCAGCAGCAGCATGAACAGCCGGTGCGCCAGCGCCCAATCGAGGCTGCGCGCGTAGAACCGTAGCATGCCGGACAAGCCGCGATCGACGATGCGCCACAGCAGCCCATGCCGCTCCGCCGGGTCGGGCGCCTTCATGTAACGACCGCAGATCATCGGCGTCAGCGACAGCGACACCGCGGCGGAAATCGCGATCGCCATCGTCAGGGTAACGGCGAACTCGTGGAACAGCCGGCCGAGGATGCCGCCCATGAAAATCAGCGGAATGAAGACAGCAACAAGGGAAATGCTGATCGACATCACGGTGAAGCCGATCTGCCGTGACCCGACCAGCGCCGCCTGCAAGGGGGCCATGCCTTTTTCCATGTGTCGCACGATATTCTCGATCATCACGATCGCGTCATCGACCACGAAACCGACGGAAATCGTCAGCGCCATCAGCGAGAAATTATCGATCGCGTAGCCCATGAACCACATGCCGCCCAAGGTGCCGCACAGCGACAGCGGCACGGTGACGGCCGCCGCCATGGTTGCGACGAAGCGGCGCATGAACGTCACGACGACCAGCAGCACCAGCACGATCGTGATCAGCAAGGTCCATTGCACGTCCGCGACACCGGCGCGAATCGTCATCGTGCGGTCGGCGATGATCGTCAGTTTGATGCCGGGCGGCATCCAGCTCATGAGTTGCGGCAGCAGCGCCTTGACCCGGTCCACCGTTTCGATGGCGTTGGATCCGGCCTCCTTGGTGACGCTCAGGATGATCGCGCGCTGGGTGCCGTTCCAGGCGGCGAGGCGGGTGTTGGCGGTGGCGTTGACCACCGTCGCCACGTCGGACAGGCGCAGGATGGCGCCGTTGCCGGCTTTCAACACCAGCGGCGCATACTCGGATGCCTGCGACATCTGGCCGTTGATGCCGATGGTCTCCGCCTGTGCCGGCCCCTGGAAGCCGCCGGTCGGCTCCAGCACGTTGGCACCGCGGATCGCGGTGTACACGTCCTGCCCGGACAGGCCCGCCGCCGCCAGGCGCTCGGGGTCGAGGCGGATGCGAACCGCCGGTTTCTCGGCGCCGTTGACGGTGACCTGGGACACGCCCTCGACCTGCGCCAGCCGCTGCGCCAGGACGGTGTCCACCGCGTCGTAGATTTGCCCCGGGGAGAGCGTGTCGGACGACAGTGCGACGGTCAGGATCGGCGCGTCGGCCGGATTGAATTTCCGGTAGAACGGCCGGATCGGCAGGTCGGACGGCAGATCGGTGGTGGCGGCATTGATCGCCGCCTGCACGTCGTGCGCCGCGCCGTTGATGTCGCGGTCGATATCGAACTGGATGACGATCGCGGTGTTGCCGGTCGAGGACGTCGAGGTGAGTTCGGTCACGCCGGCGATTTCGCCAAGCCTGCGCTCCAGGGGCGCGGCGACGGAGTTGGCCATGGTCTCGGGGTCGGCGCCGGGGCGGGCGGCGAAGACGACGATGGTGGGGATGTCGATCGATGGCAGGGCGGCGACGGGCAGGAAGCGATAGGCGACCAGGCCGGCGAGGCACAGGCCGATCGACAGCAGGATCGTGGCGACCGGTCGGGCGATGAAGGGGGCCGAGAAGGTCATGGGTGGGGGATAGCAAGTTGGCTTGCATGAGGCCAGCCGCGGGACCGGCTACGTAATTCGAATCAGCAACGAACCTTCGCGGGTCGATACGGCCTGCAATCCGCCCCGCGGCCGATATTTCGCGACCGTCACCCGCTTTTCCCCCATCCCGACTCCACCGGCGCTCTGCTAGCCTTCCGCGCGTGACCGACCCTGTTCTCCCCCTGCTGGCAGTGCTTCTCGCCGCACTCCTCGGCGTCGGCACACTCGCGGCCTTCCTGCCCGCCGCCGCTCGTCAGGCGATCGGGTTCGTGGCGGCCGGGATCACCGGACTGGGGAGCCTGCTGGCCTTGTTCGGCCTGCTGCTCGGCCATGAGCCGACCGGGATCGACCTGCCCGCGGGCCCGCCCGGTGTCGCGCTGCATCTGGCGCTGGACCCGCTCGCCGCCTTCTTCCTGCTGTTCGTGTTCCTGGCCTGCACCGTCGGCCTCGCCGTCGCCTCGGAATCGCCTCGGACCGACCCGCCCGCCACGCTCGCTGGCCAGGCCGCCTGCGCCGCCGGCCTGGGCCTGGCCCTGCTGGCCGCCGATGCGACCACGCTGGCGGCCGGCCTCGCCATGGCCGGTACCGCCCTTTGGGCCACCGGCGCCCCCGGCCGTTCCCGATCCCTCCTGCTGGGCGTTCCGCTCGCCGCCGCGGCCCTGACCCTGGCGGCCGTTGCCGTGCTCGGCGCGCCCGACTCCGCCGGTTTCGATGGGGTCCGCGCCCTTCCGCCAGGCCCCCGGAACGGCGCCGCGCTGGCCCTGGCGATCCTGGGTGCCGGTACCCTGACAGGCCTGGTGCCCCTGCACGCCTGGCTGGTCCCGGCCCACGCCGCCGCGCCATCCCGCGCGGCGAGCCTGCTGTCGGGCGGGATCATGCCGGTCGGGTGCTATCTGCTGCTGCGCATTCCCGTGGACCTGGCCGGCACCAGCCCGCCCTTGTGGTGGGGCCTGCCATTCCTGCTGATGGGGTCGGCCACCGCCGCCGTGGGCGGCTGGCGCGGCGCCACCGAGACCCAGATCGACACCGCACTGGCCGCGAGCAGCCAGCGCCTCGCCGGACTGGCCGCCATTGGCGTCGGCCTGATCCTGTTCGGCAAGGCGGCGGACCTGCCGAACCTGACCGCACTGGCGCTCGCCGCGGTGCTGCTGCTGGGCGCAAGCCAGGCGGTCTGCGGCACCCTGACCGGGCTGACCGCGGGCGCGATCCGCCACGCGGCGGACACCGTGCGGCTGGATTGCCTGGGCGGACTGATCCACAACATGCCGACCGCCGCGATCGCGCTGGCCGCCGGCCTGTTCGGCCTGTCCGGCCTGCCGCTCGGCGTCGGCTTCGCGGGCACCTGGCTGCTGTTCCAGTCGCTGCTCGAAGCCCCCCGAGCGGGCGGATTGGCGCCGCAGATCCTGCTTGCCGGGCTGGCGGCGGTGCTGGCCTTGTCCAGCGCAACCGCCGCGGCGGGCGCGGTACGGCTGTTCGGGGTGGCATTCCTCGGCCGCCCCCGCACCCCGCGCGCCGCCGTCGCGGAGGACATCACCAGGCGCGCGCGCCCGGCCGTGCTGGTGCTGACCGCCATCGCCGCCGGGCTGGGCCTGTTCCCCGGTGTCGTCCTGACGCTGTTGGCCGAGCCGGCGATCGAGATGCTGGCCGGCACGGGCCTGGGCGGGCGGGCCGGCCTCCTCGGCCTGGAGCCAAACGAGCAGGCGCCCGGGTATGCGGCGCTGCCCCTCGCGGCGCTGGTCGCCCTCTGCGCCGGCGTCACGCTCTGGCTGCTGCGCCGGCGGGGCGGCCAGGCGCGGCGCAGCGCCATTTGGCAGGACGGGTTCGCCGCGCCGCCCGCCTGGCAGCCCTTCGGCGACCCGCTGACCCAGTCCGATGGCAGCGGTTTCGTGCCGGCGCTGCCCGCTTTGCCCGGTTGGCGCCCGCGCCTGGGTCCGCTGATCGTCCAGGCCTCTCCACTCTGGGCGGTGCTGAGCCTCATCGCCGCGCTGCTCGCGGGGCTGACGGTCCTGGGTTGGCCATGAGCGTGCTCGCCCCGCTTGCCGCACAATTGCTGCATGTGGCGCTGATGCTCACTGCCGCCCCGGCCTTCGCGGGATGGCTGACCTGGCTCGCCGCCCGCCGCGCCGGCACCCGCGGGCCGCCGCTGCGCCAACCCTGGACCGACCTGCTGCGGCTGCTCCGCAAGCAGCCCGACACGCCTGAATCCGCCTCGTGTGTGTTCCGCCTCGCCCCGGTCGCGAGTTTTGGCGTGATGCTGGCGGCCGCCGCGCTGGTGCCGTCTTTCACCCTGGGCATGGCGTTTGCCCCGCAAGCCGACCTGGTGGCGATCGCCGGGCTGCTCGCGCTGGGCCGGGTCGTTCTGGTGCTGGCGGCGATGGATGCCGGCACCGCGCCGGCCGGGCTGGCCGCGGGACAGATGATGACCCGCGCCACCCTGGTGGAGCCGGCTTTGTGGCTGATCATCCTGACGCTCGCGCTGCTGGCCGGCAGCAGCAACCTGGACCTGATCGCCGGTCTGCAACTGGCCGGCCTGCTGCAGCCGAGCGCGGCGTCGGTGCTGGCCGCTGCGGCGCTGGCCGGGCTGGCGTTTGCCGATATCGCCGAACCGCCTGGCCGGATTCAGGCGGCGTTCAGCGGCACCGGCCTCGCGCTGGTGCAGGCCGCTTCGGACTTGCGGCTGGTCATCTGGCTGGACCTGATCGGCGCCCTGTTCCTGCCCTGGGGCATGGCCGATGCGGACGCGGGTCCGATGCTCTGGCTGGTCGGCATCGCCAGTTGGGTCCTGCGGCTGCTGGGTTTCGCGCTGGTGCTGACCGTGATCCGCACCGGCCTCGGCCAGCCGCGCTGGCGTGCGTTGCCGGCCTTCCTGGGGGTGACGACCTTGTTGGCCTTGCTCGCGGCGATGCTGGTGCTGGCCAATACGGCCGCCGCATGACGAGCCTGGCGCAGGGGTCGGCTGGTGTGGTGCTGGTGGTCGCCTTCGCGCTGCTGGGTGTCCGGCAAACCAGCGCCGCCCTGCTGCTGCTGACGGTGCAGGCTGTGGCCGCCGCGGTCGCGGTTTCCATGCAGCATCAGGTCGCGGCGGCGGGGGCGGTGTTGATCCTGCAAGCGATCGCCGCCCCGCTGGCACTGCGCCGGCTGCTGAGCCGGATCGGCGGCAGCCGGACGACGGTGCCGACCGGCGGCACCAAGCTCGCCGTGATCGCCGGCGCCGTGCTGACCGTGCTGGCCTTGCCCTGGGGCGCGCTGGGACTGCCCTTGGCGGTCGTGTTGCTCGCGATGTTGCTGGTGGCAACGCGGCGGCAGCCGGTGATGCATCTGGCCGGGCTGCTGGCGGCGCAGAACGGGCTGGTGCTGGCCGCCGCGAGCACCGGTTGGACCGGGATCTATGGCGTGGTGGTTCCGGTGGTGCCGCTGCTTGCCGGCGGCGCCCTGTGGTTGCACCCGCAAATCCGCCGGGCCGGGTCGTGACGCTCGCTTTGGCCGCTGTGTTGCTGCCGTGGTTCGGCGCGATCCTGCTGGCGGTCCCGCGCATCCCCGGCTGGGCCGATCTCGTGATCGTCGCGGCAACCCTGCTGCTGAGCGCCGTGCTTCTGGGGTGGGATGACGAGACGTGGGGCCTGCTGCGCCTCGACGGTCTCGCGGCCCTGTTTATGGTGCTGATCGCCGGGTCTGCCCTGGCGCGGCGGTGGGCGCGTGCACATCGGCGGTTGCGCCGGGGTGCCGCGGACCTGGCGCTACTGGGGGCGGCGCTGCTGGTCTGCCTGTCGGCCGACCCGTTGCTGAGCTGGTTCGCCCTCGCGGGCGCCGCGGCCGCGGCACTGTATCCGGCGCTGCCCCGAGGCTGGGACCGGGTGCCGCTGGCCGGGTGCGGCCTCGGGCTGGCGCTGTTCGGCCTGATTGCCGAACACGGCGACCCGGCGCTGGCGGCGCTGGCACCGGCGGGGCTGGTGTTGGGCTATGCGATGCTGGCCGGTCTGGCGCCTGGCCTGCTGATTGTGCTGCTGGCCCTGGTTCTGCGGTTGCCCGGCAGCAATGCGATGCTGCTGGGCCTGGGACTCGGCGGTGTGCTGGCCTGCGGCCTGGGATTGCTGGTCGCCCCCACGCGCGGCAGTCTGGTGCGGCTGGGTCAGGGCGCCGCCGCGGCGGCCGCCTTCGGCCTGGGCGGGCCAGAGGCAACCTTTGCCGGTCTGGTCCAGGTGATCCTGTTGGTGCTCGCCAGTGCCGCCGCGGACCTGGCCGCCCGACCGGGCGCGGAGCGCGCCATCGTCGCCGCGGGCCTGGCCGGCCTGCCGCCCTTCGGCTGCTTTCCCGGTCTGGCGCTGATCGTGCTGGCGACCGCCCATCGCCTGCCCTGGCTGCTGCTGCCGCTGGGCGCCGGACTCGGGATGATCGGTTGGGCGACGATCCTGCAACTGCCGCCGCCACGCTGGACCGGACCACTCACCCTGGCGCCGGTCTGGATCCCGCTGGGGCTGGCGCTGCTGGTCGGCTGGTTCCTGCCCGCGGGCGCGGCGGACTGGCTGCGCGCCACACTGGCGCCGGTGCCATGATTCCCGACGCCCTGCTCAGCAACGCCCGCGTCGAGCCCTGCAGCCCCTGGCCGCGCCATGTCCTGCCAGCCCCGGACTGGACGGCGCTGGCCGCCGCGCCGCTGCATCTGCTCGGCCTCTGGGCCGACACCCAGCAGGCGCACGCGCTGTTCCTGGACGAGGCAGACGGTGTCGTGCTGCCGGTTTCGGTTTCGATCGAGGCCGGCATCTTTCCGGCGCTTTCCCCTCATCGCCCCGGCGCGGCGTGGTACGAGCGGATGGTGCATGACCTGTGGGGCCATACCGCCGCCGGCGGGGTGGACTCCCGCCCGTGGCTCGACCACGGGACATGGGCCCATGCCGCCCCGCTGGCGACGCGTGCGGGACCGCCGCCCGCGCGGGAGCCACCGGACTTTGCGACCGATCCCGACGACACGCGGATGCAATGGCCGATCGGACCGGTCGCGGGCGGGGTCGGCGAGGCCGCGCATCTGCGCCTGATCCTGCACGGCGACCGGGTGATGCGAGCCGAAGCGCGTCTCGGCTACACCCATAAAGGGACCCTGGCGCTGATGCGCGGCAAGTTGCCCCGCATCGCGGCCCGTTTCGCGGCGCGTCTGGCCGGCGATTCGACGGTGGCGCACGCCACCGCCTTCGCCCGCGCCACCGAGGCGGCCCTGGCGGTCGCCGCGCCCCCCCGAGCGGCGATATTGCGGGCGATGATGGGGGAGATCGAGCGGATCGCCGGGCACCTCGATCAGTTGGGCAGCCTGGCTTTGGCCGCTTGTGCGCTGGACACGCACGCAAGGTGCAGCCAGCAACGGGAAATGCTGCTGCGGGCCACCGAAACCGCGTTCGGCCACCGTCTGATGATGGACTGCGTCGTCCCGGGCGGGGTCGCGGCGGACCTCGTAGCGCCCCAGGTGCTGCTGCGCGCCATGGGCGGCATCGCGACCGAGCTGCCGGCGCTGTGGCGGTCGTTCCACGGCACCGCGCTCACGGCGCGCCTGACCGGAACGGCGCTGGCTCCGTTGCCCGCGGTGCTGGCCCTGTCGGCCGGCGGTGTGACCGGCCGCGCATCGGGGCGGCGATGGGATGCGCGGCGGTTGGATCCGGTCTATGCAAGGATCGGCCACGTCATTCCCACCGGCTCCGGCGGCGATTCCGCGGCGCGCGCGTCCGTCAGACTCACGGAAATCGGCGAGAGCCTGCGTTTGACCGGCCGGCTGATCGAGACCTTGCCAGATGGGCCGCTGACCATCGCGCTGCCGATGAGCAGTGGCGAGGGCATTGGCTGCGCCGAGGCCATCCACGGCGACGTATGGCACTGGCTGCGGCTGGATCATGGCCAGATCGCCGCGG
>Ga0302196_10004504_pt1 | contig 12629 bp, 10 predicted proteins | sample II_Bog_N1_3_FD_198794 | JGI IMG/M metagenome (GOLD analysis project Ga0302196, IMG submission 198794) | Peat permafrost microbial communities from Stordalen Mire near Abisko, Sweden - II_Bog_N1_3 | ecosystem: Environmental > Terrestrial > Soil > Wetlands > Peat | place: Sweden: Abisko...
AGGACGTGGACGCCGAGCGCAACGTCGTGCTCGAAGAGATCGCCATGAACGACGACGATCCGACGGACACGGTGCACGAGGCGTTCGCCGCGCACCTGTTCGGCGACACCCCGCTCGGGCGTCCCGTACTGGGCAGCGTGGAGTCGATCAACGCGATCACCCGTGACCAGATCTATGAGCACTACCTGGCCAAGTACGGCCCGGAGCACCTCGTCGTGGCCGCGGCGGGCAGCCTGGATCACGACGAGCTCGTGGACCAAGTCCGGCAGACGTTCGGCGATGTGCTGCATGGGCAGGTCGAGCCCGCCCCGCCCCGGCTGAGCGGCGAGTACGCGAAGCTGGGCCTGGGCCCGGGCTCCGGCCTGCGCCTGGTCTCACGCGGGATCGAGCAGGCCAACCTGGTGCTCGGCTGTAAGGGGCTGTCCCGCAACGACGACCGCCGGTACGCGTTGGGCGTGCTCAACGCGGCGCTCGGCGGCGGGATGTCCTCCCGGCTGTTCCAGGAGATCCGCGAGAAGCGGGGCCTGGCCTACTCGGTCTACAGCTTCGCCTCCCAGCACGCGGACACCGGGATGTGGGGCATCTACGTCGGCTGCCTGCCCTCCAAGGCCGACGAAGTGCTGGCCATCTGCACCAGCGAGGTGGAGAAACTAGTCTCCGGCGGCCTGACCGACGCCGAGCTGGACCGGGGCAAGGGCCAGATGCGCGGCTCGATCGTGCTCGGCCTGGAGGACCCGTCCTCGCGGATGAGCCGGCTCGGCAAGTCCGAGCTGGTCTATCCGAGGCTGGAGCCGGTCAACGAGACGCTCGCCGCCATCGAGGCCGTCGGCCACGATGACGTGCGCGCGATCGCTGCCGAGGTCCTGGGCCGCCCCAAGGCCCTCGCCGTCGTTGGCCCGTTCGACGACGGCAGCTCCTTCGCCCGCGCTATCGGCTGACATCGGCCACGTGTGCCCCCGCCCCGGCGGGGGCACACACGCGTCCGTCCCTGCCCGCGCCCGCCCCGGGCCACCCGTGTCTTCCCGCCCGCCGCAGTGCGGATCGGTGGTAGCTATAAGGGCAGTGACTGACCCGGGAGGAAGTGAGCGCCATGATCAGGGTGGGTGTGCTCGGTTCACGCGGCCGGATGGGCAGCGAGGTCTGCCGGGCCGTGAGCGAGACCGAGGATCTTACGATCGCCGCGGACGTCGACGACGGCGACGCGCTCGACGCGCTGACCCGGTGCGACGTCCTCGTCGACTTCACCCATCCCGGGGTGGTCATGGACAACCTGCGATGGTGTATCGACCAGGGCCTCGACACCGTGGTCGGGACCTCCGGCTTCAGCGAGGACCGGCTGGACCAGGTGCGCCGCTGGCTGGCCGAGGCGCCCGGTCCCCGCGTGCTCATCGTGCCGAATTTCTCCGTCGGCGCCATCCTGATGATGCGCTTCGCCGCCCAGGCCGCCCGCTTCTTCGACTCCGCTGAGGTCATCGAACTGCACCACGCCGCCAAGGCCGACGCTCCCTCAGGCACCGCGCTGCGGACCGCCGCCCTGATCAGCGACGCCCGCCGGGCCGCGGGGCTCGGCGCCCCGCCCGACGTCACCGCCTCGTCCCTGCCCGGGGCCCGCGGGGCGGTCGTGGACGACATCCACGTCCACTCGGTCCGGGTGGCCGGCCTCGTCGCCCACCAGGAGGTCCTGCTGGGCGGCCACGGCGAGACGCTGACCATCCGGCATGACTCGCTGGACCGCGCCTCGTTCATGCCGGGGGTCCTGCTCGCCGTCCGCCAGATCGGCTCGCTCCCGCCCGGCCTGACCGTCGGCCTGGAGTCCCTCCTCGGCCTCGACTAGCCCCCGCGCGGCACCGGCCGCTACAGCACCGCTCAGACCTCGCCGAACAATCGGTCTCCGGCGTCACCCAGCCCGGGGTAGATGTAGCCGCGCGAGTCCAGCCGCTCGTCCACCGCCGCGGTGACCACCCGCACCACGGCCGGCCGGTCGCCGGGGAACGCTTCCTCCAGCCGCTTCAGCCCCTCCGGTGCCGCGAGCAGGGCCACCGCCGTGACGGACGTGACGCCCCGCGCGGTCAGCATGGCGAGCACGGTCTGCAGCGTGCCGCCGGTGGCGAGCATGGGGTCCAGCACGAAGGCCTCGCGGCCGGTGAGGTCGGCCGGCAGCCGGTCCGCGTAGGTGGAAGCGACCAGGGACTCCTCGTCGCGGACCAGTCCCACGAAGCCGACGTCCGCCATCGGCAGGAGCCGGATCATGCCGTCGAGCATGCCGATGCCGGCCCGCAGTACGGGCACGATCAGCGGTGGCGGGCTGTCCAGCTTGACCCCGGACGCCGCGCCGAGCGGGGTCTGCACGGTGACGGCCTGGACACGGATCTCCCGGGTCGCCTCGTAGGCCAGCAGGGTGACAAGCTCGTCGGTGAGCCGCCGGAACGTCGCGGTCTCAGTGCGCACATCCCGCAGCGCGGTCAGTTTGTGCGTGACCAGCGGATGATCGATAACCAGAGTCTCCACGGCTCAAGTGTGGCAGGCCCCGGCCCGGACGCCACCCAGGGCCCGATGATCCTGATCATGGCGCCCTGAGCACCGGGCGCGCGTCCTCACCGCGCCCGGTGCGCGCCGGACGGCCCCGCCGGCTGGCGCAGGTCGGCTGCTATCTCCCGCGCGGTCTGCAGCAGCGGTTCGAGCAGGTCGTCGGTGACCTCGGCGACGCTGCGCCGCCCGGCATGCGTCGAGACGTTGACCGCGGCGATCGCCCGGCCGTCACTGTCCCGGATGGGTGCCGCCACCGAGCGCAGCCCCTCCTCCAGCTCCTGGTCGACCAGCGCCCAGCCCTGCGCCCGGATCCGGTCCAGCTCCGCCCGGAGTGCGGCTGGGTCCGCGATCGTATGCGGGGTCAGCGGCAGCAGCTTCGTCGACGACAGGTAGGTGTCCAGCCAGTCGGCCGGCTTGTCGGCCAGCAGCACCCGGCCCATCGAGGTCGCGTAGGCGGGGAACCGGGTACCGACGCTGATCGCCACGGTCATGATGCGCCGGGTGGGGACCCGGGCGATGTAGACGACGTCGTGCCCGTCCAGCAGCGACACCGACGACGACTCGCGCACCTGCTGCACGAGCTGCTCCAGGTGCGGCATCGCGACCTCGGGCAGGGACAGGCTCGACAGGTAGGCGTAGCCGAGCTCCAGGATCTTCGGCCGCAGCGAGAACTGGCTGCCCTCCAGCCGCATGTAGCCCAGGCCCACCAGAGTGTGCAGGAAGCGCCGGGCCGCGGCACGGCTCAGGCCGGTGCGGACCGCGACCTCACTGAGGCTGAGCTTCGGGTGGTCCGCGTCGAAGGCGCGGATCACCGACAGGCCGCGCTCCAGCGACTGGATGAAGTCGGTGTCACGTACGCCCTCATCGCTCAACAGGACTCCTGACCAAGCCAGACCGTGCGCGGACCCGGATACGCCGCGCCGCGGTGTGCGCGCAGCGAACAGCAGAACGAACATACGTGCCGCGCCCGGGGTGAGGGAAATCTCCGGCCGGTTCCTTTGACACGGCCCGCGCCTGCCCCTAGTTTCGCCTGCAGAACTAACGTTCGAATGGATCACCCGGCCACCAGCAGCGCGTACACCGGCCGGCCGTCTCAGGAACGGGAACCGAACCATCCTGTGGAGCAGTCATGGCACTCATGGACGAGTCAGCCTGGCGGGGCAAAATCTTCCTCGGCGGCTGGACCGCCGGCGGCCGCGGCGACGCCCCGGCTGGTCGCGGGCGGCACCTTCGAGGGGCTGTTCTCCCAGCTCCGCTACGTCATCGTCATCGCGTCCCGGGCCGCGGCCACCACCCTGGCCGAGAACTACTGCGGGGTGTTAGCCCGGGAGCCTCCGGCAACTTCGTCCCCTTCCGATCGTGCTGGGCCGGCTAGGCGAGACCTACGTGATGTCGTGGGCCGCGGGCGCGGGTGCGCAGGGCGGCCAGGGCCGCCCGCACGCCGGTCTCGGTCAGCGTGAGCGGCTCCCGGGACGCGCGGCCGGTGTAGAGCAGCTGCAGCGCCCACAGCCGGTGCCGCAGCCCGTGGATCTCGCGCCGGACGGCGTCGCTGAGGCCGCCGCGGGCGGTCCAGCCCTCCTCGGCGTGGATCCGGGTCAGGTGCCGGGTCAGTTCCTCGTACCCGGCCGGGCCGCTGACCAGCAGGCACAGCAGGCTCGCCTCGCGCACCGCGACGGCGAAGTCCGGGCGCGTGCCGTCGTCCGGACCGATCAGCGCGGCCGTGCCGATCCGCCACCGGAGCTCACGGTCCTCGGTCATCAGCCGGCCGGTGCGGGTCAGCACCAGGCTGGGGCCGCTGCGCCGGATCGCGCCCATCTCGCCCTGGGCCAGCCCGCGCAGCGTGTGCAGCGGGAACACGTCGAGTTCCTGCCGCAGCGCGCCGGCCAGCTGCTCGCGCCAGCCGAACAGGTCCACCGCCTCGGTGACCAGGGCGGGCGGGATGTAGTGCCGGGCGGTGAGCCGCAGGCCCACGTCCGCGTGCCCGAGCAGCCAGCTCACCGTGGGCAGCGCGTCGTCCGGCGGCCCGTTCTCGTCCAGCAGCCGGGGCAGCACGGTGGCCGCGAGCCGGCAGCGCTCGCCGGCGCGGCTGTGTGCCCAGGCGTCCATCCGTTCGGTGTGAACGCGGACCAGCCACGTCCCGCTGGCCCCGGGGGCGTGGTGAGACCCGGCCCGGTGCCGCCCGGGCAGCCCGCGGCCCTCGCGCGCACCTGGCCGCCCGCCCGCCGGGTGCGCGCGGCCCGGTTCGTCCCCGTCGGCCTGGCCGTCCCGGGCCGGCGGGGATGTGGTGATCCAGCGGTCGAGCAGCGCTGCGCGCCGGGGCCGCCAGCCGCGGCTGCGCGGCGAGAGCTCGCCGCAGGCGATGGCCAGCTCGACCGCGGCAGCGCACGCGTCGTAGGCGGCGCGCTCGTCCGGGCCCATTACTGATCCCCAGGTCAGCAGCCCGGTGTCGGCCGGCGCGGTGCTGGAGTTCTCCACCGCTTCGGCGTAGGCGGCGATGCCCGTCTCGTGCCCGTCTGCGTAGGCGATGAGGATCTTCTCGGTGCCGCCGCACAGGCATACCTCGGCGTAGCGCTCCATGCCGACCATGGCGAACAGCCGGCCCAGGGCGTGGGTGACCGCGATGAGCTCGCCGGTGGTCATCGGCCACTTGACCGGTAGGGCGTACCAGACGAATTCCTGCAGCTTGAGCTGCGAGACGCTCTGCAGGCCCGCACCGTTGGTGAGCCAGCTGAGCGCGGCCTTAGCTTCGTCGGCCGCCTCAGGGTCCTCTCTCGCCAGCGCGTTGAGGGCCTGGGCCTCGGTCATCATGCGGCCAGTTTGCCGTAGGAACACCCCGGGCGGCTAGACGGGGGTTCCAGCCCGGGCCGGGCTTTCCGGCACAATGACCGGGTGACGGGAATCTACGACGAGCCGGAGATGTACGAGCTCGCCTGCGCCTACCGCGACGTCCTCAGTGAGGTCGACGCCCTGGAACGCTGGTTCGCACGGCACAGCGACCCGGGGGCGGCGGGCGCGGATGGCGCCGGGACGGTCCCGGGCTCGGTGCTGGAGTTTGCGGCCGGCCCCGCCGATCACTCTCTGGAGCTGGCCCGGCGCGGGGCGAGCGTGACCGCGCTCGACCTCAGCCCGGCGATGTGCGCCCGGGCCCGCGACAAGGCCCGGCGCGACGGCCTCCAGCTGGACGTCGTGCACGCCGACATGCGGGACTTCACCCTGCCCGGGCGCTTCGACCTGGCCATCACGATGCTGAACTCGCTGTGCCACCTGATGGAGCTGGACGACCTGGTGACGCACCTGAAAGCGGCGGCGGCTCACACCGCCCCGGGCGGCCTCTACATCATCGAGCTCGCGCACCCGGCCGACTTCCTCACCATGGTGCCGCGAACCAGTTCCGAGTGGGACAGCGACGTGGACGGGCGGCAGGTACACGTCCGCTGGGGTGGCGGGGACGACGCCATCGACCCGGTCACCCAGGTGACCCGGGAGCACGTACGGGTCACCGTCCGCGACGCGGCAGGCTCACGCACCCTGACCGACGTGGTACCCAACCGCTTCTGGACCCGGACCGAGGTCACCGCGGCCGCCCGGCTGGCGGGCGGCTTCACGGAGGCCGCGTGCTACGGCGACTTCTCGGGCGGGGTCAGCCCGTCCGAGCCGGAGGCCTGGCGCATGATCATCGTCCTGCGCCGGCTTTGACCCGCCCCCGGCTACTGCCTCAGGCGCCCGGGACGGGGTAGCGGAGCAGCGCGCCGATGTCGTCCCGCAGCGGGGTCTCCCCGGCGGGCACCATGAACAGCCAGGCGTCGGTCCCGGTTACCGCCCGCACCAGCGCGGCGTCCATCCGGTCCCGCGCCACCTCGGTCACCCCGCGATCGCGCAGATCCTGCTCCGACAGGCCCATGTCGTCCAGCGCGGGCCCGATCCAGGCCGGGGCCGCGGACCACGCCGGCCCGGGCGTGTCCGGGTTGTCGGCCAGGTAGTCGCCGCTCAGGAACAGCTCGGCGACCTGCCCGTTCTGCAGCGCGGCCACGGTCTCGGCCAGGCCTTCGACCGCCCCGCCCGCGCCGAGCTGGTCGTGGTAGGTCTCCAGCCTGCGCCGGCACTCGGCGTCCTCCTGGTTGCTCAGCGCCTGGTCCGCCGCCTCGGCCAGCTGGTCGGAGTCGACGGGCAGCTCACGGTCGATCACGATCACCTTGCTGGCCAGGTTGGCGGGCAGCTTGTCCACCAGCAGCTGGCGGGCCCGGACGTCGCCGGCCACGATGATCGCCTCGGGGACCGAGCCGGAGGCCGCGCTGACCACCGCGTCCCCGAGCTCCTTGGCGTTGGTCTCCCACGCATCCTCGGCGGCCCGCTGGTGCTCCAGCTGCGCCGAGCCGCCCGTCCTGGTCCGGTGCACGGGCCAGCCCGTGCCCTCGATATGTTCCTTGGTGACGTCGTCCGCGGTGCGGACGGCGAGCACGTCACCGCCGGCCTTGGTCGCGCTGACCAGAAGGTGCGGGCGCCGCGGCGGCGACTGGATCAGCAGCGGCAGCAGGTGCGGCAGCCGGGCCCAGCGGCCCACCTCCCGCAGCGGCGGCCCGGGCAGCCGCACCGCCAGTGGCGCCGTCCCGGCCTGGCCGAACGCCGCCGTGCCCGGGGCCGTACGGGCGGGGCCGGTGACCACCTCGCCCAGCGCGTCGAGTGTGGCTGCGTCGGCTCCGGCCTGCGCCATCTCGGTGCGCATATCCCGCCAGCGGACGTCGACCGCGTGCGCCTCCGGGCCGGCACCCGTCCCCGACGTGTCGAGGTAGACGGAAGCAAAGCTCCCCGCGTGCTCATACAGCGGGCGAAGGAACGTCAGCTCCACGTGTGTTACCTCCTTGTAGGCGGTCCAGCGGCTGCTCTCGCGCTTACCCGAGCCTGTCCGCTGGCAAACCGGGCCGACCAGCCTGGCCCGGCGGTGGCCGGAGGACCCGGTCCAGATACGGATTAGTAAACCGCCCCGCAGGGTCGGCTTCATCACGAACCCGCATAAAGTCGCCGAAACGGGGGTAGAGCTGCCGCAGGCGGCCAGCGTCCAGGGTGTGCATCTTGCCCCAGTGCGGCCGGCCGCCCACCCTGGCCACGATCGACTCGAACAGCGCGAAGTGCGCCTCGTACGGCAGCCCGGTGTACTGGTGGACCGCGATGGAGGCGGAGTCACGGCCGTAGGCCGTGGACAGCCAGATGTCGTCGGCCGCGGCCACCCGGACCTCGACCGGGAACATCACCGGGTCGGCCAGCTTGGGCACCTCCCGCTGCAGCTCAGCCACCACGTCGGGCGCGGCCGCGGCGGGGATGGCGTACGGCCGGTGCTGCCGGCGGGAACCGCAGCGGGTCACGGCGAGGCGCTCGTGGCCGGCTCAGCGAACCGGGCCTAATGGGCACATGGCAGTGCACCACTTAACTGGGCCAGGGCGCTGTGCCCGGTGAGCGGCCGGTGTGTCGGCGGAGTACCACCGCGCGGGCGCGAAGCGCAGCGGGGGGTTCCAGGGGGGCGCCCCCCTGGCAAGCACAGCTAGAGGCCTACGTCCCGGCGCCGCAGGTCAGCGTCGGTCTCGCGGCGGACCAGGACCCGGGCGCGGCCGTCGCGCACCGCTATCACCGGGGGCCGGCCGACCATGTTGTAGCTGGAGGCCATCGCGTGGTGGTAGGCGCCGGTACCGCCCGCGACGAGCAGGTCGCCCGGGTGCACGTCGCCGGCCAGCGGCACGTCGCGGGCCAGGATGTCGCCCGCCTCGCCGTGCCGCCCGACGACGCTGGCCAGCTGCACGGTGGTCCCGGTGGCCGGTCTGGCCAGCCGGATCGAGTACGCCGTCCCGGACAGCACGGGCCGCGGGTTGTCGCTGATCCCGCCGTCCACGGCGAGGAAGACCCGCCCGCCGGGCCGGTGGGTGATCGCCACCACCCGGTACAGGGTCACGCCCGCCCGCGCGACGATAGCCCGGCCAGGCTCGACCGTTATCCGCGGCACCGGCAGCCGCGCCGCGCCGCAGGCCTCGGCGACGGCGCCCTGGACCCGGCGGGCGAACGCCGCCGGGCCCAGTCCGTGCTCGCCGTCCGCGTGCGGGACGCCGTGCCCGCCGCCCAGGTTGAGCTCGCCCAGCACCAGGCCGTGCTCGTCGCGGACGGCCGCCATCAGGCCGAGGAGCCGGCGGGCGGCGAACGCGTAATCGTCGGGGGTGGTGACCTGCGTGCCGATGTGGCAGTGCAGGCCCACCAGGTTCAGGCGGGGCTGGGCGATGATCCGGCGGACCGCCTCCGCAGCGGTACTGTCGGCCAGCGGCACGCCGCCTTCCCCGATGCCGGGACTCAGGATCGGGTGCGGGCTGGCGCCCTGAGCCGGGATCACCCGGAGCAGGACCCGCTGGCGCGCCGGGACCTGGGCCGCGAGCCGGGGAATCTCCCCGAGGCTGTCGATGACGATCCGGCCGGCCCGGGCATCCAGCGCGGCCCGCACGTCCGCGGGCGTCTTGGCGTTGCCGTGCACGATCAGTCGTTCCGCCGGGAACCCCACCGACCCGGCGACGCCGATCTCCCCGGCCGAGCGCACCGCCAGGGACAGCCCCTCCTCGCTGGCGCAGCGCACCATGAACCGGCAGCAGAACGCCTGAGCCGCGTAGGCCACCTCCCCGTCGCCGAGGGCGGCGCGGTAGTCGCGGCACCGCTGCCGGACGTCCGCCTCGTCCAGCACGTAGGCAGGAGTGCCGTACTCGGCGGCGACCTGCCCCAGTGCGACGCCGCCCACGCTGACCAGACCGTCCCGCCCTTCTCCGCCGGTCCGGGCGGTGAGCGGCCAGGGACCGTCCGTCCCGGCGGTCGGGGAGACCAGCTGCGCTTGTGCGGGCCGGATAGCCGGCACTCCAGTCACGGGATCCCTCCACGGGTCACTCGGCGATGAAGGCCGCCTGGGCCAGGCGGTTACAGCTCCAGCATGAGGCCCGGTTCCCGGCCCGGAACTGGCTCGTACGGACCCCAGGCACCCACCGCGCCAATCCTGTCGATTCGCTAACGGGCGGTGACCGCGGCGCGCCATCCGGGACTGCGGCAGGCCGATCTACTTGCCGGTCACTTAGGGACTTCACCTTTCCGTGGTTGTGTCCTACTGTGCGAAAATGCCTGCTGCTCCGGCCCGGGCCGCTCGGCTGGCCCGCGACCTGGCCGCCGTGCCCGCCCACGCCCTGGACCGCGCCGCCCTGGACCGCGCCGCCCTGGACCGCGCCACCGCCGACCTCGATCCGCCGCTGGCCGCCGTCGACCTGGCCGCGTTCGACCACAACGCCGGCGACCTGGTCCACCGGGCCGCTGGCCGCCCGATCCGGGTGGCCAGCAAGTCGGTCCGCTGCCGCTTCCTGCTGGACCGGGTCCTTTCCCGGCCGGGCTTTTCCGGGCTGCTGTGCTACTCGCTGCGCGAGGCACTGTGGCTGTGCGCCACCGGCACCTGCCGCGACCTGGTGGTCGGCTACCCGTCTGTGGACCGGGGCGCGCTGGCGGAACTGGCCGCCGACCCGGTGGCCCGCGAGGCCATCACCGTGATGGTCGACTGCGCCGGGCATCTGGACCTGATCGACGAGGTGGCCGGGCCCGGGCACCCGGACCTGCGGGTGTGCCTGGACCTCGACGCCTCCTGGCGGCCGCTGGCCCGCGCCGTGCACATCGGGGCCCGCCGCTCACCGCTGCACACCCCGGAGCAGGCGGTGGCGTTCGCTCAGGCGATCCTCGCCCGGCCCGGGTTCCGGCTGGCCGGCCTAATGGCCTACGAGGCGCAGATCGCCGGGGTCGGCGACGCCCCGCCCGGGCGGCCCCTGCGAGCCGCCGCGCTGCGCTGGATCCAGCGGCTGTCAGCGGCCGAGCTTCGTGAGCGCCGCGGCGAGGCGGTCCGGCGGATCCGGGCGCTGGCCCCGCTGGAGTTCGTCAACGGCGGCGGGACCGGCAGCCTGGAGACCACCGCCGCTGACCCGTCGGTGACCGAGCCGCCGCTTCTCCCCGCGTCCCGCGCTGCTGTACGCGCTGCCGGTCGTGCGCCGCCCGAGCGGTCCAGGCCGGCCTGCCGCCACCTTGTTCTCCGGCGGTTACGCGGCCTTCGGGCCCGCCGGTCCGGATCGCTCACCGACGCCGTACCTGCCGCCCGGGCTGAAGTTCTCCGCTACCGAGGGCGCCGGTGAGGTGCAGACCACGGTGCTGGGCGCGGCGGCCGCCGGGCTGCGGCTGGGCGACCGGGTCTGGTTGCGGCACGCGAAGGCGGGGGAGCTCGCCGAGCGGTTCGCCGATTACTACCTGGTCGAGGACGGCGCCCCGGCCCGGCCCGTGCCGACCTACCGCGGCGAGGGCCAGTGCTTCGGCTGACCGGCGCTGTGCGCTGAGCGACATCGCCGCCGTTCCGTGCTTGCCCGGTGCTTGCCCGGTGCTTGCCCGGTACTTGCCGCCGCGGTTTCGATCGGTAAATCATTAACTGAACCTCATGATCACCCGGAGACGAGGCCAGCGTGTCCGCAGCCGCCAGCCTGGAGCCGGCCAGCCCCGCGGCCCGCGCGGGCTCACCGACGGAAGACCGCCACCCAGGCACCCTGGACATCGACGTGCTCCCCACGCTGTCCTGCTCGGCCGGCTCAACGACGAAGACGCGACCGTCGCCGGTGCGGTGCGGCAGGCGCTGCCCAGCCTCACCGCGCACCTGGCCGCCGCGGACAGGCTGCGCGACGCCGTCACCCACCGCGGCAAGGACTGACGAGCCGGGCCCTCGCGGTCCAGGGGCCGTTTGTGCGGTGATCGCAGCGGGAATCGCACCCTTTCCGGGCCCGGTGCGCCCGGGAAGGAGGAGGCCGGAAGCATGGCGGGGTCACTGGTGCTGCTCAACGGGCGGGTGTGGTCTCCGGACGGAGTACGGGCTGGGCAAGACGCGATCGTGGTGGCGGATGGCCGGATCACCGCGGTGACCAGTTCCGCCCGGGCCCGTGAGCTGGCCGGCCCAGGGACGCGCATCATTGACCTGAAGGGCCGGCTCGCCCTGCCCGCGTTCGGCGACGCGCACGTCCATCCCGTCGGCGGCGGCCTGGAGAGCCTGCGGTGCAACCTGGTGGGTAAGCGTACCCGCCCGGAGTATCTCGACGTCATCGCCGGGTATGCCCGCGCGCTGGAGCCGGGAGACTGGGTGCTCGGCGGCGGCTGGGGCCTGGAGGCATTCCCGGGTGGCGTCCCTTCGGCCGCTGATCTTGAGGCGGTGGCCGGGGGGCGGCCCGTCTTCCTGCCGAACCGGGACCATCACAGCGCCTGGGTCAGCCACGCGGCACTGGCCCGGGCCGGGGTAACCCGGGACACCGCCGACCCGGTGGACGGCCGCATCGAGCGCAATGAGCGGGGTGAGCCCTCCGGCGCGCTGCACGATGGGGCGATGCGGCTGGTCGCGCAGGTCGTCCCCGAGCCGTCCGCGGTCGAGCTGGCGGCCGGCCTGCGCGCGGGCCAGCGTCATCTGCACGCGCTGGGGGTCACGCACTGGCAGGATGCCATCGTCGGTGCGGCCCCGGACATCGGCATTCCCGACGCCTACGCCACCTACCGCGCGGCCGCGGCCGAGGGCTGGCTGACCGCGCACGTCAACGGGGCCCTGTGGTGGGACCGGACCCGTGGCCTCGGCCAGATCGCCGGCCTGCTCGGCCGGCGTGAGCAGGCGGCGTCCGGGCGGTTCCGTGCCACTTCCGTCAAGATCATGATGGATGGGGTGTGCGAGACGCTGACCGCGGCGATGACCGAGCCCTACTCCGGCCAGCCCGCCGCCGACGACCACCGCGGCCGCCTGTTCGTCCCGCCGGAGGAAGTCGCTGAGGCCGTCCGCCTGCTGAGCCGGGACGGCTTTCAGGTTCATTTCCACGCGTTGGGGGACCGGGCCGTGCACGTCGCCCTGGACGCGCTGGCCGGTGCTGGGCCCAGCACCGATCTCCGGCACCATCTGGCCCACTTGCAGTTCATCCGCCCGGCTGACCTGGACCGGTTCCGTGACCTCGGCGCGGTGGCCAACTTCCAGCCGTTGTGGGCGTGCCACGACCCGCAGATGGACGACCTGACGCTGCCGGTCGTCGGCCCGG
>Ga0302196_10004510_pt1 | contig 12621 bp, 12 predicted proteins | sample II_Bog_N1_3_FD_198794 | JGI IMG/M metagenome (GOLD analysis project Ga0302196, IMG submission 198794) | Peat permafrost microbial communities from Stordalen Mire near Abisko, Sweden - II_Bog_N1_3 | ecosystem: Environmental > Terrestrial > Soil > Wetlands > Peat | place: Sweden: Abisko...
GACGGGAGATTCTGGGCGCGCACGTCGGACCCGGTGTCCTGGGGGGCCATCTGGCTGGACGGCAGATTGACCCGGGGCGCATTGCGTGTGGCCCTGAAGATCGTCGACGGGTTCAACGTGCCCTGGGCCGGTTCGTAGAACCCTGCACGCTCGTGGAGGTCGAACCGGGGTGGCCGAATCTGGGTCACCACGATGAGTTCCTCGGCGGCTCCGGCCGGGCACCGGACCGCGTGCTGGCCACCCTCGGGGAAGTAGCCGATGTCCCCGGGACGCAGGGTCCGCCACGACCCGCGCCACCACACCTCCCCCTCGCCGCTCAGACAGAGGATCGCCCCGTCGGCCATCGTGTAGGCGTAGGCATCGGATTCGGTACCGGGAGCAACGGTGAGGACATGGACCGACTCGGTCCGGAATCCGCGGCCGGGCCAGGCGAGCAGTCGGCTCGACAGGCCGTGTACGGGGATCGCCGGCCGGAACCGCTCGCAGTCGTGGCCCGCTGCGGGTCCTCCCGTGAGACCACCGGGAAGCCACCGCCGTGGGCCGGGAGGATCGGGTGCAACCCCTTCTCGTAGAGGCGGTAGCGCCCGGGGTGGTCGAAGGTGACCTGGGCGACGACCCGTACCGTTCCCGGGCCGCGCCCGGCGGGGACCTCGCGGTCGGGGACGGCGCGCCGGAACCGGGCGCAGGACGTCCGCGTGACCGGTCCGGGCACCGCCCCTAGGGTGCGGTCATGACGCCGGGGAGAATGGAAGCGTTCAGCGACGGGGTGCTCGCCATCGTGATCACCATCATGGTGCTCGAGCTCCGGCTCCCCGACGGCTCCTCGTTCTCGTCGCTCCGGGTGGTGTGGCCCGGACTGCTGGCCTACGTGCTGAGTTTCGTGTTCATCGGGATCTACTGGACCAACCACCACCACCTGCTGAAGACGGTCGACCACGTGACCGCGGGGGTGCTGTGGGCCAACCTCGACCTGCTGTTCTGGCTGTCGCTCTTCCCCTTCGCCACCCGCTGGATGGCCGTCGAGCACTTCGCCCGGGCCCCGGTGGTCGTCTACGGCGTGGTCCTCTTCGTGGCCGGGGTCGCCTACTACATCCTCCAGGGGGTGATCATCGCCTCCCAGGGCGAGGGGTCGCAGCTGCGGGCCGCGCTGGGCCGGGACCTCAAGGGCAAGGCCTCCCCGGTGATCTTCGCCGCCGGCATCGTCTGTGCCTTCTTCCTCCCGGTGGTGGTGGCCCTGGTCCTCTACGCCTCGGTGGCCGTGATGTGGCTGGTCCCGGACCGACGACTGGAGCCGATCATCGACGGCCGGGCGCCCGCGATCGGCGACTGAACAGGGCCTCCGTCCCGGGCTGCACGAGCGATGGCGACCTCTGTGTAATGTTGTAATCATGATTACTCACTCAGAACACCAGAAGCTCGTGGAGCTGGTCTCCCCGATGATCCCCGGCGGGTGGTTCGACGGTCCGCCCCACCTCACCGTGGACGACGACGAGATCCTGATCGTGGGCAGCCTGGCCGCGGGCGGGCCCGGCGAGGGGGACCCGGCCGCCTTCCGCGAGGCCACCCGGGCGGCCCGCATGGAGATCGCCGACCGGGTCCAGCCGGCCACCGGACGCTCGGTGGCCTGGGGCGTCGCCTCCGGGGACACCACCACCGTCTTCACCAGCCTGGGGGTGCCGGTCATGTCGCGCCTGCGGATCGGTGAGCGCGACGTCCTGGACACGCTGATCGCCGCCGGTGTGGCCCGCAGCAGGAGCGAGGCCCTGGCCTGGTGCGTCCGCTTCGTCGGCCAGCGCGAGTCGGACTGGCTGGCCGAGCTCCGCACCTCCCTCGAGAGCGTGTCCCGGGTCCGGGCCGGGGGCCCGACCCTCAGCTGACCCCGCTGGCCCCACCGGCCGTGCCGGAGGCCCGGGCCTCCACGTGCTGCAGCTCCACCACCGTCGGCCCCCGGTCGTCGGGCGGTGGGGCCAGCGCCACGGTCAGTCCCTCGGGACCGTCCGACCAGTCGAGCGTCCGGCCGTCCACCGTGGTGACCGTGGTCGTCGGCGTGGCCCGGACCTCGGCCAGCACGGCGTCACCCCTACCGCCGCCCACCAGGGCGAACACCGTGTCGCCCCGGGACGTGTAGCGGACCGGCCGACCGTCGGCGGTGGCGGACCCGGGATGCACCCAGGGCCGGGTGTCGGCCAGTGCCCGGTGGTGGGAGGCGGTCCACTCCCCCAGCCAGTCCAGCCGGAGGAGCTGCTCCCCGGGGATCGTCCCGTCGACCCCCCGGGGCCCCACGTTGAGGAGGAGGTTCCCGCCCTTGGCCACGATGTCGGCCACCAGCCACAGCAGCTCGTCGTGGCCGAGGAAGTCCTCCGGCCGGGAGGCGGCGTTGTAGCCGAAGCTGTGGTCCATGCCCCGCACGCACTCCCAGGGCATCCGCTGGACCTCGTCGAAGGTGACGTACTCGGGGGTGCGCACGTCGAAGTGCGGGGGCCTGGGCGGCACCAGTCCCCCCTCGGCGGTCAGCAGCCTCGCCACCCCGGCGTCCACGGTCCGTCGGACCAGCTCGGACCGGGCGGCCACCAGCACCGGGTTCCACGGCATCCACCGGTCGTTGACCACGCCGTCCGGCACGGTGGCGTAGTAGTGGGCGAACAGCGGCCACAGCCGCCGGCCGGTGGTCGGCCAGGCGATGTCGTTCCACAGCACGCTCGGTCGGTAGCGGTCGATCAGCTCGCGGACCTGGGCCTCGGCGTAGTCCGGGTACGGCCCCCGGGGGACGGCCGCCAGCACGTCGGCCATCGAGCCGAGGGGGCGGTCGTCGAACGTCCAGTCCAGCCCACCGCTGTAGTAGAGCCCGAACCGCATCCCGGCCGACCGCACCGCCTCGGCCAGCTCGCCGACCACGTCTCGCCGGCTGTGCCATCCCGGCCGACGCGGGTTGTCCACACCGGTGGGCCACAGGCAGTAGCCGTCGTGGTGCTTGGCCACCAGCACCACGTAGCGCGCTCCGGTGGCGGCGAACCGGGACGCCCACCGGTCGGGGTCCCACCGGGCGATCCCGTCCTCGAATACGTCGCGGAACGACCGGTAGGGGCGGTCCCCCCAGGTGGCCCGGTGGTGCCGGGCCGCCGGGCTGTCGGCGAACCGGATCGAGTTCTCGTACCACTCGACGTAGGGCGACCGCGAGAACGCCTCCCGCCGGTGCGACCCGATGAGGGTGGCGGTGTCGTCGCCGACCGGGGCGAAGGCGGGCACCGCGGCCATGGTCCAGTGGACGAAGATCCCCAGCTTGGCGTCGAGCCACCACGACGGCACCGGGCGCCGGCGCAGGGCCTGGAGCGGGCCGTCCCGAGTCGCCACGGCAGGCAACCTACCGGCTCGCCCCGACCGGCGCGCGGCCAACCATCGTGGCGGGTGCCCCGCCGGCCTGGCATGCTGACCCGGCACCGGCTCCGGGGGGAGAACACGGCGCAGACTGGGGGAGGCTCGGATGCCTGCACGCGGCATGGACCGCCGGACGTTCCTGGGACGCGGCGTGGCCACCGGGGGGGCGGTTGCCTTCGGCGCGGCGGCGGCCACCGGACTCGCGGCCTGCTCGTCGGAGGCCGGCGGCCCGGTGCCCACCACCGGCTCGACCGCCGCCCGTACCACCGGCTCGACCGCCGCCCCGACCACCGTGGCCGGTCCCGTCCACGGCGGCTCGCTCACCGTGGGGACCATGGCCGAGATCGACGGCTTCTCCCCGTCGCAGAACCGGTGGGACACCAACGGGCTCCTCTACGCCAACACCGTCTACGACCCGCTGATGGCCGTGGCCGAGGACGGGACGGTCCAGCCGTACCTGGCCCGCTCCCTCACCCCCAATGCCGCCTACGACCAGTGGACCCTCACCCTGCGTCCCGGGATCCACTTCCACGACGGCACGCCGCTGACCGCCACGGTGGTCAAGGGCAACTTCGACGCGCTGCGGTCCTCGGCCCTGACCAGCGGGGCGCTCACCGGGGTGTCGACCGTCACCACCCCGGACGCCATGACCGTGGTCTTCGCCCTGTCCGGCCCGGCCACCGGGTTCGCGGCCGGGCTCACCACCCAGGCCGGGTACGTGGTCGCCCAGGCCACGCTGGACCAGACGGCGGCGTCCCCGGACTCACCGGTCACCCCCATCGGGACCGGGCCGTTCGTCTACGCCGGTTGGGTGCCGAACGACCACTTCACCGCCACCCGCAACCCGCACTACTGGCAGGACGGTCTCCCCTACCTCGACCAGGTCACCTTCCGCCCCATCGTCGACACCACCCAGCGCGAGGACTCCCTGGCCACCGGAGCGGTGGACGCCATCATCTCCCTCGACCCCCATACCTACGAGCGCTTCCGCGCCGACCCCGGCTTCCAGGCGCTCTACCAGACCTCCCCGGTCATCGGCTCGCCGACCATGGGCTTCATGCTGTTGAACTGCGCCCGGACACCCACCGACGACCTGCGGGTGCGCCGGGCCCTGGCCAAGGCGACGGACCAGGCCGCCCTCCAGAAGATCTTCGGCGACGGGACGGTCGAGCGGATCGACGGCCTGTTCCTGCCGTCCTCGCCGTTCTACCGACCCACCGACTACCCCCTCCCCGACCCGAAGGGTGCCTCCGCCCTGATCGCCGCCTACACCAGGGACCACGGCACCCCGTCCGTCACCATCAGCTCGACCCCCGACCCCCGGACGCTCCAGCTGGTCCAGGTGATCGACCAGATGTGGAGCGAAGTGGGCGTCCACGTCACCATCACCGTCGTCCAGCAGCCCGACGCCATCATCGACCTGCTGACCGGGGAGTACCAGGCCGTGCCCTCGGCCCAGTTCGGCGCGGTCAACCCGGACCTCAACTACCCGTGGTTGAGCACCACCACCGTCGAGCCCATCGGGACGGTGGGGCTCAACTTCGCCCGCAACGACGACCCGGTCATCGAGGCGGCCCTGCGGACCGGGCGCTCGACCCGGGAGGCCGCCACCCGGGTCGCCGCCTATCGCACGGTCAACGACCGGCTGGCCCGGGACCTGCCGTACGCGTGGATCGGCCGGGACATCTTCCCCTTCGCGGCCACGGACCGCGTCCAGGGGATCGACCGGTTCACCCTCCCCGGTGGTGCCGCCGGCTACGCCTACAACGAAGGGGTCTTCTTCCCGGCCCAGCTCTGGCTGCAGACCTGAGTCCGCCGCCGGGGACGCCGGGGCGTCCACCGACGCGACCGGAGGGACCACTCCGGACTCGCCGGCGATGACCGGGTGACCGGGGCGGAGCCCGGCGCCCGGCTCACAGCCCGAGGGCGACCGTGAGCCGGGCCACCAGTTCCTTGACCTCCTGGACCATCAGCGCCGCCTCGGACATCTGCTCCTTCAGCTCCACGCGGTCGACCCGGTCGGGATCGCCGTACGCGTCGACCACGAGTGTGCCGATCGCCATGTAGGCGTGCACGATCGCCGCCATGTGCTCGCCGTTCCACACGTCGGGGCACGGGTGGGTGAGGAGCCACAGCTCGGCGTCACGGGTGAGCGCACCCAGTTCGACGGTGCCGACCAGGTTCGCCTCCGGGGTGCCGGACAGCAGGGAGTCCACCACGACCTGGCAGGAGTCGAAGTCCTCGAGGAGTCCGAGGCTGCTCAGGTACCACTCGAGGAGCGCGGACCAGTCGATCTCCTCCCCACCGGTGAACATGGACACGACGGTATCCGACGGGACCCCGGACGCTCGGTCGGGGTCTCAGCGGAGACCGGGTACGCCGGTGCGGTCGGCGCCCAGCAGCGCGGCGGTGATCTCCTCGGGGGACGCGCCGATCACCAGGAGCGCTCCCGCCACCAGGTCGAGGTCCTCGTCGTCGTCGACCATCCGGACGATCGTCCGGATGGCGTCGAAGCGGGTGGACTGCTGGTCGGCCCGTCGCAGGAGCTTCATGTCAGGGTCCTCAGGTGGTTGGGCAGGTGGCGGTCCCGACGAACGAGGACACCGTGGGCGGCACGTCACCCCCCTGAACGGTCGGACCGGGGATCGCGTTACGGCGGCCACCGGCCACGGCGCAGGTCCCGGGGACCCGGAACCCGCCAAGCGGCGGGAGCAGTCCGGTCGCACGGGCGTGCGGTCCGACCCCGGGGCCGGTCAGACGACGGTCCGTCGCCCCACCGGGACCGGGCCCGAGCGGTGCACGGCGATGGCGTCGCGTCCACCGCGCTTCACCTGGTAGAGCGCGAAGTCGGCGTGGTCCTGGAGGTCCTCGGCACTCGACATGGACCCGTCGAGCGATCCCACCCCGATGCTCAGGGTCACGGGCACCTCGACCTCGGACGGGAGTTCGCGACGGATGCGCTCGGCGACCTCCACGGCCCCCCGGACGTCGGTGTCCGGGAGGAGCAGGGCGAATTCGTCGCCACCGATGCGGCTGACCAGGTCGAACGGGCGCCCGTTGCGTCGGAGCACGCCACCGACCCCGGTCAGCACGTGGTCACCGACCACGTGCCCGTAGGTGTCGTTGACCGCCTTGAACTGGTCGACGTCGATCATGAGCAGGCTGAGGGGACTGCGGTTGCGGATCGATCGGGCGATCTCCTCCTCCATCCGCTGGCGCAGGACCCGACGGACGGCGCAGCCGGTGAGCTCGTCGATGGCCGCCAGGTCGGCCAGCGCGGCCTGGAGCTGGGCCTCGTGCTGTTCCATGTGCATCCGGTTGACCGCGGCAGCGACCGTCAGGGCGGAGGCCCCGGCCACGGCGGCGGCGAGCAGGAAGGTCTGGCCCGGGGCGTGGGGGCCGTGGCGGTCCACCACGGCGACGAGCGCCAGGGACGCCAGGGCGGTGGCGCCGCAGACGGCGGCCGCCCGCGGGGTGAACATCAGGGTCCCGTAGATCAACGGGAGGAAGAGGAGGATCAGCAAGGGGCTGTTCATCCCCGTGTCGAGGATGGCCACGAAGGCCACGCCGAGGGCCGACAGCGCCGTCCAGGTCACCGAGTAGGTGGCGCACCACGACCTGGCGGCCACCACCGGCGCCAGGCTCATGCCCACCAGGGCCAGGAGGAGCCAGCTGACGGCCACCGCCCACAGGATCGACCGGTGGGGGCCGGTCGGCGTCAGGGCCAGGTACCCGGCCACGACCAGCGTCTCGGCCAGGAAGACACCGAATCCGATCCGGATGTGGGTCAGCCAGAACTTCCGCCACGCGGCCTGCTGCGCGTCAGCTCCGAGTGCGCCGTCGAGCAGTTCCTGGGTGTTCGAAGTCATGGGCGACTCAGCCCCTCACGAGTGTCTCCCGTACACATCGGTCCGCCGGCGGCCCAGCTTTACGGGAAATCCGGCGACCACCGGCCCGGTGGGAGCGCCGCCCCGTGGGCCGCCCCGACCCCAACCCGCCGCCCCACGGTGTCAGCGGCGCGACTCGAGGAGCCGCAGCCACACTTCACTGACCGTCGGGTAGGACGGCACCACGTGCCAGAGGGTGTCGAGGGGGACCCGACCCACGAGTGCGGTGGTGGCCGAGTGGAGCAGCTCGGCCACGTCGGTGCCCACGAAGGTGGCGCCCACCAGGGTGTCCGTCGACCGGTCCACCACCAGCTTGGCGCGGCCCCGGTAGTCGTCACGCAACAGTGCGGCCCCGGCCACCTGACCGAGGTCGTACTCCACCACCTCCACGTCGACCCCCCGGGTGCGGGCCACCGACTCGGTCAGGCCCACGGAGGCGACCTGGGGATCGGTGAAGACCACGGCCGGCACCATGTCGTGGTCGGCCAGGTCACGGTGGCGACTGCCGTCCGGACGGCGTCCCTCGGCCCGGGCGGCGATGACGTCGCCGGCCACGCGGGCCTGGTACTTGCCCATGTGGGTGAGCAGGGCCCGGCCGCACACGTCACCGACGGCGTAGAGCCACGCACCCTCCACCCCCGGGACGGTGAGCTGGTCGTCCACCGGGACGAAGCCGTGGTTGGCGGCCACGTCGAGGCCCACCGAGTCCAGACCGAGATCGGCCGAGTTCGGTGTCCGGCCGGCCGCCACCACGATCTCGTCCACCTCGAAGACCCGGCCGCCGGCGGTGACCGTGGCCGAGCCGCCGTGCCGGTGGCCCTCGCCGGTGGCGAGCACCCCCGGCCGCTCGACGAGGTCCACCGGGGTGCCGGTGAGGACCTCGATGCCCCAGTCGGCGAACCGCCGGCCGATCAGCTCGGCCACGAACGGCTCCTGACGGCCCAGCAGCGACGGCCCCGGCTCGATCACCGTCAACTCCTCGGTTCCGAGCCCGTGCAGCCAGGTGGTCGCCTCGCAGGCCACCACGCCCCCGCCGATGACCAGCACCCGTCGGGGCACCTCGTGCAGGTTGGTCACGTCCCGTGACGTCCATGGCAGGGCGTCGTGCAGGCCGGGCACGGGAGGGACGGCGGCCGCGCTGCCGGTGGCCAGCACCACGGCCGCCCGGGCCGTGAGGGTCCGCACCGAGCCGTCGTCGGAGGTCACGGTGACGGTCCGGGGCCCGGACAGCCGCCCGTGGCCACGGACCACGTCGATGCCGGTGCGGTTCGCCCACGCCACCTGCGAGTGGTCGTCGTGGTGGCTGACGAATCGGTCCCGCCGGTCCAGGACCGCCTCGAGGTCGAGCGGTGCCGACGCCGCCGACGCCGTCCCCGGCAGATCCCGGGCGACGTCCCGGAGCTCGACCGGACGCAGGAGGGCCTTGCTCGGCATACAGGCCCAGTACGAGCACTCCCCGCCGACCAGCTCCTGCTCCACCAGCACGGCGGTGCGCCCGCTCCCCTGGATGGCGTACTGGGCGGCGTTCTCGCCGGCCGGGCCGCCCCCGATGACGATCACGTCCCAGGTGCTCCCGTCGGTGGTGGCCATGGGAGCGAATCTACCGGGGGGTGGGGTCAACACGTCCGGTGGCGATCCACTACCGTCGGCCCCGGGGACCCGCGCCGCTCAACGTCCCCCGGCACCCGACGCGGGAAGGAGGCACCGTGACCGACAAGTCGACCCGTGGCCCCGTCCTCAACCACGTGGCCATCAGCGTGGACGCCGGCATCCTCGACGACGCCGGCCGGGCCGTACTGATCGAATTCTTCGACGCCGTGTTCGGGTGGACCGAGGGTGACAACTCGACCGAAGTGGGCAACCCGCTGATCATCTACACCGGCCGCCTCCGTCAGTACCTGTACCTCCTGCCCGCCGGTGACGAGTTCCTGACGGCCCCGCACCTGGACCACATCGGCGTGGAGGTGGACTCGGTGGCCGAGCTCCGGGCCATCGTGGACCGGGCACGCGCCTTCGCCGTCCATGACGACCGGGTCACGGTGATCGACGAGGACGTGATGATCACCCACGGCAGTGACCACGACTTCACCCTGACCCACGCCTACGTCGGATTCCTGCTGCCCCTGCTCATCGAGCTCCAGCACCTCGAGGCCCGACCGGGGGCCTGAGGGGGCCGGGCCCGACCGACCAGGCGGATGCCGCCGTCGGCGCCGTCTGCGAGACTGCGGCGGTGGACGACCCGGTGACACCGGGCCCCGAGGCCCCCGAGGAGGAACGGACCGCCTGGTCGTTCGCGCTCCTGCTCGGACCCGAGGAATTCCCCGGATCGGGCTGGACCGTGGTCGAGGAGCGGTCCTGGCCCACCGGTCAGCTCGATGCGACCAGTCCCACGAGCCAGCGGGCAGCCCGGGCCGGCGGCATGACGGCGTGGCGCAAGCTCGGTCGCGAGGACCGGGACGAGGCCTGGGTCGAGGTGGTCCACTACGCCACCGCCGGGGACGCAACGGTGGCGCTCGCCCGGGTGCCGACCTACTTCCTGGGCGTGGTCCCCCCCGGTGGGTCGGTGGTGGAGGAGCTGGTCGTGGTCGACCGCTCCGTCGAGGGGCTGGACGACCCGTGGGTCCTCGACAAGACCACGTCCGGCGACGACGGCGCCCGCCGGGTCCGGACGGTGGCCGGGTCGGTCGGGCCGCTGCTCGTCCTGACCTGCCTGGGCGGCCCGGTCGACCACTGGACGTGGGACGACGTGGTGCACCTGGCCGCCGACCAGGTCGCCCGGGTCACCCGGGCCACCGCCCGCTGACCGGGGGTGGCCCCGGGGCCCACCCGGGCAGGTGCCACACTGCGTGGATGGGACACGGGCCACCATCGGTGGCCGACGGCACGGTCGTGCTGCTCGGTGGTCGCAGTGAGATCGGACTCGAGACCGTCGTCCGCGTCGCCGCGGGCCGGATCGTCGTCCTGGCCGCCCGGCACAGCGAGGACCTGGCCGACGAGACGGCACGGATCCGGGCCGCCGGGGCCACCGAGGTGCACGCCGTCGAGTTCGACGCCGACGACACCGCCGGCCATCCCATCCTGGTGGAGCGGATCGCCACCGAGCACGGGGCCCTCGGTCTGGTCGTGGTGGCGTTCGGGGTGCTGGGCGACCAGGCGCGAGCGGAACACGACCCGGGGTACGCCGTCGGCGTCGTGCACACCGATTACGTGGCCCAGGTCGCCATCCTGACCATCGTGGCCGACCGGTTGCGGGCCCAGGGCCGTGGTCAGATCGTCGTGTTCAGCTCGATCGCCGGCATCCGGGTGCGCCGGGCCAACTACGTCTACGGGTCGGCCAAGGCCGGACTGGACGGGTTCGCGTGCGGCCTGGCCGACGCGCTGCACGGCAGCGGGGTCCACCTCCTCCTGGTCCGCTCCGGCTTCGTCATCGGCCGGATGACCGAGGGCATGACCCCGGTCCCCCTCTTGTCCAGCACGCCGGACCAGGTCGCCGAGGCGGTGGTGCACGGACTCCGGACCGGGACCGGCCGGGTGTGGGTACCGGGATACCTCCGGCTCGTCGCCGTGGTCATGCGCCTGGTGCCGCGGGGCGTCTGGCGACGGATGCCCCGGTGACCCCGGTGACGGGACGGGCCGCCGGATCCGGTCGGGACCCCGGCGATGAGTACCATCGCGGCCCATGACCCCCATCACCCCACCGGACCGACCGGTGGACCAGGGCTTCCGGATGCCTCCAGAGACGGCCACCCAGGAGCGGATGCTCATGGCGTGGCCGTGCCGGCTGGAGCTCTGGGGGGGCGAGCTGGAGGCGGCGGTCCGCGCCTACGCCGAGGTCGCCAACGCCATCGCCGCCTTCGAGCCGGTGACCATGGTGGTGCCCGACGCCGAGGCCGCCACCGAGGCCCGGGCCCGGCTCACCGGGGCCGTCGACCTGGTCGAGCTGCCGCTGGATGACTCCTGGATGCGCGACCTCGGGCCGATCTTCACCCTGGACGCCGACGGCCGCCGGGCCGGGGTCCACTTCCGCTTCAACGCCTGGGGCGAGAAGTTCGTCGGCTGGGACCGCGACGAGGCCGCCGGCGGCGCCCTCGCCGCGCGCTTCGGCGACGTCGTCTTCGAGGCGCCGATCGTGCTCGAGGGCGGCTCGTTCCTGGTCGACGGCGAGGGGCGGCTGGTCACCACCGAGCAGTGCCTGCTCGCTCCCAACCGGAACCCGGACCTGGACCGGTCGGCCATCGAGGACGCCCTCCGGGCCTACCTCGGGGTGACCGAGGTGGTCTGGCTGGGCCGGGGACTGGTCCACGACCGCGACACCGACGGCCACGTCGACCTCATCGCCACCTTCAACGACGCCGGCCAGCTGCTCCTGCAGTCACGGCCGGCCGGTGACCCCGACCACGAGACGCTGGAGGAGAACCGCGAGCGCGCCCTCGCCGCCGGCCTCGACGTGGTGAGCTTCCCACCGCTGTCCCTGGGCGAGGTGGCCGACACCACCGTGCCCAACGCGTACCTCAACCTCACCCTGTGCAACGGGGCGGTGATCGTCCCCCTGGCCGGTGGGGCCGCCACCGGGAGCGATGAGGAGGCCCTCGAGCGCATCGCCGCCGCCTTCCCCGGACGCGAGGTGGTCGGCGTCCCCGGCCTGGTCATCGCCTACGGCGGGGGTGGACCGCACTGCATCACCCAACAGGTGCCGCGGCGCGCGGCGCCGGCATGAAGCTCCTGGTGGCACCGGCGGGTGTCTCCTACGCCCGGGTGGGGTCGGGGCGGCCGCGCCCGGTCCGGGTCGGTGCCGTCCAGCACCGCTGGCACCCCGACCCGGCCGAGCACCGGGCCGCGCTGTCCGAGGGCGTGCGCCTGGCAGCCGCCGAAGGGGCCCGGCTGGTCTGCCTGCAGGAGCTCACCTTGTCGTCGTACTTCGCCGTCACCGCGGAGGGACCCCGACCCGGCGTCGAACCCGAGCCGCTCGACGGAGGCCCGACCGTGACCTTCGCCGCCGAGCTCGCCGTCGAGACGGGCGTCTACGTACACGCGTCCCTGTGGGAGGCCCGGCCCGGACCGGACCTCGGGTACAACACCGCCATCGTGGTGGCGCCCGACGGGACGTTGGCCTCGAGGACCCGCAAACTCCACATCCCGATCACCGCCGGCTACTACGAGGACCGCTACTTCGCGCCCGGGCCGGCCGAGGAGGTGGCCCGCCCGCTGCCCATCGACGGCGCCCAGTTCGGATTCCCCACCTGCTGGGACCAGTGGTTCCCCGAACTGGCCCGCGCCTACGCCCTGGCCGGCACGGAGATCCTGGTCTACCCCACCGCCATCGGCTCGGAGCCCGACCACCCCGGCTTCGACACCGAGC
>Ga0302196_10004520_pt1 | contig 12606 bp, 11 predicted proteins | sample II_Bog_N1_3_FD_198794 | JGI IMG/M metagenome (GOLD analysis project Ga0302196, IMG submission 198794) | Peat permafrost microbial communities from Stordalen Mire near Abisko, Sweden - II_Bog_N1_3 | ecosystem: Environmental > Terrestrial > Soil > Wetlands > Peat | place: Sweden: Abisko...
CAGCTGGGCCTCGCTAGGCGTGCAGCCGGACCTCGCGGCCTTCAGCAAGGCGATTTCCAACGGCTATCCGCTGTCGGCCGTGGTCGGTAACGATCGCTTCAGGGCGTCGGCCACGTCGAACCAAGTGTTCCTCACCGGCTCCTTCTGGTACGGCGCGGTCCCCATGGCCGCGGCCGTCGCGACCATCAAGACGCTGCGCGACGACAACCTGATCGCCCACATGGCCGCCATGGGCCAGCGGCTCCGCGACGGCCTGGACCAGGCCGCCGCCGCCCAGGGTCTTAGCCTTCGCCAGACCGGCCCGACGCAGATGCCGATGGTGCTGTTCAACGACGACCCGGATTACGCGCGGGGAACCGCCTTCTGCAACGCCGCGCTCAGGGCCGGCGCCTACTTCCATCCCAAGCACAACATGTTCATCTGCGCCGCCCATACGCCGGCCGACATCGACCGTGCGCTGGAGGCCGCCGAGGTAGGCATGAAGGCCGCCGCGGCGCTTGGCGCGCGCCAGCTGACGTCGGTATGACGGCGCGAGCCGGCGGGGCCTAGATCAGGTCCCGCCTGGCCCGTCCACCGAGGTAGTAGGCGCTGGGCTTGGGCGTCCGCTTGAAGGTCTTCAGGTCCACCGCGACCAGGCCGAAGTGCTTGCCGAAGCCCGAGGTCCATTCGAAATTGTCGAGCAGCGACCAGTACAGGTAGCTGTGCACGGGGATGCCCTCATCGATGCAGGCCCGCACGCCGTCCAGCGCCTGTTCGATGAAGGCGATCCGCCGGCTGTCGTCGTCCGTGCCGATGCCGCTCTCGGTGACATAGATCGGCTTGCCGATGGCCTGGTGCGCCCAGCGGATCGTCGCGGGCAGGGCCTGCGGATAGAACTCGTAGCCGGCCGCCGTCAGTTCCGCGCCTTTTGGCGGGGCGACCGGTCCCGTCTTATCGAAGCGGAGCCGGGTGTAGGTCTGCACGCCGACAAAGTCCGCGTGGGTCTTGGCCACCTCGACCCAGCCGCCATAAAGCTTGGCCTGCATCGCCTCGGCGAGTGAATCGGGACCGACCGGTTCGATCGCCTGGGTCGTCAGGCTGACGCCAACGGGCAGCTGCGGCCGCGCCGCCTTCATCGCCTGATAGGCCCGCCTGTGGGCCTCCAGCATGATCGGCTGGGCGATGACCGGGTCGGCGTAGGCCAGGGATGAAAAGTGGTCCGAACCGGTGGCCTTGCGGGCGGCGGCCATCATCGCCTGGACCGCCTGGCTGCGGCCGGGCGCCATCCCCATGACCTGGACCAGCAGCTGGACATTGGCCTCGTTGAAGGTCGTCGCCATCCCGATCAGCGGGCCAAGATGCTCGGTGGTCCGCCCGCAGTAGCGCGCGAACAGATACGGCGCGTCGTCCCGTTCCCATCCCCCACGTTCGGCGAACCAGCGCGGCGCGGAGAAGTGGTTGTAGGTGACGACCGGCGTCTGGCCGTGGGCGTGGCAGGTTTCCAGGACCTGGGCGTAGTGATCGAGCTCGGCTTCGGAAAACTGTCCCGGGCTCGGCTCGATCCGCGCCCATTCAATGCCGAAGCGATAGCAGTTGAAGCCAAGCTTGGCGTTCAGGGCGATGTCTTCGGCAAAGCGGTGGTAGCTGTCGATAGCGTCGCCCGAGCGGTCCTTATAGACGGTAGGCGTCAGGTTCTCGAGCAGCCAGCTGTCGGAATTGGTGTTGTTGCCCTCGCTCTGGTGGGCCGAGATCGCCGTGCCCCACAGAAATCCTTTCGGCGCGCGCCGCCGAACCGGGCCGGCCGTCGCTCCAAGGCCCGTCGCCGCGACGGCGCCGCCGCCAAGCGCCGCTGCTGTCCGCCTCGTGATCATGTGCGCTGTTTCCCCGCCGCGAAGTCTGTTCTGGTCGTCGCCAGCCGCCGAAGCCGCTGAAGGCCGAGCATACGGAGACCACGCGCGGGACGGAAGCCGGTGACGTCCAGAACCGGGACCTTCACCGTGGCGCCGGTTAGATCCCCAGACAGGTAAGCTTGACGCTCAGATACTCGTCCAGGCCGAGGTGCGAACCTTCGCGGCCGAAGCCCGACTCCTTGACCCCGCCGAACGGCGCGACCTCGGTGGAGATCAGGCCGGTATTCACCCCGACCATGCCGTACTGCAGCGCCTCCTGGACCTTCCACGCGCGCGACAGATCCTTGGCGTAGAGGTAGGCGGCCAGGCCGGCGCGGGTGTCGTTGGCCAGGGCGACGGCCTCGGCGTCGTCCTCAATGCGGATAAGGCCCGCGACCGGGCCGAAGGTCTCTTCCCGGTTCAGCAACGCCGCCGAGGACACGCCGGTCAGCACCGTCGGGGTCCAGAAGTCGCCGCCGAGCGGATGGGCCTCGCCGCCCGTGAGCGCGACCGCGCCATGCCCGCGGGCGTCGGCGATATGGCGGGCGACCTTGGCGACGGCGCGCGCGTCGATCAGCGGCCCCTGCTGGGTCGGCCCTTCCAGGCCGTCGCCGACCGTGAGCGTCTTTGCACGCGCCGCCAGCCTTTCGGCGAAGGCGTCATAGACGCCCGATTGCACCAGAAACCGGTTGGCGCAGACGCAGGTCTGGCCGGTGTTGCGGAACTTCGAGGCGATGGCGCCCTCGACCGCGGCGTCCAGGTCGGCGTCGTCGAGGACGATGAACGGAGCGTTGCCGCCCAGCTCCAGCGACACCCGCTTGACCGTGCCCATGCAGCGAGCCGCGAGCATCTTGCCCACGCCGGTCGAGCCGGTGAAGGAGAATTTGGCGATGCGGGGATCCTCGGTCAGCACCGCGCCGATGGCCTCCGGCCGCCCGGTGACGACGTTGAACACGCCGGGCGGCACGCCGGCTTCCTCGCCCAGAAGCGCAAGGGCCAGGGCCGAGAAGGGGGTCAGTTCCGAAGGCTTGAGCACCACCGTGCAGCCTGCCGCCAACGCCGGGCCGACCTTGCGGGTGATCATCGCCGCCGGGAAGTTCCAGGGCGTGATCGCCGAGACCACGCCCACAGCCTCACGCGTCACGATCAGCCGACGACCCTCCGCGTGTGGCGGGATCACCTCGCCGTAGGCGCGCCGGCCCTCCTCGGCGAACCATTCGAAGAAGGCGCCGGCATAGGCGACCTCGCCACGCGCCTCGTCCAGCGGCTTACCCTGTTCGGCGGTCATCAGCCGCGCCAGATCGTCCTGGTTGGCCAGCAGCAGTTCGAACCAACGGCGCAGCACCTGCCCCCGCTCGCGCGCCGTGCGCCGTTTCCAGTCGGGCAGGGCGCGCTCGGCGGCGGCGACCGCATCCAGCGTCGCATCGGTTCCAAGGTCGGGAATCCGGCCCAGCGGCCGGCCGTTCGCGGGATTGGAGACCAGGATGGTCGTTTCGCCCTCGCGCCACTGTCCGTCGATATAGGCCGCCTCGCGCAGCAGGTCGGGGCGCTTCAACGCCAGGCGCGAGCGTTCGGCGGCGAAGTCGGTGGGAAGGGGGGCGTTCATGGGATCCTCGGGGCGTCTTCGGGTAGGTCCGCGCCTCATCTGGAGAGGTTTGGGAGCCGGTCAAGGGATAGACCAGCCGCAGCGGTTTGGCGCGCAACTTTTGTCCGCTTTGCCGCCTCGCGCGCGGCCGCGACGAATTTCCGCGACGAGCACCGACGAACAGGTGCGCTCGTCATTTGGACCGGCTAACGAGGCGTCCGCGCGGCCGTGCAACGGCGCGCCCGGCGGGGGCGCGGCTCCTGCACGTCGACCACATGAGAGACGCCCCATGCCTTTCGAGCCCCCGTACGTCGCCGACCCCACCCGCTATGATCGCATGCCCTATCGCCGCTGCGGCCGCAGCGGACTGGACCTACCGGCGATCTCGCTGGGCCTCTGGCAGAATTTCGGCGGCGCCGACGTTTTCGAAACCGGTCGCGCGATCCTGCGCCGGGCGTTCGACCTGGGGGTGACCCACTTCGATCTGGCCAACAACTATGGACCTCCCTACGGCTCGGCGGAGGTCAACTTCGGCCGCGTCATGGCGACGGACTTCAAGGCCCATCGCGACGAGCTGGCGATTTCGACCAAGGCCGGCTGGGACATGTGGGCGGGCCCCTACGGCGGCGTGGGCGGGTCGCGCAAATACCTGATCGCCAGCTGCGACCAGAGCCTCAAGCGCATGGGGCTGGACTATGTCGACATCTTCTATTCCCACCGGGTCGATCCCAAGACGCCGCTCGAAGAAACCATGGGCGCGCTGGCCCACCTGCATCGGCAGGGCAAGGCGCTCTATGTCGGGATCTCGTCCTACTCCCCCGAACTGACCCGCAAGGCCCAGGCGATCCTGAAGGCGGAGGGCGTGCCGCTGCTGATCCACCAACCCTCCTATTCCATGCTGAACCGCTGGATCGAGGACGCGCTGCTCGACGCGCTGGAAGAGTTGGGCGTAGGCTGCATCGCCTTCTCGCCCCTGGCTCAGGGGCTGCTGACGGACCGCTACCTGCAGGGCGTCCCGGCCGGTTCGCGGGCGACAAAGGGCGTGTCGCTACAGCAGAGCCAGCTCAGCGAAGACAACCTGACCCGCATCCGGGCGCTCAACGACATCGCCAAGGCGCGCGGCCAGAGCCTGGCCCAGATGGCGATCGCCTGGACCTTGCGCGATCCGCGCGTGACCTCCGCCTTGATCGGCGCGCGCACAGTTCAGCAGTTGGAGGACTCCCTCGCCAGTCTTGAGAACCTCGCCTTCTCCACAGAGGAACTGGCGCATATCGACCAGCACGCAAACGACGGCGGCATCGACCTCTGGCGGCGAGTCTCGAGCCTTGGCGTCACCGACGTCGCCGGAGGGTAGGCTAGCCAGCCCGTCCGTCGTAGGGGCGCCATTCCCCGGGCGCCGACTGAGGATCGATCTGGGGCGCTTCGTCCGGCGGCGCGGCCGGGCCGGTTTCAGGCTCGGTCACCGGCGGCAATTCGCGCGTCGGATCGCTCGGCTCGGCGGGAATCTCCGGTCCCGGGTTGGCGGTCATCGGCGCTACCAATAGGCCGCCACGCCGTATGTGCTGTAGTAGTCGTAGACCGGCTCCCGATAGCGCTCGTCGCTGTCGCCGATATCGGCCAGCTCGTCCTTGCTGAACGCCGGCGCCGCGCGAAGCTGATCCTTGGTCAGCGAAATCACGTAGGCGTTGCGGACCGGATCGTAGGCGAGAAGGGGCCAGGGCAGGGGGTGGTACTTCTCGCCGATACCCAGGAATCCGCCAAATGAGAGCACCGCATAGGCGACCTGGCCGCTGCGTTTATCAATGGCGACGTCCTCGATGTGGCCGATCCGCTCTCCGTCCGCGTTGATGACCGGGGTATGATTGACCTTGCTCGCGAAGATAAGCTGCTGGGGTGCGGCAGTGGTTAAGGTCATGGCTGCTATCCTTTGAATTTACGACAGCAATAACTCGCGGCCCGTTGACCTCGTTCCCGGCCCGCTGGCTTGAAATCGCCGCTTCTAAAGCAGTTTCTCAGGGCGGACGGGTAGGTCGCGGAGCCGCACCCCGGTCGCGTGAAAGACGGCGTTGGCCACGGCGGCGTTCATGCCGACGATGCCGACTTCGCCAATCCCCTTGATGCCCAGCGGATTGACCCTGTCGTCCGCTTCGGGAACGAGGATCACCTGCAGATCGGGAATGTCGGCGTTCACCGGGATCAGATAGTCGGCGAGGTTGTCGTTGACGTAGCGCGCCGACCGCCTGTCGATTTCCGTCGCCTCGTGCAAGGCCGACGACAGGCCCCAGATCGTCCCGCCCATGTATTGGCTGTAGGCGGTCAGGGGATTGACGATCGTCCCGGAGGCGAAGGCGCTCACCACGCGAGCGGCCCGGGTCTCACGGGTCAGCCGATGCACCCGCACCTCGACCAGGTGGGCGCCGAAGGCATAGGCCGTGACGTCCTTGCGCGACGTTCCCCGCAGCATCGCCACCTGACCCTTGTAGAGACCTTGCAGCGCGGTCGGCGGCAGGCCGTCGGGCAGGTTCTCGGCATGAATTTCCAGCACGCCGCCGCCGAGGCGGCCGATCGCCTTGTCCAGCGGCTCGCGCTCGCCGCCCGGGTTGACCAGGCCGCCGCGCTGAAGCGAAAGCCTGGCGGGGTCGGCGCCCGCGAACGGGCTCCCAGGGTCTGCGACGGCCGCCGCAGCGAGGCGGGACCGCGCCTGGCCACAGGCCTTGATGACCGCGTTGGCGGTGGTCGCGGCGTTGTTGGAGCCGCCCGCGACGGTCACGGGCGGCAGGTCGCTGTCGCCCAGCATCACCTTGACCCTGTCGAGGTCCAGCCCAAGTCCACGCGCGGCCGCCAGCGCCACGGTGGTGTAGGCGCCCGTGCCGATCTCGTGCGCCGCCAACTGCACCAGGGCGTGTCCGTAGGGCGACAGCGTAAGGCGCACGGCGGCCGGGCCGATGTTGGAGGGGTAGCAGGAGGTTGCGCAGCCCCAACCGATTAGCCAGTCGCCATCGCGCATGGATCCAGGCTTGGGATTGCGCGCCTTCCAGCCGAACCGCTCGGCCGCCTGGTCGAAGCAGGTCATCAGCGAGCGGCTGGAAAACGGCTTGCCGCCCACCGGATCGGTCTGGGTGTCGTTGACCCGTCGGAGTTCAATGGGGTCCATGTCGAGCGCGTAGGCCAGCTCGTCCATCGCGCTCTCCAGCGCGAACATGTAGGGCGTATCGGGCGGTGCCCGCATGAATCCCGGCGTGTTGCGGTCGGCGTGCACGACGCTGACCTTGGTGGCGATGTTGGGGCAGGCATACATGCGGGCGGTCGTATCGACGCCCGAGACATTGTAGCCGGACGGCCGCGACGTGACCTCCCAGCCCTCGTGCGACAGGGCCGTCAACTTGCCGTCGCGGTTGGCCGCCAGGCGGACGTGGTGACGGGTCTCGGCGCGGTAGGTGGCGATGGTGAAGCCCTGATCGCGTGTTGCGACCAGCTTGACGGGCCGCTTCAGCCGCCGGTCGGCGATGGCGATCCAGGCCGTGCGCGCAGTGGTCCCGCCGCGTGATCCGAAGGCGCCGCCGACATAGTGGGACACTGTTCTCACCAGGCTGGGGTCGATGCCCAGCTGATTGGCGACACTGACCTTCAGCCCGTACATCGACTGGCTGCCTTCGTAGATGGTCAGGTGTGGGCCGTCCCAGACGCAGGTCGTGGTGAAGAGCTCGATCGGATTGTGATGTTGCGTCGGCGTGGAATAGCGCGCGTCGATCCCGACGGGCCCCCTCGTGAAAGCGGCTTCCGCGTCGCCGACCTTGGGGCCATCCTTGGGCTTGCCCTGTTCCATGGCCGGACCGGTCTCGGCGCCGGGGCTGTCGAACGTCGCGCTCGGCGGTTGCGCGGCGTAATCGACCCGGACCTTGGCCGCGGCTTCACGCGCCGCCTCGAAACTGTCGGCCACCACCACCGCGATGATCTGGCCGTCATGCCAGACACGATCGGTTTCCAGGGTCGTGGTCGTCGGACCGCCGTCCATTTGAGCGGGCGGCTTGGCCTCGGCGCCAACGTTGTCGTGCGTGAGAATGTCTTGCACGCCACGCGTGGCTCTCGCCTGATCCAGATGCAGGGCGACGATACGGCCGCGGGCGATGGCGCTGGTCACCAGACAGGCATAGGCCGGGTTTGGGACCAACTCGTCGGAGGCGTAGCGGGCCGCGCCCGTCACCTTCGCGGGACCGTCTATGCGCGTGGCCGGCCTGCCGAACAGACCCTGGGCGTCGTCTGCCATCGCTACACCTCCAGCGCCTTGGCCTGCATCAGCGCGCGCACCATGGTGCGGCGGCCGAGTTCGGGCTTGTAGGCGTTATCCCCGTGGGTGACCGCCCCGGCGAGCGCCGCGCGCGCGGCCTGATGGGCGAGGTCTTCGGTCAAGGGCTTGCCCGTCAGCACCGCCTCGGCGTCGCGGGCGCGCCAGGGACGGTAGGCCATGCCGCCAAGGGCGATCCGGGCTTCGCGGACCGTGTCTCCGTCCATGTCGAGGGCCACCGCGGCCGACGCGATGGCGAACTCGTAGGATTCACGGTCACGAATCTTGAGGTAGAGCGAGCGCCGCGTCCAAGGGCCGGCGGGAACCCGATAGGCGGTGATCAGTTCGCCCGGCCCGAGGGTATGTTCGAGATGGGGCTGGCCGCTAGGCCGATGCAGTCGCTCGACGGCGACCAGTCGCTGTCCGGTCGGGCCGGCGACCTCGGCCTGTGCGTCGAGCGCCGCCAGGGCGACGGCGAAATCGCCTGGGTACTGTGCGATGCAGCTGCCATCGACGCCCAGAACGGCGTGATTGCGATTGAAGCCGCCCATCGCCGCGCATCCGGACCCGGGATTGCGCTTATTGCAGGCCGTCCAGCTCGTATCGCGATAGTAGGGGCATCGCGTCCGCTGAAGCACATTGCCGCCAAGCGTCGCCATGTTCCGGAGCTGGGCGCTGGCCGCCAACTGCAGCGACTGGGCCAGCACCGGATAATCGGTCGCCACCGCGGGATGATCGGCTGCCTGGGCCATCGTCGCCAACGCGCCCAGCCTCAGCCCGTTTGGGCCGGCTTCGATCCGCGCGTGGCGGTCGCGCAGGGCGGTGATGTCGACCACACGGCTTGGCCGCAGGACGTCCAGCTTCATCAGGTCGATCAGTGTCGTGCCGCCCGCAAGGAACTGGACCGGCGCGTCGCCCTGGCCTTGGCCGGTGTCGCGGCCGGCGCGGGATGCGTTCTCGAGGTCAGGGACGCGCTGATAGCTGAACAGCCGCATCAACCGATCGCCTTGGTCTGGTCGCGCGCCTGTCTGATCGCCGCGACAATCTTGGGATAAGCCGCGCAGCGGCAGAGATTGCCGCTCATGTATTCACGGATGTCCGCGTCGGTTTCGGCATGGCCTTCCTTGACGCAGGCGACAGCCGAAAGGATCTGGCCCGGCGTGCAGTAGCCGCACTGGAACCCGTCGTTGTCGATGAAGGCCTGCTGCATGGGATGCAGCGTCCCGTCCGGCGCGGCCAAGCCCTCGATCGTGGTCACCGCCGCCCCTTCGGCCGCGACGACCAAGGTCAGGCAGGAGAGGACCCGCGCGCCGTCGAGATGCACCGTGCAGGCGCCGCACTGCCCGTGGTCGCATCCCTTCTTCGTGCCGGTGAGCTGGAGATGCTCCCGCAGCGCGTCGAGCAGGCTGGTTCGCGTGTCGAGCGTCAGGCGATGATCGCGGCCGTTGACGTTGAGGGTGACATTGGAACGGCCCCCGGCGACGGCCTCCAGCGGGGCCTCGGCGTGGGATGAGGCGGTCGCGATCGGCGCCGCCGCGACGCCCGCCGCCGCGGCGCCGAGGAAGTTTCTGCGGCTTGGACCGCTAAGGCCGGAAGATGAGCTCATTGTGATCGCCCGACGTTCAGGCTGCTTTGGCGAAAAGCGCGATCATCTGTTCGCAGAAGGCCGGCAGGTCGTCAGGCTTGCGCGAGGTGACGAGGCCGTTGTCGACGACCACCTCCTTGTCGACCCATTTGGCTCCGGCATTGGTCAGATCGGCCTGAAGCGATGGCCAGGACGTCATGGTCTTGCCATCGACGCCGCCGGCGTTGATCAGCGTCCACGGGCCATGGCAGATCGCCGCGATCGGCTTGTTCGCCTTCACGAACGCGCTGACGAAATCGATGGCGGCGGGCTCGAGCCGCAAGGCGTCAGGGTTCATAACCCCGCCAGGCATGACCAGGGCGTCGAACTGACCCGCGTCGACCTCGTTCAGCGCGCGGTCCACCGGCACGGCGCGTCCCTTATCATGATGCTTCCAGCCCTGAATGGAGCCCGCCTTCGGCGCGACGACCTCGACCAGCGCGCCTGCGGCCTTCAGAGCCTCGATCGGCTTTTCGAGTTCCGACTGTTCGAACCCATCGGTGGCCAGCACCGCGATCTTTTGATTGTTCAGCTTGGCGTCGGTCATGGGCTGTCTCCTGAAACTAGGTCTGGGCCGAACGCGGTGACGCGAGGCGGCGTTCCAAAGGCGAAGCTGGCGATCCTCGGCCTCAACGCCGTGGTTCACCCGTGGCGGGGTCGGTGGCTGTCTTGGCGCTGTCGGACGCTGGCGTTGATGTCTTCGGCTCGGTCGCGGAACGGGGTGGGCGGCCCTCGCGGTCTGGACGAAGGTCTTCGTCGCGGTTGAGGCGTTGTCCCAGGTCGTCGCGAGGCGCTGTGGGTTTGTTCATCGGACCGGACTCACGGCTGCCCGCTGCCGCCGGCCGATCCGTAGACCTGGCCATTGGCGTAGCTGGCGTCGGCGGCGGCGAGCTGGACGTAAATCGAGCCGAGCTCCGCGGGCTGTCCAGGACGGCCCAGCGGCGTCTGGCCGCCGAATTGCTGCAGCTTTTCCTGAGTTGCGCCGCCGCTGACCTGGAGCGGGGTCCAGATCGGGCCGGGTGCGACCGCATTCACCCTGATGCCTTTTGGGCCCAGCTGTTTGGCGAGCGACTTGACGTAGTTCATCGTGGCCGCCTTGGTTTGCGCATAGTCGTAGAGATCGGGCGAGGGGTCGTAGGCCTGCTCGGACGCGGTGCCGATGATCGCCGAACCGGGTTTGAGATGCGGCAGCGCCGCCTTGATGATCCAGAACGGCGCGTAGATGTTGGTCTTCATCGTCGCGTCGAAGTCTTCGCTGGAGATGTCGAGGATCGAGGCGTGGGTCTGCTGGCGTCCGGCGTTGCTGACGAGGATGTCCAGCCCGCCGAGGCCTTCCGCCGCTTCTGCGACCAGGCGTCGGCAGAAGGCTTCGTCGCGGAGGTCGCCGGGGATCGGAAGGCCGACGCGGCCCTCCGCCCTGATCAGGGCGATGACTTCCTCTGCATCGGGTTCTTCGGCCGGCAAGTAGTTGATCGCCACATCGGCGCCTTCACGTGCAAAGGCGATGGCGGCGGCGCGGCCCATGCCGGAATCGCCGCCCGTGATCAGCGCCTTGCGCCCGAGCAGGCGGCCCGAGCCTCTGTAGCTGGTCTCACCGTGATCAGGACGCGGTTCCATTTTGCCGGCGAGGCCAGGCCATGGCTGCGATTGCTTCGCGAACGGGGGCCTGGGGTATTTCGACGTCGGGTCCTGCAGGGGCGCGGCGGTTGCGCCGCCTACACGCTCGCCGTTAGCCGATGCCGTCGCGCCGCGGTCCTGGGAAATCACCTCCCGATCGCCTCTGTCCATGGGCCGTCCTCCGGTTTTCGGGGACAACGGGATTGGGCGAGAATTTGTTGCACGCCTGGATTTGGAAAGACGCCTGAGCCGACGGGCGACGACCCTGGTGAAACCGCCGGCCCCGTCCAAGGGTTGTTCGTCAGAGCCCCGCTCCGGCGGCTTGCCTAGCGAAGGATCATGCAATGAAAGCGGTTCGAATTCACGCGTTCGGGGGCCCGGACGTCCTGACGCTGGACGATGTGCCCGAGCCGGTCGCTGGGCCCGGCGAGGTGCTGATCGAAGTGCGGGCGGCGAGCGTGAATCCGGTCGATTACAAGATCCGCGAGGGCCGGTATCCGCCGGTCAGGGCGGAGCAACTGCCTGTTACGCTCGGCCGCGACGTCGCCGGCGTGGTCGCCAAGAGCGGCGCGGGTGTCGCCGCCCTTTCCGTAGGCGATGAGGTGTTCGTCATGCTTCCGCAGGAACGCGGGGGCTATGCCGAATGGGTCGCGGCGCCGGCCAGAGACTGCGCCCGAAAGCCTGACGCCCTCGACATGGTGCGAGCGGCCTCCGTCCCGCTGGCCGCCCTGACGGCCTGGCAGGGCCTGTTCGACTACGGCCGGCTCAAGGCGGGACAGCGGGTGCTGATTCACGGCGCGTCGGGGGGTGTGGGCCACTTCGCGGTTCAGTTCGCCAAGGCGATCGGCGCGGAGGTGTTCGCGACCGCTTCTGGTGAGCACCTTGCTTTCGTTCGAAGTCTCGGCGCGGATCGGGCGATCGACTATCACAACGAGCGGTTCGAACAGATCGCCAGCGCCGTCGATCTTGTCTACGACCTGATCGGCGGTGAGACTCAGGATCGGTCGTGGCAGGTGCTGAGGCGGGGCGGGATCCTGGTGTGCACGGTGCAGGAGCCGGATTCCGAGAAGGCTGCTCAGGCTGGCGTTGTCGCCATGCGTTACACCGCCCAGCCCAACGGCGACCAACTGGCCGAGGTCGCTCGATTGATCGACCAGGGGAAGGTCAAGGTGACCGTGGACAAGGTCTTCCCTCTGGAACAGGCGGCGGACGCCGAGGTTCACCTGCAAAAGGACCACGTTCAGGGCAAGGTGGTGCTGAAGGTGGCGCAGGATTGAGGCCGCCGCGCCCTGCGCTTGCGTTGGAGGGCCACCGCGTCGATATGGACCCGATGCGCCAGTCGACCGAAGTGCTCTCGTTCGCCACCCCGGGGCGCGGCCTGCTTGACGTGACCCGGCCTGTCGCCGACTGGGTTGACGCCCAGCGCATGACCCAGGGCCTGCTGACGGCGTTTTGTCGGCACACGTCCGCGTCCCTGCTCATCCAGGAGAATGCCGCGCCGGAGGTCCGTCTCGATATCGAAGCCTTCTTCGCGGCGATCGCGCCGGAAGACCCAGGCCGCTACGTCCACGACGATGAAGGGCCGGACGATATGCCTGCCCACCTACGGACGGCCCTGACGGGGATC
>Ga0302196_10004523_pt1 | contig 12600 bp, 9 predicted proteins | sample II_Bog_N1_3_FD_198794 | JGI IMG/M metagenome (GOLD analysis project Ga0302196, IMG submission 198794) | Peat permafrost microbial communities from Stordalen Mire near Abisko, Sweden - II_Bog_N1_3 | ecosystem: Environmental > Terrestrial > Soil > Wetlands > Peat | place: Sweden: Abisko, Stordalen...
CCCCGACTGCGGTGACCGGTCTGTCCGACGACGATGCAGTGGCACTGTCATGGACCGCCCCGACCGACGATGGGGGCTCCCCGATCACCGGCTACCAGGTCATCCCGTCCATCGGCGGAGTGGACCAGACCCCGACCACCTTCAACTCCACCGCCACCACCGAGACGGTCGACGGGCTGACCAACGGCACCGCCTACACGTTCACCGTGATCGCCATCAATGGCGTCGGGGACAGCCCGCCCTCGTCGCCGTCGGCGGCCATCACGCCGATGACCGTGCCGACCGCCCCGTCAGGGGTGACGGGCACGGCCGGCGACGACCAGGTGACACTGTCGTGGACCGCCCCGACCGATGACGGTGGTTCCCCGATCACCGGCTACATCGTCGTGCCCTACCTCGGCCCCGCCTCCGAACCTCCGACCACCTTCAACTCCACCGCCACCACCGAGACAGTCGGGGGACTGACCAACGGGTCGGCCTACACCTTCGCCGTGACCGCCATCAACGGTGTCGGGGGCAGTCCGGCCTCGTCGCTGTCCGCCGCCATCACGCCGTTGACCGTGGCGACAGCCCCAACCGGGGTGGCGGGCGTGCCCGGCAACGATGAGGTGACACTGTCGTGGACCGCGCCGACCGACGACGGCGGGGCTGTTGTCACGGGGTACCTCGTCACCCCGTCGATCGGTGGCGTGGCCCAGAGCCCGACCGTCTTCTCCTCCACCGCCACCACCGAGACGGTCGGGGGTCTGACCAACGGCACCACCTACACCTTCGCCGTGACCGCCATCAACGCCGCCGGGGACAGCCCGGCCTCGCCTCCGTCCGCCGCCACCACGCCGGCCACCACCCCGTCCGCCCCCACCGGGGTGACGGGCACGGCAGGCGACGGCCAGGTCACGCTGTCGTGGACCCCCCCCGTGTCCGACGGAGGTGCAGCGGTGACCGGATACGTCGTGACTCCCTACTTCAACGGCGTGGCCCAGATCGCGACCGACTTCTCCTCGGCGGCCACCACCGAGACGATCGGCTTCCTCTTGGACAACCACACCTACACATTCACCGTGGTGGCCCTCAACAGTGCCGGCTCCAGCCCGGAGTCGGCGCCCTCGGGCTCGCTCACCCCCGAGGCTCCGTCATCGTTGACCGACGTGGACGGCAACGGGGTTCCCGGCCAGATCGAGACCGGAGACAAGATCGTGGTGGTCTACAACACGCCACCGTCGCCCAGTGCCTTCTGCAGTGCCTGGTCGTCGGGCTCGTACCCCACCCTGAGCGGCACCGCGGTCACGGTGGTCGGCCAGCCGACCCTCGGGAACAACGCCATCGCCTCGGTCAACGACACCGCCGACTGCTCCGGTGGATTCCACTTCGGGAGCATCAACCTCGGGCAGACCGGTTACTTCAGCACCGTCGTGGACTTCAGCGGGAGCACCATCTCGTGGAACGGCATCAACACTCTGACCATCACCCTCGGCACCCCCAACTACGGCGGTGCCACCACCGTGTCGACGCCCAGTGTGGCCGTGTACACGCCTGATCCCGCGCTCGGCATCAGCGGGACCATCTCGAGCGCCCGACTCGTCCAGTTCTGAATAGCTCGGTCCGTCGACCGGGCCCGACCCACCACCCGGTCAGGAAGGGTCGATGGGGAGAGTCGGCCGCTACCCTGCGATCGAGGACGAACTGCCCGCTGGCGCCAAGCCCACGGCCGGGCTCTCCAGGTGGCCCTCACATTGCGGTCCGAAGAAGCCGGTCCGTGCGTTCAGCGCAAGATCTGGACGCCGATGGGCACGCACTCGGCCAACTCCGGGTGGAGCAGTTCAGCGAGGAGCTCCACTCCATCGACGACCCGCGGTCCGGGTCGCGAGAAGTAGGCATTGGCGTCGACCGCGACGATACGTCCGAGTGCGGCGACCTCGCGACGATCCAGGAACCCGGCTGCCTGAGCCACCGCCCCACTCAGGTCGAACCCGCAGGGAGCGAACACGGTGACGTCGATGTCCTCAGCTGCGATCTCTTCCCAGGTGAGCCGGCGCGACCGTTCCCCCTTTTCGGCGAGGACCGGTATGCCACCAGCCGCCAGCACCATGTCCGGTACCCAGTGGCCGGCGTTGAACGGCGGGTCCGGCCACTCGAGGACGAATACCCGGGGTGGCGTCAGGTCCGTGACCCGTTGACGGACCGCATCCACCCGTCGGCGTAGGTCGGCCACCAACTCGCCGGCTCGAACGGCTGTGCCCGTCACCCGACCGACGGTACTGATGCAGTCGATGACGTCATCCAGGCTCTCTGGATCGAGTGAGACCACGTCAGCGTGACAGCCGATGACATCGAGTGCCTCCTCGACCGCCCCCGAAGGAACCGCACAGACCTGGCACAGGTCCTGGGCCAGGATCACGTCCGGGTCGATCGAGCGGATGAGGGCGTCGTCCAGCGTGTAGATCGAGTCGCCGGCAGCGACCCGGGCACTCACCTCGGAGTCGATCTGCTCAGCGGAGAGCGATCCGTCCGTCTGGAGAGCCGTGCCCGACACGATCGGCACTTGGCGGGCCTCGGCCGGGAAATCACACTCGAAACTGACGCCTTCCAGGTCATCCCCGAGGCCCAGCGCATAGACGATCTCCGTGGCGGACGGCAGGAGCGAGATGATCTTCACGGCTCAATCATCCCGCACGTTCACGTTCCGGGGTTGATCAGCCCGCCGTTGGCGGCGGGTGTGGCGCCCTGACGCTCCTGTCTACGGGCACGGGCGACTTCCTCGAAGTGATCCCGCGAATCGAAACGGTCGCCCGCCTCATCGACCCGACCTGAACCACAACGCGGGCGACGGCAAGCGCACCAACGCCGTGGCGCTCTGCCGGTGGGACTTCCAACGAACCTCAGCTCCTGCTCGATCCGTCGACGGGCAGGAACGTGGCGAAGCTGGTGACTGCGGCGGCGGCCACCACCACATGGGCGGCGATCAGCGCGATCACGCCACCCCAGGTCGCGTGATCACTCCCCGAGATGCCGATGGCGACGTCGGGGATGAAGCTGAGGATCAGCACCACGGGCACCAGGGTGCGGAGGAGCCGTGCGGGCTCGGCTGCCTTGGCCCGGACCACCTGCCAACCGATGCCGCCGCCGAGTACGCCGAGGACGATGAGGCCGATATAGGCGCCCGGCTGGAGTGGCGAGAACGAGTGGCTCACCCCGGCCCCGTGGGCGATGCCGGCAATGACCGTCGTCCCCAACGCTGCGACGACCACCGCGGCCACGACTGCCGAGGGAAGTGCCAAACCGGTCGGCAGGTTCCGGAGACGGTCGGTGCGGTGGCGGGTGGTGGCGGTGGGACTGGTCAACAGGGTCATGGGGTGCTCCTTGGTTTGGGTGGTTGATGATGACGACCCGCTCGACGTCGAGCCTCGGCTGCGGCCACCGGGATCCACTCGGATGCAGGTGGCGTCTTCTGCTGCCGGTGGTGCCGGTGGCCACGTCCGGCCGACGTTTCAGACATGCGCCCGACCGCCCTGGAGGGACGGCACATCGACGATGTCCGGGTCCGCGTCTGCGCTCGTGAGGGTCGGTGCCACCACTGCCTTCCCCGATCCACTCAGGTCGGCGTGGGCACGACGCCGGCGCCGCCAGGTGATGGCAGCCATGACGACGAGGACGAGCGCGAGGACCACGAGGGTTGCGGTACCCAGATCCGACACGATCCGGAGGAGGGACCGCCCGAGCAGATAGCCGAGGAGGGTGTAGGACCCCGCCCAGAGCACGCCGCCGATGGCGTTGTAGAAGAAGAACGTCCGGTAGCGCAGCCTGCTCATGCCGGCCACACCCGGGACCACGGCCCGGGCGAACGTGAGGAAACGTCCGATGAACACGGCGCTGCCTCCGTAGCGTTCCATGAGCGTCGTCGCTCGCGCGACGGCGACGCTCCCCCGAAGAGGTCGATGACCCATCAGCCACGGGCCCGCCGTGCGTCCGAGGGCGAAGCCGACCGTGTCGCCCGCAATGGCGCCGAGCACGGCCACGAGCATGATCGTCCACAGGTGGACCGACCCCACACTGGCCAGGATCCCGCCGACGACGACGGCGGTCTCCCCCGGGATGACGAACCCCACAAGTAGAGCGGCCTCGGCGAAGACCAGTCCACCCACCAGCGCGTACGCCGCAGTTCCGTGGAAGTGGAGCAGCCAATTGGTGATGCTTCCGCTGATGGATCCCATGGTGACGAGATCCATCAGCGGGTCGCCCCCATGGTGAGCCGGCCGGTCCGGATCTCGGTCGCAGAAGACAGGCAGGTGTGCGAGGGCCTTGTCGGAACAGTGGACCGGACCTGGACGGTCCACTCAGCTGTCGTGCGGTGGCTTCTCCGCCCTTCGATGTTGCTGGGGATCACAGTGATCACGGCTGGCCTCGGATCCGAGCAGCACGGGGGGTGGCTGCCTCAGTTCCAGTGTCTGCTCATCGATCCGTACTGTCGTCCGCCGTGGGGCCCGATCTCGTGTCCTCCTTGCGATGTACACGCACGCCGGGACGTCACCCCGGGATGCAGGAAGTGCGGAGCGGACAACGGGACGCCCCAGCGCCGTGCCACGGCGGGGACCACAACACCGCAGGGACCCTGTCCATGAGAGAAGGCGGTGGGAAGACTCCGGCTGGCTAGCGCCGATCGCCGACCAGACCTGTCTCGTAGGCCATCACCACGAGCTGCACGCGGTCGCGGGCGTCGAGTTTGGTGAGCAATCTGCTGACGTGGGTCTTGGCGGTAGCCGGACTCATGAACAGGGATTCGGCGATCTCCTGGTTGGAGTTGCCCTGGGCGACCAAGAGCAGCACCTCGCGTTCCCGGGCCGTGAGGACATCGAACCTCTGCACGTCGGCGGTCGACCCATGATGTGTTCGGGTAGCGATCTCCTCGATCAGGCGACGGGTGACACTCGGAGCCAACAGCGCGTCCCCGGCGGCAACGATCCTGATCGCCGCCAGAAGTTGCTCGGGAGGGGTGTCCTTGAGCAGGAACCCACTGGCTCCGGCCCGAAGGGCGCCGTACACGTACTCGTCCAGGTCGAAGGTGGTCAGTATCAGCACCCGGACGTGCTCGGTCCCCACTCCGGTGGTGATCACCCGGGTGGCTTCGATGCCGTCGATCCTGGGCATGCGGATGTCCATCATCACCACATCAGGCCGGGTCTCCCGGGCCATCTCGGTCGCCTCGAGTCCGTCGGCCGCCTCCCCCACCACCACCATGTCCGGAGCGTTCTCCACCAGGACCCGGAACCCGGCACGCACCAGAGCCTGGTCGTCGACGACGAGTACCCGGATCGTCACGTCACCACCGAGGCCAGGGGCAGGGACGCGCAGATCTCATAGCCGGCACCGGGCAGGGAATGCAGTTCGAGCGTTCCCTCGAAGAGCGCGACCCGTTCGCGCATACCCACCAGACCGTGGTGGGCGATGACCGAGGAGCGCGCCGATCCCACCGGTGCGGTCTGGCGGTCACCGGAGCCGTTCCCACTGTCGACGACTTCGATGACCAGGGTGTCCGGCCGGTACTCCACCAGTACCGAGGCCGTCGAACCCCCGGCGTGCTTGACGACGTTCGTCAGTGCCTCCTGCACGATCCGATACACGGTCAGGTCCATCCCCTGGGGCAGGTCCACCGCCTCGCCCTTCACCTCCAACTGCACGTCGACACCGGCGCTGCGCACCTGGTCCAGCAGCGACGGCAGCTCCCGGAGGCCGGGCGACGGCTCGAGGTTCGCCACCTCGTGCTCGCCGTCACGCCGAAGGAGTCCGAGGACCCGGCGAAGGTCACCCAGGGCCATCCGGCTGGTCTGCTGGATGGCCTCGAGGGCCTTCGCAGCCTCATCCGGTCGATCGTCGATCACGTGTCGCCCGACCCCTGCCTGCACGGCGATCACGCTCATCCCGTGGGCCACCACGTCATGGAGCTCACGGGCGATCTCCGTCCGCTGCTCCACCAACGCCCGCTCCGCCCGCTCCGATTCGTCGCGGAGCCGCAGTTCGGCCTGCTCGGCGATCCCCCGCACGTAGATACGGCGGGCCCGGATGCTGTCCCCGATGAACCATGCGGCCGCGGCCACGATGATGTTCGACGAGCCGGGAGGCTGCGGCCAGAGTGCCAGCGCGACGCTGCTCGAGACGACGACCACGACCTCCACCGCACCCAGGGCCATCAACGAGGCCTTCCGGCCGTACTCCATGGCCACCGTGGCCATGGGCAGGGCGATGATCGGCACCAGGTTGAACGACTGACCGAGGCCGGTGGTGGTCGCCACCAGGATCGCCACCACCGCCAGTACCGGCATCGGCCAGAACCGTCGCAGGGCCACGGCGCCACTCGCCACCAGGGCCAGTCCGATCTCGAGGCCGCTGGCGTCCCGCGTGCCGGGGCCGATCAGCCCGGCGACCTGGAGGACGCACGCCACGAGGACCAGCGCGAGCGCCGCGTCCAGCAACTTCCACTGGGTCGGCGTCACGCGATGGAGCCACGGTGGTCGCAGCTCGGTGTCGTCGGGACGGGAGGTCACTGCACTCGACGCTATGGGGCATTCCCCTCCGACGCATCGGCCGCCAGGGGGTACTTCCCTACATCTCCCGATGTACCGGGCGTCGACGTCGTAGCCCGTATGCCGGATCCGAGAACGGGTCCGACGGCCGATGACAGGACGGGGCGGTCGGCGCACGATGGAGACAGGGCACGCGATCGGCGAGGCCCGGGATCGGAGCAACATCATGAACGGACAGACGGCCAGCATCGAGGCCCGAGGACTGACCAAGCGGTTCGGCGGCACACTCGCCGTCGACGGGCTGAGTTTCGAGGTCCACCCGGGTCAGGTGACCGGCTTCCTCGGCCCCAACGGGGCAGGCAAGTCGACCACCCTGCGGATGATCCTCGGACTCGACAGGCCCACCGCAGGTGAGGCCCTGGTCAACGGGCGACCGTTCACCGAGCACGACCGCCCGCTGTTCGAGGTGGGCGCCCTGCTCGATCCGAAAGCGTTCCACCCGGGCCGCAGTGCGCGCAGCCACCTCCTGTCCCTCGCGCTGGCCAACGGGATCGGCGGCGCACGGGTCGACGAGGTACTCGACATCGTCGGCCTCACCGGCGTCGGTGGCCGCCGGGCCGGTGGGTTCTCGCTGGGCATGGGCCAACGGCTGGGTATCGCATCCGCTCTGCTCGGTGACCCGGGGATCCTCATCCTCGACGAGCCGGTGAACGGCCTCGATCCCGACGGCATCCTCTGGATCCGGAACCTGCTGCGGTCGCTGGCCGGCGAGGGACGGACCGTGTTGGTCTCCTCCCACCTGATGAGTGAGATGGCGCTGACCGCCGATCACCTCATCATCGTGGGCCAGGGTGCCCTGCTGGCCGACGACTCCGTCGACAACGTGGTCCAGGCCAGCCGGCACAACTCGGTGCGGGTCCGGACGCCGCGGGCGGACGATCTGGCCACTGCACTCGCCGCAGAAGGCCTGAGCTCCCGACTGGACAACCCCAATCAATTGACCGTGGACAGTGGGTCGACCGACACGATCGGCGACCTGGCCGCTCGCCACGCCATCACCATCCACGAACTCACCCTCCTCCAGGCATCCCTGGAAGAGGCGTTCATGGAGCTCACCCACGACAGCCTGACCTACCAAGCGGAGGCGTTCACCTCCCTCGACGAAAGCGCGGCATAGCGATGACCATCACGATCTCACCTGTGGAATCCCCCCTCGCCCCCACACCGGAACCTCGCGACCCCGCGACGAGGTCGGGGCAGGGACGTCGTCTGGCCCCCGACCTGCTCCGCTCGGAATGGGAGAAGCTTCGCAGCATCCGGACGACCTTCTGGAGCCTGACCATCGCGGTGGTGGCCATGGTCGGCATCAGCGCCATCGTCGCTGCCGTCCACACGAGTGGCAGCGGACAGGGCTTCGACGCCCTGTCGGGCACCTTCACCGGAGTGCTGCTCGCCCAGTTGGCGATCGGCGTCCTCGGCGTCCTGACCATCACCAGTGAGTACTCCACCGGCATGATCCGCTCCACCTTCATCGGTGCCCCCCAGCGACGTTCGGTCATCGCCGCCAAAGCCGGCATCGCCGGACTGATCGCCTTCGTCGTCGGGACGGTTGCCAGTTTCGTCGCCTTCTTCGTCAGTTCAGCCATCCTGTCCTCGCACGGCGTGCACCTCAGTCTCGGGTCGCCCGGAGCGCTGCGGTCGGTGATCGGCGTCGGGCTCTACCTCGGGATCCTGGCCGTGCTCGCCGTCGGGCTGGGGGCGATCATCCGGAGCAGTGCCGGGGGGATCGCCGCACTGGTCGGGCTGTTGCTCGTCCTTCCCACCCTGTCCCAGGCCATTCCCACCTCGATCCGGGGCTCGGTGGAGAAGTTCCTGCCCGCCAACGCCGGACAGGCCGTGTTCCTCCACACCGACACGGGCAGCTTGTCGCCATGGATCGGTCTGCTGGTGTTCGGCGCCTACGCAGCGGTGACCCTCGGCATCGCACTCGTCGTGGTCCGCCGGAGAGACGCATGACGCGGACCGGTACGCAGACGCCTCCGGGCGTGGCATCCGCACGGCGAACAGGTCATGCAGGGCGGACGACCGGCACCGGGGAGTCCACCTGGATCGTCCCATCGGCCCGGGCCTCCACGGTCACCGGGCCGCGCGGGGTGGGCACCGTCGCCCGGGCCCACTCGAGGTCGCCGAGGGCGGGAGCCACCCGGACCGCGCCGTAGCCGGGCTCGGCCGGCGTGATCCCGAGCGTGTGGACGACCAGGTCACGGGTGGGCGTCGACGACCACCCGTGACACCGGGTGCCACCGGTCCAGCACTCGGGCCACGTCGTCTCACCTGCATCGAGGAACACCGACCAGTCGCGGCACAGGCCGGCGACCAGGTCGGGCCGACCGGCCCGGGCCAGTCCGTCGTGGAGCACGTAGCGGAAGAACGGCTCAGCCTCGACCATCTGGCGATCCGGGTCCCACGCCGGCTCGGGGTAGCCGGTCACCAGGTTGACGAAGCCGGTCGAGCCCCCGTCGACGGTCACCGAGTCCATGACCCAGGAATGGCGCACGAGCCGGGACCGGTCGGTCAGTCGGGCGATCACGTCGGCCACCCGGTCCTCGGGCACCAGCCCGGCCGCCAGGGCCGCCGCCCCGCCGTGCTGGGCAGACTCGGGGCGAGGCGATCCGTCCACCAGATGGTCCACGTAGACCGCCCGGCTCGGGTCGTAGAAGACGTCGAACCCGGCGGCCACCCCGTCGTAGCGTGCGGCGGCCCAGGCGGCGGTGCCGTCGTTGCCGAGCCAGGAGGCGATGTCGACGAAGTCCTCGAGGGCACGGGCCCACAGGGCGTTGAGCGTCGACGAGGTTCCGTTGGCATAGACGCTGGCCCAGTCGAGCAGCACCCATCCCGACACGTCGTGGAGCAATCCGTCCGCGCCGAGGTACGCCTCGAACCACCGCAGTGTGCGCTCCGCCACGGGCGCCAGCTCGGCGACGAGGTCGCGGTCGCCGGTGTAGCGGTAGAGGTTGTGGAGGGACCGGACCCAGTGCAGCGACCAGTCGGGCACGAAGGTGCGGTCGTCGGCCCAGAAGTCCGATGCGGGCGCCATGGCCAACATCCCGTCCGAGCGGGACGCGGCGGCGAGCCGAGGGTGCCACCGCGCCATCGACCAGTCGGGGTTGGCCACCAGGTCCACCATCTGGTGGACCACCGAGTCGCCGGTCCAGGCCCGCTGCTCCCGGGTCGGGCAGTCGACGTAGGCGTCGAGTGCGCACAGGTCGACCGTGCGCAGGCCGATCTCGTAGATGCGCTCGAGCACCGGGTCGGAGCACGCAAACGAGGCACCCGCCGGACGGGGCCGGTGACGATCGTGCACCGCCAGTCCGAGCGACGGGAGCGGTCCCTCCCCGGCGCGGATGCTGGCGTGGAGGTAGCGGGTGCCGAGCACGTCGAAGGTCTCGAAGCGCTCCGGTCCACCGCCCCGACAGACGTAGCGGAAGCCGGCGTGCTGGCCCAGGGGAGCCAGGCGCCCGTCGGCGTCCACGTGTTCGGCGGCCGCCACGTCGACGATGGTTCCGGCATCGGCCCCGTCGACGTCGAGGACCACCGTGCCCGCCGCGATCCGGCCCAGATCGAACGTGGTCCGACCGACAGAAGCACCCCCGTCCGCCCGTTCGTCGGCCAGGACCTGCCGCACCGGGTCGACCATCCGGTCGGCGCCGGACGCCGGGTGCGGCCCATCGGGGTCGGCGTGGTGGACGGTACCCCCGGGAAAGGCATCCCGGACGGGCGGCAGCAGCATGCCGAACGGTTCACTCGGCGGCCGGGGGTCACCCGACGCCCCGGTGTGGAACGGGGCGATCTCGATGGCATGTCGCCAGCCGCCGGCGTCGAACCCGGCGGCATCCCACCCGTACGGATGGCGGCCCGCGTCGAAGGACTCGAGCGGCAGGCAGGCCACGTCGCCGGGTACAGGGACGGGTGTCCACGCGTCGCCGTCGGCGCAGGCCCATGACGAGTCGCTGACCAGCCACTGGTCGTCGACCGAGGCCTCGAAGACGAGACTGCCCGCGCCCAATGAATAGGAGGGTGGCACCGGTGTCCACCATGAGGTGGCCAGTCCGAAGTGACGGGCGGTCACGGCGATGACATTGGTTCCGGCGTGCAGCACCTGGGTCAGGTCCACGACGTCGTACCGGGCTTGGCGGGGATCCGAGCGCACCGGACCCCGCGCCAGCTCGACCCCGTTGACCCTCAGGACGTAGCGACCGTCCACCCACAGACGACACGTGGCACGGACCGGGTCGGTGCTGAGTTCGAGCTCACGGCGGAAGAGGGCCACGGTGTCGACGGGGTCGTCGAGGACCGGTCGCGTCGCGGTCGCGGCCCGGATGGCTGGACGTCGATGCCAGATCCACCGTCCGCGCCACCGTGGGCCGAACGGTTCGGGGTGCGCCGGTCGCATCCGCGCACTCTAACGCTGTGCCTCCCGTGCTTCCGTGTCCCGAGGCACGTTGCCGCTGCGACCGGCACCGCCGGTCCGGCGGTCATGACGCCCGGGACAGCGGGGCGTCGACCGGTGAGCCGATGGTCTCCATCAAGGCGTACATGTCGTCGTTGAACCACTCGTGGGTGATCCTGCCATCGGTCAGGGAGTAGGTGGCGATGCCCGTGTAGGCGACCGCCCGACCGGTACCGGGGACACCGAAGAGCTCACCGGTATGGGTTCCGTGGCTACGGGACCTCAAGAACACGACGTCGCCCGCGCCGACGACGTCCTCGACGTCGATCTGCAGGTCGGGCATTCCCACATAGAACGCCTCGAGCAGTGCCACCAGGGCGTCGAGCCCCACGACCTCCTCGACATCGCTTCCCCGGCGGACGATGAGGTCCTGCGCCCAGTCCTCTGACAGCCGCTCGAACGCTCGGGCATTGGCAAGCTCGATCCAGTGGGACACGGTGCGCTTGTTCCGAGCCACGGTCTCGGGACCGGCTGGACGTACCGTGTCCCCCGGCGTGACGGTGTCGCTCGGTGTGCCGATCCGGCTCGCCGTGCGGACGGGTGCGCCCGGATGTCCGGCACGGAGTTGGCGGGTGAGGGCGGCCCAGTCGTCCACCGTCCACACCTCGGCGATCTTGCCGTCCTGGATCCGGTGGATTCCCGCTCCGCCGAATTCGACATCCACACCGGTGTTCGGGATCCCGTGGAACTCGGCCTGCTGACGGCCCCGGGAGGTGTAGCGGGCACCGACCCGGTCACCATCGACGACGAGGTCGTCGATGGTGACGATGAGGTCGCTGAACGCACTGAACCCGGCCAACAGACCACCGAGGGCCTCGATGCCGTGCACGGGCTGGCTGCTTCCGTAGTGGGTGATGACATCGGGGGCGAGGACCTCGCCCAACGCCTCGACATCGCCGTTGTTGATCGCCTCGACGCGGCGACGGACAAGCTCTTCGTTGGTCATGTCAGGTTCTCCTGGTTCTCGTGACGTCCGGGTAGGTCAACGGGGCGCATAGACCGGTCAGATGGCGCCGGAGACCGCCGGCGAGCGCATGCCCGGGCCGAGCTCGGCCCGGACGGCCGGGGCCACCTCGGTGCCGAGCAGTTCGATGGCCCGCATCAGGTCCGCATGGCCGACGCTGCCGATGGCCAGCTGGAAGAGCGTCCGCTGATGGCCGAAGATCTCGTGTTGGAGGAGGATCTTCTCGACCACCTGATCCGGGGAACCGACGAGGTAGGGACCGTCGGGGAGCATCTTCCGGTCGAACTCGGCTCGGGAGGTCGGCCCGAAGCCCCGCTCACGGCCGACGCGGTCCATCACTTCGGCGTCGCCCGGGTAGTAGATGTCGGCCGCCTCCCGGGTGGTCCTCGCCACGAACCCGTGCTGGGTGATGGCGACCGGGAGCTGTGGGTGCCCGGAATCGTCGAGCACCCGACGGTACAGATCGATGGCCGGTGCGAAATGGGCCGGCGGACCGCCCACGATCCCCAGGGCCAGGGGCAGACCGAGACGACCGGCCCGCACGAAGGAGTTGGGGCTGCCGCCGACGGCCAACCACACCGGAATGGGCCGCTGCACCGGGGTCGGAT
>Ga0302196_10004524_pt1 | contig 12600 bp, 10 predicted proteins | sample II_Bog_N1_3_FD_198794 | JGI IMG/M metagenome (GOLD analysis project Ga0302196, IMG submission 198794) | Peat permafrost microbial communities from Stordalen Mire near Abisko, Sweden - II_Bog_N1_3 | ecosystem: Environmental > Terrestrial > Soil > Wetlands > Peat | place: Sweden: Abisko...
AAGCACTCGACAATGCAGCGGAGGAGGCGAGGCGTCGTGCCGATATGCCCTTCTGAGGTGCGGCGTGGTCGATCCGAACGTTCTCGGGCGACAGACCTATTACTCACGCACTCCGGCAGGGCCGAGGCAGGTGGAGGGCAGCGTGTGGCGACGATCCAGGTCTGAGAGGGACCATGGACTCGACCGGGGTCGAGTGGACCCGCGGACGGAGCGAACGCTCGAGTGACATGGAGCGACGCTGGCGTAGCTAAGCGTCCTCTCTCCTGACGCCCGAGGGCGACACGGTAGGGCGGTGTTTCAATAGGCTCAGTAAAGGCACAGTGCCGTGGAATGACCCTTGTATATCAACGCAATGTCCGCGCCGCTCCGGAAGTACAAGTTCTGCCACGGGGCGTAGCTGAACTCGGGATTACCCTTCTGTAGCACCTGGAGCGCGCCGGGCTGCCGCCGATGCCCCGGGGTGAGCCCGAAGGCGCGCACCGCCGCGAGGGCCCTGCCGGCTAGGGTCGAGGCGGAGATGGGACCCGGGCCGGACACGTCCCGGTAAACCTGAAACAATACCGACCCGTTAGTTTGAGGAGGGATCGGAACCGGGGGCGGAGCCTCCGACCTGGGAAGGGAACGTCCGCGCATGCTCATCGAGATCCTCACCTTCTTTGCGGTCGCGTCGGCGCTCGCCACCCTGGTCTGCCTGGCGAAGGGGGTCCCGTCCTGGCCCTGGCCGGCAGGGGTGCCGGCGGCACTCGTGGTCCTGGCCGCGAGCGGGCTGGCCACGGCACTGATCAGCGGCGATCCCTTCGCCGGCAAGGTGCTCGGGGTTGCCGGGCTGGTGATCTGGGCGGCCACCTGGCTGTGGCTGCGCCGCTGGCAGCCGCTGGCTGCGCTGATGTTCGGCATGCTGATCACGGCCGCGCTGAGCTACATCGTCTACGCCTGCGCCCTGACCGCGGTGCAGATCAGCGGGCCGACGTTCCTCATCGCCTCAAGCCTGCTGCTGCTGCTCGAGCTGTTCGGCCTCTTCCTCAGCCTCTCCTATGCCTTCGAGATCCTGGACGTGCTCGGCCGGCGCGGCTCCCCGCCGCCGCCTCCTCTTCCGGTGGGCCCTCCGCCGTTCGTTGCCCTGCAGGTCCCGGCGTACGACGAACCCGTCGAGATCGTGCGCGCCACCCTGGAGGCGCTGGCCCACCTCGACTACCCCAACTACATGGTCCAGGTCGTGGACAACAACACTCCCGATCCCGAGGTGTGGAAGCCGCTCCAGAAGATCTGTGAGGAGCTGGGCCCGCGATTCCATTTCATCCACCTCGAGGACTGGCCCGGCTTCAAGGCCGGGGCCCTCAACGAGGCGACCCAGAGGCTCCCAGCCGAGGTCGAGGTCATCGGCGTGGTCGACGCCGACTACGTCGTGGATCCCGGCTGGCTGGCCGCGACCGCTCCCCACTTCGGCGACAAGAACGTCGCCTTCGTGCAGGCCGCCCAGCACTACCGCGACTGGGAGGACTCCCCTTACCTGCGCGGCCTCTTCTACAGCTATCGCTACTTCTTCGATGTCAGCATGCCCTGCCGGGCGCACCGCAACGCCATCATCTTCTGCGGCACCCTGGGCCTGATCCGGCGCAGCGTGCTCGAGGCGGTGGGTGGCTGGGACCCCAGCTGCATCACCGAGGACGCGGAGTGCAGCCTGCGGATCCTGGCCCTCAGTCCCGATCAGGTCGGCGTCTACGATCCCCACCCCTGGGGGGCCGGGATGATGCCGCTCAGCTTCGACGGGCTCAAGAAGCAGCGCTTCCGCTGGGCCCTCGGAGGCATCCAGATCCTGCGCGCCCACTGGCGGGATCTCGTTCCGCTGGTGCACCACCGGCTCCGCCTCACCGCCGCCCAGCGCATGCACTACCTGCTCGGCTCGATCCAGTGGTTCGGCGATCTGCTAACCAGCTTCTTCACCCTCATCCTGATCGTCACCGCGATCGCGGTGGCCACCCACCATTCGCTGCCGCTGCGGCAGATGGCTGGCACGGTGCTGGTGGTGCCGGTGGTCTTCCTGATGACCGGCATCCTCCGCGCGCTGTGGGCCCTGCGCCGGACGACCCACTGCACTTGGGGCGATGCGGTGCGGGCGCTCCGGGTGTGGTTTGCCCTCTCCTGGGTGGTGGCGCTGGCCTGCCTGCGCGGTCTGGTCAAGCAGGGCGCCGCCTTCCTGCGCACCTCGAAGGTCAAGGAGGGCAGCGGGACCATCTGGCGGGCGCTCCGCCAGAGCCTCGCCGAGAGCTTTATCGCCCTGATCGCGGTGCTCGCGGTCGGCGCCATGGTGGTGCGCTCTCCGAGTCTCTCGACATCGCTCCTCGGGCTCCTGCTGCTCTTCGAGGCCTTCGTCTACGCCAGCGCCCGCTGGGCCAGCGCCGCCGCCGAGAAGGTGGCGATGACTCCGGCCCGACAGGAATTCATGCGTTCAGCTCAGAACACCGGCGACCGCCCCTCGCGGGCGCCGGTGCTCACCGCTGTAGGCGCCGGCGGGGTGGCCGCAGCCGTGATCGCCGCCCTGGTCGTCTTCGCAGGCACCGCCCCGGCCACGCCGGCTCGGACCAATACCACCCCGGGACCGCCCAACATCGGGGTCTTGGCCGGCGTCAGCAGCCCGACGCCCACCGCGACGGCGTCGCCGTCACCGTCGGGCTCGGCAACGGCCTCCCCGTCAGCCAGCGCGAGCGCCGGCCCGTCGGAGTCTGCATCGCCGAGCCCGACCAGCATTCCGTCCCCGTCTGCGACGCCGAGTCCGACCAGCATTTCGTCCCCGTCTGCGACGCCGAGCGCCAGCAGCGCCGGAGGCTAGGCAGCCGGACTGCGGTTCCCTGCTCTGAGCGCGGTGGTCCCGGCGCAATGACGGGCGTCACCGGCCTTCGGCAAGCTCGGACGTCGCACCGGTGGACTCGCCCCGTTCCGTGCCGCCTCGGGCCCCCGGGGGTCAGGGCTCAGACAGCCACCACCGCCCCGACGACCAGGAGGGCCGGGAGAATGGCGCAGGCCACGGCCAGGTTGAACAGTCTGCGTGTCGCGATGACCTGCCGCCATTCGCAGGGGCGTGGCAGAGCCCGAGCCGGCTCAGGCCTCGACGGCGACCTCGCGCAGGTGCTGCCAGAGCAGCTCCACGGCGGGAGTGTGCACGCCCTCGCGGCGGGCGGCGGTGAAGGCCTGCAGAACGGGTGGGCCGGGGCAGGGGAGGACGGTCAACCTTCCAGCGGCGACGTCACCATCCACCAGGGACCGCGGCATCACCGCGAAGCCTAGGCCGGCTTTGAGGGCAGGCACCAGCGCCCCCTCCTCCAGCTCGACGCCCTCGGCCTCTCGGCCGTGCTCGCGGAGCAGGTGGGCGGCCACCAGGTCGTGGGTCGCAGTGCCGCGCTCGTGCTCCAGGTGCCGATACCCGTTCAGGTCCATCAGCGGGTGGCGACTGGCGGCGAGCGGATGGCCGGGAGCGACGACCAGCACCATCTCGGTGCGCTCCATGGTCATGGCCTCGATCCCGGGGCCGTCGATCGTGGAGCCGGCGAAGATGATGTCCACCTCGCCGTCCTGGAGCATCGTGATCATCTCCCGGAATCGAGCCAGCCGGAGGTGCAGGCCGAGCTGCGGGTGCTCGCTGACGAAGGGGGCCAGCCAGCCGGGAACCCGGTGAGCACCGACCACATGGCCGGCGGCGATGGCGACCTCGCCGACCTCGGCACTGAGGTAGCTGACCCGCAACTCGTCCACCAGGGCGACGTCATCGAAGATCCGGGTGGCGAGGGGGCGGAGCGCCCTTCCGACGTCGGTGAGCCGGACGTTGCGCCCCACCCGCTGGAAGAGGGGCAGCCCGAGTCGTTTCTCCAGACGGTGGACGACGGTGCTCACCGACCCCTGGGAGATGCCGAGCGCCTCCGCCGCCTCGCTCACGTGCTGCCGTTCGGCCACGGCGAGGAAGGTGTGGAGCTGGTCCAGCGTGACCTCCGGCCGCGGCCGGGCGGCCCACCGGGCCCGTTGGGCGGCGCGCCGCTGCGGGTTGTCGTGCTCGGCGAGGGGGGAGAGATCGGACATGGTTCTGCTCAGCAGAACGGAATCATACGACTACCAAGCTTGATCATGTGGATTCCCCCTGCCAAACTCGGATTTCGACGGAATTCGGCCGGCCCACCGGCCGGAATGCGCACGGAATGGAGGGGCCCGCCCTGTGATCACGCTCTCAGGTACTCGCGGCCGGAAGAATACGCTGGTCGGGCTGTCCGCGCTTGCTCTGGTCAGTGTGATCGCAGCATGCGGTAGCGCGAGCGGCGGCGGCTCCACGCCGGCGGCGAGTGCGACCGCATCGCCCTGCGCGTCGAACACGGTGCTGAGCGCGACCTGCGACACCAAGACGCAGGCAGCGGTGACCCTCACGGGTGCCGGCGCCAACTCGATTGAGCCGTTCTTCGAGACCGTCTTCTACGGGTACAACCAGAAGAACTCGCAGACCACCGTCAACTACTCCCCGGCGGGCTCCAGCGTGGGCGTCAGTGACATCCAGCAGGGGACGGTCAACTTCGGGGACTCGGAGATCCCGATGACGTCGTCGCAGCTGGCCGCGGCGACCGGCGGCACGGTGCTGCAGATCCCGGTCGACCTGGGCGGGGTTGCCATCAGCTACAACGTGCCCGGCGCGCCGGCCAACCTCAAGCTCGATGGCTCCACCCTGGCGGGCATCTTTGATGGGTCGATCACCAACTGGGACAGCCCCCTGATCGCCGCCGTATCCGGGGTCAGCAACCTGCCCAACCTGGCCATCAAGGCGGTGCATCGGGCGGACGCGTCGGGCCCGGGCTACGACCTCGACCAGTACCTCATCGACACCGCCCCCGCGTGGGTGACCGCGATCGGCACCTCGACGCCGTCGCGGACCTGGCCGCTCGCCACCGTGGGCATCGGTGAGCAGCTCAATACCGGCGTCGCCACCTACGTCAGCCAGACCAGCGGCTCCGTCGGCTTCGTCGAGTACGGATACGCGCTCCAGAACGGCTTCGTCAATGCCGCGATCCTGGACGCGGCGGGCGCCTACGTGGCGCCCACGGAGGCGTCCATCGCCCTGGCGGGTGCGCAGGCGACCAGTCTCAGCTCGACCAACTTCAACGTGGTGAACGAGACGGGTGCGGGCGTCTACCCGCTGGCCAACTTCAGCTGGACGCTCGTGTACCAGAAGCAGTCCGAGACGACCACCGCCATCGCTCTTGGCAAGCTCCTGGACTGGGTGGTGACGACCGGACAGCAGGACGCTGCCGCCCTCGGCTACGCACCCCTGCCCGCCAACGTCGCGAGCCTCGCTCAGAAGACCATTCTCGAGATCGAGGGCTCGACCGGCACACCGCTGTTCTCCAGCTGAGCCGGGTGCCTCCCCCGAGGCGCCCGCCGGACCGCGGGGCATACGGATGAGTTCTGACACCACCGGGGTACTGCCCCGAGAGGGGGTGGCCGTCAGCGGGGTGCGCGCAGCCCTGCTCCAGAAGCGGACGCGCCTTGGGGAGCACGCCTACACCGTCGTTCGGTGGGGCGGTGCCGCGGTGTTTGCCGCGGTGGTCGTCGCCCTGCTGATCAGCGTCGCCGGGAGCTCGAGCCAGGCACTCACGCGGTCTGGGGTGGGGTTCCTCTGGTCGGGGACGTGGAACCCGGCGGCCGGCGAGTACGGCGCCGGCATCCTGGTGGTCGGCACGCTCCTCACCACTGCCGTCGCCATGGTGATCGTGGTACCCATCGGCTTGGGCACCGCCGCCTTCCTCTCCGAGCTGGCCCCGGGCTGGCTGGCCGGTCCGCTTTCGACGCTCATCGGCCTCCTCGCCGCCGTGCCGAGCATCGTGGTCGGCCTCTGGGGGCTGATCGTGCTGACCCCGATCTTCGCCAATCAGGTGGAGCCGTTCCTCGCCTCGATGCCGCTGCTCGGCTGGCTCTTTCGGGGTGAGGCGTACGGGCCCAGCGTTCTGCTGGCGTCGGTGGTGCTGGCGGTGATGACCCTGCCGACCATGGTCGCCCTGAGCCGGACGGCCCTGGCCGCCGTCCCGGTTGCGGACCGGGAGGCCGCTCTGGCGCTGGGTGCGACGCGCTGGCAGGCGGTGCGCAAAGCGGTCATCCCAGCGGCACGGTCCGGCATCCAGGCGGCCGTCACCCTGGCGGTCGGCCGGGCCATGGGCGAGAGCATCGCCGTGGCCATGGTCATCGGCAACCGCCCGGCCCTCCCCACCTCCCTCACCGCTCCCGGGGCAACCCTCGGTTCGGCGATCGTCAATCAGTTCGCGGAGGCATCGCCGGGGCTCGGCACCAGCTCGGTGATCGCTCTCGGCGCGGTCCTGCTCCTGCTCACCGTCGCCGTCAACGCCGGAGGCCAGGCCCTGCTGCGGAGCGGCGGTGGCCATCGTGCCGGCACCGCGGGAGCGCTGAGGTGACCGTTGCCTCGGCGTTGAGCCGCCGGGACCTGGTGCGCGCCGCCGCGCAGCGGTCGCTGACCCGTCGCCGGATCACCGGTCGGCTCGCCCAGGCGCTCTGCGCGGTGGCGGCGGTCGCGTCGGTGGCCCCGCTCGTGGCCCTGCTGTACTACACGATCAGCCGCGGCGCACAGGTGCTCTCCTGGAGCTTCCTGGTCAACGCACCCACTCCACCCGGCATCCCCGGGGGCGGCATCTCGACGGCCATCACGGGCAGTGCCGAGATCGTCGGTCTGGCGCTCGTCATCGCGATCCCCATCGCGCTGCTGGCCGCCCTCTTTCTCTTCGAACGCAGTGGCCGCCTGGCCGCTGCCCTGCGCTTCAGCGCCGACGTTCTCGCCGGGGTGCCCTCGATCATCATCGGGATCTTCGCCTACGCGCTGCTGGTCCTCCCCCTGCACGCCTTCTCCAACCTGGCCGCCGCCTTCGCGCTGGCGGTGCTGATGCTTCCGATCATGATCCGGGCCGACGAGGAGGCGATGCGGACCATCGCCCTCGACCTCTGGGAGGCCGGCATCGCTCTCGGGGCGCGCCGCGGCCGGGTCGCCCGGTCCGTCGTCCTGCGCGGCGCCCTCCCTGACCTGGTCACCGGCAACCTGCTCGCCATCGCCCGGGCGGTGGGGGAGACAGCGCCCCTGCTCTTCACCCTGGCGACGCCGGTCGCGGCGATGACCCTGCTCATATACACGGACGGCACCCAGGCCTTCCCGATCGCGCAGGAGACGGCCTGGGGCACCGCCCTGGTGCTGCTGGCCTTTGTCCTGCTGCTCAGCGTTGCCGCTAAGATCGCGGCGTGGCGCATCTCTCGGAGGGCCCGCTGAGATGTCCGGGGATCCCATCGCGCGGCCCGAGCCCCTCAGCCTAGTGGCGGAGCAGCGCGCCGCAGCCAACACGGCCGCGTCGGCGCTCACCCACGGACATCCGAGCTCGGCGACGCCGCCGGCAGTCACCCTGGAAGGGGTGCAGGTCTCCTTCGGCGATCACGTGGCGGTGCGCAACGTGACCCTCGCCATCCCCGCCCGCCAGGTGACCGCGCTGATCGGCCCCTCGGGGTGTGGCAAGACGACCCTGCTGCGGGCCATCAACCGTCTTCACGATCACACCGGTGGCAGCGTCGAGGGCTCCATCAAGCTGGGCGACATCGACGTGTACGGCGCGGACACTCGACCGGAGCTGATCCGACGCCGGATCGGGATGGTCTTCCAGCGGCCCAACCCGTTCCCGGCCATGAGCGTCTTCGAGAACGTGGTCTCAGGTCTGCGCTTCAATGGTGTGCGCGGCAGAGCCCTGTTGCGCGACGCCGCCGAGTCCGCGCTTCATCACGCCGCGCTCTGGGACACCGTCAAGGACCGGCTGAATCAGCCGGCTGTGGGGCTCTCCGGGGGACAGCAGCAGCGCCTCTGCATCGCTCGCGCCCTGGCCGTGGAGCCCGAAGTGCTGCTCATGGACGAGCCCTGCTCGGCCCTGGATCCGATCGCGACGGCGAAGATCGAGAATCTCATCACCCGTCTGGCGGCGGATGTGACCATCGTCCTGGTGACTCACAATATGTTCCAGGCGGCTCGCGTCTCCGATCAGGCCGCCGTCTTTCTCCTCGGCGAGGATAGGGTCGGAGAGCTGGTCGAGGCCGGCGCGACCGACGAGCTCTTCCATGAGCCGAAGAATCCGCGTACCCGGGACTACGTGGCGGGACGGGTCGGCTGAGCCCGCCCGGGCTGGACGCTCCGGCGGACCAGGTCGGCCGGCGGTCCGGCTCGCCCTAGGATGGCGGTGGCGCCGGGAGGGGCCCCCCGGGCGCCTGGCCACCCCTCGGAGTGTTCGCGTGTCCGGTTCCTCGCCGTCTCTCCGTCCCGCCGCCATCGCCGCGCGCCTGCGCGCTGCCGGCTGCGTCTTCGCGGAGGAGGAGGCACGCCTGCTGATCGCCGCCGCGCCGGCGCCGGCCGATCTCGAGGTCATGGTCGAGCGGCGGATCGGGGGTCTGCCACTCGAGCATGTGATCGGCTGGGCGGAGTTCTGCGGCCTGCGCATCTCGGTCGACCCGGGGGTCTTCGTGCCTCGCCATCGCAGCGAGTTCCTGGTGAGCCAGGCCGCCGCATGTGCCGCGGCGGGCGTGGTTGTGCTCGACCTCTGCTGTGGCTCGGGAGCACTGGGTGCGGCCCTGGCCGCCGCCGTGGGGCCGATCGAGCTGCACGCGGCCGACATCGACCCGGCCGCGGTGCGTTGCGCGGAGCGCAACCTGGCCGCGATGGGTGGTCGCGTCTACTGCGGCGACCTCTTCCACCCGCTGCCCCCATCCCTGCGCGGGCGGGTCGACGTCCTGGTCGCCAACGTGCCCTACGTCCCCACCGACGAGATCCCACTGCTGCCCCGGGAGGCCCGCCTCTACGAGCCGCTGCCGGCGCTCGACGGGGGCTCGGATGGGCTCGACCTGGTGCGCCGGGTGGCAGCGGGGGCGCCGCTCTGGCTCGCTCCGGGCGGCCACCTCCTGGTCGAGACCGGTGACCACCAGGCGGATGCGACGGCGGCGATCTTCGCGGACAGCGGGCTGGTCCCAGAGGTGGCCAGCCTCGAGGAGATCGACGCCACCGTCGTCATCGGAGCGATGCGCGCGGCTCCGACTCGGTAACGCCAAGCGGCGCCCGAGGGGTGGTACCCGCCGGTCCCGGTCGGGCGGGGAGACTCGATCCGCGCCCTACCGCAGCGCACCTGAGATCACCGCGGCGGCCGCGGCGCAGAAGGCGTCGTTGTCCCAGTAGTTGTGGGCGCGCAGCCCACCCCCGGTGCTCTCGTGAACGTTGTCGACCTGGATGTCGATGACCGGCATGGCCGTCTCAGCGCCCGTATCCGGGTCGTGGACCACGAACATGCCCGGGCCACCCCCGTCGGGGATCGGTTCCCCGCGCTTCCAGGTTGCGGGCGGACCAAGCGGATCGGCGACCGGGTCGAGCGGATCCCAGAAGTTGGTCCAGCCGCCGGTCATGAGGCGCAGGTTGCCGGCGTCGTCTCCCCACTGGAGCAGGTCCGAGTACTTGCGGAGCGGGCTCCCCGCCGTGATCAGAGCCCGCACCGCCGGCGCCGACGGAGGCGAGATCGCGGCGATCAGGTCGAAGCCCATCACCGTCCCATTGCTGTGCCCGTTGATGACCGCACCCTCGACGTCGGGGCGGGTGAGGACTCGGCTGACGGCGTCGCGGAGAAACATCCGCACCCGCTCGCGGTGCTCGTTGCTGGTGACGTAGGCGGCGACGTCGTCCTCGACGGTGCGCAGCACGCCGGTCGACCCGGTATCGGGGGCGTCTGCTGGAGACGCCGGAGGCTGGGGGTCGTCCGGCCGGTGCAGCAGGCGATCGATGATCCCGTGGTGGGGCACGGTGTCGGTGCGCGGCTGCAGGCTGGGGCCCGGCGGCCCGGGGCTGGCCGGGCGCTGGTGGAGCGCCTCCAGGTCCGCGACCAGCATGTGGCCCAGACCGCCGAGCGTCGCGTAGCTGCCGAGGGCCGGATCGGCGAGGACCGCGAGGTCGTGCAGGGCGGCGAGGTCGCTCTGCTGGCTCTCGAGGCCGGAGTAGACGAGCGCGACGTGGGCCACCTGCTTGCCGGCCTCGGCGAGCGGCACGCCGGCGATGTCGACGGAGCCGGAGGCGGTCCAGCTCCCGAGACGGTGGAGGCCGGGCTCAGTGGCGTGGGTGAGCGGCGGGTAGTTGCTCTGGGCGTACACCGGGCCGTGGCCGCCACCGGCGAGCCGGGTGGGGTCATCCCCAAGTAGGTCTCCGAGGTGACGCCGCAGGCCCTCGTGGAGTGCGTCCGCGTAGCCGTCCGACGCCGCCAGCGAGCTGGGCGCCTGCTGGAATCCGATCCCGTGGATGGTGATCACGACGATCATGGGTGGCGCCTCCTCCGAGCATGCTGGGGTGAGCGCGTCGGTCTTGCCGTCCACGGCGAGGCGTGAGAAGTCGCGCTCACGTTCATCTCCAGACATTTCCCTGTCTGCCGGCCGCCGTCGTCGGGTTGCTCGCACCTGGGCTCTCGGCGAGCTACCTCAGAAAGCCGTGACTCCGCGACCGATGCTATCACGGAGCAGAACCAACTCTGACCGGCACACGTCCCGACTCGGACCTACCGGTTCGGTGGCAGGACCGGCACTGTCAGGGCCCGCCGCAACCACCGGCAAGCCGGGGTTAGTCGGGGATCTCCACCAGGGCGGAGGTGACCTTCGCGGTCGTGGTCGTCGTTGGAGTTTCGCGGCGGCCCAGGGCGGCTGCGCCCAGCAGGATCAGGCCGGCGATTGCCAGGACAAGGACCAGCACCTGCCAGTTGCTCTGGACGGTGACGGCGAGGATCAGGGCCAGAGCCGCGCCGCCGGACATCCCCAGGTAGCGGCAGGTCGAGACCGCACCCTGGATGCGTCCCACCGTGTCCGGGGTCTGACTCTGGACCACCACGCCGCTCTCGACCTGGGCAAGGCTCGCCATCGCCGTGCTGGCCATGAGGATGAGGAGGTCCGCCACCGGCGCTCCGGCGAGGGCCATGGCGCCGATGCCCGCGATCTCGCAGGCGATCCCTGGGAGGATGACCCCCGGACGGCGGAGCGGCGGCCAGAGGACGATCAGCGAGCCCGTGATGCTCCCCAGTCCCACGGACGCGTAGAGGATGCCGGCGTCCGCCGAGTTGCCAAACCGTTGGGCGGCGAGTGCCGGCAGAGCCGCCTGCAGGGCCGTGATGGCGACCGTGGAGGCGAAGGCACCCAGGGCGATGATCCGGAGGATGCGCTGGCGAAACACGGCGGTGAAGCCGTCGAGCGCGGCGCCACGGAGGGTCAGGGGGTGGGCGAGGCCCGCGGGCATCGCCGGCAGCGAGACGAACAGGATCGCGGCGACAGCGAATGTGGCGGCGTCGGTGAGGACCAGCGGCACCGCTCCGAGCGAAGGCAGCAGCAGGGCGCCGATGGCCGGCGAGACCAGCATCGCCCCACCGCTCAGGCCGATGTACACGAGGTTGAGGGTGTGGCGGTTCTCACCGATTGCGAGCTTTGCCATCACGGCGGCGGTGAGCGGCTGCCACGACCCGCCCACCAGCTGGGACAGACCCGCCAGCACGTACACCGACCAGAGAGCGCGGTCGAGACCAAGGGGGATCGCCAGGGTCGCGGTGATCGCCCCCTGGGTCAGTGCCGCTCCGAGGATGCCGAGACGCGGACTGATCAGGTCACCGAGCGGGCCACCCAGCCATGCGCCCACAGGACGCGGGGCGACGCGGACTAAGAAGTAACCGGCCGTCGCCGCGTAGCTCCCCGTCTCGCGGTAGAGCACCACGGCGAGTGCAAACGTGGTCAGCCAGTCGCCGAAACCGGAAACACCGACCCCGGCCAGGAAACGAACTGCCGAGCCCCGGCGCATCGGCACATTCTCCGCTCTTCGTGCGGTCAACTGCGAGGGTGCCGGCCGGCGACCTGGGCCAGGCACCCTCGCGGGAGTACTCCTCAGTTAGAGGAGTGCCAGGGAAGCGCGTCGACTACCAGTTGTGTGTGTGGTACATGGTCATCCCTCGATTCCCGAGGCCGGAGGATCCGGCCCGTTTCGAGCGGAAGTATGCTCCGGAGGGGTTGCGTTTGTGAAGGGCCAGTTGCGTATCGGCAACGGAGCTGTTGTGCCCTCCCAATTCACGCCCACACCGGCGCCGGGCTGTCAGCACCGCATCGTTACACTGCCGTTACATCCGCGAAGCGGCACGTTCGGGGCAAGCTGAGCCTCGTTTGATCGGTTCCCCGGGGCCGGCTTGCGACTTCCTCACCACGACGCGGTCACAGCGTGGCCATCGCGGGCCTCCCGTCGTAGGCTTGCGGCGTGGCCGGAGGTATGGCGACGCGCGTACGACCTGCCCTCGGGCGTGTGGGTCGTGCCCTCTGGGCACTGCCCGAATGGGCACCAGTCCGGCCGGTGCGGGTAAGCCCCCGTTTGGCAATGTTTGTCACGGCCACCTGGCTGGTGGCCGCCATGCTCGCCCTGACGGTCATGCCGCCGTGGAACCGCGACTGGGTGGCCGCGGCGGTTGCTGGCCCCCTGGTCGCGGTCATGGCCGCGTATGCGATTCCCAGCTTCGGCGGCATCCAAGGGCGCTGGTCGGC
>Ga0302196_10004531_pt1 | contig 12593 bp, 9 predicted proteins | sample II_Bog_N1_3_FD_198794 | JGI IMG/M metagenome (GOLD analysis project Ga0302196, IMG submission 198794) | Peat permafrost microbial communities from Stordalen Mire near Abisko, Sweden - II_Bog_N1_3 | ecosystem: Environmental > Terrestrial > Soil > Wetlands > Peat | place: Sweden: Abisko, Stordalen...
CAGGATTCGGCAAGACGGGCGTCCTCCTAGACTGCGCCCTTGGCGAACTGCGCGAGGGGGCCTTCGAGCGTGTGCTTTACCTCACAGGGAAATCGACCGGCCAAATCCAGGTGGTCGAGACCCTGAGGACGATGACGAGCGACGTCGGCGGGGCGCCTCTCGCCGTGTGGCACGTGCGCAACAAGCTCGAGCACTGCGTGAACTCGGTCTTCCAGTGCGTGAGGGAGGCGTGCGCGTACCTCGACGGCGCGGAGCGGCGCTGGCCGGAGAGCGGCCTCGCGCGCTTCTACCTCCTGGACAACCAGCCGAGGGACCTGGCGTCGCTCAGGAGCGCCGGCATCGGAGCCAGGATCTGCCCCTACGAGATCACGCGTGCCGCGCTCACCTTCAACGACGTGTGGATCGGCGACTACAACTACGTCTTCTCGCCCGGCAGCCGAGGGCTCTTCTATGACCGGCCGGGATTCGACCCCGCGAGGACGCTGGTCGTGATCGACGAGGCCCACAACCTGCCTTCCCGCGCAGCCGACGCGCACTCGCACTCGTTCTCTTGGGACGACGCGCGGGCGGCCTGCGACGGGCTGCGCCAGGCCGGTGCGCCCCACGCCTGGGTCGCGCAGTGGGACGCCTGGGCGAGCTTCCTCGAGAGGCGCCCGAAGGCGCCCTTCCTCACCGGGCCCGACATGGAGGACGCGAAGGACCAGCTGGCCAAGATCGCGGAGGGCGCCGGCACGTACCCCGTGGACTACGCCGCCCTTGGGCCGCAGGTGTCCGGCATCATCTGGAGCGTGCCGTCGGCCGCGGAGCAGCTCGCCTCGGTCGAGCTCAAGCGCCTGTGGTGGAGCCCGGCCAACGGGGTCCTCTCCATCACCTGCCTCGATGCGGCACCGGCGATCGGAAAGCTGCTGAGCGAATATGGCGGCGTGGTCTTCGCGACAGCGACGCCGGGCCCGACCAGCCGGTTCGCCGAGGCGACCGGCTGCCCCACGCTCCAGCACGTCGTGGCGGCCACGCCATGGAGGGACAACGCCTACGACGTGACGGTCGACCTGCGTGTTAACACGACGTTCCAGCAGCGCCAGCGCCACACGCAGACCACGGCCGCGACCATTCGGGCCCTTCACGAGTCCGCGGGGACGGGCCTGCCTGTCGCGGTGTTCTTCTCAAGCTTCGCCTACGCGGAGGCCGTGGCCGAGCATGTGCCCGGCGCCGCGCTGCAGCCGAGGAAAAGCGACCTCTCGACCCAGAACTCCTGGATCAACAAGAACCTCGATGACGGGCGAGCCCTGTTCCTCGTACTCGGCTCGGGTTTCGCGGAGGGGATCGACCTCCTAGGCGGCCGCGTGGCGCATGCCATGGTCGTCGGCCCGGCGCTGCCCGAGGTGAACCCCGTCCAACGGGCGAGGCTATCCGCCTTTTCCGAGCTGGGCCGCGACGTCGCCTTCGACCGGGTCTACCGCATTCCCGGGATGCAGAAGGTGAACCAGGCGCTGGGAAGGCTCGTGCGGGCGCCCGGCCAGCGGGCCCGGGTCATCCTGCACTGCGAGCGTTTCGCCGAGGAGGGCTACAACGAACTCCTGGCCCCGGAATACCGGAGGGGCCGTCGCATCCTCGATGACGACGACCTCGCCGGCTGGCTTGGGTCGGCGCAGTGATCCAATTTCGCTTTACCGATGCTCCGGCGGCGGACAGTACTTGGCGGAGTGGCTTCGCCCAAGACCATCGGCTCCCGAGAGGTTCATGCCGCCATAGAACGGCTCGCGTCTGCCATTGAGAAACGCCACGGGGGCGACAAGGACATGCTGGTCCTGGGAATTGCGAACGGGGGCATCACCCTGGCCCGCCGGCTCGCGGCAAGGCTGGGCATGAAGCGCGTTGGCGACCTCGATATCTCGTTCCACAGGGATGACATAGGCAGCCATCCGATCCCGAAGGAGTTTGCGGTCACCCTCCTGCCCGGGGACGTCAACGGGGCCACGGTCCTCCTGGTGGACGACGTCCTTTTTACCGGCCGCACCGTCAAGGCGGCCCTGGACGAGCTTTTCGACCACGGCAGGCCGGCGACCGTCGAGCTCGCGGTTCTCGTCGACCGGGGACACCGGCGGCTTCCCGTCGTGGCGGATTTCTCCGGCACCATGATCGATGCGACAAGCGAGGAGGACGTGAGGGTTTCGCTCGGCGACGACCCCGCCAATGACCGCATCGACATCCGCCCGCGCAAGGCGCGGGTGGCGCGCACGCTCCTCGCCCGATGACCTGGACCCGCCGCCACCTCATAACGATCGAGGAGCTCAGCCTCTCCGAGATCGAACAGATCCACTCCACAGCCTCCGCCTTCAAGAAGATCCTGACGCGCAGCGTGAAGAAGGTGCCGGCGCTCAGGGGCAAGACGATCGTCAACCTCTTCCTTGAGCCGAGCACGCGCACCCGCATGGCGTTCGACATGGCTGCCAAGCGACTGAGCGCGGACGTGATAGCCTTCGACGCGGCGAGCTCCTCCACACAGAAGGGCGAAACCCTGAGGGACACCGCCGAGAACATTCAGGCGCTGAACGCCGACATGATCGTGATCCGCCATGCCGCGGCCGGATCCCCACTCTACCTCAGCAAGATCCTGGACATACCCGTCATCAACGCCGGCGACGGCTCGCACGAGCACCCGACGCAAGGCCTGCTCGACACGTTCACGATGAAGGAGCACCTGGGCTCGCTGAAGGGCCGCAAGGTCGCGATACTGGGCGACATCCTCTTCAGCCGCGTCGCGCGCTCGAACATCCACGCCCTGACGAAGATGGGCGCCGCGGTGACGCTGGTGGGCCCCTCGACCCTCGTGCCGCACGGCTTCACGGACCTCGGGGCCCAGGTGTCGCACGACCTGAAGTCCGCGCTAGCCGACGCCGACGTGGTGATGCTCCTGCGCATCCAGCACGAACGCCAGGGCCACAGGCACTTCCCCTCCCTCGGCGAGTACACGAGCGTCTTCGGGCTCAACAAGACCCGGGCCTCGTGGCTCAACCCCCAGGCCATCATCATGCACCCGGGCCCGATCAACCGCGGCGTCGAGATCGACAGCGAGCTGGCGGACGGCCCCAGGAGCGTGATCCTGGAGCAGGTCACGAACGGCATAGCCGTCAGGATGGCGGTCCTCTACCTCTGCGCGGGCCACCAGCCCGAGCATGTCATCGCCTCGACCGAATAACATGCCCGCACTCTGGATCAAGAACGCCCGCGTCATCGACCCCGCCTCCAAGCGCGACTCGGTCGGCGACCTGTTTGTGCTGGATGGGAAGATGGTCGCCAAGCTGTCCCCGGCCGACAGGAAGCGCGCGCGCAAGATCGACGCGAAGGGCCTTGTCGCCACCCCGGGCCTGGTCGACATCCACGTCCACTTCAGGGAGCCCGGCCAGACCCACAAGGAGACGATCGCGACGGGTTCGCGCGCCGCGGCGGCGGGCGGTTTCACGACGGTCGTTTGCATGCCGAACACCTCCCCGACGGCCGACAACGCCGGCACGATACAGTTCATCCAGGACGCGGTCCGCCGCGACGCCATTGTCAAGGTGCTCCCGACGGGCTGCATCACGATCGGGATGAAGGGCGAGACTCTGGCGCCGATAGGATCCCTCAAGCGCGCCGGCGTCGTGGCCATAACGGATGATGGCGACTGCGTGCAGTCAAACGAGCTCATGCGCCGCGCGATCGAGTACGCGAAGATGTTCGGCCTGCCGGTCATGGACCATTGCCAGGACCAGTCGATGACCGAGGGCGCGGTCATGAACGAGGGCAACATGTCGATACGACTGGGGCTCAGGGGATGGCCCAACGCGGCCGAGGACCTGATTGTCTCGAGGAACGTGATCCTCTCCAGCTACACGGGGGCCCACATCCACATGCAGCACATCTCCTCCGCGATGTCGGTCGACATCCTGAGGGGCGCCAAGGCCGCGGGCGTGCGCGTGACGGCCGAGGCCACGCCGCACCACATTGCGCTGACCGACCAGTCGCTCGCGACCTACGACACCAACTTCAAGATGAACCCGCCCCTTCGCACGGAGGCGGACAGGAAGGCGATCATCGCGGGTCTCAGGGACGGCACGCTCGACTGCATCGCAACCGACCACGCGCCCCACACGGACTACGAGAAGGACAAGGAATTCGACTACGCGCCGAACGGCATCCTGGGCCTTGAGACCGCGCTCGCGGTCGTCCTCGAGGTCCTGGTCCGCAAGAACAAGTTCAAGCTCCCCTACGTCATTGACCTCATGACTCGGCGCGCCGCGAACGTCCTCGGACTTCCCGCCGGCACGCTGGCCCCCGGAGCGGCCGCCGACATCTGCCTCTTCGATCCCAAGGAGGAGTGGACCTATGTCTCGACGGCCGGCCAGAGCAAGTCCAGCAACTCGCCCTGGAACGGCAGGACGTTCAAGGGCCGCGTCAAGAAGACGATCGTCGACGGCAAGGTCGTCTTCCCGCTCGCCGCTACTTGAGCGCAACGAGTCATTTGACGCCGGCCATGTGGGCCGGGACCGTCTATGAGATCGCCCTTGTCATTTGGGGCGCGTGCCTCATCTGGCCGCTAGGCTTGAGCCCGGCGGCGCGGTCCGCCCCGCGAAGGCTGACCGCGTGGAACATCCAGCCGATCGACTTCGCCTGCTACCTCTGCTTCGCTTTCGTCGGCGCGACGACGCTGAGCGCGCTGTCGGGGCTGACGTTGAAGCACGCGGGCCTGAGCGCGGACCAGGGGATGGTGGTCGGCGGGGCCGTCATGCACGCGGGCATCCTCCTCGGGCTCGTGGCCTTCTTCAGGGCCTTCGGCGCCCGCTCCAACCCGATGGGCCCCTCGACCACCCTCGGATCGGACTTCAGGAGCGGGGTCGCGACCTTCCTCGTCATGATGCCGCTAGTCGCCGCGACGAACGTCATCTGGGAATTCATCGTCACGAAGCTCGGCCTTCCCGACGACAAGCAGGACATGGTGGACATCCTGCAGAAAAGCCACTCGAGCGGCCTCATCCTCCTCCTTGTCAGCGTCGCGACGCTCCTTGTCCCGATCACCGAGGAGCTCGTGTTCCGCGCCGGCCTGTTCCGGTTCGCGCGCACGCGGATGCCGCGCTGGGCCGCCATCCTCGTCACGTCCGTCATCTTCGGGGCGCTGCACATGTCCTGGTCGAGCTTCGCCCCGCTGACGGTGCTGGCCGCGGTGTTCTGCGTCGCCTACGAGCGCACGGGCTCGATACGCACGACCATGGTGGCGCATGCCCTCTTCAACCTCAACACGTTCATCATCGTGATGGCGGGACTGGGCTCGTGAAGCCGCTTCCCATCTTCCTGAAGTCGAAGCCGGGAACGGTTTCCGCACTCGCCGAGCAGAAGCTGATAGCGGCGATCCGCCGCTGGCTCGGGCGCACCGCCCCGGGCTCGCCCCACGGCATGGGCGATGACTGCGCGGTCCTTCGCCCCGCGGCGGGGCGCGAGCTCGTAACCATCGACCCCGTCATCCTCGGGGTGCATTTCGACGCGCGGACCACGCCGAGGCAGGCTGGCGCAAAGCTCATGAACCGAAACGTGAGCGACATCGCCGCCATGGGGGGGCGTCCCCGCGCGGCCGTTGTCTCGCTGGCCCTGGACCCGAGGACCTCCGTTGCGTGGCTCGCGGAGTTTCACCGCGGCATGGCGCGCGAGGCGCGCCGCCAGGGAATATCAATCGTGGGCGGCGACATCGCGATGCTGCCGGGATCGTTTGTCGCGACGCTGGCCCTGGTGGGCGAGGCCACTGGCCGCATCCTGACGAGGACAGGCTCCAGGTCCGGCGACTGGATATACGTGACCGGCTCCCTAGGCCGCAGCCTTAGGACGGGCCACCATCACTCATTCGTCCCTCGGCTCGCCGAGGGTTCATGGCTCGCCCGCAGGGCCGAGGTGCGCTCGATGATGGACGTGAGCGACGGCCTCGCGAAGGACCTGGCCACGCTGACACCCAAGGGCCTTGCACCGGCGCTCTTTGAGGCGCTCGTCCCCAGGCGTTCGGGGGCGAGCCTCAGGGAGGCACTCTGCGACGGCGAGGACTACGAACTCCTCTTCACGTCTGCGCCCGGCCTCAAGCGCACCTCGCTTGAGAACGCCTGGCGGCGCGCCTTCCCCCGCACTCCCCTCACCTGCATCGGCCGAATGGTCCGCAAGGGCCGGGTCCCGCCCGACGCGATCCAGTTTGGCGACTACCGTGGCTACGAGCATCTCCGATAGGCTAAGGGCCGGCGTAACGACCACCTCGGCAGAGGAGACCCGCTCCCTGGCCGCGGAATGGGCGGCGACGCTTCCCGCCGACTCCACCGTCGCCCTCCACGGGGACTTGGGCGTCGGCAAGACGACGTGGGTCCAAGGCATGGCCGAGGGCCTGGGTATCGCGGGCCAGGTGACGAGCCCCACCTACACGATCTACACGATCTACCGCGGGAGCACCTACATGCTCGCGCATATGGACGCCTACAGGCTCGAGTCGGAGCACGATGCCACGAGCCTGCTCCTCGAGGAGTTCCTCATAAGCCCGTGGTGCCTCGCGGTCGAGTGGCCGGACAGGCTCCCGGGCTGGATACCGGAAGACGCGTTCCACCTGGACCTGGGCATCGTTGATGATGCCAGGCACTCGGTGCGGCTGCGCTAGACTAGGCGACCGTGGGCTCGGGCGGCGGCGCGGACTCGGCGGGTGCCGACGGCACCTCATGGGCGGGCTCCTGCGGCGCAGGCTCGGCGACGGGCTCCGAAACAACGGGCGCTGGGGCAGCGGGGGCCGGTGCCACGGGTGCGCGGCGCTCCGGCGGCGGGGCCTCGGGGAAATTCTCGGGGTCGTTCTCCTCGGCCTCGACCTCCTTCTTGCGCGCCTCGACCATGGCCGGGGGCGCGTAGAGGCCGCCGTCGATGAACTCGGTGACGTAGCCCTCGCGGACGAGCCAGATCAGGTCGCCCTGCATCCGCATGACCTTCTCGCGCTGCTCTGGCGTAAAGGTCGCCCCTTCCGCGGGGGGATGGATGTCCAGCATCTTGGCCGCGAGGTCGCCGGCCTTAACCAGCGGATGCTCCTCGATGAAGGTGATCAGCCTGCCGATGCTCTCGCCGAAGGCCTGGCCTGGGACGCGGAACTTGCGCTTCACCGCGCACACATAGGAGATGCCCTTGGAGCCCTTCTTGAAGATCGTGAAGTGCTCGCGGCGAAGGCGGCCGCGAAGCTGGTTCGCGGTGTCCAGAGGGAAGCGCGACTGGCGGTCGTAGGCGCCCTCGATTGCCATCATGATCTCGCCCCGCGGCATGGAATCCAGCGCCTTGCCATGGAAGCGCGCGTTGTCGACGGGCTTCACGACCGTGTCCTTGGCGACTGTGAGCAGGTGGTTGCGGGCCTCCTCGAGACTGTCGAACGCGAGGGCCGTCTGGCCCTCGGCGACCGGCGCCTTCGAGGTGTAGCGCGTGACCTTCTTCATCTTCTCAAGCCACTTGGCCACGACCTCGGGGTCGCGGACGGTCTCGATGCGCGAGCGGAACACCTCGAAGGGCATGCCCTTGATCTTGGTGTTGTAGTGCTGCTGCACCATCTGGTTGTAGCGGTGGTAATTCGGGGGCCCGAGGAGCTCGCCCGTCACGCCGCACTTGTTGATGACAAGGTAGTTTCCCTTCGGGGCCTCGACCTCGGCTTCCGCGCTGTCGAAGTAGGTGCCGAGGAAGTTGGAGAGCACGTGCGAGACGGCGGCGTCCTCGGTCTCGAACGGGATCCCATCGGGGACGGAGACGTAGATCGGCTGCGGCGCCGCTTCGGGCGAGCCCGCGGGACGCGGCTTCCTCGCGACCACGACAACGAAGCGGTCGGGCTTGCCGAGGACGGTGCGCGCAATCTCGAAGAGCTCGATCGTCCGGGCGGACGTGCGGATCGTCTTAACCAGCGCGTTGAAGCTCGTGTCCTCGGGAAAGAACGCGACCTGGAAGAAGGGGCTGTCGTAGGGACCGCGGTCCATTGGGGGACCGTTGCGGCGCGGGGCGTTGTAGTCGCCGCCCTGGTCGCGGCGCGGGGCGCCGCGGTCACCCTGGTACTCGCGCTGCGGCGCCGAAGGGGCGGGGCCGTCGCCGGCCGGCTTGCGGAAGGCGCGGCGGTCGCGGCGGTCGGGCGCACCGCCCGGCCCACCCATCCTGTCGTCACGCTGCGGCCTGTCGGAGCGCTCCCTGCCATCGGACGGCGAGTCCTTGTCCTTGGCCCACTGGGTGCCAAAGCTAAAGCCCTGCAATTGGCTTAGGTCGATTTTGTTGAAATCCGCCGTCGGATTAGCCTTGGGAGCGTCGTCTTCCATGTAGTCAGTAGTACCCGGTTTGCGCCCGGTTGGTGACAGACGCCCCATAGTGTCCTCTAGGCCGGGGGGACGACGCAAGCGATTTTCAAGCCGGGCTCGGCCACCACGCGGGGGCCTCGTTGTCTCAACGGGTTGCCACAGGATGGCGATTCCGCAACCTTGGGCTCGAACCGATGAGCGACCCACTTCCAAAGGACTCGATTAAGCGGCTGCTGCCGTGGCTGGTGGCGGTGGCTTTTTTCATGGAGTCCCTGGACACGACGATCCTGAACACGGCGGTCCCGACAATCGCGGACGCGCTTGGCATCGCCCCCCTGAGCATGAAGGCGGCGCTCACCAGCTATACCATCAGCCTGGCCGTCTTCATTCCCATAAGCGGCTGGATCGCGGATAGGTACGGGACGAGGCGGGTCTTCCTGACGGCGATCGGCGTCTTCTCGCTGGGATCCCTCTTCTGCGGCGTGTCCACCAACATGCCCATGCTGGTCGCGGCCCGCATCATACAGGGCTGCGGCGGCGCCCTCATGATGCCGGTCGGGCGGATCACGATGGTGCGCACATTCCCGAGGCAGGAGCTCGTGCGGGCCATGAGCTTCGTCGCCATACCCGGCCTGATCGGGCCCCTTATCGGGCCCCTGGCCGGCGGTCTCATCGTGGGCTACCTGCACTGGCGGATGATCTTCTTCGTCAATCTGCCGATTGGTCTACTCGGAATGTACTTTGTCTACCGGCACATGCCGGACTACCGCGCGGAGAAAAGCGACCCGATGGACATCGTGGGCCTGTCCCTCTTCGGCTCCGGCATCGCGCTCCTCTCCTACGTGCTGGAGATCTTCGGCGAGCACGAGCTCGGGACGCGCAGCGTCATCTTCCTCCTCGGCGTCTCGATCCTGCTCCTCTTCGCCTACGCGAGGCATGCGCTGACGGCCGAGCATCCGCTCTTGCAGCTCGTCCTCTTCAAGCTGCGGACCTTCAGGGTGGCCGTTATCGGAAGCTTCGCGACCCGCCTCGGCGTCGGGGGCCTGCCCTTCATCCTTCCCCTCCTCTACCAGATCGGCCTCGGGTACTCGCCCGTCGAGTCGGGCATGCTGATCATGCCGCAGCCCCTTGCCGCGATGACGCTCAAGGCCTTCATGCCGCGGATCCTCGCCAAGTTCGGCTACAGGCAGGTCCTACTCTACAACACGCTGGCGATCGGATCCGTGATCATCCTCTTCATGACCGTGCGCCCGGGAACCCCCATCGCGCTCATCGTGGCCCTCGCCTTCTGCCTCGGGTTCGTGTCATCGATGCAGTACACGTGCATCAACACGCTCGTGTTCGCCGACCTGCCCGACACGCAGGCCAGCGCCGGCAGCAGCATCTCGAGCACGGTCCAGCAGATGTCCATGAGCTTCGGCGTGGCGGCGGCCTCCCTCTTGGCGGCCGTCTTCCTCGGCGGCGAGCACAGGCCCGGCCCCGCGGGGATGGTGGCCGGAATCCACTGGACCTTCCTCACCCTGGGATTGATGACGGTCGCCTCCGCCCTCATATTCAGGCCGCTGGCGCCTAATGACGGGGCCGCGATCAGCCGCTACACCGCCTAGTGCAACACGACTCCCAACCCGCGCCCCTGTTCTCAACCCACGGGGCCGCGCGCCTGTTCTGGCTCTGCGCGGTGCTGATCGTGCTGGCGGCGGTCGCGCTGAACATGCGGGTGCTGGACTTCGGGTTCCTCTACCTGCGGGACGACGACGTGAACGTGACCGTGAACCCGCACATGGGCGGCCTAACCGGCGCGCGGCTCGCCTGGATGTTCACGGACTGGTCCTACGTGCGCCGCTACATCCCGCTCGGCTGGCTGAACTTCTCGGCCACCTATGAGTTTGGCGGCCTGGACCCGGAGGCCTACCACGCCGTCGGGCTCGCCCTCTACGCCGCGAACTCACTCCTCGTCCTGGCTGTCCTTGCAAACGTGATACGCCTCTTCGCCCCTGTGCGGACAGGGGGACTCGGCGCCTGGGAGGTCGGGGCGGCGGCGCTCGCCGCAGCCTGGTGGACCTTCCATCCGTTCCGGGTCGAGACGACCGCCTGGGTCTCCGGCAACCTCTACGGCCAGGCCGCGCTCTTCCTCCTCCTGTCGCTCCTCGCATACCTGAGGAGCTACGGGGCGCCCCCGGGTCGAAGGGCGATGCTGCTCGCCCTCGCTTGCGTCCTCTACGCCTTCTCGCTCCTCACCTACCCCGTGGCGCTCGGGGTCCCCGTCCTCCTCGTCGGCATGGACTGGCTCTACTCGCGCTCGCACCCGGAGGCCCCGTTCGGGCACCTCCTCCTCGAGAAGGCAGCGTTCTTCGTGCCGCTCGCGGCCATCCTCGGGATCACCGTGGCCGCGCGGTTCGCCGGCGCCGGCACCTTCGGCGCCGTCCCGGGACTGCATGACCTGTCCCTCCCCAGCCGCGTCGCGCAGTCGGCCTACGTCGCGGCCTACTACGTGTGGAAGCCATGGTGGCCCACGCACCTTTCCCCCCTCTACGACACGCTCATGGACTTCAGGGCGACGGACCCCCTGTTCCTCGCGAGCATCGTCGCCGTCGCCACGGTGTCGGTGGCTGCGATCGCCAACTTCCGGCGGCTCCCGGCCCTCGCGGTGGCGTGGTTCGGCTACCTCGCGTGCGCGGCGCCCTTCTTCGGGCTCACCGAGAAGCCCCACATGGCGAGCGACCGCTACGGCTATTTCCTGACCGTTATCATGGCCGCGATCCTCGCTTGCCTGCTTGCGCGGGTCACGAGGGGTGCTGGGCGCATCGCGGCGTCGGCCATCCTGCTCTGCGTCGTCGCTGGGCTCGGGATGCTGACGGCCCGCCAGCTCGAGGTCTGGCGCAATGACCGCGTCCAGCACCACTATGTCGCGAGCCTGATCACGAACCCGGAGCTCCTGGACCTATTCACGAGCCGGCTCCTGATCCTGGAATTCATGAGGGGCAACGAGAGCTACGCCACGGAGGCAGTCGTGGCCAAGCTGAAGGTCGATCCGACGAACGAGGGCTACCTCAAGGCCGCGCGCATCATCGAGGACAAGAGGAAAGTGGCCTCGTACTACGGGGGCACGAGCCTCCTCGGGATCGTGCAGGAGCAGACGAGTTTCGCCTTTGCCAAGGCCGGCGAGTACAAGGAGGCGGACGACCACCTAGCCGCGGCGCTGGCCCAGGACCCGGGGTTCTTTCAGGCGTCCTACGCCCGGGCAGGCATCCTGCTCGACCTCGGCCGGCCGGCCGACGCGCTGGCGAGCTTCCTCGATTCCGATCAGTCGGCATCTCCGCCGCTGACACGCGCGCAGAAGCGCGACTTCGTCGACCGCCTTGAGCGCGTCTGCGAGACGCGGGGCGAGAGCCGGCTTGCCTCAGCGGCGAGGGCGGCCCTCGCCCGCTGACCCTTTTGGGATTTGCGCGGAGGGCGCGCGCGGGCACGATCGGGCGCAATGCAAGCAGATCCCGTCGATGCCGCCTACGTACGGGACAGCGGCGGTATAGGCGGCCACCCGCGGGGTCTCATGACCCTCTACTTCACGGAAATGTGGGAGCGCTTCAGCTACTACGGCATGCGCGCCTTCCTGCTCTACTTCATGCTGGCCCCGGTCGCCATGGGCGGCCTGGGATTCAGCATCGCGAAGGGGACCCTGGTCTACGGGACCTACACGATGGCGGTCTACCTCCTCTCCATCCCCGGAGGCTTCATCTCCGACCACTTCCTTGGAGCCCACCGGTCGGTCCTCATCGGTGCGGTGGGGATCGCGCTCGGGCACTTCGTCCTCGCGACACCCTACGCGCAGTCATTCGCACTCGGGCTCTCGCTCATCGTCGTCGGCACCGGGCTCCTCAAGCCGAACATCAGCGCGATGGTCGGCGAGCTCTACGGGCCGGGCGACGAGCGGCGCGACGCCGGTTTCTCGATCTTCTACATGGGCATCAACCTCGGCGCCCTCCTCGCACCGCTCGTCTGCGGGTACCTGGCGCAGAGCGTGGCCTTCAAGGAATGGCTGAGCACGAACGGGCACGACCCGAACTCAAGCTGGCACTGGGGATTCGCGGCGTCGGGAATAGGCATGACGCTCGGCATCACCCAATACGTCCTCGGGCACAGGAGGCTTGCGCGCGTGGGGCGCCCCCCGGATGCCGGCCCGAGGCCATGGCCCAAGCTCTGGATGGTCCTCGGCGCGACGGCCGCGCTAATCGCCGTCGTCATCTCCTCGGACCTCGTCCCGGCGCTTGCCTGGCTGCGCTACCT
>Ga0302196_10004534_pt1 | contig 12588 bp, 8 predicted proteins | sample II_Bog_N1_3_FD_198794 | JGI IMG/M metagenome (GOLD analysis project Ga0302196, IMG submission 198794) | Peat permafrost microbial communities from Stordalen Mire near Abisko, Sweden - II_Bog_N1_3 | ecosystem: Environmental > Terrestrial > Soil > Wetlands > Peat | place: Sweden: Abisko, Stordalen...
GCGGCGGCGTCCCCGCGGTGGAAGGCGCTGAAGAACGGGGCCCGGTGCCGGGCGTGCGCCGCGCCGTCCAGGGACAGCATGCTCGGCCCGATCACCCGCGCCGTGGAAAACCGCGGATCATCGACGGTGAACGCCCGCGCGTCCCGCATGACCGCCACGGCCGCGGCGTGGCTCGTGACGAGCCAGCCGCCGAGCGCCGGGATCCAGGCCACCGGGCTGCGCTCGCGCAACTCGGCCAGCCGCGGGTGCGGATCCTGCTCCAGCTCGCTGAGTTTGAGCGGGTGCCCGTTCGTGGTGCCCGCACCACCTTTCGTTTCGGTGTGGTGAATCTACCCGGCCGGTCGGACAGTCCAGGGCCCCCGGGACGGATAAAAAGTTCATCCATGACGACTTCGTGCCGGGCAGCGAGATGCTCAAGGGTGTCAGCGGCGGCTGGCCGCGCGTCCTGGCCGGCCTGAAGTCCCTGCTGGAGATCGGCCAGCCGCTGGCCTGGAGCTGACGCCGGCGGCCAGGCTGGCCGATCCGGCCGCCACCGCGGCCACCCTGGCTGCTGAGCTGGCGGCGCTGGTGTCCCTGGCCGAGGCCGGCTGAGCCCTCCCAGGACAACGTGTGGGTCAGCCCCGTGGCGTAGTCGTCTGCGCGGGGAGACTAGCCGGCGCCGTGAGCGGCAGTAGTGTCTCGCGGCGCGGGGCTGACGCCAGCGCGCGCCGCGGCCTCGGCGGCCCGACGGCCCCCATCGGGATCATCCGGTTGATGGGGGACGCGACCACTCGCCGCAGTACCGCCTCGCTGAGCGATACCGCCTCATCCCATCGCCCCAGCCGTTCCAGCGTCGTGGTCCTTACGCCGTGCAGGCAGCAGAGGTAGCCTCACGGCCGCGGCACAGCCGCCACAGGGCACCCGCGCCACGGCGGAGGGTGTCGCCTTCGCGCAGCCGGTCGCCGGCCTGGCGCCACAGCTCAAGGGCCCGCTGGTAGGCATCCACCGTGGCGTCGAAGTTGTCGATCACGCCCGCTATGACGAGCTCGCCGGCCAGCTCGTCATAGCGGGCGGCGAGCGCCTCGGGAGGTTCGCCGCCGGCTAAGCGCAGCGCCCGCTCGAACTGCGCGGCGGCCTCCCGATGTGAGCCAAGCTCGACGGCCTGCCGCCCGGCCAGCGTGGCGCGGCCTCACCGCTCACGAGCACCACCCGGCCGTCGCCCCGGCGCGCCTCATCGGCGTAGTCAGCCAGCGACGTCAGCGGCAGTTCCCGATCCAGCAATGCCATTCCGCCAGTGTCGGTCAGGTCCGGTCCCGAACGCAACGGCAGCACGCAGTGAGCTGGCCTCATGTCCCTGCGTTGATATCGTCACGATGCGGGCGGCATCACCGTCGGCCGCAGGGCCGGTTCGGCAGGATGGTGATAACTGACGTCCCGTCGGCTGGCCTTCCGCTGCCGGGGGATGTGGTGCGCGAGCGATGGCTGCGAATGAGCTGCCCGGCGACGAGGTAGCCGCGCCCGGTCCGGGGAACGGCGCCGCGGAGGACCTCCGGCTGCTGCGGCGCTACGAGCCGGTGCTGCGCTTCACCCAGGGGGAGCTATTCCTGCCGATGTCCGTACCGGACTACCTGGCCACGTGCGCGCTGGAGCGGTCCCCCGGGCCCGCGCGCTTGCCCTGGCGGCGGGCAAGAGGCGACCGGCTGCGCGCGCCAGGGGAGCTCACCCCCGCGCGGCTGGCCCAGATAGGTGCCGCGCCGCACGCCGGGGGACTTTCGCTCCGTTACGCCGATCGTTCGCTCAGCTGGCGTGAGTACCGCGCCTGGCGGCGTGCGCCGGGACGGGAACGGCTCGCCCACAGAAGCAGCCGGTTTGCCGTGGTCGGGCTGGTGGGACGGCTGATCGATGCGGTCATCCGGCTATCCCTGCTGGTGCGCGGGCGGGTGCCTGGCGGTACGGCGGCCGCCGCCGACCAGGCTTACCACGCCGGGGCCCGCTCCGGCACGTGTCCCTATTACGGTCACGTCACCCGGGACCGTGGTTTCGTCGCGCTGCAGTACTGGTTCCTGTACGCGATGAACGACTGGCGGTCGACCTTCGGCGGCGTCAACGACCACGAGGCCGACTGGGAACAGGTCACCGTCTTCCTGCCTGACCCGCCCGACCCGGAGTCTCTGGCTGCCCGCCCGGCCTGGGTCGCCTTTTCCTCCCATGACGAAGTCGGCGATGACCTGCGCCGCAGGCAGGATGACCCGGACATCCAGTGGCGGGACACGCACCCGGTGGTCTTTGCGGGCGCTGGTTCGCACTCGGGGGCCTACCTGCCCGGGGATTACCTGATCACGGTCGAGCCACCGGTGCTCCGGCGCGTGTTCGCGGCCGTGCGCCGGCTGAACCGGCTGCTCCTGCCGTGGACCCGCGAGCGCAAAGGCACCGCGTTCGGCATCCCGTTCATCGATTACCACCGGGGGGACGGCCCGGGCGTAGGTCCCGGCGAGGACCGGCTATGGAGCCCGGTGCTCGTCGATGACACGACGCCGTGGCTGCGTGATTACCGGGGACTGTGGGGCCTGGACACCGGTGATCCGTTCGGCGGCGAGCGCGCCCCGGCCGGGCCGCGCTATGAGCGCAGCGGCTCGGTACGGCTCTCCTGGTCCGACCCGGTGGGATGGGCCGGCCTGGACAAGGTGTCACCCTCGGCCAAGGCGGAGCAGCAGGCCATTGCCGAGCGAATGGCCGCGCTGGACGAGCAGATCGCCGCCGCCGGGGTAGAGCTCGATCACGTGGGCGACACGCTGCGTGGCGCCCACGCCGGGCTGCGGGCCCTGCAGGACGCCGGGCTGCGCGGCGACCCGGCCACGCTGGCCGGGCTGGATACCTCCGCCGGGCAGCTTCGCCTGCGCCGCCGGGCGCTCGCCGAAGAGCGCGAGGTGCTCGCGCGGGCCGCCCGCCTCGGCCTTCCGCCCGGGGACCCGCACGCGCATCTGCGGCACCGGGCCCTGCCCAACGTCGACCCGATCCGGTCCCGCAAGCGGATCCTCCAGCTGTGGTCGACCGTTTCGGCCTCGTTCCTGCTGGCCGGGCTCGCCGTGATCGTGCTGGGCCAGGGCGGAGCGCTCCTGCCCGCGCTGGCCGTCCTCGCGCTGGCCATGCTCGGCCTGGAGGCGTTTGCCCGGGGTCATCTCGTGCAGTTCGCGGTGGCGCTCGTGGCCCTCGCCGCCGTGGGCGTGGTGGCCTGGGCGGCGACCCTGGCGGCCATCGGCCACTGGCGCGTGGTGCTAGCCGGGCTGCTCGCCCTGGCGGCCCTCGTCCTGCTCGGCGCCAACATCCGTGACTTCTTCGCCAAACGGTGAGCGTCGGCCGGTGGTGAGCGGCGGCCGGTGTTGAGCGGCGGCCGGTGGTTAAGAAGGGTCCTCGGCGCGTTGCCGTACGGTAGATCTCACCCGTCTCCGACGAGGGGGACGAGGGACTTGGAGCTGAGATGACTACTTCCCACACCGAACCGACCGATCACGAGCACCACGCGGGCGACGGCTGTGAGATCGTCCGGCACGACGACCATGTGGACCATGTGCACGCCGGCGGGCACCATCGCGAGCAGGCGGTGCACGACGCCCATTCGGGCGCGCACTCGGACGAGGACGGCTGCCAGACCGTAGCCCATGGCGATCATGTGGATCACATCCACGACGGCCACCGCCACTTCCAGCACGGCGATCACGTCGACGAGCACTGACCAGACGGGCCAGGGGCAAAGCCGCGGAGACCGGCGCGACCCGCTCAGGAGCCGGCGGGCGGGGAACGCGAGAGAGTAGCCCGGCAGCGACCGGGGCTGCTCGCGCCGTCCCAAGGCACCTCCATCTCCGGCTGCCGCTCGGGCCAAGCTTCGGGGGATCACCCGCCGTGGGTGAGGCGGAGCCGGGAAGCGGACGTCACGCTCACACAGTATGAGCAGAGTGCGCAGCAGCGCCTGGCGGATTGTCCTCATGTCCGGCCTCGTCCTGCTGGCGGCCGCCTGCGGCTCCAGCGGCAGCTCATCCAGCGGCCATGCGTCCGCTGGTAGCTCTGCGTCGAGCGCCGCCGCCGCACCCGCGGCTACCTCGGCCTTGTGCGAGGACGTCGCCGCGCTGCGCGGATCCCTGCAGAGACTCACCAGCATCAAAGTCAGCGCGAATACCGTGACTGAGCTCAAAACAGGTGCTCAAGACGTCCAGTCGAACCTGTCCAGCCTCAGCAGCGCTGCCGGGAGCCAATGGAGCGCGCAGGTCGGCAACTTGAAATCCGCCCTGACCAAGCTCCAGACCTCGGTCAGTACGCTCGCCACGGAGCGTAACGCCAGCAGCGTATCCGGAGTGGTCACCGCGATCGCGGCGGTGGCCACCGCGGGGCGCCAGCTCCTGACCGCGGCCAGCGCACGCTGCCCGTCGGCATCAGCGTCGCCCACACCCAGCTGAATTATCCCAGCGGGGGAGCCGAATTATCCCGGCGGGCAGCCAGCGGGGGAGCTGAATTATCCCGGCGGGCAGAGAGTTGCCGAAGCCCGATTGTGCGACAGCTAGCTTGCTGCTTCTCTCGCCGAACGGCGTGCCGGGGCTCCCGCCCAGCAAGTTTAAGTAAGGGCCCGTCCGTATATATCGCGAAAAACGCCCAGACGAATGTCAGCTGAGCAGCTGGGCGCACCCAGGTGGCATTCCTAGGATTGAGGCAGACCGGAGAGCGCGGCGGGGATCGCCAGTGCGAAATCCCCGCGGCCAGCAGCTCTCCCCTTGGGCAAAGAAGTGATGATCGCCGATGTCTTTCCCCTTACGCTGGCCAGTCGCTCCCGCCGACAGCGGTGGCACTGCTGGCATCTCTCGCATTCCGGCCCGCTGAGCCGTGCCGTGAGCCAGCAGATCGCGTGCCCTGACAGCGGGGCACCGCCGCCCGGGAAGGCGGGCCGTAATCGGTACGCGGACCTGCTGCGGGTCAGCGCGATCAGCGCGGTGGTGGTGGGTCACTGGCTCTTGACCGACGTCACCTACCAGGACGGCCAGCTGTCGGGGCTCGATTCGCTGAAGTACATCAGCTGGGGACGCTGGGTCACTCTGTTCATGCAGGTGATGCCGGTGTTCTTCCTGGTGGGCGGCTACGTCAACGCCCGCTCGTGGGCAGCGCACCATGACCGGGGCGAAGGCTGGGCCGACTGGGTCCGTGAGCGGGCCATGCGGTTGCTATGGCCGACGACCGTGTACGTGGCGGTGGCTATTGTCGCCGTCGCCGGGGCCCGCACGGCGGGCGTCAGCGCGGCCGAGCTAGCCAGAGCTGGCTGGCTCGTCGCTTTCCAGCTGTGGTTCCTGCCCGTCTACCTGCTGCTGATAGCGCTGACACCGGTCCTGCTCGCAGCCCACCGGCGCTGGGGGCTCGCGCTACCTGCGGCGATGGCGGTCGCCGCGGCTGCGGTGGATGTTGCCGTCATCGGTTTCCATCTGCCACTGATCGGTTTCGCCAACTACGTGCTGGTGTGGGGATCGATGCATCAATGGGGCTTCGCCTGGCAGGACGGCACGCTGACGCGCGCCCGGTGGCGGCCTTACGCTCTCGCCGCCGGCGGCGGGGCAGTCCTCGTCGGCCTGCTGGTCTGGGGGCCCTTCCCCGTCGACATGATCGGCGCGGGCGAACGCATCGGAAATACCACGCCGCCGTCGATCGCGCTCCTGGCCCTGGCCGCCTGCCAGACCGGGCTGGTCATCGCAGCCGAGCCCGCCGTGTCCCGGCTGCTGGCCCGGCCCCGGCGGTGGCGGCTGGTCACGCGGTACAACAGCACCGTCATGACGGTCTATCTGTGGCATATGGTGCCCGTGGTCATCGTGGCCGCCGCGCTCTACACCAGCGGAGTGATCCCTCAGCCGGCCACCGGGTCGGCGCAGTGGTGGGAGACGCGTCCTGTCTGGCTCGCTGTCCTCGCGCTGATCCTGGTCCCGCTCGTCCTGGTCGTCATGTGGGCCGAACGGCCCATGCTCCGGCTTCCTGCCGGGCTCGGATCACCTGGGCGCTGGGCAGGCATGATTCTCCTGCTCGGTGTCGCCACCGCGGCGGTCGGACTCGCCAGGCTGGCGATTGCCGGATTCGCCCCGGACGGGGCCGTTCCGCTGCCCGCGCTGGCCGCCTACGGCTTAGGCGTCATCGGGACGCTCCTCTCCGGCCGGCCGCCATCCAGGGGCGCGCCGCAAACGCCGGCGCCCCGGCCCCGGCCTTCATTGGAGATGCCGGCCGGGGAGCTCTCCCAGCCAGCTGGACCCGTAGCCGAGCCGCAGTCCGGCTTCGGTTCGCACGTACGGCATCGGTCAATCTGGTCTTGCCGACGCACGCTTGCGTGGCGCCTGGAGATCAGCCGACCGGACGGCTCAGCGCAGCTCCTGGATGCGGACCAGGTTGCCCGCGGGATCGCGGAATGCGCAGTCGCGAATCCCGTACGGCTGCTCGGTCGGCTCCTGGACGACCTCGGCTCGGCCGGCCTGCACCTTCTCGAAGGTGCCGTCGAGGTCATCGGTGGCCAGCAGGATCCAGCCATAGGTGCCCTTGGCCATCATCTCGGCGATGGTGCGGCGCTCGTCGTCGGTGACCCCAGGGTCGGCGGCCGGCGGCGCCAGCAGTATGGACGTGCTGGGCTGGCCGGCGGGGCCGACCGTGATCCAGCGCATCTTGCCGTTTCCGACGTCGCTGCGGACCTCGAAGCCGAGAGTGTCGCGGTAGAAGGCCAGGGAGGCGTCCGGGTCGTCGTGCGGGAGGAAGCTAGCGTGAATGGTGATGCCCATGGCGATCAGGCTAGCTGCGGCTCCGTGACTCGCGCTTCTCGATTCCTGACCGGTCTGGTCACCTGTTTCGCCACACACGACGGGATCCCGGCCGCAGCGACCGTCGCCTGGCGCCGGTAGGCGCTAGGCGGCATGCCGACCAACTCGTTGAAGCGCGTGCTGAAGGTGCCCATCCGCTCATTCTCGACGCGATCACCACGGCCTTCACTCGCCTGCCCCGGCATGTCGCCGTGCGGGCAGCCAAGCTGGGGGCCGAGTCGGCACTTGCCGGAGCCAGGACCGACGCGCTCGACCGGCTTCGCCTGGCCATCGTGGCCGCCGCGCACTGAACGGGAACCGACTCCCAGTGTCCTGTCTCAGCCCTCGTGTCGTTTCCGGAGCCCTGCGCGGCGCCGGGCGAACCGAAAATGTCGTACTCCCGTGATGTAGTCGGGAGAGTGTCGAGCCGTCGAGGAGGCCTGTGATGCGGCCTGTGAGCAATTTCCTCAGCACCAGTGCGGCACGGACCGACGCCTTGTTCGTGTCCTCGCTGCAGCGATCCGATGAGCCCAGCGCCAGGCAGATCCGGCAGTCTGTCGCGGCGGCCGTGCGCCAGTTCGGCAGCCGGGGCTGCGCCGGGCGAGTGGCGCAGGAGTTCGGTGAGCACCCGGCGCTCGCGGCCGAACGGATGCGCTGGGCGCGTCAGGCCGTCGCCGGGGTATTCGGCGATCCGGGACGGCAGGAGCCTGCCCAGCGGAACGGTCAGCGGCCCGCGGGCCGGGCCGCGTAAGCCGGGAATCTGCCAGGCCGTGTGGGCGGGAGAGAATTGAAGGAACCTTGTCCACCCGCACGATGGCGCCTGGCATTGAGCCTTCGCGCCCGTGCGCCGGACGCGTCGTTTGCTGGCTCCCGGTTATTTCTGCTCGGCCCAGGCTGCCCGTCGCGTTACCTGACCGCAGCGTGTGCCAGCGGCCGGCGTGTGCAGGTAGCGTCCTCACGCATCTGGCCCGTAGAGCGCGGCAATGTCCTCGGAGCTAGCCCACCGGCTGTAGGTGGGCGACTGGGGCCAGCCCTCGGGCGAGTCTTGCCACTCCTCCTGCCGCCCATAGGGCAGCAGATCGATCAGCGCAAAGGCGTAACTGAGCTGCTCGGTGCCACGGCCGTTGGTGTGCCAGGTGCGATACACGGTGTCGCCGTCGCGCAGGAACACATTGACAGCGAATCCGCCGCCGGGCGGTGCGCCGACGTCGCTGCCGAATGGACTGTTCGCTGTGGAATACCAGGTCATTTTGTTCCCGGCCCGCCGCTGGTACGCGAGTGCCTCCTCGATTGGGCCCTGGGTGACGATGACAAACCGGCCGTCGTAGTTGTCTAGGAACTCCAGCCGAGTGAACTGCGAGGTGAACCCTGTGCAGCCCGGGCACTGCCACTGCTCGCCGGGGAACCACATGTAGTTGTAGACGATCAGCTGTGACTTGCCGCCGAAAACGTCGACCAGCCGGACCGGTCCCTGCTCACCCTCCAGGGTGTAGTCGGGCATCTTGACCATCGGCAGTCGCCGACGCTGTGCGGCAATCGCGTCGAGTTCTCGGGTCGCGGCCTTCTCTCGGGCACGCAGTGCGTCGAGTTGACGCTGCCAAGTTTCAGCGTCGACGACGGGCGGTAGCGCGGCGGCGGTCATGGGTCTCCTAACTAATTGATCATGTTCACAGCCTGAGGTCTGCCGTCATAGACCCTGCCGAGCCGGCCAAATCATCGGCGGAGCACCTCTGCGCGCTCGATTGTTACCGGTACCTGGGCCGGACCTCGTAGCCGGACAGCGTCGCGCGGGCGAGTGCCTTGATGAACGCGCGCGTGGATGCGGCGCTGGTGAACAGGGCTCGCTGGCGGTCGGCTCCGGTCCCCCGCTGGTCGAGCCGGTGCAGCAGCCTGGTGACCGTATCGGTGTCGCCGTGGTCGCTGAGCGCGGGATGGACATGATCGAGGAGGCGGGAGCGGAGTGTCGGCGCATCGACGGCCTGCCCGGTGAACGGGTCGACTCCTGTCCCGGCGAGCCCCTGACGCGCCGCAGCGGCCAGGGCCGCGGCGACCTGCCCGGTCGGCGCCGTTGCCACCGGCGTCCCGCGGCGGGCCTCGGCTAGGGCGGTGGCGACCAGGGCGCGGATCAGCCCCGCCGCGAGGACGGTGGTGTCGGCGTCGAGGCAGACGTCGGCGACCCGGACCTCGACGGTCGGGTAGCGCGGGGAAAGCCGGGCCAGGAAGTAGACGCTCCGCTCGTCCAGCGCCGCCCTGCTCCCGATGAGACGGCGGACTGCCGTGTCGTAGGCGGCCGCGTCCGGCCACACCGCGGGCGGCACCGCGGTCGGCCAGCGTGTCTGGATCGTGTACCGCCAGCTGGCCCAGCCGGTGTCGTGCCCGTCTGCGATCGGGGAGTTGGCGGTGACGGCGAGCAGCGGCGCAAGCCAGGGCCGCAGCCGCGCCAGGACCTGGACGCCCAGGTCCCGGGAGGGGACCCCGACATGCACGTGGCAGGCGCAGATGCCGGCCTCGGCGACCACGGGACCGTACCGGCGTGCCAGCTCCTGGTAACGGGGCTGGCACGTCAAAGCGGCCAGCCCGGGCGTGCGGTACGGCGCGACCCCTGACGCCACCAGGCGGCAGCCCAGATGCGCCGCGGCGGCCGCGGCGAGCCGCCGCAGCCTGACCACCTCGCGGCCGAGGTCGTCCAGGCCGGAGCACACCCTGGTTCCGGTCTCCACCTGGAACTGCATCAGCTCTTGCTGCACGCCCGGCTCCCCGCCGAGCATCCGCACCAGATCGGGGCCGGCTGGCACCGTGTCGCCGGTGGACGGGTCCAGGAGCACGAACTCCTCCTCCACCCCCAGCGTGATCGCACCGGCCGCGCGCACTGCCCCCGACCGGCGACTGGGCACCTTCGCGCCCCGTCCTGCGCCGCCCGATCCCGGCATTACCACGACCACCTGCTGCTCCGGGAGCGGGCGTAGCGGCAGCTTTTGGCCCAGCGCGCTGGCCAGTCCCGCGACTGCGTGGGCTGTGGAGATCGACGGCCACAGCAGTGCGGCCAGCGTGATGGAGGCTGCCGCCTGCACGGCCATCGCCTCGGCGCCGGCCAGCGTGACGACGTGCCCGGCTGCCTTCCGGGCTGCGTCCAGCGGCTGATCGGTCGAGATCGCTAGGGTCCGGGCCATTGTCTGGTCACCTTCTGTGGTTGAGGACACGCCGCGAGTCCCCTCCGCGTCGCGCCGGCGCGCCAGTTTCTCACTAACAGCAAAATGATCATACGGAGCGTAACGGGGGCATCGGCGCAGACACGCGGACATATGCGGAGGTGGCCGGAGAGACACGGAGCCCCCGTAGAAGAGGTGTCGTTGAAGATCACCCACTACCGGGAGAACCGTGTGGTCTCCTATCGTGTCATGCTCGATATCCCCAGTGGAACTGGCCTTGTTCGTTTCCCGCCTGTCCCGTGACAGCCAACAAGTCGTCCGGTACCTGGGAAACGACATGTTGATGTCACGCTGCAGCCCGACTTTGTGACAGCCATCACGTCGTTTCCGAAGCGGAGTCGGCTGCGGGAGGGGGCGGCCGCTTTGACGGCCGGCACTGCCCGAGGTTGATGGCGACGGCGCACCCCGTCGGAATCTACGCCGCCCAGGCCCTCGGGCGTGAAGGAAGCCGGGCTGACCCACGGCGGTTTCTACCGGCACTTCGACTCACGAGAGCAGCTCGTCGCCGAGGCCGTGCAGCGGGCCCTGACCCAGGGCAGCGAATGGACGATCGCGTCCGGCAAGCTCGGCGGCCAGCGGGGATTCGCCAAACTCGTCGACGGTTACCTCAGCACCTGGCATCGGGATCATCCCGAGTCTGGTTGCGGCGTGGCCGGCGTCGCCGCGGATGCCGCCCGCGATGGCGGCCCGGCCCGAGGCAGCTACACCCGCCAGGTGAAGGAATGCCTCGCTGTGCTGGCCGTCTTCACTGGCAGCCCCGAACGCCACCGCCCGGTTGGTCGACGCCAAGGTCCTGCTGCGCTCTACGGCGTGAGCCGCGCAGTATACGGAGTGCGTTACTAATATCTTTCCCCCCCATTATCCGTCATGGGTTTTCTGTCGCCCCGAAGTGGCAAAGAACAGAACATTGCTGGAGCCGGGGGGCAGCAGAGTGCGAACATGGATTGCAGTCGAAAAACGGGGCAGGACGGCCGTGGGCGGCGGAGCGCGGGCGCCCGGTCTCGATGGTGTCCGGGCGCTGGCTGTGTTTGCGGTTATCGCCTTTCATGAGCAATTCGCGGCTTTCCACGGCGGATTTCTCGGGGTTGATGTCTTTTTTGTCCTGAGCGGCTACCTGATCACCGACCTGCTCGCCGCCCACTGGGCCCGGCATGGGCAGCTGGACCTGCGCGGGTTCTGGATCCGGCGCGCGCGGCGGCTCCTGCCCGCCCTGGCCGTGGTGCTGGTCACCGTGACAGCGGCGGTCGCCGTGATCGAACCAGGACAGCTCGGGGCGCTGCGGCCGGCGCTGCTTGCGGCGGTCAGCTATTCGAGTAACTGGTGGCAGGCGTTTCAGCATCAGTCGTATTTCGCCGGGTTCGGCCCGCCGCCGCCGTTGCGCCATCTGTGGTCGCTCGCCATCGAGGAGCAGTTCTACCTGGTGTGGCCGCTGATCCTGATCGTGACGCTGCGGACCTGCCAGCGCCGCCGGCTCCGGGCAGCCGTCGCGCTGGCGGGGGCAGCCCTGTCCGCGGTGGCCATGGCCGCCATCTACGTGCCGGGCGGGGATCCCTCGCGGGTCTACTACGGCACGGACACCCACGCGTCCGCGCTGTTCATCGGGGCGGCGCTCGCCTTCGCCTGGCCACTGCGGCAGCTGCAGGCCGCGCCACGCCAGCAAGCCCGGCGCGCCGACATGGCGGGCCTGACCGGGATCGCCGTGCTGGCCTGGGCGATGAGCCGCTACTCAGGCGGGGACGGTGCCCTGTACCCGGCGGGCCTGCTCATCGCAGCGCTCGGGGCCGGCGGCCTGGTCGTGGCAGCCGCCAGCCCCGGTATCATCGCCGGGTTGCTCAGCTGGGCGCCGCTGCGCTGGGCCGGCGTGCGGTCATACGGCATCTACCTATGGCACTGGCCGGTCATCGCGATCGCAGCCGCGATCACCGGGCCCCGGCCCGGGGGCCTCTGGCTTGGGGCCGCCGAGGCCGCCACCGCGATCACACTGGCAGCTGCCTCCTGGACATGGATAGAACAGCCAATCCTGCGCAACGGCCTCCGGGCCACTGTCCACGCCAGGTACCGCGCGCTTGGCAACTCGGCCGCCGCCTGGCGGTCGCCGGTGCGGGCCGTGCCTGTGTTGTGGGCGGCAGTCGCCCTGACCATCACCTGCACTGCGGCGTACGGCGTCTTCCACGCATCCTCCGGGCCATCCGGCATGGAAAAGCAGATCATGATCGGTGAGCGGGTCAGCGCGGCCACCCGGGCGGATGCGTCGCGGCCGATCTATAAGCCTGTGGCCGAGCCCTCACCTTCCCCCACCCAGCGGAAGGTCCTGGGCCGGCAGGTCACCGCGATCGGCGATTCGGTTATGTCGGCGGGTGCCATGGCACTCGATTCCGTGCTGCCAGGCATCTACATCGACGCCAAGCCCAGCAGGCAGATGCCGGCCGGCATGGATGTGGTACGAAGCCTCGCCGACAGCGGCCGACTGCGCCCGGTCGTGGTGGTCGGCCTTGGCACCAACTACATCGTCACCACCGGCGAGCTCGACCAGCTGATGCAGCTGCTCGGACCGCACCGCAAATTGGTGCTCATTAACACCTATGTGCCCG
>Ga0302196_10004541_pt1 | contig 12569 bp, 14 predicted proteins | sample II_Bog_N1_3_FD_198794 | JGI IMG/M metagenome (GOLD analysis project Ga0302196, IMG submission 198794) | Peat permafrost microbial communities from Stordalen Mire near Abisko, Sweden - II_Bog_N1_3 | ecosystem: Environmental > Terrestrial > Soil > Wetlands > Peat | place: Sweden: Abisko...
CGCCCGGGCCTCGTCGAGCCCCAGCTGCTCCGCATCGGGGGTGTCGCCGAGTGAGCGGTACTGGCAGAACTGGGACGCCAGGTGGTGATCGCCGGCGATGCGCACGGCGTACTCCTCGGGTCGGACCGGCCGACCGGTCCGACCGAACTGTCGCTCATCCGCCATCCTCGCACCACCGCTCCGCCCCTCACTGTTGGACCTCCCTTCCCATCGACGGGCGGGCGCAGGGGCTTTAGCGCTCGGGGATCAGGCGGGGCCCCCACCGAGCGCCGCCTGCATGTCGTCGAGACCGCGTAGCAGGGCGGCCGCCCCGGCGGCGTCGAGGACCGCGTAGGCCGGTCGGACCAGATCGTCGGTCAGGGACTCGGCCCGCGCCGCCGCGTCGCGCTGCTCGTCGCTGATCTCGGGCATGAAGCCCTCGGGCCAGCCGAACATCGGACCGTCGCCCGGGCGCTTGATGAAGTGCGCCGTCCGGGCGTCCACCCCGCAGCACCGCAGGGCGATGAGATGGGCGCTGCCCCGCAGCTCGCGTAGCACGGTGACGACCTGGAGCGCCCGACCGGGGGTGTCGTCGACCAGCAGCTCACCGCGGTAGCCGGCGTACAGGGCGAGGCCCACCGGGTCGGCGGCCCCGTTGACGGCGTCGGCGGCGGACACCATGGCATCGAGTCCCTCGATGCCCGACAGCGCCCGTCGGCCCACTTCCGCGGCGCAGTCGAGATAGGCACGGGCCGCCTCGCGGGGCGCGACCTTCGCCTTGCCGGCGTTCCACAGGGCGTCCACGACCTCGGGGTTGAAGTAGCCGAAGGCGCTGGCCACCACCACGGGCTCGACGTCGCCGAGCACACCGCCGCGGCCGACGGCGTAGAGCGTGAACAGGTCGAGGCCCAGGCGGGCGGCCGTCGCCTCGGCCTCGGGCGAGAAGTAGTGCGCCCACCCGATGTCACGGATGATCGGGCAGGCACGGGCCATGAGGTCGTCGGTCGTCATGGTGGGCAGGCTAGCCCTGCCGGTCATCCGGGATGTGGGGTGTCCCGCGCTGGCGTTCCGTTGGCGCGGGAGTAAGGCCCGTGCCACCCGGGTGCCTGTCGTACTCTTGCCCGCCATGCGCATCCTCATCACCGGGGCGGGGCGGGCCATCGGCGCGGCCACCGCCACCGGCCTCAGCCGTGCCGGACACGAGGTGGTGGCCACGGCACGCGACGTGTCGACCCTCGACGACCTCGAGGTGGCCCTCCGGCTCCCCCTCGACGTCACCGACCCCCGCTCCGTGGCGGCCGCCCTCGACGCCGCCGGCGACCTCGACGCCGTCGTCAACAACGCCGCCCGCAACGGCAAGGGCCCACTCGAGGCGCACCCGATCGACGACATCGAGGGGATCTTCGCCACCAACGTCTTCGGCATGCTCCGGGTGGTGCAGCCCCTGCTGCCGGCCTGGCGGGCCCGGGGGTCCGGGGTGGTCGTCAACGTGAGCTCCATCCAGGGCCGGGTCGCCACGCCGCTCGACGGCGCCTACTCGGCGTCCAAGTATGCGCTCGAGTCCTTCTCCGAGACCCTCCACTACGAGCTGGGCCACTTCGGTATCCGGGTGGTGATCATCGAGCCCGGCTACACGGCACCCGGCATGAAGCGGGGCGAGCGCACCCCCGGTGACCCCGCCTACGCGGAGCTGTGGGAGCAGTGGGAGCACACCGACCGGGTGGTGACCGGCCCGTCCGGTCGCCCCGGGCCCGACACGGTGGCCACCGCCATCCGGAACGCGCTGGAGGACCCCGACACGCCGCTCCGGGTCCCGGTGGGCGAGGACGCCGCCATGGTGCTCGGGGCCCGGTCGTCTCTGGGCGACGCCGAGTTCGAGGCCACCATGCGGGCGGTGCTGGGCGCCACCTGGTAGCCGGGCGTCGGGCTCAGTGGGCGTTCTGGAGGCTGCGGGCCGCCATCGACAGGTAGTCGAGCAGCTCGGCCCGGTCACCCGGGTCCATGCCCATGGCGTCGACGGCATCGGCCATGTGGCGCATCCAGGCCTCGGCCTCGGCCCGGCCGATCACGAACGGTGCGTGCCGCATCCGCAGGCGCGGATGGCCCCGGACCTCGTTGTAGGTCTCGGGCCCACCCCAGTACTGGCCGAGGAACAGGGCCAGGTGGGACTTGGACTCCTCGAGGTCGTCGGGATACATCGGGCGCAGCAGCGGGTCGGTGACCACGCCCACGTAGAACTGCTCGACCAGGGCGTCGAAGAAGGGCTGGCCGCCCCAGCGCTCGAACGGGGTGGCCCGGGGACCGGGGGACTTGCGCTGCAGTCGCACATCTCGACTGTACGCCGTCCACGGCTAGCCTCTGGCCCGTAGCGCACCTGTTCGACCGACCGGGCAGGTCCACCACCCTGGAGGTCGAGATGTACGAGTGGTCCGAAGAGCAGCTCATGGTCCGGGACGCCATCCGGCGCTTCATCGATACCGAGGTCGTGCCGCAGATCGACGCCGTGGAGCACGAAGGTGTCCCGCCCTACGACATCATCCGCAAGATGTACGCCACCTTCGGCATGGACCAGATGGCCCGCGACCGGTTCAAGAAGCAGCTCGAGCGCAAGGTGGCCGGCACGAAGGAGTCCGCCGAGGAGCGGGCCGAGCGGGCCGGCGACGGCGGTGCGGCGGCCATGACCCTCATCCCCATCATCGAGCTGTGCCGACACTGCCCCGGCATCGTCACCTCGATGGGCGTGAGCGTCGGCCTGGCCGCCGGCACCATCATGAAGGGCGGCACCCCCGCCCAGATGGAGCGGTGGGGCCTCGACCTCCTCACGACCGAGAAGATCGGCGCCTGGGCCATCACCGAGCCCAACTCGGGATCCGACGCCCTCGGGGGCATGACCACGACGGCCCGCCGCGACGGCGACGAGTACGTGATCAACGGGTCGAAGACCTGGATCACCAACGGCCCCTACGCCGACACCATCGTCCTCTACACCAAGCTCGACGACGGCTCGGACACGCCCATGCGCGACCGGCCGGTGCTGACCTTCATCCTCGACGCCGGAACCCCCGGCCTCGAGCAGTCCAAGCCGCTGCGCAAGATGGGCCTCCACTCCTCCCCTACCGGCGAGCTCTTCCTGACTGACGTCCGGGTGGGGAAGGAGCACCTGCTGGGCGAGACCGAGGTCCGCGAAGAGAGCGGGCGCGACTCGGCCAAGGCCAACTTCGTGACGGAGCGGGCGGGTGTGGCCGCCATGGCCCTCGGCGTCATCGAGGAGTGCCTCCAGCTGTCCGTGCAGTACGCCAAGGACCGCATCCTGTGGGGCAAGCCCATCGGAGACTTCCAGCTCATCCAGCTCAAGCTGGCCCGGATGGAGGTGGCGCGACTGAACGTCGAGAACCTCGTCTTCCGCCACATCGAGACGTCCGCCGCCGGCAAGGACCTGACCCTGGCCGAGGCCTCGGCCCTCAAGCTCTACTCCGCCCAGGCCGCCACCGAGGTGGCGCTCGAGGCCGTCCAGCTCATGGGCGGCAACGGCTACACCGCCGAGTTCCGGGTCGAGCAACTGGCCCGCGACGCCAAGGTCTTCCAGATCTACGCCGGGACCGACGAGATCCAGATCACCCACATCGCCAAGGACCTGCTCCGGCGCACGCCGTAAGGTCACGGGGTGCACCGGGCCGCAGGCGAACCAAGGCCCCCGAGCCCCAGGAGGCCCCCGTGGCCCACGACATCCAGAACGACCGGCGCATCGATCCGAGGATCAAGGCACTCCTCGCCTATGTACCTGCCATTCCGGCGAGCACGGCGACCACCCGCGAGGAGCTGCTCGCCGAGGCCAACACCCCCGAGGCGCTGCACGGTGCGGAGGACTTCCGCCAGCTCATGGCCGTCTGCGACACCGAGGAGGCGGCACCCTCGGCGGGGCTCCACGTGTTCATGGAGTCCTTCGAGCCCACGCCTGGTGGCCACACAATCAACCTGCAGATCATCCGGCCGACCGGCGACGAGGTCCTGGCCTGCGTCTATTACATCCACGGCGGCGGCATGACCAACCTGTCCTGCTTCGACGGGATGTACCGGGGGTGGGGCAAGCTCGTGGCCGCCAACGGGGTCGCCGTCGTGATGGTCGACTTCCGCAACGCCATCTCACCGTCGTCGGTGCCCGAAGTGGCGCCCTACCCCGCAGGCCTCGACGACTGCATCGCCGGCTTGCACTGGACGGTGGAGCATGCCGCCGAACTGGCCATCGACCCCTCCCGGATCGTGATCGCGGGCGAGAGCGGCGGCGGCAACCTCACCCTGGCCTCCGGAATGCGCCTGTTACGCGAGGGGCGGATCGACCTGGTGAAAGGCCTCTACGCACTGTGCCCCTACCTGGCCGGGGAGTGGCCCCAGGAGCGCCTCCCCTCCTCCTATGAGAACAACGGGATCCTCCTCGACCTGGAGCACGCCAACGGGGCGCTCGCCTACGGCATCGAGGCCTTCGAGGCGAAGGACCCGCTGGCCTGGCCGCTGTTCGCCACCGTGGACGATGTGACGGGCCTCTGCCCGGTGGTCATCAACGTCAACGAGTGTGACCCGTTGCGCGACGAGGGCATCGAGTTCTACCGACTACTGCTCGAGGCGGGGGTACCCGCCCGGTGCCGACAGCAGATGGGCACCATGCACGGCACGGAGATCTTCACTGTGGCCTGCCCCGACGTCAGTCGGGACACCGCCCGGGACCTCGCCGCCTTCGCCAAGGGCTGACGCTCAGCCGGCGGCCTCGGCCGCGTCGGGCTCCCCGTCGAACTTGACGGCGGCGGCGACCGCCTCGACGAGACCATTTACCGCCACGTCGTGGGCCACGGTGATGGCGTTCACCACGGCCACCGACGACGACGAGCCGTGGCTGATGACGCACACCCCGTCCACCCCGAGCAGCATGGCGCCGCCCGTGGTCTCCGGGTCCAGCCTGCCGGCCAGGGGCAGGAGGTGGGGCAGCAGCACGCCGGCGGCGTCGGCCACCTCGGGCTGGGTGAGGATCCCGGTCAGGGTCGACATCAGGAACCGGAGGGTGCCCTCGAGCGTCTTGAGGGCCACGTTGCCGGTGAACCCGTCGGTGACGATCACGTCGGCCTGGTTCTCGAAGAAGTCGCGCCCCTCGACGTTGCCGACGAAGTCGAAGTCGCCGTGGTCGCCCCCGGCCAGCAGCGCGTGGGTCTCCTTGATCACCGGGGTGCCCTTCGACTTCTCCTCGCCGATGGAGAGGAGGGCGACCCGGGGCCGGGTGACGCCGTAGCGCTTGGAGGAGTAGGCCGCGCCCATCTGGGCGAACTGGACGAGCATCGCCGAGGTGGCCTCGGCGTTGGCCCCCGCGTCGAGCATGACGGTCGGATAGGGCTTGCGCAGGTCCGGGATGGGCGTGGCGATGGCCGGCCGGATCACCCCGGGTAGGCGGCCCATGCGGAGCAGCGCGGAGGCCATGGTGGCGCCGGTGTTGCCGGCCGAGACCATGGCCATGGCCTTGCCGTCACGTACCGACTCCGCGGCCCGGACCAGCGAGGAGTCCTTCTTGCGACGCACGCCCTGGCCGGGGTCGTCGTCCATGCCGATGACCTCGCTGCACTCGAGCAGCGGCAGGTCGCCGGTGTCGCCCATGCCGCCGGGTAGTCCCACCAGGAGCACCCCGATGGCACCGGCGTCGGCCACCTGGCGCGCGCCGGCGACGATCTCCTCCGGTGCCCTGTCCCCGCCCATCGCATCGACGGCCACCGGCAGGGCACGGAACGCCTCACCGGTCGGCCGGGGTCCGCCCCTCGCCACTAGTCGACGTCTACGGCCTGCCGGCCCTTGTACCAACCGCAGTTGGGACACACGATGTGGGGGAGCTTGGCGGAGGTGCACTGGGGGCACACCGAGCGTGCCGGCGCCTTCAGCACCCAGTTGGATGCCCGGCGGCTGCGGCTCTTCGCCTTGGAGGTCTTCTTCTTCGGAACGGCCATAAGGGGTACATCCTAGGTCAGTCGGCGGGGTCCGCGTCACGCAGGACGTCGAGGGCCGCCCAGCGGGGGTCGGCGGGCGGTGCGCAGTCGCACGACTCCGTGTTCCGGTTGGCCCCGCAGGTCGGGCACAGGCCCCGGCAGTCCTCGGAGCACAACGGCGCCAGGGGCAGTTCCAGCAGCACCGCGTCGCGGGCCAGGGGCTCGAGATCGAGCTCGTCGCCGGTCAGGGGGTACGCCTCTTCGTCGCGGTCGTGACCGCCCACCGGGGCGTACCGCTCGAGCACGTCGGCGACCACCGTCCCCTCGACCGGACCGCCGCAGCGCCGGCACTCCCCCCGCCACGGGGCCGACACGGTGCCGGTGGCCAGGATCCCACCCGGGTACGAGGCGAGCGTGAGGTCGAGCACCACCGGCTCGCCCTCGGGCACGACCACCGAGACGGCACCCAGGTCGGGCACGATCCCCTCGCGGTGCTCGTGGCGCGTGCCACCGTTCTGCTTGCGCAGCGCGGCCACCTGCACCTGGAAGGGCCGGCGCTCGGGCGGCCGGGCCGGGTCCTGCTCGGGCACGTCGGTCCTCAGGCGAGGTCCTGGTCGAAGAAGCCATCGGGCTCGTCGGCCGACCGGGTTCCTCCGCCCACGGACAGGGAGGTGTCGCCCTGGTCGCCGATCTCCACGGCGGGGATGGGGCTCACCTGGAGCTTCTCCCGGCCGGCCTGCACCGTCTTCATGGTCCGGTCCAGCACGATCTCGAAGCTGGCCAGCTTCTTGTCCGCGTAGTCCTCGGCCTCGTGCATCAGTCGGCGGGCCTCCTCGTTGGCGTCGTCGAGGATGCGCTGGGCGACGTGGTTGGCCTGCCGCACGACCTCGGTGCGCTGGACCATCCGCTCGGTCTGCACCCGGGCCTCCTCCATGATGCCGGCCGCCTTGCGCTGGGTCTCGGCCAGGAAGTCCTCGCGCTCCTTCAGCATCCACCGGGCCTGGCGGATCTCCTCGGGGATGCGCTCGAGCGCCCCCTCGAGCAGCTCCACGAGCTCGTCCCGCTCGACCCGGACCGACGAGGAGAGCGGCATCGGCTTGGCGGTGAGCACCATGTCGAGCGCACTGCGCAGATAGGCCTCGGCGTCCGCCTGCTCGCCGTCGGCCACCTCCTGGTCGAGGTCGTCGAACAGGTCACTCATCGGTGAACTTCTCCTCGAGCCGACGGGCGACCGTCTTCGGCACGAAGGCGGTGACGTCGCCGCCGAAGCGGGCCACCTCGCGCAGCAGGCGGGAGGCGATGAACGAGTGGGCCGAGCTGGTGGGGATGAACAGCGTCTCGACGCCGGAGAGCTGCTTGTTCATCTGGGCCATCTGCAGCTCGTTCTCGAAGTCGGACACGGCCCGCAGGCCCTTGACGATGGCACTGGCACCGACCTCCTGGGCCACGTTCACCACCAGCGTGGACATGGCCACGATGCGCACGTTGGCCAGGTGGGTCAGGGCCTCCTCGAGCATCTCCCGGCGCTCGTCGTCGTCGAACAGCGCCGCGCTCTTCTGGGGATTGCGCAGGGCGGCCACCACGACCTCATCGAACAGCCGGGACGCTCGCTCGATGACCTCGAGGTGCCCGTTGTGGACGGGATCGAACGACCCCGGGATGAGCGCAATCCTCACGAGACACCTTTCTGGGATGCCCGTTCCGGACGGGCGACCGTGACGATGGTACCCCCATAGTGCTTGGATCTGAGTACTTCCCAGCCGTCGACCGCCGGGAGCACGGCACCCGATTCGAGCACCGCGAGGTCGGCCGGCAGGCGGGTGACCAGGGACTCCCATGCCGTGTAGCCGTAGGGCGGATCGCACAGGACGAGGTCGTAGCGAGCCGCCGTGGAGGCCACCCAGGTGTCGGCGTCGGCGCGCACCACGGTGGCGTCGCCCGCCGACTCGGCGTCGGCCAGGCCGGCCGACACGAGGTTGGCGCGGATGCCCTCGATCGAGCGGGGGTCCCGCTCCACGAAGGTGACCGAGGCCGCCCCGCGCGACAGGGCCTCGATGCCCAGTGCACCGGTTCCGGCGAACAGGTCGGCCACCTGCAGGCCCTCCACCCCGCCCAGGCTGAACAGGATGTCGAAGATGGCCTCGCGCACCCGGTCCGAGGTGGGCCGGACGTGCCCGGCCACGGGCGCGGTGAGGCGCCGTCCCCGGTACTCCCCACCGATCACGCGCATCGCTCCACCCTACCGGCGCGCCCCCCGTGGTCAGCGTCGGCCGGGAGCGGCCGTCGAGGCTCGCGGCGGGCGTCAGCCCTGTGCGTCCGTCGGGCCGCGGCGCGACCTGACGGCGCGCGCCAGCTCACCCGTCAGGCTGGCGTCACGGGCACCGATCAGCTGCCAGGCCCGGGCGATCCCGATCAGGAACAGCACCACGATGAGGACGCAGAGCGTCTGCTCGAGGCCTTCGTCGTCCGGTCGGCGGGCCAGCTCGAACCCGACGACGGCCGCATAGGCGAAGACGAGCGCCTGGACGAGGAGCCGCCACAGCTGTCGGCGCCGCAGTGGTCCGGGTGCGGCCTCGCGCATCAGCACCAGGACGAGGGCACAGCAGCTGGCGACGCTGACGATGCCGATGACCCCGGCCGGCTGGCCGAGATCCATGCCCGGGATCAGGGCGAACAGCGAGACGGCGAGCGGATTGACCAGGCACGAAAAGGCGATCCCGGCCCGCACGTCGTCCACCACCCGCTCCCCGGGGTCCGTTCGCTCCGGGGCCACCGACAGGGCCACGAACAGGAGGCCGATGAGGGCACCGGCGACTGCCGCCGTGGCCCCGAAGAACGGTCCGAAGTCCGCGGTCGACATGAGGGGCAACGTACCGCACGACCCCGGGTCGGTCGGACCTACGGAACCCCAGCTTCGGACAGGTAGGGCGCGCGGTAGCGGGACGGCGCTCCGAGATACCGGGCGGCGCCGAAGGCGTAGACCGCCGAGTCGGCGCCGAGCAGGTAGTAGCCCACCCCCTGGGCCGAGGGGGTGACGGCGACGATCGGCGCCGACAGTGCGACCCCGCCGAGGGAGCCGAGGAACGGTGCCCCGAAGGCGAACACACCGCCGTCGGCGGCGACGAGCCAGTAGCCCCGGCCGTCCGGCGTGGGTGCGATGCCGACGATCGGGCGATGGAGCGGGGTCGCGCCGGTCGAGCCGCGGAAGGTGGCGTCGCCGAAGGCGAACACACCGCCGTCGGCGGCGACGAGCCAGTAGCCCCCGCCGTCCCGCGTGGCCGCGATGCCGACCACCGGCTGGTCGAGGACGTGCCCGCCCATCGAGCCGTAGAACCCGGCGTCCCCGAAGGCGAACACGCCGCCGTCGGCACCGACGAGCCAGTACCCCTTCCCGTCCGACGTCGACGCCATGCCGACGATCGGTCGGTCGAGCGCCCGGTTCGCCATGGAGCCGTGGAACCCGGCGTCTCCGAAGGCGAAGACGCCACCATCGGTGGCCGTGAGCCAGTACCCCCGGGAGTCCGGCGTGCGGGCGATGCCGTCCACGGACCCGTTGAGCGGCGGGGTGAGTCCACCGGCGATGCACTGGCCGAAGAGGAACTTGTCGCATCCGAGGAACGCCGCTCCACCCACGCTGTTCACCGATCCCGTGGGGGACGTGATCCAGTAGCCGGGGCAGGCGCCGTTCGCGGACGCGGCCATCCCCGACGAGGTGTCGGAGAGCGGATGGCCCAGTTCGTCGAACGACCGGACCGTCCCGAGTGCCACCGTCGAACAGGTCGTCGGGGGTGCGGGCTCCCCGGAGCCGACGTCCAGCAGACCCCCCGCGCTCGCCCCCACCGGTCCCGAGCCCGTGTCCTGACCCGTGGTGCTGGCGCCGAAGACCGAGCCGATCTCCAGATACTGACCGGGCGGCAGGGGAACGAAGAACGTCCCCGTCCCCGTCCAGGTCACGTAGACGGAACCCAGGGTCCACGGCTCGCCCGACAGGTACTCACCCCAGGTGGCGGCTCCGTTCCGGAAGACGGTGCCGTGGGCGTCCGTACTGGACCCGGAGTAGGTGAATGTCAGCCCCGTGCTCCACCCCTGGACGCAGACGGACTCGCCGTCGGCCGACGCGCAGACCGGGGCCGGCGATGTCCGGGTGACGGACGCCGCCCCGGCGCCGGGACCCGCGAGGACGAGCACCGACATCGTTCCGGTCACCACCAGCGCCAGTCGGAGCAGCGTCCGGGGCGCGATCTTCCACCGAGCGTCCACACGGTGAACGTACCCGTGATCCCGGCCCCGCACCACGGAGCGCTCGCACGCGGTCAGCTCTTGAACAGGAATTCGGCCTCGTCGTCGTCGACGAACAGCCGCAGCTCCTCGACGAGCAACGGGTGTCCGTCCAGGTGGGGGTCGGCGCCGACCAGGTCGACGGCCAGCGCCCGCGCGTCGACGACGAGGTCGCGGTCGGACAGCAGGCGGGCCAGCTTGAGGTCGGAGCGACCCTTCTGGCGGGCGCCGAGGATGGTCCCCTCCCCCCGCAGGCCGAGGTCGACGTCGGCCAGTTCGAACCCGTCGGTGCTCCGCTCCATCGCCTCGAGCCGGGCGGCGGCCTCGGGCGAGTCGACCTCCGACAGCAGGAAGCACCAGGCCGCCTCGCCACCCCGGCCCACCCGGCCGCGCAGCTGGTGGAGCTGGGCGATGCCGAAGCGGTCCGCGTCCTCGATCACCATGACGGAGGCGTCGGGCACGTCGACCCCGACCTCGATGACCGTGGTGGCCACCAGGACGTCGAGGTCCCCCGACCGGAACGCCTCCATGGCCGCCTCCTTGTCGGCCGGCTTCATCTGGCCGTGGAGCAGGCCCACACGCAGGTCCGCCAGCTCGTGGGCGGCCAGCCGCTCGGCCTCGGCCACCGCCGAGGCCGCCTCGACCCGGTCCGACCCCTCGACCAGTGGGCACACCACGAACGCCCGGTGACCGCTCGCCACCTGCTCACGTACCCGCGACCACGCCTCCTCGGCCTCGAGCGCGGTCCGGAGCCACGCCGTCGACACCGGTCGGCGGCCGGGAGGGAGCTCGTCGATGACCGTCATGTCGAGGTCGCCGAAGACGACCATGGCGGCCGTCCGGGGGATGGGTGTCGCCGTCATGACCAGGAGGTCGGGGTCGCTCCCCCGGCCGTCCTCGCCGCGTCCCTTGTCGCGCAGGGCGGCGCGCTGCTCGACGCCGAAGCGGTGCTGCTCGTCGATGACCACGACGCCCAACGAGTGGAACACCACCCGGTCGGTCAGCAGGGCGTGGGTGCCGACGAGGAGGTCCACGGTGCCGTCGGCCAGTCCCTCGTGCACGGCCGTGCGCTCGGCCGTGCCGGTGCGGCTCGTGAGGAGGGCCACCCGCAGCGGGCGCTGGCCGCCGAGGGTCCCGGGGTCCGGGACCGTGAGGCCCTCGACCAGACGTCGTACCTCGGCGACGTGCTGCTCGGCCAGGACCTCGGTCGGTGCCATGAGTGCGCCCTGGTACCCGCCCTCGACGCCCATGAGGAGTGCCGCCACCGCCACCACCGTCTTGCCCGACCCGACGTCCCCCTGCAGGAGCCGGTGCATGGGCAACGGGCCGGCGAGGTCGCCCGCCAGGTCGGCCACGGCGCGGGTCTGGGCACCGGTGAGGGGGAACGGCAGGCGGGCGACGAACTGCTCGACCAGCGTCGGACCATCGGGTCGGGTGGTCACGTGGGCGATGCCGCGGGCGTCCTCGTGGAGCCGCCGGCGCCGCAGCACCAACGCCAGCTGCAGGCGGAACAGCTCGTCGAAGGCCAGCCGGCGGCGGGCCGGCTCGACCTCGCCCATGGTGCGCGGACGGTGGATCCCGGCGAAGGCGGCGGTGCGGTCGAGGAGCCCGAGCCCGCGCCGCACCCCGTCCCCGACGGGGTCGGCGAACGGCCCGGCGCGGTCGAGGGCCTCGTCCACCAGGCGGCCGATGCGGGCCGAGGTCAGCGACGCCTTCTCGGTCAACGGGTAGACGGGGTAGATCCGCCCGCTCGACGGTCCGTCGTCGTCGGTGGCGGACTCGTCGGCGCCCCGCAGGACCTCGACCGTGGGGCTCACCATCTGCAGGTCCCCCCGGAACGAGGTCACCGGCCCGAAGAAGAGGGCCAGGGTGCCGGCCGGCAGCTGGCGGGCCCGCCACGACTGGTTGAAGAACACCACCCGGAGCCCACCACCGCCGTCGGCGATGTCGAGCTGCACCCGGGAGGGACCCCGCCGGCCCCGACCGCCCCGGGCCGGGGGTGCGCTGACGCGCCGCACCGTCGCCAATACCGTCGCCTTCTCCCCTTCCGCCAGGCGGTCGATCGTGACCATCCGGGTCCCGTCGATGTAGCGCCGGGGGTAGTGGGTGACCAAGTCGAGGACGGAGGTGATCCCCAGCCCGGCGAGGTCGTCGGCGGCGGCGTCGCCCACACCCCGCAGGACCGTGACCGGCAGGTCCGCCAGCTGACCCAGACGGCGTCCGGCAGGCAGGCCCGCCGGGCCGGGAGTCGGCGCCACCCCGGTCACTCGATGGAGAACAGGTACGGGTAGAGGGGCTGGCCGCCGTGGTGGACCTCGGTCTCCACCATCGGTCGGGCCTCCTTCAGCCACT
>Ga0302196_10004543_pt1 | contig 12567 bp, 8 predicted proteins | sample II_Bog_N1_3_FD_198794 | JGI IMG/M metagenome (GOLD analysis project Ga0302196, IMG submission 198794) | Peat permafrost microbial communities from Stordalen Mire near Abisko, Sweden - II_Bog_N1_3 | ecosystem: Environmental > Terrestrial > Soil > Wetlands > Peat | place: Sweden: Abisko, Stordalen...
CCAATCTCTCAAACCCATCCCGGGCATGGATTGCAAGAGGGAGCGCTTCGGCAATGAGGCCAACGTGATTGAGAATGACGCCGAGGTGCAATTCGGCATTGAGGGTCCCAAGGTCTTCGTCGCCTTTGTTGCGACGACGAGCACTTAGAACTTCCTCTCGCACGACCCGAGCCTCTACCCAGCGATCGGCGCCTTCGAGTGCAGTCGCAAGTCCTTCCCTTGCACGTGTCGTTGCTAAGCCATCAACTCCATGGGTCCGGACGAATAGCTGGACAGTCTCCTCCGCAGATTCGACCAACATCTCAGGAGCGACTGTGGTTCCCATGCGCTCAAGGCGTTTCACCACCCTGGATGTGCGATCGCCCTTCCGTCCAAACCTCTCGCTTCGGGACCAACCTCCACCCCTGCCTTCGCCCACAAGCCAAAAATAGATCATGCGTGTCTCTGTCGCCGGTTTCGATCGCGGCGAATGTCCGATGTCGGGCGCCGGCTACGGCCTGTCAGGCGACGACCTCGACCCGGTCCCGCCGGCCCCGGGCACCGGTGCCCCGGACACCGCCAACGCCTCGGCACTGGCTCCCAGGTAGGCGGCCAGGGCCCGGGGGTCGGCGGCCACCTGGTCGGGCGTCCCCGACGACACCACCGACCCGGTCTCCATCATCACCACATGCGTGCAGAGGGCGAACACCAGCGGGACATCGTGCTCCACCAGCACGATGGTGGTATCGGCGAGCTCGTGCAGTCGACGAAGCAGCGGTACGAACGCCTCGGCCTCCCGTTGGGCGATGCCGGCGGTCGGCTCGTCGAGCAGCAACAACCGGGGACGGGCCAGCACCACCGACGCCAGGTCGACCACCCGTCGGGTGCCGGTGGAGAGGTGGGCGATCTGGTGCCGCCGGAACCGGTCGATCCCGAAGGAGCCCACTACCTCGTCCACCGCCCGGCGTTTGGACCGCTCCGACCGTCGGGCCCACGGGGCCTGCAGGGTGGTCGACACCACTCCCACCGGCCGGCCGGCGTCGAGGGTGAGGAGCAGCACCTCCTCCACCGTCAGCTCCGGAAACAGCCGGCAGTCCTGAAACGACCGGACCAGGCCCAGGGCCGAGCGCTCCTCCGGCAGGTACTCGACGAGGCTGACGCCGTCGAGGCGCACCGAACCCTCGGCGGGGGTCACCAGCCCCGACACGACGTCCAGCATGGTGGTCTTGCCGGATCCGTTGGGACCGATCAATCCGACGATGGCCCCGGGCTCGGCCACCAGCCCGGCACCGGCCACCGCCCGAACCCCGCCGAAGTCGACCACCACGCCGTCCAGCTCCAGTCGGGCCGGACCCCGGCCGTCGGCGCGCTCCCCCGCCGGGCTCATCCGACCACCTGGGGCGTGACGGCCTCGACAGGGGTGTCAGACGGTGGATCGGCGCCGTGCCCACCCAGGCGCTCGAGACTCAGGGTCACCACGTCGGCCAGCCGGTGGAGGAGCTCGGCCAGGCCCCCGGGCAGGTAGAGGATGAAGACCAGAAGCCCGAGGCCGCTGGTGAGGAACTGGATGGTGGAGGTGGTTCCGAACATGGCCGGCAGCCCCACCAGGTAGATGGCCCCCAGCACCGCACCGTCGATGTCCCCCAGGCCGCCGATGACCACCATGGAGACCACCAGCACCGAGTAGGTCGGGTCGAAGGTGGCGGTGGAGATCCGCTCGGTGGCGAAGGCCAGGCAGACCCCGGCGTAGCCGGCGATGAAACCCGACAACGCAAAGGCCAGCAGCTTGGTCCGGGCCAGTGGAATGCCCATGGCCCCGGCCCCCGTCTCGTTGTCCCGCACCGCCATCAGCCGACGGGCCACCCCCCGGTCACGCCACAGACGGACCATCAGCAACGAAAGCACCAGGATCCCCAGCGAGAACCAGGCAAAGGCCCGTTCCGACCCGAGCGAGAGCCCGAACAGGCTGGGTCGGGCCAGCAGGGTGGACTGTGGATTGGGGAGACCGGTGCAGAGGCGGCGATGCACCAGGGGCACGTCCCAACAGGTGGTGCCCAGCACCGAGCCCATGAACCACAGATTGAACGCCAGGGTGCTCACCGCCAGGTACAGGCCCCGCACCCGGAGGGCCGGCAGACCGATGAGGACGGCCACCACGGCGGTGACCACTCCGGCCAGGGGCAGCAGCACCACCAGTGGCAACCGGGTGCCCAGATGGGCGGCCAACAGTGCCCCCACCGCCACCAGGCCGAACTGACCGAGCGACACCTGGCCCGCCCAGCCGGTCAGCACCGTCATGGAGAGGGCGATGACGGCGTAGATGCAGATCTGCGACAGCAGGTAGGTGCGGCCGGTGCTCAACACCAGCGGCGCCAGGGCGGCCACGACCAGCGCCACCCAGACCCCCGTACTCCCCACCCGGCGTCGCAACGCCCCCTGGGTGCGGAGGCGGGTTCGGGTCCCCTCCAGCCACGAGGAGCGCTCTTCCCGACGGTTCCCGGTCTGCAGGGCGGCCACCCGCACCAGCAGGACGACCATCACGATGCCGAAGAGCACCAGATCGACCTGGGCGGTGCTCGACAGATTCCAGATCAGGATCTCCTGGACCACTCCGACGCCGATGGCCGCCACGAAGGCGGCGGTCAGGCTGGTCATCGCCCCCACCATGGCAGCGGCCAGCGCCAACAGCAGCAGCTCCGGACTCAGCACCTCCGTCAGCGACGACGTCTGGCCCGGCGAGGTGAGGATGGCGGTGAACGCCGACAGCACCCCGGCCACCGTCCAGGCCATGGTGGACGTCCGACGGGTCCAGACCCCCGACAGCCGGGCCGAGTCCCGATTTTCGGCCATGGCCCGCATGGACAGACCCCACGTCGACCACTTGACCAGCGCCGCCAGTCCGATGGCCACCAGGGGCGCCACCACCAGGGTCATCACCTCGGCCGGGGTGAAGGTATAGGTCCCGATGTGGAACGAGACATCGAATGGCACCGGAAACGGCTTGTAGAGGTTCTTCGGCCGGATGAAAGGAAGGGCGGTGAAGACGAATAGCACCTGACTCAATCCGATGGTGGCCACCATCACCAGTACCCGGGGACGATTGGCCAGCCGGCGCAGCAGCAACTCGCTGAGGGCACCGACCCCGGCGGCCATGGCCAGCGCCAGCACCAGCGAGAACCAGTAGTTGAAGCCGAAGTCGTAGAAGCACTTGACCAGAAACACCGCCGCCACCACGCCCAGCTGGCCCTGGGCGAAGTTGAGGATGCGGTTGGTCTTGTAGATGAGGACCAGGCCCATGGCCAACAGGCCGTAGCCGAGGCCGGTGACGACCCCTTGGACGAGGACGAAGCTCGGAATCGACACGGTGCCCCGCTACCCCAGCCCGTCCACTGCCGCCCCCAGAAACACCGGGCGCAGCAGGTCGGTCCGCTCCAACAGGTCGGCGGTCCGTCCGTCGAAGCGGACTTCGCCCCGCTCGAGGAAGATGGCCCGCTCGGCCAGGCTCATCGCCCGGTTGACGCTCTGCTCCACCAGCACCACGGTGGTGCCGGCGGCGTTGACCTCCCGGACGATGTCCATCAGACGGTCGACCGCCTTGGGGGCAAGGCCCAGTGCCAGCTCGTCGATCATCAGCAGGCGAGGGCGGGTCATCAGCACCCGGGCCAGCGCCAACATCTGCTGCTCGCCGCCCGACAGGGCGCCGGCCGGTTGGTGGAGCCGGGTCGCCAGTTCGGGGAACCGGTCGAGGGCCTCATCGACGGCCGTACGGGCGTGGCCACCCTTCCCCCGGAGCGAGTACGCCCCCAGCTGGAGATTGTCCTTCACGGTGAGGCCGGGGAAGGTCATCTTGCCGCCCACCAGCAGGGCAACCTCCTGGCCGATCACCTGCTCGGGCTCGAGGAAGGTGCAGGTGACCCCGAACATCCGGATCACCCCCCGGTGGGGGTGCTCGAGGCCGGCCACCGTGCGGAGCAGGGTCGACTTCCCGGCTCCGTTGGTCCCCAGCAGGGCCACGATCTCCCCTTCTCGGATGTCGAGATTGACATCGAAGAGCACCTGGTTGGACCCGTAGTAGACGTCGAGATTGTGGACCTGCAGGGCGGGCACCGTCTCCTCCGACTGGCGACGCCGCCCCTCGGCGTATCGCTCGAGGACGTCCTCGATCACCATGGTGATGTCGCGCTTGACGTACCGGGAACCGATCAGCAGCATCAATCCCCCGACGGCGCACACCGGGCCGATGACCGTGAGTGCCACCGTCGGGCCATGCAGGAAGCCGGCGGCGTCGCTCACCGCCCCCAACAGCACGCCCCCCGCGAAGCCGCCGAAGATCAGGGCGGCCACCCCGAACATGGCGAAACAGATGGTGCGCATCTCCGGTGGCGCCGTGGCGGCCAGGGTGAGGAAGATGCAGATGGCCAGGGGAGAGACAGCGGCCTGGGCCAGCAGCTGCAGCACCACCACCATCCACAGATGGGGCATGTACAGCGAGGTCACGAACAGGATGCCGTAGGCGGTGATGCAGATGCCTCCCACCAGCAGCGGCCGTTCGGGGGAGCGACGGAACATCCGGTCGCCGACCACGTAGGCCACCGGAAGCCCAACGAAGGCGGCCAGTCCGATGATGGAGAACACCTCACCCCGCTGGGCGGTGTCGAGCCCCCACCGCCGGGCGAAGTAGAGGCTGCTGAACAGCGGTCCGCCGGTGCCGGCGAAGCCGAGGATGGCCACCGCCACCAGCTCGAAGTAGATGGAACGGATACGGAGCAGGCGGGTGATAGCCGGTCCCAGCAGCACCCGCGGGGCTTTTTCCTGCTGGGCGTGGACGTCCATGCCCGATGCCTTCAGGATGTGACTCGACTCGTTCTGACCCTTGTCGGGTTCCCGCAGGGTGAACAGGGAGATGCCGATGGGGATGCCGGCCAGGGCGATCAGCATGCCCCACCGCCAGCTGTGCCCCACCGTCACCACCAGGGTGAAGACCAGAATCCCGAGCGTCAGCGAGAGCGGGTCGGAGAGGTTGTGCCAACTGAAGACCCGGCCCCGGCCCTCGGTGGGATAGGCGTCCGACAGGTAGGAGTTGTGCACCGTCTCACTGACGTAGAAGCCGATGGAGGCGATGAGGTAGAGGAAGGTGAATGCCCAGATGTTGGGGGCCAGTGCCATAAAGGGAGCCACCACCGAAAAGATCAGCAGGGCCACCCCGGCCACCACCTTCCGGCTGCCCCGGTCGGCCCACAGCGCCAGGGGCACCGCCCAAAGCAGCTGGGCCACCGCCGCTACGAAGGTCACCGCCCCGAGGGCGGCATCGTGGATGTGGAAGGTGTGCTCGAGGTTGCTGCCGATGAGGGAGATGCCGTTGCCGAAGGTGTCGGGGACGATGGCGGCGGCAGTCAGCAGCACCAGGGGGGCGTAGCCGTACTGCCGGAGGATCCCCCGCAGGGGGGGCGGCTTCCCCTCGCCGGTGCCCGGCATCAATGCCAGGTCGGCGACCACCTCCGGGTTCCCCGACTTGGCCACCACTTCTTGCAGCAGTTCGTCCGGGACCGCGAAGTCGAACTGCACCTGGTCGGCCATTGGTCGGACACCCTATCCCCGCGTCATTCGGCAGGCGCTGATCGCCTCGGTGTCCCCGGAACCGCAGCGATCGGCACCACCATCGGGCCCCGCGGCAGCACGCAGAGCCGGGCGCCCGACCCCCGTCGGGCCAGGGCGGTGGCCACCGCTTCGGCCACGTCGGCCACCGGTGTCATCAGACTGCTTCGCACCTCATCATCGGTCAGTCCGTCCGAGTGCACCCAGACCTCGGCACGTTCCAACACTCGGCCGAGCACCTGGGTCTGCCAGCCGTCGAGCACGGCCGTTTGGTCGGGACGCGCCAGATCGGCGGCCGAGCTGGCCCCGGCCAACAGGTGGGCGAACGCCCCATGGGCGGGGATGCCGTCGCCACAGGCGGCGGCCAGGATGATCACGCCGCCGTCGACCACCACCCGAGCGGCGGCGGCCAGCCCCTTGACCGCTTGGTAGAGGTTCCGATCCAACGGATGGCCGCCGTTGGTGGTCACCACCACATCGAACGGTCCATCGATCACCGAGGTGGCGGTCCTCGCAGCCACCGCGCAGGCCGTTCGGTGGCTTCCGGGAAGCACGCCGGCCAGCACCCCGGTCAACCGGCGGCGGCGGTCGATGGTCACATCGACCGCCAGGTCCGGTGGACAGAGGGACGTGGCGGCGCTGACGAAACTGTGGACCGGATTGTCATCCAGCGCCAACCATGTCGACCTGGGGTCGGCGATCCGATCGGGACTGTGCGCCTCCAGGATGGTGGCGGTGGCGGCCAGCCCCGGGCAGACGCCTTTGGGTCCGCCACTCCACCCGGCGAAGAAGTGGGGCTCGACGAAGCCCGTGGTGATCCGGATATCGGCATCCACCCATCGACGATCGAGCAGGACCGGGATGCCGTCCACGGCGCCGACCCGGACATGGTCAGGATCGGTGGCCTGATGGTCGTGCACCCGGTAGCCGGCCATGACCTCGGGACCGACGAGTGCCGCCATCTCCTTGCCCGTCGCCGGCCGGTGGGTGCCAGTGGCGCAGAGCAGCTCCACTCGGTCGGGGCCGGCGCCGAGTCGGGCCAACTCGTCGAGCAGCGGCGGCAGCACGGTGGGATTCGGCATCGGCCGGGTGAGGTCGGGAAAGGCCACCGCCACCGCGGTGCCGGGTCGGACGAGGTCGGCCAGCGGCATCCCCGAGTGGGGATGGGCCAGCGCCCAGCGGACGGCAGCATCCTCGTCCGGAAGGACGGGTGGCTCCTTCCCTTCCACCACCACCGTGTCGTCGGGTAGCTCCACCTCGAGCCCATCGGAGCCGTAGTCGAGGGTCAGTCGCATGGGAGCGGACCCAGATCGACCAGCCGCGCGGCCACCGCGTCGACATGATCCCGCATGGCGGCGTAGCGCCGCACCTCCCCGGGGTCGGGGTCAATCCCTCCGGCCACCGGGTCGAGCCGGTCCAGGTCCCAGGCCTCCCCTACCGCTCCCGCGGCAAGCCTCGCCGCTCCGGCCGAGGCCGCCTGGCCCGACCGGCGATGACGGACTGGCAGTCCGGTGATACCTGTGAGCACCGACCACCAGATCGGGGTGGTGGCACCACCGCCGGCCAACGCCAGCGCCACCGGAAGCGGTCCGGGCGGACGCCGCTGGTGCATGGTCTCGATGCACCGCTGCACGTCGTAGGCCACCGCTTCGAAGATGGCGCGGGCCAGTTCGCCGGGGCCTTGAACTTCCGCGAGTCCCACCAAGGCGGCGCCGGCCTCCGGTCGCCACCAGGGCGCCCGGGCACCACCCAGCCACGGCACGGCGATGACCCCGCCGGCACCCGGTGCGCAGGTGGCCGCCAGGGTGGACAACTCCCCCGGCGCCCGACCGCTCAATCGGCCCAGCCAGGCCAGCAGCGAGCCGGCAGCGGACAGCCCTCCCTCCAACTGCCATTCCCCGACCGCCGAACGGGTCACCACCAACCCGGGGGGAGCCGTTGACGGACGGGCGGCCACTGGCAACGACACGTTGGCCGTGGTCCCCCAGCTGACCATGGGCACCGCCGTCGAGGCCCCGGTCCCCATCACCTCGCCCTGTCGGTCGCCGGCCCCGATGACCACCGGGACGCCGACCGACAGGCCGAGGACCGCGGCGGCACCATCGGTCAGCGTCCCGGTGACCGTCTCCGACCCCACCGCCGGGGGTAGCCGGTCGACGAAGGGCCCGGCCAACGCCCCATCCACCGATCCGTCGACCCGATAGCAGTTGGTCAGCGAGGCCAGCGTGAGATCGGTGGCCACCGTACCGGTGAGCCGCCACGCCACGAGGTCCCGGGGGGCGAGCGCCCACGCACACCGCGACAGTTGGTCAGGTCGGTGGGCGGCCAACCAGGCCAACTTGGCCGGGACCGAGGCGCCGTCGAGGGGTGGTCCGATGCCATCGCCGACTGGCAGCCGGAGGGCTTCGTCACTGGCCCGACGGTCGGACCAGACGATCCCCGATGACACCGGACCACCGGCGGCATCGAAGAGCGCGAACGTCTGGCGGGCACCGGTACAACCCACGGCCCGTACTCGTCGGAGCCGACCCGGTTCGGCGGCCTCCAACGCCGCGCACGCACCCACCACCGACGACCACCAGTCAGCTGGATCCTGCTCCACCTGGCCCGGTGACGGGTGCCGGGTCTCCACCGCCACCTGGGCCAGTCCCACCAGTCCGTCAGGCTCCCAGAGGGCCGCCTTGGTGACGGTGGTGCCGAGGTCGAGGGTGAGGATCACCCGCCGTGCACGATGGCGGCCAGGGCGGCGGCCGTGCCTCCTGGGTCGGGGTCCTCGATGACCGCCCGCCCGATGGCCAACCCGGCGGCCCCGCCGTCCACCACGTCACGGGCAACGCTGGTCACCGGCTCGTCACCCTCCCGGCGGGGCCCGCCGAGAAACAGGACCGGCGCCCCCACCGATGCCACCACCCGGGCCACCGCCTCGACACGTCGCCCACCGGGCTCGGCGTCGGGAACCGGGACCTTGAGGAGGGACGCCCCCAGGTCGTGAGCCACCACGGCACCGAGCACCACGTCGTCGGTGGCCCGGGACATCCGGCCCTGGCGCCACACCACCGGCTCGATCAACGCCTCCAGCCCGGCTTGGTCGGCCTCCTCCAAGACCTGACCCAGCAGTTGGATGGCGGCCGCCCCACCCGGGTCGTCGGGGGCGATGCGGGTCATCAGCTTCACCCCGGTCCAACCATCGGTGGCCGCCCGTCCGACACTGGCGACCAGCCGATCGTCGAGCTCGAAGGCCGTACCGGCCAGACCCGTCCGGTTGATCGAGAGGTAGGTGCGTTGATCAGCACGGAGACCGTCATCGGCGGCCAGATCGCCCAACGGCTGGGCGGTGGCCAGAATGCCGTCGCAGTGGGGCAGGGCGGCTCGCAGGGCGGCCAGGTAGTCGGCGTAGACCTCAATGGTGGCCACTCCGCGCGCCCGGTGGTCGGCCGCCAGTACCAGGCGCCGACCGTCGGTGCTCCCCGAGTTCGTCACCGGGCGGGATCCTCCAGGCCGGCCAGTCCGAAGACCACCTTGGCCACCGACGAGAAATCCTCACGCCCGTAGCCGGCGGTGGATGCCGCCGTCAGCGCCTGGCGGGCGGTGGCGGTGGAAGCCAGAGGTACCCCGGTGCGGGCCCCATAGGCCAGGGCCAGATCGAGATCCTTGGCCATGAGGTCGGTCATGAAACCCGGGCGCCAGCCATTGGAGGCGGGGCTGTCGGGCACCACCCCGGCCACCGGTAAGCGGGTTCGCACGGCGACACAGTCACCGGTGGCGTGGGTCAACACCTCGTGCAACTTGACCAGATCGACGCCGGAGGTGAGGGCCAGGGCGGTCGCCTCCGAGGTGGCGAGCATCTGGGCCGCGTAGATCAGATTGTTGCAGAGCTTCACCACCTGGCCCATCCCCGGTCCGCCGACATGGACGATACGGGCGGCGAAGGGGTCGAGCGCCGGGCGGACGGATTCGAGGACGGCATCGTCGCCACCGACCATCAAGGTCAGGGTGCCGGCCTCGGCCCCCGCCGTCCCACCGGACAGTGGAGCATCGAGATAGCCGGCCCCCACCCCGGCAACCAGGGCGTGCTGGGCCCGCGTCACGTCAGGGTCGATGGTGGAGCAGTCGACCACCACCTTGCCGGACCCAAGGATCGGCAACATGTCGGCCACCACCTCCACCACCTGGGGTGAGCTGGGAACGCACAGGACGATGACGTCGGCGGCCTCTGCCACTCCCGCCGGGGTTCCACCACGACGCGCACCGAGGGCCACGGCCACCTCGATCGGTCCGGCACTGCGCGACGCAACCGTGACCTGATGACCCGCTTCGAGCAGGTGGCGGGTCATGGGGAGCCCCATGGCTCCCAGGCCGACGAATCCGAGTTGCATGCTCTCCTCCAGATCGGGACGGGTGGTGGACCCGGAGGTTACGCCGCCGTCAGGAACCGAACCGCGGCAACCAGGCGGCGGTGCCGGCCAGCAGCTCATCGACCATGGCCCCGCTGCGGACCAGGTCTCCCCGACCGGCCAACGGGTCGAGGAGGAAGGCGGCGTCGGCAGTGGCACGGTCGCCGGTGAGAGCGGCGGTCAGGGTCAGCTCGGTGACTGCCGAGTGTCGGCGGATCAGCTCGGCGAACGGGGCTGGCAGGGCGGCCACGTCGCGTCCCCGGATGCCGTCACCGTCGACGGTGCAGATCGACTCCACCACCGCCGCTTCCGGAAGGTCGGGCACCTGACCGTGGTTGGGGATGTTGACCGGCAGGTGACGAGGGGTTCCGGTCACCAGCGAATCGATGACCAGGGCGGGCAGTTCACCCGACTGCCAGGTCTGGAGGGACTTGGTGCCGGCCAGCCAGGCATCGACGTCGCTGATGTACCCCTGCTGGTGCCCGAGCCGGGCCTCCATCGAGGTCAGCTCGACATTGACGTCGGCACCCCACGAGGACTCCTCGGTCAACACCCACGGCACGAACTCAGCCAGGTGGCGGTCGCCGGCAGCGGGGACCGCCCCCCACCGATCGAGGAAGGTGAGCGCCAAGGTGTGCCGCTGGCAGAAGTCGAGCCGGGAGAAGTCTTCGGCCTCGGGTCGGCCAGGCCGGGGAGCCAGGGCGGCCAACCCACCGGCCTCGGCCACCATCTCGCCAAGGACGGCGAACCCGTCCTTGCCGTCCACCGTCAGCTGGGTGACCACCGGGAAGTGGTTGACTCCGGCGACCGTCACCTCCACCGCCTCGGCCGGGATGCCGAGGGCGATGGCCAGGTCGAGCGACCAGTTGCCCACCTCGTGACAGAGGCCCACGGCTTTGATGTCGGTTTGCGAACACACCGCTCGGGTGAGGCAGGTCATGGGGTTGGTGATGTTGAGCAGCCAGGCGTCCGGACAGATCTCGGCCATGTCCTCGGCGATCCCCACCAGCACCGGCACGTTCCGAAGGGAGCGATTGACGCCACCGGGGCCGACACTGTCCCCCACCGACTGGCGGATGCCGTAGCGGGCGGGAACGTCGAGGTCGACGGCCATCGAATCGAACCCACCGGTGGAGATGGTCACAATGACGAAGTCGGCGCCCTCCAACGACTGCCGCTGGTCGGTGGTGGTGGCCACCGTGGTATCGGCGTCGAGCGCCTCGTCCAGGCGTCGGGCCAGCGCCTCCATCTTCTCCAAGGGCGCCGGGTCGATGTCCTCCAGCACCAGGTGGGCGCCGTGGAGCGACGGAGTACCCATCAGGTCGGCCAGGAGCTCGGGAGTCCACTGGTAGCTACCCCCACCCACGATGGTGACCTGCATATCGCTCAGCGCCCCCGCCACTCGAACGTCATGGTGGCCACTCTACCGAGCAGCCGTCGATGGAGCCGGCCCCTCGGCCCCCTCCCGCGCCCAGGTGATCAGCCGCCGGTAGGCGGCGGCCGAATCGTGGCCGTTGGAGTCGGTATCCAACCAGCGGAAGCCCCGGGGTCCGCGGGTACGGTCGAGGCCGAAGATGCCGAAACGCGGCTGATAGGAACCCCACTCGTAGTTGTCCACCAGCGACCAGTGGAGGTAGGCGGTGATGGGTACGCCCTCGGCCACCGAATCGATCACCGCCCCGATGTGCTCGGTCAGGTAGCGAGGGCGGTCCCAACCATCGCCGCGGGCGTAGTTCCGCCCGTTCCGGACCCTGGTACAGAGACCGTTCTCCACCACCCACAGCGGCAGGTCCGGAAGCAGCTCGTGTTGATCACCGCACCATCGGGCCATGGCCGCCGGATCGGCCACCACATCCCAGATGGCCCGCGAGGGTCCCCACTGCCGTCCCCCCGCGGTCTGATGACCGGGAAGGCGGAGCGAATGGGCGGCAATTGGGTCGTACCAGTCGAACCCGGTGGCATCCAGGGGACGGGTGGCGTCGTCGTCGAACAGCACGTCGAGCACCCGACGGGCGGCAGGGTTGGCCAGCCGACTTCGGAGCCGTCCGCCCGAAGAGGCTCCATACGGTGAGGCGGCGGTGAACAGGCGCCGGAGCAACGGCTCCACCGGCCCGTGGGCGGGGACCCGCTGATAGTGGAGGGTCCGTCGCTCATCGAGCCAGGCATCGACGTCGGTCCGGTCGACGCCCAGGGAACGGGCGCAGAGCAGGTCGGTGAGGAGGCGGTCGTGCTCGTAGATGGTTGACGAACTGGTATTGACGGTGATCTCGGCAGCGGGCTGCACGGAACGGATGGCCCGGTAGGCCAGCACGTGGGCGGCGAGCAGGTGATCGAGCACCGTGAAGGCCTCGGCGAACGAGCCGGTGCGGCCAGGTGGGCACGAACCCTCGACCCATCCCATCAGTGCCACGATGTTCGGCTCGTTGATGGTGATCCACTTCTGGCACCGGGTGGCCAGGGCCGGCACCACCCTGGCGACGTAGGCGGCGAATCGTTCGGGGGCATCGGCCTGCAGCCAGAACTCCTCCCCCAGCCAGGCCGGATGGGTGAAGTGATGGAGGGTGACGATGGGCTGCAGGCCGCGGTCATGGCAGGCGTC
>Ga0302196_10004544_pt1 | contig 12566 bp, 15 predicted proteins | sample II_Bog_N1_3_FD_198794 | JGI IMG/M metagenome (GOLD analysis project Ga0302196, IMG submission 198794) | Peat permafrost microbial communities from Stordalen Mire near Abisko, Sweden - II_Bog_N1_3 | ecosystem: Environmental > Terrestrial > Soil > Wetlands > Peat | place: Sweden: Abisko...
GCAGCGGAGCCGAAGGGGCCGCCGCCCTGGCGTTGCTGCTTTGCGGCATTGGTGGACTCAGAGCCCCAACACCAATCTGACGCCGGCTTCAACGCCGCGCAGGACCTCCGGTGAAACGCGACCCGCGCGTTCGGTCAACAGATCCTTGTCCAGCGTGATGAGCTGCGAGACGTTGACGACGGAATCATGCGCCAGACCGCTCGCCTTGCGCTGCACGCGAATATTCCCGGGCGCATCCGCGAGCCGCATATTCGATGTGACCACGGCGCAGATCGTGGTGCGAATCGCGCTTTCATTGAAGTCGTTGGACTGCACGATGAGCACCGGACGACGCATCCCCGGACCTGATCCCACGGGTGCACCGAGCGACGCCCACCAAATCTCGCCGCGGCGCATTACTTCTCACCCGCCCGCAGCGAGCGCGACTGCGCACGCTGCAGAACGGGGTCAAGTCCTGAATCATCCGGATCATTGGCATAGACGGCATCAAGTCGCTCGCGTACGCCCAGCGATCGCTCATTCTTAAGGTATTCGGCCACGGCATTGGCGTACAGCTCGCTGCGCGACCAGCCTCGGCTCTCGGCCAGCCGCTCGGCCTCCTCGAAAACCGCGTCTGGAATCGAGATGGCCGTTTTCATTTATCGAGTATAACCGCGGTTATACCTGGAGGCAATGACCGCTCATGGAGTGCCGAACGCTGAAAAAAAGGTCTCAAACGCCTGCGCGAATGAGACCTTGGCGGGCTCGTCGAACCCGTCGTTATTTCAGATCGATTTCCCGGCCGGTCCACGACCCCAGCACACGGCGGATCTTGTAGCGCTCGACCGCCGCAGTGTCGCTCGCGGTCAGGCTGCCTTCCACCTGTTTCAGAATGGCCTCTTCGCGGGCCTGCTGTTCGTCCATCGCGGCCCAATTCTTGTAATTGATCACCAGATAGATATCCGGGTCATTTTCGGTGCGCGGCTCGACCATGATCACGCGATAACTGAGGATATAGCCGGCCTTCTTGGCCGCTTCCTGCTCGGCCTTCCACGTGGTGGCGAGATACTTGAGATATTCCTCGGTCTTGCCGTAATCGGTGCGGATATAGGCGACATTGACCACCGGTCCTTCGGTGTACGGGTGGTCATCGGCGAGCACGACGCTCGACAAGGCGAGACCGACAATGGCCGCGGACGCGGCGATGCACTGCTTGATAAACATGAATTTTCCTCCCGGAAGGGTTTGGTTGTTTTTGATGCAGCGCCCACCGCCCCGGTAATCCCCCAAGGACCGGCGGGCTGCCGGCAGTGTACCGGAATTGCCGCGTGACGCTTGTTTGGTGGACTGCACCCGGCTGTTCGCGCACGTGCAGCATGCGCGCGCGAGTTCTAAAGATCCTGTGCCATCTCGAGCAGCCTGTTGACCGTACGCCAATTGCGCGCCGTGGCACTGTCGCCAAGCAGTCGCTCCGCCTGGGCCGCGAGCTTGGAGCCGGCAAAGCCGCCCGGCGTGTACAAATAGAACACCCGCTCCTTGAGCTTGAAGGATTCCTTGCCGCGTTTCAACCGGTGCAGATCCTCGACATCCGCGGAGGCCGGGGACTCGGACAGAAAATACAGGTGCAGCGACTTCGGATCCGCGTCGGCCTCGGGGAACGGGTTGGCGGCCACCGCGGCGCTCAACTCCGCCAGGCTCAGCACCCATACCGCGGGCTCGAAGCCCTTGGCGTCCTTGACCAGCCTGCCGATGCGGTTGCCCAGGGCCGGCGCCGCCGTGCTCCTCGGGCTGCGAAACACGATGTTGCCGCTTTGCAGGTAGCTGCGAACCTTCGTGAATCCGGCGCCTTCGAGCAGCGTGATGAGTTCCTTCATCGGCAGCAGCCGGTGGCCGCCCACATTGATTCCACGCAACAGCGCCGTCCAGGCCGCCACCTCAATCCACCGGGCGGGTCTTGGGATACTGCGGCAGACCCTCGCCGGGCCGGTCCCAGGGCAGCGCGTCCTCCATGTAGATGTGATCGATGGGCACGATATCCGCCGGCCGCTCCAGGCTCGAGACGCTGATGTCGACTTCGGCGGCGCGCTCCTCGCGACGGTAGGTGAGTCCGGTGCCGCAGCGCGCACAGAAGGAGCGGAACACCCGGCGCGAGGAATTGAATTCCACCGGTTTCGCCGCCGTGAACACCAGGGTGTCGGCGCTCACCGTGACCCAGGCCACCACATGCGCACCGGCCGCTCGCCGGCAGGATTCGCAGTGGCAGAAAGTGGCGGGCGCCAGCGGCGCGCCGCAGCGGTATTGCACATGGCCGCACAAGCAGCGGCCGATCAGGGTGAGTTCCATGGCGCCATTTTAGCAATGTACGCCACCGCACGGACAGTCGGCGCGCGAGGCCCGGAAACTCAGGCATGTTTCTCAATTCAATCGGCACGGCGGTTCCGTCTCAGCGGTATACCAAAGCCGACTGCTGGGCCGCATTCGGCGCATCGCAATGGTTCAACCGTCTGGGGACGCGTGCCCATGTCATCGCACAATCGGTACTGCGTCGCGACAACGGCATCGAGGAGCGTTGTTTGGCGGTTGACTCGCTCAACGAGGTGTTTGCCATTGATCCGGATACGCTCCATGGACGATTTTCCACCCATGCGCCCCGTCTTGCCGCAGCGGCCGGCCGTACCGCCCTCGTTCGGGCGGGGCTCGCGCCGGACGACATCGGTGCGGTGATCGTCTCGACCTGCACGGGTTACCTATGTCCCGGCCTGAGCGGTTACGTCATCGAGGGACTTGGATTGCCCACCGACGCCCTGGCTTTTGACCTGGTGGGCCAAGGCTGTGCCGGAGCACTGCCCAATTGGCAGGTCGCCAATGCGATGCTGGACTCCCGCCAGTGTGAACACGTGCTGTCGATTTGCGTGGAGATCTGCAGCGCGGCGATGTATCTGGACGACGACCCCGGTGTGCTCATCAGCGCCTGTCTCTTTGGCGACGGCGCCGGTGCGGCGGTGCTATCTCGTGAGCCGATGTCCGACCGGCGCCGGATCGAGTGGCGGGCCACGGCGTCCTTGACGAATCCCAAGGAGCGCGAATCCTTGCGCTTTGAACACCGCACCGGGTTGTTGCGCAACGTGCTCACCCGCCAGGTGCCGAAGCTCGCCGCGGAGCACGCCGAAACCGTGCTCGAGGATGCCTTGTCGAAGCTCACTCTCGACCGCAGTTCGGTCAACGGCTGGATGTTTCACGCCGGCGGGCGCGATGTACTGCTGGCACTCGCGCAGCGATTGCAACTCGATCCGGACTCGCTGCGCTACAGCCGTGAGGCGCTGCGCCAATACGGCAATTTGAGCAGCGCCTTCGTGTATTTCGTGCTGGACGCGGCCCTTGCGGACGCGGCTCCCGGCGGTTGGTGGTGGATGTCCTCGTTTGGCGCAGGCTTCACATGCCACGGAGCGTTGCTCGCGGTCGAGTAATCCCATGATGGTGCGCAATCGCCGACTCGTGCTGCCCGAACTGCTGGACGTCCTCGCGCCCACCGATACGCGCGCAGTCCGCTCACGCCGTGACCTGCAACGCGTGCACCGCGCGATGGGCACCCTGTCGATCCTGCGCCGCGCCATCGACAAGTGTCGGCTGGCGCGGCCGCCCACCCATATTCTCGAGCTTGGCGCGGGCGACGGTACCGTTCTGCTGCGACTCGCGCGAACGCTGCGGCCGCGCTGGCCTGGTGTGAGTCTGACGGTGTTGGACCTGCATGATCTGCTCACCCCCCGCACGCGCGATGGCTACCGCGAGCTTGGATGGAATTTGCGCGTGCTGCGGATGGACGCACTTGCCTGGGCGCAGGAACGCCATCCGCAACGCTACGATTTGTGCGTCACCACGCTGTTCCTGCATCACTTCGATGCCGAAGCCCTCGGCTCACTCATGGCGGCCATTGCCTCGTGTTCGAATGCGTTCGTCGCCTGCGAGCCGCGCAGGGACATCGCCGCCAAACTGGGCTCGCGGCTCGTCGGCATGCTGGGGGCCAACGCGGTGACGCGAGCCGACGCCATCACCAGCGTCGAGGCCGGCTTCGTCGGTCAGGAGTTGTCGGCGATCTGGCCCCGTGCCCGCGGCGATTGGAGCACCCGGGAGACTTGGGCGCCACCCTTCACGCATCGCTTCACCGCGGTGCGCGCGAGCGCGCAAGCGGGCGGGCAACCGTGACCGTTGATGCGGACATGCTCGTCATCGGCGCCGGCCCCGCAGGTGCCTGCGCGGCCATCCTGCTGGCGACGGCCGGGTGGCGCGTGGTGCTGGTCGAGCAACACCGCTACCCGCGGCAAAAAGTCTGCGGCGAATGCATCGGCGCCGGTAACCTGGCCCTCATCGACAGACTCGGGATCGGACCCGAATTCAGGCGGCTGGCCGGTGCCGAACTGCGGCAGGTCGGCTGGATGATGACCGGCTCCACGATCCGTGCGGATCTGCCCAGTTCCCCGGAACTCGGCCGCGCCTATGGCAGGGCCCTGGGCCGCGACCGGTTCGATGCGCTGTTGCTCGAGCGGGCGCTCGCAACCGGCGTGCGGGTCCTGCAACCGGCGAAAGTGCGCGCGTTGAGCGGCACGGCCGGGCAATTCGAGTGCGACATCATCGGGGTTGCAACGGGCGCGGACCGCGCTGCCAACCCGCGCGCCGCAGCGCGCGTGCTCACGGCCTCACTCATCATCGACGCGCACGGCTCCTGGGAAAACGGACCCGCTTTTGGGACGCGCCGATCGCCTCGCACCTCGCCGCGCGCTGCGGACCTGTTCGCCTTCAAGGCCACTTTTCACCACACGGGTCTCGCACCCGGCTTCTTGCCGGTGCTGGCGCTCGACGGCGGCTACGGCGGCATGGTCGTGTCCGACCACGGCCGCACCACCATCGCCTGCTGCCTGCGCCGCGACGCGCTGCAGCGGCTTCGCGCCCGGCACCGCGGCGTGCCGGTGGGCAGTGCCGTCGAGGCGTTCCTGCGCGAATCTTGCAGCGGCGTGCGCGACGCCTTGGGCAGCGCCACGCGCGACGGCCGCTGGCTCACCGTGGGCCCGCTGCGTCCCGGCGTCCGATTGCAGTACCCCGCCGGCGTGATGCCGGTCGGCAACGCCGCCGGCGAGAGCCATCCGCTGATCGGCGAGGGGATCAGCATGGCGTTGCAGTCATCGGCGCTGCTCGTGGATATGCTCACGCAACGGCGTTGCGCGCCGATCGACGTGGCCGCTGCCCTGCACCAGCAGGTCGTGTACCAGGCCGCATGGCGCGCCGCCTTCGCGCCGCGCTTGCGGCTCGCGGCGCTGTATGCGCAGGTGGCGATGCGTCCGGCGCTGGCACGACCCGCGCTGGGGGTGCTGCGCCGCTGGCCCACGCTGTTGACACATGCGGCCGGCTGGGCCGGCAAAGCCAGCGAATCATCCCAAAATCCGACATTCATCGAGGAGACGCCATGACCACGCTCCATACCCTGCAGAACATCCTGGTCCGCGATTACGATCTCGAGCGCGAACAACTGGCGCCCGGGACGTTGCTGGCCTCGCTCAACATGGATTCACTCAGCCTGCTCGAGCTGATGTTCAAGATCGAGGACAAATTCGCGGTCAAGATCACCGGCGATACGCCGACGAATCTCGTCACGGTCAACGACGTGGTTGTCTACATCGATGGACTCCTGGCCGCCGCGCCGCCGTCCTCCGCCGCGTCGACACCCAAATTGCACGCCCCGCTATGACGCCGCGGCGGGTCGCCATCACCGGACTCGGAGTCGTGGCGCCGCTTGGCAATAGCGTCGATGAATTATTCGGCAATCTCGTCAACGGCCGCTCTGGCGTGCGTCGATTGACGCCGGCTCGCGTCGAACGCCTGCCTGCTGCGATCGGCGCGCCGGTCGAATTCGATGCCCCGAGGTATTTCCCCGGCCCACGGATCAGAATGCTCGACCGGGTCAGCCAATTCGCCCTGGTGGCGGTGTCGCAGGCAATCGCCGATGCGCGGCTCGATTTCGCCGGAGGCCCGCGCGAGCGTTGCGGGGTGGCCGTTGGCACGAGCATCGGCGGCGCACAAACGACTGACGACGGCTATTACACGGTCTACGCCGAGCGCTCGGAACGGGTGCAGCCTTTCAGCGTGCTCGCGGCGATGAACAACGCCGCCGCTTCCTGGATCGGCATCGACCACGGGATCACCGGACCGAATCTCACGTATTCGACCGCCTGCTCGTCCTCTGCGGTCGCCCTGGGCGAGGCGGCGCAAAGAATCCGCTCGGGCGACGTCGATGTCATGCTGGCCGGGGGCACCGAGGCACCCTTGACCTTCGGGGTGCTGCGCGCATGGGAAGCCATGCGTACCCTGGCGGCAGAGGATCCCATCGACCCCGCGGCGTCCTGTCGCCCGTTTGCGCGCTCGCGGACCGGTCTGGTGCTGGCAGAAGGCGCGGCGTTTCTCGTCCTCGAAGAGTGGTCGCATGCCGTCGCGCGCGGCGCCAGGATCCGCGCGGAGCTCTCCGGCTACGGACTGACCAGCGACGTCACCCATATCACGCGACCCACCGCCGAGGGACAGACCGCGGCGATGCGTGCGGCACTCCGATCGGCTGCGTTGCACCCGGACCAGATCGACTACGTCAATGCGCACGGCACCGGCACGCTGCAGAATGACGCGGTGGAAACGGCGGCGATCAAGGACGTGTTCGGGCCGCGTGCCTACACGCTGCCCGTGAGTTCAACAAAATCCATGCACGGTCATTTGCTCGGCGCGGCCGGCGCGCTCGAATTCCTGATATCGGTCGTCAGCCTCGAGCGCGGCATCGTGCCACCGACCATGCACCTGGATGTGCCGGACGACGCATGTGATCTCGACTACGTCGCCGGCCGCGCCCGCAATGGCGTACCACTGAGGGCGGTGATGTCGAATTCCTTTGCATTTGGCGGCACGAATGCCGTCTTGATAGCCAAAGCCGCGGTGGAATGACCGGGTGAACGCCGCGTCATTTACGCGGCCGCGTCATCGCCCGCATGACCGACCTCCACGCGGCTTCGCTCCGCTCGCCTTGCGCCGCGAACACGGCGGCCAGCCGGCGCATCTGGGTGCCGGTGAGCTGCGCTTCGAGCCGCCGGCCGGCCGGCGTCAACGACAGACGCTTGATGCGCCGGTCGCGCTCATCGGCTTGCGCCGCGATCAGGCCCTGTGCCTGGAGCCGGCGCAGCGGTGCGTTCAGTGCCTGCTTGGAGACGGCGAGAATGCCGAGCAGGTCCTGCACTGCCAGGCGCGGATTGCGGCCGACGAAATACAGGATGCGGTGATGGACGCGGCCCAGGCGCCGCACGGCGAGGATGCCGTCCGGGCCGCCGGTGAACGCGCGGTACGCAAAATAAAAGAGCTCGATCGCCTCGCGCAGCTGCTCGTCGTTAGCGGACATATACGTCAACCTCATTGACATGATATGACGGCGCGGGTAGCGTGTCGATATGTCAAGGATATTGACTGGTCGCCAGCGGTGAACGCCATGCAAATGCATACCAGGAACCTCCGATTGTCCGCACGCGTGGCGGACCTGCGCGCCTCGCCGGTCCGGGAGATCCTGTCGGTGATCGACCGCCAGGGCATGGTGTCGTTCGCGGGTGGATTGCCCGCGGCGGAGACCTTCCCCGTGCTGAGCCTCGAGGGCATGCCGCCGGGCATGCTGCAATACGGCGCGGTTGAGGGCGAGCCCGCCTTGCGGGACCGGGTGGCGCGCAATCTTCAGGCGCTCGGCCTGCCGGTTTCCTCCGACCAGGTGTTGATTCTTTCCGGATCGCAGCAGGGCATCGATCTGGTCGCCAAACTGTGCGTCGATCCCGGCACCGCGGTGGCGGTGGAATCACCGACTTATCTCGCGGCGCTGGAGGCGTTCCGCTTCTTCGGGGCGCAATTTCACACCTTCGAACCGCAGCGCGCGGGCGCCGACTGGGCGGCACGGCCGCCGGTGCTGGCGTATGCCACGCCGACCTTTCAAAATCCCACCGGCCGGTGCTATCCGGCCGCGGATCGCGACGCGCTGGCGGCCGCCTGCGATGCGCACGGAGTGATCCTGTACGAAGATGACCCGTATCGCGATCTGGTGTATGAGAGCTGCGACCGCTCGCCGGTGTGCGCCCGGTTGAAGCGCGCCTCCTATGTCTACCAGGGTTCATTCTCCAAGACCCTGGCGCCCGGGTTGCGGCTGGGGTTTCTCGCGGCCTCGGCCGATCTCATGCCGCATCTGGTGCGGCTCAAGCAGGCCGCGGACCTGCACAGCAGCCGCATCAGCCAATGGCTGGTGCTCGAGGCGCTCAACGATGAACAGCGCCCCGCCCGGCTCGCCGGCGTGGTGGCAAGCTACCGTCGCAAGCGCGACGCATTCGCGCAGGCGCTCGAGCGGCACCTGACGGGGATCGCCACTTGGGACTTGCCGCCCGGGGGCTTGTTCTTCTGGCTCACCCTGAACCGGCCGGTGGATACGCGGGAGCTCCTGCACGCGGCCATGGAGCGCGGCGTGGCCTTCATGCCGGGCGAACCGTTTTATCCGCAGCTGCCGGAATGTTCCGGCAGGCTGCGGCTGAACTTCAGCCACGCCGGCGAAGCCGAGGCCGACCGGGGCTTGCGGGAATTGGCGGCGCTGCTGCGCGAGCGTTAATCTGTCGCCCATGAACACGCTCACGGGTCGCGCGGCCTTGATGGCGGTCGCGCTGGCGGCGCTGGTGGCCATGGCGAGCGCCTCTGCCGGCGCCGGCGACGCGGCGGCCGTCGATGCTGTGGCCGTCGACCGCGTCGCCCCCCACCACGTCTATGTCACCGCCGAATTCGGCGGCGTGCTCATGGTCATCGACGGTGAAACCGATCAAGTCATCCAGAACGTCCCGCTCGGCAAGCGCCCGCGGGGCCTCAGGCTGTCACCCGACGGCCGGGAGATCTATGTGGCCCTGAGCGGCTCGCCGGTGGCGGGGCCCGGGGTCGATGAAAAGACGCTGCCCCCGCCCGACAAGACCGCAGACGGCATCGGCGTGGTGGACGTGAAGACCCTGACGCTGCGCCGCGTCTTGCGCGGGGTGTCGGATCCCGAGCAGCTCGCGCTCTCGCCGGACGGACGGCGGCTGTACGTCGCGAGCGAAGACACGGGGCTCGCGCTGGTGATGGATGCCGCCAGCGGCCGCACCCTCGGCCAGGCGTCGGTGGGTGCCGAGCCCGAGGGCGTGGCGGTCAGTCCCGACGGACGCGAGGCCTATGTCACTTCCGAAACCGCCGGTACGGTGTCCGCGCTCGATGCCCGGACCTTCCGCGTGCTCGCCACCCGGCCGGTGGGACTGCGCACCCGCGGCGTGGTGTTCTCCGCGGACGGTGCGCGCGTGTACGTCACCAGCGAGGATGGCGCCAATCTGGTGGTCTTCGACGCGAAGTCGCATACGCAGATCGCAACCGTGAGCTTTCCCGGCCGCAATGCCAAGCCCATGGGCGTGGTGCTGAGCCGCGACGGGCGTACGATGTACGTCACCACCGGCCGCGGCCGGACGGTCGAAGCCGTCGACACCGCGAGCCTCGCCATCAAGGGCTCGCTCGAGGTGGGCGATCGCCCCTGGGGCATCGCCCTGAGTCCGGACGGAAAGCGGCTGTACACCGCGAATGGTCCATCGGACGACGTCAGCGTCATCGACGTTCGCACCTTCCGGCTGGTGACCAAGATCAAAACCCCAGGCCGGCCCTGGGGCGTGGTGACCGGACGCTACTAGCGGGCGCCACGCCAGTGGCCGCAAGCGGCCAGGGCGCCGATCAGCTGTTGGCGAGCATGACGCGCAGCACCTTTTCGGTCTCGCGCACCTGGTTCCTGGTGACCCCCTTCAACATGCGGTTGAGCACGCGCGCCACGCACACCTCCATCTTGGGAAACGCGGCCTTGCCCGCCGCGGTCACCTCGAGGGCCAGGGTGCGGCGCGTGTGCGCGAGCGGCATGCGGCGCACCAGCCCCTTCTTCTGCAGGCGGTCGATCATGCGGCTCATCGCGCCGCGGTCGTAGTCCAGGTGCAGACACAGATCGCAGGCCGTGTTCACGCCGAGCTTCAGCACATTCGCGATGATGGCGAACTGCGCGGCGGTCACCTCCAGCGGGCCGATCTCCTTGTCCTCCTGGAATTCCTGATCCACGCCGTGGAGGATGGCGGCGCGCGTCTGCGCAATCAGCGGCGCGATGCTGTCGCGCAGGTCCATGGTTTTGGCGTCGAAGAGGTCGGTCATGCGTGAAGTGGTCATGGATGTGACGGGTCACGATAAGATGCCTGGGCAACCGTTGTCAAATTCAGCGCGCGGCGAAGCGCTCGATGAGGGCGTCATCCGCCGGACACTGCGCGCCGACGCCCTGCGGCTCGATGGGGTGGCGCAGGGCATCGGCATCGCCCGGCCGCGCATGCGAGAAGGCGGTCCACAGACGGCCGGCACGGGCGCAGTCGAAGGCGTACTGGAACAGCGAGCCGGCGGTGGCGGCGCTGAAATCGAACGCACTGCGATAGGGATAGGCCGTGGGTATGGCCGCATACTCGAGACCGGTGCCCTGTCGTTCGGCGTCCTCGGCCGTCAATTCCAAGGTGGTGCGCAGCATGCGCGAGAGGCCGGCCGACACGCTGCGCGACATGATGTCGCCGGCGCGCAGCCGGGTCTGGCGCACGGGTTCGTTCAGGGTGCTGTCGATGATCAGATAGACGTTGGCGCCGTCGGCCGAGGGTGCGACGAAGAAGGGCACGGTCACGCCGCCGTCGACATGCGTCTCGCGGTCGATCACCACCGGCGGAAAGATGCCGGGCACGCTGGCGGAGGCCACCAGCACTTCGCGGAACCGGGCGCGTGCTTCGGCTCCGCCGTTCATGGCGATCGAGCCCAAGTCCCACACCACCGGTGCGCCGCTGTCCACGTCGGTGGTTGCCACCAGCAGCAGGCGGCCCTTGCGAGCCTCGCGCGCGATGGCGCGCAGCATCTCGTCCGTAAGATGGCTGTCGACCAGCTGCTCGAGCGGAGCGCCACGGAACAGGCTCGAGCCGAACAGGGCGCCCAACCCCCGGGACTTCAACACATGCCCGCCCGCCCCGGTGGCATAGGCGGCGGTGAGCTCGCGGTCCCAGGCCGCTCCGAGGAAGGCATAGGGCGCGATTAGTGCGCCGGTGCTCACGCCGGTGACCACGGTGAACTGCGGCCGCCGGCCCGAGTCGGTCAGACCGACCAGCGCACCGGCCCCGAAGGCGCCGCCGGCACCCCCGCCCGAGAGCGCCAGGATGTCGAGCGGCCGCCCACCGCTCTGGCGCATCAGCCGGGCGCCGAGCTCGGCTGAGGAGATCTGCGCATAGCGGTGGTCGGCACCGAGGGTGCGCACGCTCAGGGGAAAATCGCCCGGCGGCTGCGCGCCGTCCTGCGGCGGCGGCTCACGCAGCAGGCTGGACGCGCAGCCTGGCAGGAATACCAACAACAACAACAGGCCCACCGACAGGTCCGCCTTCATCCGCCGCAATGTGTTCATGCCAAATGCCTTTGAGAATCGTTGGCATCCACCATAGTTGCCTAGACAACAGTTGTCAAGACAGCTAATGCCCGCTGCGCGGATGCGACGGCTTCGGCCGCCGACAGGAGTCAGCCGGCGATCAGGATCCAGCCGAGCACGAACAGCCCGAGGAAAATCGTCTCCGCGGCCATCAGGGCGATGGCGGTGGTGCCCACGGCCAGCATCTCGCGCAGCGAGGTTTTCATGCCGAGCGCCGCCACGGCGATGACCAGCAGCCACTTCGACAAGTCGGTGAGCGCCGCGGCCACGGCGCCGGGCACCAGATGAAATCCGTTCAAGGCCGCGAGCAGCACGAAGCCGACCAGGAACGCCGGCAGCAGGGGCACCTTGTCCTGCGGCGGTGCATTTACGTCGATGCGCCGCGCATTCGACACGGTGATGAACAGCACCACCGGCAGGAGCATGGACACGCGCATCAGCTTGACAATGGTGGCGGCATCGCCGGCATGCGGCGAGGAGGCATAGCCCGCCGCCACCACCTGCGCGACGTCGTGGATGGAGCCGCCCAAAAAGCGCCCCATCTGCATGGGATCGAACGCCAGGCCCGACACCAGCGCCGGATACATGAGCATGGCGATGGTGCTGTAGGTGGTGACGCAGGCGATCACCATCACGGTGTCGCGCTCGGAGTCCTTCTGCGGCCAGGCCACCGCGATGGCCATGGCGGCCGACGCGCCGCAGATCCCCACCGCGCCGCCCGACAGCACGCCAAAGCGCGACTCGAGCTTCAGGCTGCGCGCGAGCGCCCAGCCGAAGCCGATGGTGAGCGGCACGGCCACGAGCACCATGAGCGCCGTGGACCAGCCGAGCTCGCCCACCTGGGCGAAGGTGATGCGCAGCCCGAGCAGTGCCACGCTGATGCGCAGCAGCGAGCGGGCCGACACGTTGATGCCCGGTGCGTAGCGAGCCTCGCCGGACAGGGCATTCAGGGCCATGCCGAGCAGCAGTGCGAAAATCACCGGCGGGGCATGGTAATGATCCGATAAATAGGTGGCGGCGAGCGCCACGATGAGGGTGGCGG
>Ga0302196_10004546_pt1 | contig 12563 bp, 8 predicted proteins | sample II_Bog_N1_3_FD_198794 | JGI IMG/M metagenome (GOLD analysis project Ga0302196, IMG submission 198794) | Peat permafrost microbial communities from Stordalen Mire near Abisko, Sweden - II_Bog_N1_3 | ecosystem: Environmental > Terrestrial > Soil > Wetlands > Peat | place: Sweden: Abisko, Stordalen...
ATCACGGCCGCGAGGCTGAGCGTCGATGCCCCCAGCAGGAGCGCCGAGCGGTTCAGCGTCCTCTTTTTAGAAACGTGCGTCATAGTAGTCTCACCCCTACCGGTTGATGCCAAAGCGGCGGCGCCAGAGGCGTCGTCTCTGGCGCGAGGATTCTGGATCGACGAGGAACGCCGAACAGCCTTGGGTGCGACTAATAAACGCCCCAATTGGGGACCGCAACGGCAGATGCGCCGCTAACGCGAAAAATTCACGGAAAACAGTGTCGAGGCCGCTCGCCCGTTAAGAGTTTTCCACGGCGGCCAGCGCGCGATGAAACGGGCGAACGTGTTGAACGGCAAGGCGTTTTGATCGCCTCCGCTAGCGAGCGGATTGTCGCGCCGTCAACCAACAGGGTTAATATTCAAATTCGAGGCGAGGTTCCCTCTCCGTGCGACCGGTCGGAATTCTCTGCTGAGTTGTCGCCTGGGCGCCCGATTTGGTGGGTCGTTTCGGGCCCACTACTGGGGAAGTTACCGAATCAACGCCTCGTCTATGCACGGGCCTTGAATTGCCGCGTCGACATTTCCAGCTTGCAACAGCAGCCGGGGGCGCCTAACGCCACATTGGTCGCAGCGAACGCTGTCTACATCACTATATTGGAGATCATGGCGCGCGCCCGAAAATCCGCCCGGAAGCCTGCAGCGACACGGTCCGCGCGTCCGGCGCCGCAGCCCTTCGACCCGGCGACACTCAGCCAACTGCTGCTCGAGGCGGTCGATCACCAGCGGGAAGGCCGCCTGGAAGAGGCGGCGCGCATCTACGCCCTGGTCGAGGCGCGCAATCCCGACGACGCGAACGCGCCGCACCTCCACGCCATGGTCGAGGCGGAGCTCGGCTTGCTGACCTCCGCCGCCGATCGGCTGGTCGCGCTGACCCGCCGGCGCCCGGATTGGCCGGAGGCCTGGACCAGCCTGGCCTACGTCTACGGGGAGCTGGGTCAATGGCGCGATGCGGTTGCGGCCTACGAGCGAGCCCTGCAGCTGAGCCCGGATGCGCCGGCGACCCTGTATGAACTGGCCAGCGCCCTGGAGGTGGTCGGGCGGATCGGCGAGGCGATCGACATCTATCGCAGGCTGGCGGTGACACCTGGAAACCGGCTCAGCGCCCTGCACCGGATCAGCCAGACCCGGTCCGCGCCGCTGACCTCCGACGAGATCGAGGAAATGGCGACCGCGGCGCGCTCCGGCGAGACCGCCTCGCCGCTGCGCATCTCGCTCTATACGGCGCTGGGGGAGATGTACGAGCGGGCCAAGCGCTACGACGACGCCTTCGAGGCGTTCGCCAACGCCAACCGCCTCCGTCACGAAGACCTGGCCGCCGGCAAGGACGTCCCGCCCGCCGAGCGGCAGATGGTCGCGCCGGAAAATCGGCCGCACAACCTGGCGCCCAACGTCGCCGCGGCGGCCGAGATCGCCGAGATCCGGCGGGTGACGACGCTCTTTACCCGCGACTTCCTGGCCGAGCACGCCGGCCGCGGCAGTCCCGTCGCGGCGCCGATCTTCATTGTCGGCATTCCCCGCTGCGGCTCGACCCTGCTGGAACAGATCCTGTCCAGCCACCGCAAGGTGCAGGGCATGGGCGAAAGCGCCGCTTTCAACAAGGTGATCGCGGGAAACTTTCCAGAGGTGCTGTCGGCGCCCTGCCCGCCTGACCACTTCCGCAAGATGGCGCAGGCCTATCTGGCCGAGATGCACCATCGCGGCTGGAAGAGCAGCGCGCGCTTCGTCGACAAGACCCTGCCCAACTACATCAATGTGGGCCTGATCCACCTGATGTTCCCCAATGCGGTGATCATCAACAGCGCCCGCGATCCGGTGGACAACTGCCTGGCCTGTTTCCGCCAGCAGTTCGGCGCCTGGGAGACCCTCTACGATCTGAAGGACATCGGCGAAACCTACGTCCGTTATCGCCAGATGATGGCGCACTGGGACGAGGTCCTGCCCGGACGGGTGATCAATGTGAGCCACGAGCAGCTGGTCGCCAATCCGGACACCGAAATTCCGCGTCTGGTGACCGAGGTCTGCGGCCTGCCGTGGGACGACGCCTGCCTGCGCTTCTACGACACCCAGCGGCCGGTCCACACCGCCAGCGTCGCCCAGGTTCGCCAGCCGATCTTCACCACCTCGATCGAGCGCTGGCGGCGGTATGAAAAGCACCTCGGCCCGCTGTTCGACGCCCTGGGTCCCTACGCGCCCAAGCGCTAGCGCCGGTCAGGCCTTCAGGCCGCCGCGCATGACGCCGCTCCTGCCCGTCAGCTTCGCCCGCGCCATCAGGTCGGCCAGCTCGAGCCCGGCCCGGACGTCCTCGATGCGCCACAGGCATAGGCTCTTGTCGGCGCAGAACTCGAGCGCCTCGTTCTCGGGAATGGTTCGTCGGGGCGGACAGAAGTGGAAGGGCTCGACCTCGAGGTTGATGCGCCGGCCGCCGACGAAGACGCCCTCCGTCTCCTCGTTGTTGGGCAGGCCTCGCCAGACATAGCTGGAGGTCAGCAGCCACTTGGCCTGCGAGGCGGCGATATTGCGCAGGGCATCGAAGATCATCGGCAGCGGCAGATGCAGGAAGCAGTCCCGCGACAGGATCACGTCGACGGCCGGCAGCGGATCCTTGGTCAGGTCCAGCACCATGAACCGGCGCTGGCCGCTGGCGTACCGCGCCTGGTTGGCCTCGATCAGCGGCGGGACGATATCGGCGCCGATGTAGTCGACGCCGGCGAGGTCGACCGTCTGCATCCACATGAAGTCGCCGCAAGGAACGTCGAGCAGCGAGGTGGCCGAGATCGATTTCAGCAGCAGCGGGATTTCACGGATGATGTTGCGGGCCGCGTGAACCGTGGAGCCCTCGCCGGAGCGGCTTTCGGCGGCCCAGGCGTTTTGCGTGTACACCTCGGTGAAGACGTCGGTCACGTCAGCCATGGTCGAAGCTCCGGACGCAAAACGCTCAGGCCGGGCTTCGTTCGTGCACCAGATCGTGCGCGAACGGCGGCCAGGCCGGGGCGTCCTTGACGGTATAGTGGAACGGATCGGCGGGCCAGTCGCAAAGGCCCGGCGCCACGACCCGGAAAGGATGGCTGGCCGGTCGATGGGCCAGCCCGATCTCGGCGAAGCGGGCGACGCTCGCCTCCGCCCGCGCGCGACAGCGGACCCGACGGGGATCGTAGACGACCAGCAAGCCTTCGCGCGCCGCCAGGGTCTGGATGGCCGCGCCCTCGGTCGTCTCCAGTTCGACGGCGCCCCCGTCGTCGAGGCAGACCAGCGCCCGACGGCACTCGAGCGGCGTCGGCAGATCGGCCGCGGCGGCCTGGCCGGGGTCAAGGGCGATGGGGCGCAGGAAGACCTGGCCGTAGTCCATCGCCTCGCCCGCCTGGAACAGGCGCCGCGCCGCGGGCGAACCGAGGCTGGCCGCGGCCGCCTCAAGCCGCTCGGACGAAAGCCGCGCGGTCGCGACGCCGGGACGCCCGCCGCGCGGATAGCCGACCCAGTGCGGATGGGCCGCGGGGTTGGCCGCGCCGGCGTCGAAGCTCAACCCGCTCGCCCACCGGCGGGTATCGGCCGGATCCAGCCGCCCGATCGCGATCCCCCTGGCCGACCAGTCCCGCTCGGCGGCCTCGTCGCGCGGGCCGTCGTACGGCGGCGCGGCGATCCGCAGCAGCTGGTAGCGAAACGGATTGTGCGTCGGCGCGGTGTGGTCGTAGAGGGCCGCGGCGATGGCGCTGAGCGAAACCGCCGTGGCGCGCTGATTCAGATGCAGGCCGTCGAGCTCGAAATCGGGATGCAGGTAGCCATCCAGGCTGGTCTCGGCCCAGGTGTCCAGGAAGGGGATGTCCAGCGCGGCGCAGATGCCGGCCAGTCGCCGGTTCGCCAGCACGGTCATCTTCGAGCGCACGGCGGCGGCGACCGTCACCCCGCCGGTCCAGCGCGCCGCCTTGGCGTCGTCCGGCGTCCGGGGCGGCAGGCCATGCACCATGAGCCGGGGAAACACGGGCCGCAGCGCCTGCAACATGGCCTCGAACGGCCGGTAGGTCGCCTCGATCTGCTGCTGCACGGCCGCGAGCGGCATCGGCGTCTTGTTTCGGTCGACGCCGTAGCCCGGATCGTCCGGAAGCTCGAAGTCGTACTCGTCCCGCAGCAGCTGAAACAGGGTCTGCAGATCGACGTCGCCCATGAAGAATACGATCGGGGGCGCGAGCATGGGTCGGCCGGAGAGGTAGACGGCGTTGACATCGCTGACCAGCCAGTCGGCGTTTCCGCCCGGGTCGAGGACGCCCTCGGCCTTCAGGGCGTCGAGCACCTGCTGAAACGTCGCGTCGCAATTGCTGGCGGTGACCTCGCGCAGATAGCGGACCCGGCACAGCAGGGTCTCCTCGGCGCCCGGAACACGCGCGAGCGTGTCGCTGAACTGAACGCAGTGGCTCTCGCCGACCAGGTGGATGGTGGTCGGGCGGCCGACGACCTCGACCTTCATGCGGTGGTCGAACTCGCGGCGAGGTCGGCCATGGCCTTGAGGATCTCGTTCTCGTCGCACAGCGGCTTGTTGCTCGATGGCCCGGCGACGGCGGCCGGCGGCGGCGCCGGGGCGGCCACCGGCGCGTCGCCGCCCAGAAACTGCTGGCCGAAACAGTCGATCACGTGCGCCACGGCCTCGTCGGCGACCTCGCGCCGGTCGTCCTGGAAATAGCGCCTGGTGTCGCCGGTGGCCGTGACGATCTCGTAGGAGGCGAAGTAGTGCACATGGTCGTGGCGGCGGATGATCTCCTCGCAGGCCACCCGCAGCACCGACTTGGAATAGACCGTCGACTGCAGCACGTGGCGCGGCTCGAAGGTGGCGATGAGCGGCACCGGCGAGACCGTCAGGATCACACGCGCGCTCGGATTGACCTCGGCCAGCAGCGCCAGGAAGGTCTCCAGATGCTCGACCACCTCGGTCAGGGTGAAGTTGTGGAAGAGGTGCCGTTCGGGGTCGAAACGGCCGCCCAGACCGGCGCCCGGGCAGACCGGAAACACCGCCCCGTCGTCGGCGCTGACCCAGGACTCGGTCAGGCCCAGGGTGAAGATCAGCACGTCGGCTTCCTCGAACACCCGCCGGACCGCCTTCAGGTGGCTGGCGCGGTCCCACAGGCATTCGCTCTCGCTGGCGAAGCCGCCGGGCTGCACGCCCGGGCGGAACGGATCGACGAAGCGCCCCTCGCCGTTGGTCCAGAGCGGCTCTTGCGGCTCGAAGCGGCCGAAGGCGCGCTGGAACAGCTGCACCAGCTGCAGCACGGTATAGATGTTGCCGTAGCGCGCCGAATAGACGCCGTAGCCCAGCTCGCGCTTGGCCGCCTCGTCGACGAAGGGCGGACCCTGCTCGGTGATCAGATAGTTGTAGCCCCTGGCCCGGAGCGATTCCGAAATGCGCTGGGCGAAACAGCTGCCGGCCGAGGCGATGCGATCGCCGGCGCCGAGCAGGAAGCTTGGCCCGGCGTGGGGGTTGATGCTTTCCGGGCTCCGGCCGGCCATGGAGTCGCGCCAGCGGGCGCTGGCCGGGACCTTCAGATAGGGCGATGTGCGGTCGATCCCCACGGCTTCCTCCAGTGGCGTCCGGTCGTCAGCCCCGGATTGTAGCGACAACAGGTCGCGGCGCCAGCCCCGTGTGGCCGGCCCTGGCCAACCCTACCGTCAGGTTTGAGCAATCTCTTGCGTCTAGGTTGTCGCACCCGAGGGGGAGTCATGGCTCACGATCCGATCACCGCGCGTATTCTGCGCTGGCGCGTCGCCGGCCTGAGCACGCGGATTGGTCAGGTCCTGTTGATCGGACTGCTCTGCTGGTTTTCCAATCACGAGATGGTGGTGCTGCCGTGGCTGGCGGTCGCGACGCTGACCGCTCTGGTCGATGCAAACCTGTCGCGTCTCGAACTGAACGCGCCGGACGAGCCTCGACGGGGCTGGGCGACCTACGCGAGCGCGGTGGCGTCGTCGACGGCCTTCGCCCTGGTCTGCCTGATCTTTGGCGTCAGCATCTCCTACGGCGCCCTGGGCAGCGCCATGATTGTGGGCTGCGCGACGGTGCTCAACAACGCGATCATGAGCCGAGGGTCGCGTCGGTTCAGCCTGACGCTCGTGGGGCCGTCCGCCGCGGTGCTGTTGTCGCTGCCGACCGTGGTGCAGCTGGCCAGCCACCGGATGGAGTGGGACATCGTCGTCCTGCTGACCATCGGCGTGGCGGCCTATGTCGTCTTCATCGGCCGGCTGGCCGAGACCCTGCACGGGGAATCGGTCACGCTGCAGCGCGCGCTCGAAGCGGCCGAAAGCGCCAACGCCGCCAAGAGCGACTTCCTCACCACCGTGAGCCATGAGATTCGCACCCCGCTCAACGGGGTGCTGGGCATGGCCCAGGCCATGCGCTTCGACGACCTGACCCCGACTCAGCGCCATCGTCTGGACGTGATCAGCCAGTCCGGCGAAGCCCTGCTGGTGGTGCTCAACGACATTCTCGACCTGTCGAAGATCGAGGCGGGCAAGCTGGAGCTCACGCCCGCCGATTTCGACCTCGGCGCCCTGGCCAGGGGGGTCCACGCCGTGTTCGCGCCGGCGGCGGAGACCAAGGGCGTCGCCTTCGTCCTGTCCCTCGACCCCGACGTCGAGGGCGGATGGCGGGGCGACGCGACCCGGGTGCGGCAGATCTTCTACAACCTGGTCTCCAACGCGGTGAAGTTCACCGAGGCGGGCGAAGTCCGGGCCAGCGTATCCGCAACGGACGAGGGCCTTCGCCTCGAGGTCGCCGACACCGGCGTCGGCATTCCGGCCGACCGCCTGGACGCCCTGTTCAACAAGTTCGTCCAGGCCGATTCCTCCATCACCCGCCGCTTCGGCGGCACCGGCCTGGGCCTGGCGATCTGCCGCGAGCTGTGCGCGGCCATGGGCGGGCGGATCGCGGTCTCGAGCGAGCTGGGCCAGGGCAGCCGCTTTGTCGTGGACCTGCCGCTTGAGCGGGCCGAGGCGCTCGCCGCGCCAAGCGCCCAGGCGGCCGCGACCTTCGAGGCGGGCGAGACGCTGCGGCTGCTGGCGGCGGAGGACAATCCGGTCAACCAGCTGGTGCTGCGCACTCTGCTGGCCCAGATCGACGTCGAGCCGACCATCGTCCACAACGGCCGCGAGGCGCTCGCCGCCTGGGAGGCGGGCGAGTGGGACCTGATCCTGATGGACGTGCAGATGCCGGTGATGGACGGGCCGACGGCGACGCGGGCGATCCGGGCGCGTGAAGCCGAAACCGGCCGGGCGGCGACCCCGATCCTGGCCCTGACCGCCAACGCCATGAGCCACCAGCTGGACGACTACCGCGCGGCCGGCATGAACGGCCATATCGCCAAGCCGATCGAGGTCGCGGTGCTGTTCACCGCGATCCAGTCCGCCCTCGACGGCGGCGCCGGCGATTTGGCCGTCGCCTGAAGCGGGTTGCGGGTTTTCACGCCGCCCCCGCCGGGCTAGCGTAGCGAAGACTAGCTATTCCCGTCGCCAGAAGGAAACGCCCGCCGATGCCGGCCTGCTACACCGACCGGCTCAGCCTGTATCCAGGCGAGCGCTTTGCCCTGCATGTTTCCGCAAAAGGCCCCGCGCGGGTCGAAGTCGCCAGGATCGGCGCCGGCCGCGAGGTCGCCCTGGCCCTGACCGACATCGACGTCGCCGAACACCCCGTCCCCGCCAATGCAGACCGCGACGGCTGCGCCTGGCCGGCGGCGGCGCAGATCGAGGTCGGCGCCGACTGGCGCAGCGGCTACTACGACATCCTGCTGACCGACGCCGACGGCGAGGAAACCCACCATTTCATCTGCGTGAAGGCCGCGCCGGACGCCAAGGCCCGCATGGTCCTGGTGCTGTCGACCAACACCTGGCACGCCTACAACTACTTCGGCGGGGCCAACGCCTATTGCGACGTCGCCGCTCTGATGAGCCGCAAGGCGCCCCTGCCCGAGGCCATGCTGGGCGCGATCGGCCGGCTGTCGAGCCTGAGGCCCTTCCCGCAACTGCAGTTCGCCCCGCCGGCGGACGCGCCGCGGCTGGTCAATCTGCGCAAGCGCGGTTTCGAGGAGCGGCCCTGGGCCGGCGCCGACCCGGCCTGGTCGCGGGCCCACAACCAGACCCCCTACGACGGCTCGGCCGGCTTCCTGCACAAGTGGGAGCACGTCTTCGTCGCCTGGGCCGAGGGCGAGGAGAACCTCCGCTTCGACTATCTGACCGACTATGACCTCGACGCCGACCCGGCCGCGCTCGACGGCTATCAGGCGGTGCTGCTGGTCGGGCACAGCGAATACTGGTCGGGGCCGGAACGGGACCGGATCGAGGCCTTCGTCGACCGCGGCGGCAAGCTGGCGATCTTCTCGGGCAACACCGCCTTCTGGAAGGTGCGCTGGGAAGACGGCGGCAAGACCCTGGTCTGCCACAAGTGGAAGGGCGAGAGCGCCGAACAGGTCGCGCCCGATGAGGCGACCCACCTCTGGTCCCACCCCATGTTCGCCCGGCCCGAGGCGGCCATCACCGGCCTGACCTTCATCTTCGGCGGCTATCATCGGCTGGGGCTTTGCGCCGCGCGCGGCCAGGGCGGTTACACCGTCTATCGGCCCGATCACTGGGCGCTGGCGGGCGCGGACCTGTTCTACGGGGATGTGATCGGCGACGCGGTTCCGCTGCTGGGCTATGAGAACGACGGCTGCGCCCTGCGGTTCGACGAGAACGGCCTGCCGGCGGCCCAGCCGCGACTGGGCGTGCCGGCCGATCTGGAGGTGATCGCCATCGCCCCTTGCGCCTTCGCCGAGGCGGAGGGCAGCGGCTATCGCTCGCTGATCCCGCCCGAGCAGCTGGATGTGGTGGCCAAGATCGCCTTCGGCGACGACAGCGCCGCCAGCCAGGCCCGGGTCATGCGCGGGCACGCGGTGATGGGCTCGTTCAGGCGCGGCGCGGGGGAGGTGTTCAACGCGGGCACGACCGAGTGGGCGCACGGATTGGCGGCGGGCGATCCGTTCGTGACGCGCATCACCCGCAACGTGATCGAGCGCTTCGCCAGCCAGGCCTGAGCCTGGCGCGACAGGACCGCGATCAGGCCTTCTTGGCGCCCTTGCGGTAGCTGGACAGGCCCATCGACTTGGCGAACTCCGAGCGGGCCTTGGCGTAGCCCGGCGCGGCCATCGGGTAGCTGGCCGGCAGCCCCCACTTGGCGCGGTACTCGTCCGGCGTCATGCCATGCTTGACCCGCAGGTGCTGCTTGAGGGACCGGAGCTTCAGCCCGTCCTCGAGGCAGATCAGGTGGTCGTGGGTCACCGACTTGCGCACCGGCGCGGCCGGAGCGGCCTTGACCACCTCTTCAGCGGCGGCGGGCGAGCCGTTCGCCAGTTCCGCCAGGGTGGTCTTCACCAGGCGGACCAGCTCGGGAAGCTCGTCGATCTGTACATTGGTGCGACTTACGAAGGCTGAGACAATATCGGTGGTCATCTCAACGGTTGAAATCTGCTGGCTCATGATTGTCGGCCCTCCCCGGCCTTCGATCCGTGAACCCTTTTCGACTGCTTTGCTTGGTGGGTATATGCGACAAAATAGTCTGGATACTCAAATTGGGTAATCCTGGAGGCTAACCCCCGCCCAATTCAGATGATATCCAAAGCTACCACTTGTTACTTGGGCGTTGCGCGCCAACGATCCAGGGCGTGTGGCCAGTTCCTTTGACCCAAGGTTACGGCCCACCAAATGCTGCGACAATGTGTTCAGCGTCCACGCCGCGGATTTCGATCTGCTTCAACCTGGCGGTTTGTCCAGATACAATACAAACCGAAGACGAAGGCAGGCCCAGCGCCTTGGCGATGAGCCGCTCCAGCGCGGTATTGGCGGCGCCGTCGACCGGCGGCGCGGCGACCCTGACCTTCAGATAGGCGCGGCCGGCGGCGTCGCTGGCCCAGCCGTCAATGCGATCGCGCCCGCCGCGCGGGGTCAGCCGGACCGCCAGGCGGACCGCCTCGCTCAGCCGCCGAACACGCCGACGATCGGCGCGAAGATCCAGGGGATCAGATAGTTCTGCGCCGCGCTCAGCACGACGATGGCGATGATCGGGGTGATGTCGATGCCCCCGATCGGCGGAATGACCCGCCGCAGGGGCGCCAGCACCGGCCGGGTGGCCGCGTCGAGGAAGGTGGCGAACTGGCGGACCGCGGGGCTGCGCAGATTGACCACGTCAAAGGCGATCAACCAGCTGAGCACCGCGTTCAGCACGATCACCAGGATCAGAGCGCCGATCAGCCACTCGATGATATCTCGCAGGAACAGTCCCATGGTCGCGTCCGCCTTTGTTCGGGCCCAGCTTCTATCGTGCGCCGAACCATCGGGGCAAGCGGCTGCTGCTTGACAGCCCCCCGGCGCGCCCCTTATGTGCCGGCCCTCGCCTTCCCCTCCAAGAAGGGGCCGTAGCTCAGTTGGTAGAGCGCCTCGTTCGCAATGAGGAGGTCAGGGGTTCGACTCCCCTCGGCTCCACCAGGGGTTTGAGACCCAAGGCTGTAACCTGAAGCGCAAAGCGTCGGTTCGAGCCTAGAGGCTGACGGCGCCGTCAAGCCGCTATCGCGCTGCACCCCCTTGTCCGCGATCAATGCCGTGTTCGAGCGTCTGGAGCATGGTGATGGGCCGTCGCGGGCGGCGCTCGACTTCGCGTCGGCGGTTCCGGAAACGCCGGCGCGGGCCACCCACGGGGAGCAGAGGACGACATGCAGGCGATGGTGCTGAACGCGGTCGGCGCGCCGCTCGACTGGACCGAGCTGCCGGACCGCGAGCGACTTCCTGAAGCTCGCGCCCAGCATCGGCATCGTCACCACCACCCATCCCTATCCTTTGTGCGAGGCCAATGCGGCCCTGGCCGATCTGCGCGCTGGGAAATTCGACGGCGCGGCGGTGCTGGTTCCGTGATGGGACGGCCGCCGGCTCGACCAGGCTAACCGCAGCCGCCGCCCTGGGCCGCCGAGGCGGATCCGAACCGCCCGGCCTAGGCTGTCACTGCCCGTCGCGCCGCTTCTTGCGCCAGATCTCCTCGTTGCCCGTGCCTGACAGCGTCGGGTCGGAGTCCATCGCCTTCGGCAGGGACAGGAGCTGCAGATCGCCGGTCAGGTTGGACGGGACGATATCGACGATCGCGTCGCTCAGGGCCGCGCACACCCCGGCCTGGCCGATCACGCAGCCGTTGATCCGGTAGAAGTTGGTCTTGGCGACAGTCAGGTTCACCCCTCCGGAGGTGGCCACCACATTGCCCGACAGGGTCGCCCCCTGCTGGTTCACCATGGTCAGAAACAGATCCACCACGCTGGGACCGCCGCCCTGGCCGCCGCCGACGGTGATCGGCGTCGCGCTCCGGTCTGGATTGAGGATCGAGACCCCGCCCGACAGCCCAGGGTTCAGGTTTGTGTTCTGCTGAACGATTCCAAGGCTGGAGGAGACCTGCAGCGTGCCGGTGCTGATGAAGGTGCGGCCCTCGGTCGGCGGCGTGTCGACCGGGGGCGTGTGTTGGCTGACATTGAGCTGCTGGCCGGGGTGGCTGGCCAGGAAGTCCACGACCGAGGTCACGAACGGCGCCTCGCCGATGACGATGGATCCGTTCAGCGCCGCCAGATTGGTCTGGCCAACCGCTGTCAGGCTGGTGAAGCCCAGCGGCGCGCCGGTGGGGGTGATCAGGAGCAGGTCGCCGGACTGGGCGACGATGTCGATGTCGGTCCCGGCCGTGATGCTGCCGCCGTTGAGGGTGACCCCGCCCGCGGCGGTGTAGTGGGTCGAGCCGCCGGACACGACCGCGCCGGATTGCTCGATGGAGCCGTTGAGCGAGCGCGCCGTAACCGACCCCGTCGCGGTGATCGCCTCGTCCAGGTTCAGGTCGCCGCCCCCGGTGATCGAGACATCGGCGGCGGTGATCCCCCCGGCGCTCCCGCCGAGGGTCCTGATGGCGGTCACGGCGGCGGTGGCGACCGTGCCGGCGCTCTGGGTGATGGACCCGGCGCTGCTCAGGGTCAGGGTCTGGCCGGCGGCGTCGATCTCCCCCGCCAGGGTAAGCCCTCCGCCGGTCGTGATCAGGCTGACAGGCCCGCCGGTGTTGATCAGCGGCCCGCTGAGCGTCAGGCCCTGGCTGTCGGTCAGGCTGAAGCCGCCGCCGGCGTTGGTGAAGGCGCCCAGCTGGCCGATGGCGTTGGCGTCCGGCAGGCTGACGCCCCCGACGGAGGCGCCGGCCAAGGTCGCGGCGGTGATGATTCCGGCGCTCTGCGCGATGGTTCCGGCGCTCGTCAGGGTCACCGTCTGACCGGCGGCGTTCAGGTCAGCCGCCAGGGCAATCCCTCCCGTGGTGGTGGTCAGGCCGACCGGTCCGCCGGTATTGGTCAGGGTCCCACCAAGCGTCAGCGCCTGGTTGTCGGTGAGGCTGAAGCTGCCGCCGGTGTTGGTGAACGCGCCGAGCTGGTCGATCTGATTGGCGTCCGTCAGGCTGACACCGCCAACGGAGGAGCCGGTCAGGGTTGCGGCTGTGACAACCCCGGC
>Ga0302196_10004550_pt1 | contig 12559 bp, 8 predicted proteins | sample II_Bog_N1_3_FD_198794 | JGI IMG/M metagenome (GOLD analysis project Ga0302196, IMG submission 198794) | Peat permafrost microbial communities from Stordalen Mire near Abisko, Sweden - II_Bog_N1_3 | ecosystem: Environmental > Terrestrial > Soil > Wetlands > Peat | place: Sweden: Abisko, Stordalen...
CGCCTTCGCCGCCGCCGCCTGCTCCGCGGCCAGCTTGTCCGCCGCCGCCTTGGCCGCCGCGGCCTGCTCCGCCGCGAGCTTGTCCGCCGCCGCCTTCTCCGCGGCCGCCTTTTCGGCCGCGGCCTTCTCGACCACCGCCTTCTGCATCTCGACGATCCGCTCCTTCGACTTCTCGACGTACTTCTGCTCGCTGGGGCGGTTCTCCTTCTGGATGTAGAGCTGGTACGCCGCGGTCGCCTCGACCGGCTTGTCCGCCTGGCGCAACGACTCCGCCAGGCCATAGACCCCATCGAGATCGTCGGGCTGCAGCTTGACGTACTTCTCGTAGGCCTCGGCCGCCTGCGCGAAGTTCTTGTCCTTGCGGCTCGCGTAAGCCAGGTTGTACCAGGCCGTCGCGTCCGAGGGCGCGAGCTTGACCGCCTTCTGCAGATGGCCGATCGCCTCCGCGCCCTTGCCCTGCTTGAAGAGGATCTTGCCGAGCTCCGCGTGCGAGACTTCGTCGTTCTCGTCGAGCTTGAGCGCCTCGTCGAAATCGTTGGCCGCCTCGTCGTCCTTGCCCGCGTCCTCCGCAGCCTGGCCGGCTTTGCGCAGCTCTTCGACCTTCGCTTTGAGCGCAGCGGGCGAGAGCTTGCCGGGCGCCTTGCCCCCCTTCGCGTGGGCGGCAGGGGCGAGAGGAAGAGCGAGGGCGAGAACAACTCCAAGCGTGCGTCGGGCTTGCATATGGCGGCGGAACATACACCAGCCTCGAGCGCGGGCGTGGCTCGGATGACCGACCGAGCGACGTTTGGGGCGGTGGCCGGATTACGGCGAAACCCCAGTGTGCTATCTCGCGGCGCGGTCCAAACTCGCCATCAACCCGGAGCACGCATGCGCAACATCTTGCTGGCCGCGCTGCTCGCGTTCGCTGCGGCCTGTGCGAGCGACGCCGATCCGCACCTGTATTCGACCCAGCCCATCGCGCCTGGCTTCACCCAGGAGGAGATCGCCGGCCTGCAGCGTTTGGGGGCCACCCAGATCTCCACCGGGGTGAACTTCAGCGTCTATTCGCAACACGCGACGCGCGTGGACCTCGCCTTCTTCGACAACCCGACCGACAACGAGCCGGCCCAGGAGTTTCCGATGGTCCGGATGGGCGACGTCTGGAATCTCTATGTCGATGGCGTCGGATACGGCGCTTATTATGGATATATCGCGTGGGGCCCGAACTGGCCGCACGACGACGCCTGGTATCCCGGCTCCATCGCGGGATTTCTCGCGGACGTCGACGCCGACGGCAATCGATTCGATCCGAACAAGCTGCTCGCCGACCCCTATGCTCGTGCTTATAGCGGCGATTACAACTGGGCCGAGAGCCCGGCCTCTGGACCCGACCGCACGGTCTCGGACTATTCGTCCCAGGCCAAGAGCGTGGTGGTGCGCAGCCAGTATGTCTGGAGCGACACCGAAACCGCGTGGCGCGCGGCGCGCGCGTCGAGCGACCACCCCGGATACAACCCGAATGAGCTGGTCATCTATGAGATGCACCCGAAGGGGTTTACCGCCAGCCCCGCCTCGGGCGTCGACCACCCGGGCACGTTTCGCGGCATCGGCGAGAAGGCCGATTATCTGAAAGACCTGGGCATCAACGCCGTCGAGCTGATGCCCTCGCAGCAGAAGCCGCCGGACGGCGGATATTGGGGATATGAGACCGTTGGATTCTTCGCGCCTGAATTGACCTATTCGAGCGACCCGCGCCCGTGGATGGTCGGCGACGAGTTCAAATGGATGGTCGACCAGCTGCACCAGCGGGGGATCATGGTGCTGATGGACGTGGTCTACAACCACACCGGCGAGGGCGGGCTGTGGCGCGACAAGATCGCCATCGACGGCAGCCCCGACCCGGACAACCTGGCCAACTTCGACCCCAAGGAAGTGGCGAGCATCCTCTCGTTCCGAGGCTTTGATAATCAGGCCTATTACGCGCTCTCGACGGACAACCAGACCTATTGGGACAACACCGGTGTCGGCAACGACATGCGCTGCAACAACACGCCGATGCAGCGGCTCATCCTCGACTCACTCCATTACTGGGTGACGGAGATGCATATCGACGGATTCCGCTTCGACCTCGCGCCCATCCTGGGCGAGGACGATATGAACTACAACTCGTTCGATCCGTCGAATACAATATTGCAGACAATCATCGACGATCCGATCCTGCTCAATTATCACGTGCCGGTGATCGCCGAGCCCTGGTCGGGCTATGGCGCCTTTATCGGGGGATTTCCCGCCTCGACGGTGCAAGCAGGCGTCGGCTGGTATGAGTGGAATGGCCCGTTCCGCGACTGGTGGCGCTCGTTCGTCAACTACGACGGCACCTCCGGCACGCAGGACTGGAACCTGAGCACGCTGCAGGCCGGCGCCACCGGCGGCTTCCTGCTCACCGGCTCCTACGATTGGTATCACCCGAGCGGCCGGCGCCCGTTCAACTCGGTGAACTTCACCAACGTGCACGACGGCTTCACCATGTATGATCTCTTCTCGTATGACGTGAAGCAGAACGGCTGCGGGCCGCTCAACACCATCTGCTGCACGCAGCCGACCTCCTCGTTTTGCACTGCGCAGGACGGCACCGACGACAACCGCTCGCGCGACTGGGGCCAGAGCGCCGAGGACATCAAGCGCGAGAACATGCGCGCGCTCTTCACCGCCACGCTGGTCGCGCAGGGCACGCCGCTGCTCCTCGGGGGCGACGAGTGGATGCGCACGCAGCTGGGCAACAACAACGCTTATTCGAACTGGGCCGACAACGCCTACAACTGGTTCGATTGGGGCGCCTGGCAGCCAAACAATGAACGCAATCGCATGCACGACTTCGTGCGCAAGCTGATCGCCTTCCGCCGCACGCACGAGTATGCCTTCGCGCCGACCGACTATGGGCAATCGGCGCCCTATGATTGGGAGAATGCATCGGGCGCGGCGCAGTCGGGCGACGACTGGAATACGCGCCACCTGGCGATGCACTACAACGACTCGAGCGCCGGCCCGCAGCTGGACATCCTCATCAACCTCGAGACCTCGCCGGTGACATTCACGCTGCCTCAAGGCGTGGCCTGGACGCGCGTCGTCGACACGCAGGCCACCTTCGATGAGCCGGGGTACTTCACCGCGGGGATGGACCCGACGATATCGGCAAATATATCCACCGATAGCCCGGTCGCGGTCAGCGGCAGCTACGCCGTGCAGGCGCGCAGCATCGTCATTCTCGAGGAGGCGCAGTGAAGCAGTCCCGTCTGCCGTTGGCGCTCGCTGTGCTCCTGCTGCCCTCCTTCGCCGCGCGCGCCGACGAGTCTCCCTCGCGCTTCTCGTTCGGCGGGTATTTCCGCATCATGGCCCAGCCCGATTTCCAGGGCGGCAATGGCGGCCTCGGCCTGTGGAACATCTCCGGCCGTCTGCTGAACGAGGGGCCATATGCGATGGTCCAATCGCAGCTGCAGCTCATCCAGGCCGACCCGAATGGCTCGGACCCCTACGCCAATGTGAACCTCCGCGTGGAGGGCGGCTTCTCGCAGTTCGCGCAGGCCGGCACCGACAACCTGTCGAACTTCCATATCTCGCAGCTCTACGTGACCGTGGGCAACGTCGCGCTCGCGCACGTCACCTGGCAGGTCGGCTCGCTCTATTACTATCCCGGCGATCTCGGGCTCTACGATTTCCGGCCGGCGCAGATCCTCGAGAACGCGGTCGGCCTCTCGGCCACCTGGCATGGCGACAAACTCGACGTCCTGTTTGGCGTGGGCGACTCGGGATACGGCATCCACGGCGCGGCCTATGACACGGTCTATACGGTGGGCGGCTTCGCCCGGTGGAAGCCCACGCATGGGCTCGAGTTGGGCATCGGCGGGCACTTTCTCTACGAGCCGGGAAACCTGGGCGATCCGAATTCGCCCTATGCAACGCCGGGCGTTCAATATGCCGATTACTTCCGACAGGACGTGGTGGAGCAGTACGCGCTGGCGCACGCGCAGAACCCGGGCGCGCTCGAGCTGTTTCCCAAGCCGTCGCCGCGCACCTCGGTCTCCTGGCGCGGCGTGGCCTATCTCGGGTTCGGCGACATCGGACCGCTGCGCTGGAGCAGCCTCTATGGCCACGTCGAGCGGCTGATGCCGCTCACCTCGTATACCGAGACGTATCAGGGCCAGAGCTACAATATCTATCTGCACGACCTGACCGACCAGCGATATGACATCCAGGTGGGCAATGAGATGCAGCTGACGCTCATCCCCAACCGCCTCGACGCGGCTTGGGGCGTGGTCTTCGGGATGGACATCGACAACAACAACACGGTCGCTGCCGGTGAAGACAACCGCTGGTATGCCTCGACGGTGCTCCGCTTGCAGGCTTATGCGACCAACTCGATCCATTTCCTGGTTGAGTCGAGCATCGCGCACGAGAAGTCGCTCAACGGGAATCTCTGGCGCGAGCATTACGATTCGATCTTCCAGAGCACCGGCGGCATCGCCGATTCGCAGGGCCTCGAATATGGCGACACGGACCAGCGCAACACCTGGCAGGGCAAGGCCGGCATCGTCTTCAATCCCGCCGGGCGCGGCATCTATATGCGTCCTTCGCTGCGGCTCCTCTATGGCCTCCAGTATTCGAACATGCAGGCTGCGTTCGGAAACAGCTTCAATGTGACGCTCGATCAGTACAACCAGTTTCCCAACGAAGAGCGCCATTGGCACCAGGTGGTCGCCGTCCAAGCCGAGGGGTGGTTCTAATGAAGCGGTCGATGGCGGGCCTCAGCTGTATCGCCGCGCTGCTCTGCGCCTCGTGTCTGCACCGCGTGCCGCCACAGCGGCTCGCCACGCCGCTGCCGGTCGCGGTGGCCATGCTGGAGGATCGCGGAGACGAGACGCGCGCGCTGCCGCCCGACGTGCGCGAGCGGATCTCGCAGGAGCTCGACACCCGCAACCTCATTGTCCGCGAGGAGGAGCCGGCCGCGCTGCTCGGCGGCGCGCGCAATTCGCAGCAACGGTTCGCCGCCTTGCAGGCCAACGCGAAGGACGCGTCCTTCGTGCTGCTCATCGAGACCCGCGCTGTCTATTACGATCTATTGGAAGGCCAATATCGCTGGCTCGTCTATTCGAAGTTGACCGCGGCGCGCCGGGGAGGGCAGGGGCAGCCGGCGGTCGACGAGACTGACATTCCCGTCTTCTTGCTCTATGCGCACGAGCGCGAGGACGCAGCGCTCGCGGCCGCCTCGCGCGTGCTCGCCGAGCGCGCCGCCGCGCTCCTCGACGGCTTCATCGCGGCCCCGCGCGAGCCGGACCCTGGAGACAGCGCGGCCCGGCCCGCGAGCGCTGCGCTTGAGCGCGCCCCCGGCGGCGCCGTGCGCGCGCTCGGAAACATCTACTTCGCCATGATCGATCGATTCGCCAACGGCGATGCCTCCAATGATGGCGTGATCGATCGCGCCGATCCGGAGGCGTTTCACGGCGGCGATATCCAAGGCGTGATGGGCAAGCTCGATGAGCTGCAGCAGCTGGGCGTGAAGACGGTCTGGCTCTCGCCCGTCTTCGCCTCTCGGCAGGAGAAGTTCTTCGGGCACGGCGCCTATCACGGCTATTGGGTCGAGGATATCCAGCGCGTCGAGCCGCGCTTCGGCGACCTCGCCGCGCTGCAGACGCTCTCGGAGGAGCTGCACCGCCGCGGGATGAAGCTGCTGCTCGACCTCGTGCTCAACCACGTCGCCTTCGATTCACCGCTTCTCCACAGCCACCCCGATTGGTTCCACCACCAGGGATCGATCGAAGATTGGAGCAGCCCGGCGCAGCTCGAGCAGCGCGACATCGGCGGGCTGCCCGATCTGGCGCAGGAGAATGAGCAGGTCTATCGATATCTCCGCGATGCGTCGATCCAATGGATCGACCGGGTCCATCCCGATGGCTTCCGGCTCGACGCCGTCAAGCACGTGCCGCTCGCGTTCTGGAAGCGCTTCAACGCGGACATCCACGCGCACGCCGGGCCTTCCTTTGTGCTGCTGGGCGAGGCACTCGAGGGCGATCCAGCGAAGCTGGCGGCGCTCGAGCGCGACGGCGGATTTGATTCCCTCTTTGATTTCCCGCTCGCCTATGCGCTCGATGACGTCTTCTGCAAGGCTGTCGACCCGCAGCGGCTGGGCGCGCTGATCTCGCTCGATCGGCTCTATCCCGACGCCAATCGAATGGTCGGAATGGTGGACAATCACGATCTCCCGCGCGTCGCCTCGCTGTGCGGCGGCGATGCCAGTCGAGTGGGGCAGGCGCTGGCCGCGCTGGCGTTCTTGCGCGCGGTGCCGGCGATTCAATATGGGACTGAGGCGGGCCTCGTTGGCGAGAGGGAGCCGGCCAATCGCGGCGACCTCTTCGGCCGCGCCGACGCGCGGTCGCGCGCCGCGGTGGCGGCGTCGCTGGCGCTGCAAGCGCGCCTCTCACAAGGCGCGGCGCGCGGCCCGATTCGCGTGCTCGCGGCGGAGCCGGGCGCGCTCGCACTCCTTCGAGTCGAAGACGGCGAGCGGGCTTCACTTCTTCTCTTTTCCAGCGCCAACTCGCACCCTCACTCGATGGCATCCCTCGCGGCTTCGCTGGCCCGCGCGACCGCCGCGGGCTGCTTCTCCTGGCCTCCGCACGGCGCTCCGCGCGAAGCAGGCACCTGCCCGATCGCATATGCGCCAGGCGAGCTGCGCGTCTATTCGCTGCAGTCGCAGGTCCCCGGTGTGCTCTCGGCGCTCGCCGCCACGGCGCCGCGCCGCGTGCAGTTTGTGCTCGACGCCAAGAGCGATGTTCGCGGGGCATACTATGTGTCGGGCGCAGGACCGGAGCTGGGCAATTGGGACCCCGCGCGCGCCCTCGGCCCGCTCGCCCGCGCGGGGAGCGCTCGCGCGGTCGCCGTCGACCTGCCGGAGCGCTCGGTCGCCGAGTACAAATTGATCCTCAAGATGCCAGATGGAACCGTGCAGTGGGAGAGCGGCGCCGATCGATTCGTCTTCCTCGACGGCGCCGAGGGCCCGGTCGAACTCACACTCTCCTGGCGCAGCTAGAGCGGAGCCCTCTTGAGCGACGTGGCCCTGCGGGGTGTGCACAAAGCGTTCGGTGAAAACCAGATCGTCCGCGGGGTCGACCTCGAGGTGCGCGCGGGCGAGTTCACCGTGCTGGTGGGCCCGAGCGGCTGCGGCAAGACTACGCTGCTGCGTCTGATCGCAGGCCTCGAGTCGCCCGATCGCGGCGACATCCTCATTGGCGGGCAGCGGGTGAACGACGCGCCTCCGCGCGAGCGCGGAGTGGGGATGGTCTTTCAAAGCTATGCGCTCTATCCGCATATGACGGTGCGCGAGAACCTGGCGTTTGCGCTGCGGCTGCGTGCCACCGCTCCGGCCGCGCTCGCGCAGCGGGTCGCCGAGGTGGCGGAGATGCTCGAGCTGGGACCGCTGCTCGAGAGAAAGCCGAAACAGCTGTCCGGCGGGCAGCGCCAGCGAGTCGCCATCGGCCGCGCCATCGCGCGCAGGCCGTCGGTGTTTCTCTTTGACGAGCCGCTCTCCAACCTCGACGCGGCGCTGCGGGTGCAGATGCGCGGTGAGCTGGCCCGCCTGCACCAGCGGCTCGGCTCGACGATGATCTATGTGACGCATGATCAGGTCGAGGCGATGACGCTCGCCACCCGGCTCGCGGTGTTCAACCAGGGCAAGCTGCAGCAGCACGGCGCGCCGCTCGAACTCTATCGGAAGCCCGCCAATCGATTCGTCGCTTCGTTTCTCGGCTCGCCGGGAATGAACTTCCTCCGCGGCCGCGCGCAGGGCGGCCGCCTGACCGGCGTGGGCTTCTCGCTGCAGCTGCCGCCCGCGCAGAGCGCGCTCGAGGGGCGCGAGCTGCTCGCCGGTGTCCGCCCGCAGGCGCTCGCGCTGCGCGCTGCCGACGAGCCGCTCGACGCCGCCGCCTGCGCGATCCGCGGAGAGATCGAGGCGATCGAGCGGCTCGGCACGGAAGGGTTTGCGTATCTCAAGACCGCCGCGGGGCCGCTGGTGGCCCGATTCGAAGGCGGAGGCGCGGAGTTGGTGGTCGGCGCGAATGCGCAGCTGGCGATTCCCCCCTCGGCCACGCTGCTCTTCGACGCGCAGAGCGAAGAGGCCTGCCATTGAGCTGGCGCAACTGCCTGTCCGTGGGGCTCGCGGCGCTGGCGATGCTCATCGCGCCGGCCCGCGCCGCGGATATGCCGGCCGCGGCCACCGCGCCCGAGCGGCTGCTGGTATGGCACGCCTATCGCGCCGCCGAGGAGCGGGCGCTGCTGCAGCTGCTCGCGCAATTCAATGCTTCCCAATCGCGATATCGCGCCGAGGCGCTCGCGCTTCCATACGATGTCTATGCGAGCAAATTGACGGCGGCGATCCCATCCGGGCACGGGCCGGATCTCTTTCTCTTCTCGCAGGAGCGCGTCGCGGTCTGGGCGCGCGCGGGCCTGCTCGCGCCGCTCGACGCTGACGGAGCCGAGCTGGCCGCCGGGTTTCCCGCGGCGTCGCTGGAGGCGCTGCGCAGCGCCGGTCATCTGTATGGATTGCCGCTTTCATTGAAGTGCGACGCGCTCTATTACAATCGCGCGCTGATATCGACGCCGCCGTCGACGAGCGACGAACTGGAGCGCGAGGCGCGCCGGCTCACGCTGGCGAGCGAGGGTCGATATGGCCTCGCTTATGAAGCCAATGACTTCTTCCATCACGCGGCCTGGCTGCATGGATATGGAGGCGGCGTCTTCATCGAGCCGGGCCACCGCGCGCAACTCGACTCCTCGGCGGCCGTCTCCGCGCTCGAGTTCGTCCGCCGGTTGGCGCTCGAAGATCAGGTGATCCCCGAGGAGCCGAGCGGCACGCTGGTCGCGCAACTCTTCAACGCGGGACACGCCGCGATGGTCATCAACGGGCCTTGGTTCGCGGGCGAGGTGCAGGGCATCGATTATGGGATTGCTCCATTGCCCCGGATAACCTCGACCGGGCTCCTCGCCGCGCCGCTGCTGACCGTCGAGGCGGCGCTCGTCTCCGCGCGCTCGCCCGTGCAAGACGGCGCCCGCGCGCTGGCGCGATATCTGGTGTCGACCGAGGGCGCCGCCGTGCGTGCGCGCGTCGGCCGGCAGGTGGTTGCGACCCGCTCGGCCTATGCGCTCGCGGACATCGGCAGCGACCCGCTCCTGAGCGTTTTCCGAGAGGCGGCCGAGCACGCGGTGCCGATGGACAATACGCCCGCGATGCTCCCTGTCTGGGAGCCGGAGAAGCGCGCGCTGGTGGCCGCGCTCACCGGGGCCGCCTCACCCAAGGACGCGCTCGCGCAGGCCCAAAGACGGCTGCTCGCGACCACGCGCGCCGCGCCCCCGTCGCGCAGCCCCTGGCCTTATCTCGCCGCCGCGGCGCTGCTCCTGCTGGGCGGGCTCGCGGTCGCGCGGCGCCGCGCGCCGCAATCGAACGCTCGGGTCCAATATATCGCTCGCGAGCTCTGGCGAGCCGCCGCCTACTGCGCGCCCGCGGCAACATCCATTCTCGTGCTGGTGCTCGTGCCTTTCGCGGTCGGCCTCGGTCTCTCTTTCTTTCATCACGACAGCGGCCACTACACGTTCGTCGGGCTCGCGAACTTCATCGATATCCTCGCCTCGCGCGACTATCGAATCAGCGAGCCGATGAGCTTTTGGTTCACGCTGGCGGTGACGCTGCTCTGGACCGCCGTCAACGTGGCGCTGCACGTCTCCATCGGGCTGGGGCTGGCGCTGCTCCTGAGGGATCCTCTGCTGCGATTCAAAGGGATCTATCGAGTCCTCTTGATTATCCCGTGGGCCATTCCCAACTATATTACCGCCCTGGTCTGGAAAGGCATGTTCCACCGCCAGTACGGCGCGATCAGCGCGCTCTTCACCGCGCTCCATCTGCAGCCGATCTCCTGGTTCACCAGCTTCTCGACCGCCTTCGCAGCCAACGTCATTACCAATACCTGGCTGGGATTCCCCTTCATGATGGTGGTCGCGCTGGGCGCGCTGCAGAGCATTCCGCAGGACCTCTATGAAGCCGCCGAGGTCGATGGGGCTTCGCGCTGGGCCCAGTTCCGTCACATCACGCTGCCGCTGCTGAAGCCGGCGCTGCTGCCCGCGATCATCCTCGGCGCGGTCTGGACGTTCAATATGTTCAACATCGTCTATCTCGTCTCTGGCGGAGAGCCGGGCGGATCGACCGATATCTTGGTATCCGAGGCCTATCGCTGGGCCTTCCAACGCAATGAGCAGTTTGGATTTGCCGCTGCGTATTCGACGCTGATCTTCCTCTTCCTGCTCGGCTGGTCGGCGCTCTCGCGCCGGCTCGCGCGCGAGCCGTCCGCGGGGGCCGCGTGAGCGCGCGAGAAAAGAACGCGTCGCAATGGGGCGCGCACCTGGTGCTGATCCCCATCTGCGCGCTCACGCTCTATCCCGTGCTCTGGGTGATCGGGCTCGCGCTCACGCCGGGCGAGGCCCACCTGCGCGCAGGGCTCTGGCCGCTGCCAGCGCACGCCAGCCTCGAGCACGTCGGCGCGCTGCTCTCCTCGCGCGACGCCGCGGGCCAGCTGATCTTTGTCCGGCAGCTCTTCAACAGCCTCGTCGTCGCCAGCGCGACCACCGCCATCGGCGTGGCGCTCTCGGTGACGGCCGCCTACGCGCTCTCGCGCTTCTCGTTTCCGGGGCGGCAACTGGGAATGAGCACGCTGCTGGCGACGCAGATGTTCCCCGCGACGATGATGTCGGTGCCGCTCTACGCGATCCTCGATCGCCTGCACCTGCTCGACAGCCTGGCCGGCCTGACCATCGTCTACGCGACCACCGCCATCCCGTTCTCGGTCTGGATGCTGAAGGGCTATTTCGACACCATCCCGCGCGATCTCGAGGAGGCGGCGCTGCTCGACGGCGCGACGCAAGGGCAGATCTTCCTGAAGGTCGTGCTCCCGCTGGCGCGGCCGGCGCTGGCGGTGACTGCGCTCTTCTCGTTCATGACCGCGTGGAACGAGTTCGTGCTGGCGGCGACGTTCATCGACGGCCAGAGCCGATTCACGCTGCCGGTCGCGCTGCAGCGGCTGGTCGGCGAGTACCACACCGAGTGGGGCCAGTTCGCCGCCGGCGCGCTGCTCGTCTCCGCGCCGGTGATGCTCGTCTTCTTCGCGCTGCAGAAACATCTCGTCGGCGGGCTGACCGCGGGCGGCGTCAAGGGCTGAGCGCTCGTGCGGCGGGTCGTCGCGCGAGCGTTCCGAGTCGGATTCGCCGCCCGGCTTCCTGTGCTACGACTGCAGCGTGAGCGAGCGACCGAAGGGCAAATCGATCGGGCGGCGTGCGCCGGCCAAGGCGGCTGTGGCCGCGGTCGCGGAGAAGCGCGCGAAGGCCGGCCGCGCGGCGCCGGCGGTGAAGCCTGCCGCGGGCAAGAAGAGCACGGGCGCCGCGGCGAAGAGCAAGCCGACCGCGGCCGCAGTCGAGATCAACCTGCGACCTTCCGAGCAGGCGCTCCTCGACGCGCTGGCCGCCCGGACCCGGCTGTCTGCCTCCGAAGTGGTCGCGCGCGCGCTGCAGAGCTACGCGGCCGCCGTCGCGCCCGAGCTGCGCTCGGCGCCTCCGCGCGAAGAGGTCCACTCGGGCGACGAGCGGCTGTTTCTCTCCGTCGACGGCCGGCCCGAGATCGAGGTCTCGCGCGAGGAGTTCGTGCTCGGCAGCGCCGAGGGGACCGACCTGCGCCTCGACCTGCCGCTCATCGGCGGCCGCCACGCGCGCATCCTCCGCCGCGACGGGCGCTACCTCTTCGAGGACCTCGGCACCGGCAAAGGCTCCTACCGCCAGGGCGCGCTGGTCGACGTGCGCTTCCTCGAGGACGGCGACGAGATCGACCTGGGCGGCTTCCTGCCCATCCGTTTTCGCCTCGAGCGAAGCAGCGCCGCTTAACTTCTTCCGGGCTGGTGTGTCCGAGATCACGGTGGCTGCATTTGCGCTGCCGCCAAGGGGCAAGTCGATGACGACCGACAGCCGAGATCCGCGGGCGCCCGATGCCACGCCAGACGCGCGGGCCGCCGCCTTGCCCGAGGAAGCCGAGCTGCTGCGGCAGGCCCGCGCGCTGCTCCCAGCGGTCGATGCCGAGCCGCGCCCCGGCTTTGCTGCCCGGGTGGCGGCGCGCGCGGTTGAGCAGCAGGTTCGACCGGCCGGCGCGCCGTGGTGGCGATGGGCCTTCGGCGGCGGCGCCCTGGCGGCGGCCGCGGCGGCGCTCTTGCTCGCGGTGCTCCCCGCGCATCGCGCCGCGCCCGTGGAGCTGGCCGCGAACGACCGCACCGAGCTGATCCTGCGCTCCTCCGGCGGCGAGCTGGCGGTCGCCCAGCGGCTCGAGCTCTACGAAGACTTGCAGGTGGTGCAGAACGAGGACGCGCTCGAGGACCTCGACGTCGTCGAGGCGCTCGACCAGCTCGAGGCGCGGCCGTGAGCGCGCGCCGGCTCCCTGCGCTCTCCGCGGTGCTCCTGGCGGCGTCGCTCTCCTCGGCGGCCCGCGCCCAGAGCGCGCCCGCGG
>Ga0302196_10004554_pt1 | contig 12550 bp, 9 predicted proteins | sample II_Bog_N1_3_FD_198794 | JGI IMG/M metagenome (GOLD analysis project Ga0302196, IMG submission 198794) | Peat permafrost microbial communities from Stordalen Mire near Abisko, Sweden - II_Bog_N1_3 | ecosystem: Environmental > Terrestrial > Soil > Wetlands > Peat | place: Sweden: Abisko, Stordalen...
GGAAGGGCCGCTCCGAGCGGACCTCCTTGCCGTCGATGACCACCATCTCGCCGGGCTCCAGCTCACGGATGAAGGTGGCCCCGATCACGTCGAGGGCCGGCGACTCCGAGGCCAGCACCCAGCCCTGCTCGAACTCGTCGGTGGCGTCGAGCCGGCCGAGGCACAGCGGCCGGAAGCCGTTGGGATCGCGTACGCCGATGAGCCGGTCGGCGTCGAGGAGCACGAAGGAGAAGGCGCCCTCGACCGAGGGGAGGACCTTGAGCAGGGCGTGCTCGAGGTCGTCGCCCACCTCGGCACGGGTCCGCTCGGGCAGGTCCGGCGGGAACGCCTGTCCGAGCAGCTCGGCCACCAGGTCGCTGTCGGAGGACACCAGGCCGGGCAGCATGCCGGCGGCCTCACCCAGCTCGGCGGTGTTGGTCAGATTGCCGTTGTGGCCGAGGGCGAACCCGGCCCGCCCCACCGCCCGGTACACGGGCTGGGCGTGGATCCAGTCGCTGGAACCGGCCGTGGAGTACCGGGTGTGACCGACGGCCATGTGGCCCCGGAGACCGGAGAGCTTGCGCTCGTCGAACACGGTGGTGACGAGGCCCATGTCCTTCATCACGGTGATGACGTCGCCGTCGCTCACCGCCATGCCCGCCGACTCCTGACCGCGGTGCTGCAGGGCGTAGAGGCCGTCGAAGGTCAGGTGTGCCACAGATCGCCCCGGGGCGTAGACCCCGAAGACTCCGCACGCTTCCTTGGCCTCCATTATCGGTTGATCACCGCACACACCGGGGGTCGTCGGGCTCGTCCTTCGCCACGATTAGGCCACACAATCACCTCACCGTGCCACTCCAGCCTAGTGGGACGGCCCGGGCACGGAGCGACCGGGCCACGGCGCGCACCCCCGACCCCGGTAGCCTCGTGCCGCGTGATCGACCTGCACACCCACTCCACCGTGTCCGACGGGAGTGACGCCCCGGGCCGGGTGGTCGAGTTGGCCGTGGAGGCCGGGTGCAGCGCCATGGCCCTGACCGACCACGACTCCCTGGCCGGCATCGGCCCCGCCCGGCAGCGGGCCGCCGAGCTCGGGATCACCTTCGTGCCCGGCTGCGAGGTGTCGTGCCTCCCGGTCGGGCCCGGAGGCATGCACGTCCTCGTCTACTTCGTGGACGAGGACGACGGTCCCCTGGGCGAGGAGCTGGGTCGGCTCCGCCAGGACCGGCGCCGGCGGAACCTGGCCCTGGCCGAGCGCCTCACCGCCCTCGGCGTAGCCGTCACCTACGACCGGGTGGTGGCCATCGCCGGCGGCGAGGAGGGAGTGGGCCGGCCCCACTTCGCCGCCGCGCTCGTGGAGGCGGGCGCGGCCGAGTCCATCGACGACGCCTTCCACCGGTATCTGGGCAACGACGGGTCGGCCTACGTGGGGAAGGCCCGGCTGTCCGGTCCCGACGTCGCCGCCCTGGCCCGGGCCTCCGGCGGCGTGGCCGTGCTGGCCCACCCCTACAGCATGGGCCTCGAGGGCCCCGACCTGGCCCGCGTGGTGGGTGAGCTGGCCGATGCGGGGTTCGGTGGGATCGAGGCCGTCTACGGGAGGTACTCGCCCCGGCAGCGCACCGAGCTCGGCCACCTGGCCCGCCGGTTCGACCTGGTGGCCACGGGTGGGTCGGACCACCACGGCACGGTCAAGCCCGATCTGCGGGTGGGCACCGGCCAGGGGGATCTGAAGGTGCCCGACAAGGTGGTGGGCCAGCTCGAGGCCCGCCGGCCGTCGGGCTGAGCGCCGGACCCGGGCACCGGGCGGGTCGGCGCTGGCTCAGTTGGTGACGGGGGCCAGCGCGTCCAGCAGGGCCGGGAGCCGGTCCCGCCACGCCGATGTGGCCTCCGCCAGGTCGAGGTCGACCAGCCCGTCCACCACCACCCGGCCACCCCCGGTGGAGCCGAGCACCCGGAAGCCCACCCCGGCCTCGGCGGCCCTGGCCAGCAGCGCCGCCCGGTCGGTGGTGCACACCACGACCCGGGACGGGGCCTCGGAGAACAGCTCGTGGTGATCGGCCACGCCGGCCACATCCAGCCCGATGCCCGAGCGCACGGCCATCTCGCACAGGGCGACGCCGAGGCCGCCGCCGGAGACGTCGTGGATGCCGGCCACCAGAGGTGGGCCGGTGACACCCCCACCGACGCCCTCGGCCACGATGCCGGTCACGAAGCCCACCAGCCGCTGGTGGGCGGCCAGGTCCAGGGCGGGAAGGGTCCCGTCGCGGTGCCCGCGGACCTCGACGGCCCAGCGGGAGCCGGCCAGTGAGGGCGGGCCCCGGCGGCCGGAGGTCGAGCCGACGCCGGCATCCAGCAGGACGATCGAGGCGTCCTCCACCAGGGTCACCCCGGGCGGCCGGGCGGCCAGGTGGTCGATGAGCCCCAGCACGCCGATGACCGGGGTGGGGTTGATGTCGACGCCGTAGCTCTCGTTGTAGAGGCTCACGTTGCCCCCGATGACCGGCAGGCCGAGGCCGAGGCAGGCGTCCCGCATGCCGTCGATGGCCTCGGACAGCTGCCACATGACCTCGGGGTGCTCGGGGTTGCCGAAGTTGAGGCAGTTGACCACGGCCATGGGCCGGGCCCCGACGCAGGCCACGTTGAGGGCGCCCTCGGCTACGGTGGCCGCCGTCCCGGCGCGGGGGTCGATGGCGCACCAGGTGGGGTTGGAGTCGGTGGTGAGGGCCAGTCCCTTGGTCGAGGGGGGCAGGCCCGGCGCGGCCAGGCGGAGCACGGCGGCGTCCCCGCCGGGTCCGTCGACGGTGTTGAGGAACAGCTGGTGGTCGTACTGCCGGTAGACCCAGGACGGATCGCACAGCAGGGCGAGGAGGTCGGGCCCGCAGTCGGCCGGGGCGGGCAGGGTGCCCGGGTCGTTGGCCGCCCTCGACTCGTGGTCGCGGGGACGGGCCAGCGGGCGGTGGTAGAGGGGGGCGTCGTCGCTCAGGGCGCGGGCGGGCACGTCACCGAGGACCTCCCCGTCGAACCCGTCCAGGATCCGGAGACGGCCGGGCTCCCCACCCTCGGGGTCGGTGACCCGCCCCACCACGGCCGAGCGGACCTCCCAGCGGCGGCAGACCGCCTCCACCCGGGCCAGGTCGTCGGGGGTGACGATGGCCAGCATGCGCTCCTGGCTCTCGGAGGTCATGACCTCGTAGGGCGCCATGCCCGGCTCGCGTCGGGGCACGGCGGACACGTCGACGTCCATGCCCACCCCGCCCCGGGCCGCGGTCTCGCTGGTGGCACAGACCAGGCCGGCGCCCCCGAGGTCCTGGATCCCGACGACCAGGTGGGCGTCGAGCAACTCCAGGCACGCCTCGATCAGCCGCTTCTCCTCATAGGGGTCGCCCACCTGGACACTGGGGCGCTTGGCCGCCTCGGCGTCGTCGTCGCCCCCTCCGAAGCCGGCCGAGGCCAGCACGCTGACGCCGCCGATCCCGTCCCTCCCGGTGGACGATCCGAGCAGGACGGCCAGGTTCCCCACCCCGGTGGCGGCCCCGAGGACCAGTCGCTCGGTCGGGAGCACCCCCATGCACAGCACGTTGACCAACGGGTTCTGGGCGTAGCAGTCGTGGAAGGTGAGCTCACCGCCGATGGTGGGCACCCCCACCGAGTTCCCGTAGCCCGAGATGCCGGCCACCACGCCCTCGATCAGCCACTGCTGGCGGGCGTCGCCGGGGTCGCCGAAGAACAGGGGGTCCATGACGGCGATGGGACGGGCCCCCATGGTGAAGATGTCCCGCAGGATCCCCCCGACCCCGGTGGCCGCCCCCTGGTAGGGCTCGATGGCCGAGGGGTGGTTGTGGCTCTCGATGCGGATGGCCACGGCGATACCGTCCCCGGCGTCGATGACCCCGGCGTTCTCGCCCGGGCCCACCAGCACATGGGGCGCCTCGGTGGGCAGCCGCCTCAGATGGACCCGGGACGACTTGTACGAGCAGTGCTCGCTCCACATGACGGCGAAGAGCGCCAGCTCCAGATGGTTGGGCGGACGACCGAGGATGGCCTCCACCTCGTCCCGCTCGCCGTCGGTGAGGCCGAGGGCCCGGTGCAGTGGCTCACTGGATGCCGCATCCGTCTCCACTGTCACGTGCCGCTTCTCTCCCGGTCCTCGGTTGGCCTGCGCCCGGCATCCCGTGCCGATCGGCCCCTGGCTACAGCTGTTGCTGTGAGCGTACCCGGCGGCGCGCGCCGGTCCTGCCCGGTCACGGGGCCCTCCCGCACGGACCCGGGGGCCGCCGGGCCCATCGCCGCCCGCTGTGCGAAACGCCGGCCCATCACCTCGGACGATAGAGGCCCGTCAACCGGGCCGGAGAGGGATCCACACGGGGTAAAGGCACGGGCGCACGGCGGGCATGCCCGATCGACCTTGCATGACCATCGTCGTCGTCTCCGACCCCAGGAGAACCGGGGATGCCCCAGGGCATTGGAGGTCATTCTCGGCGGCACCCGGTCAGGAAGCGCCGAAATCTTCACACACTGATAGAGGGGGCCTGCTCCGCCCTCCGGGTCGGTTCCACGCCGAATCCCGCAGGGTAACGGGGGTAGGAGTGCAGGGAGGAGCGGGTATCCACGATCAATGGGCGGCGAGCGTTGGCCACTCCCATCCCTCAATACCCGGGGTGCCGGGAGTGTGTCGTCCTCAAAGGGTTCGATCCGGATTTCTCACATACCGGCCGTGGGGGGCCGGGCCGGCGTGCAATCACCGGCATCAAATCGATCTATGGGGGTCCTCCTGCCTTGGTGAGTTGCGTTGTATGAATTTCTCTGCGAGGCTCTGATCATGGCAGCTACAACCCCGACAAAGTCGCGCAAAAAAACTCCCATGTCCGAGGACCACAAGGCGGCCCTGGCCAAAGGACGTGAGGAGGGGCGCATCGTGCGCCGTTACCTCGAGGCCCTGGAGTCCACCAAGCCCCGCCGGGGACGGAAGCGGACTCCCGAGTCGATCCGCAAGCGACTGTTCGCCATCGACAACCAGCTGGCCGCCGCCGATCCCCTCTCCCGCCTGCACCTGATCGAGGAGCGTCAGCGCCTCGAGGCCGAGCTCTCCCACACCGGGGAGACCGTGGACCTGGCCGCCCTCGAGAAGAGCTTCATCAAGGTGGCCCGCGTCTACGGCGAGCGCAAGGGCATCTCGTATTCGGCCTGGCGCACGGTGGGCGTCAGCGCCTCGGTCCTCCAGCAGGCCAAGATCCCCCGCACCCGCAGCTGAACCCGGCCCGGCCCGTGGAGCCGGGTGTGCTGAACCGACAGCCGGGGTCTCAGGCCACGGTGGCCTGGGCGGCCGGTTCCGCCGAGGCCAGGAGGGCGCCGAGCAGGACCGCTCCATCGACCGAACCGAGGAGCGGGTCCGACGCCCGTTCCGGGTGGGGCATGAGCCCGACCACGTTGCGGGCTCCGTTGCAGACGCCGGCGATGTCGTCCACCGAGCCGTTGGGGTTGTCCACGTAGCGCAGGACGACCCGGTCCTCGTCGCGCAGGACGGCCAGGGTCTCCCGGTCGCAGGTGTAGTTGCCCTCGAAGTGGTTGATGGGGATGGCGAGCTCGGTGCCCACCGGGACGCCGGCGGTCAGCACCGAGGCCGACGACTCCACCCGCACGGACACCGTGGTGCACAAGAAGCGGAGGCCCCGGTTCTTCTGGAGGGCACCGGGCAGGAGCCCGGCCTCGGTGAGGACCTGGAAGCCGTTGCAGATCCCAACCACCGGTCCACCCTCGGCGGCGAAGCGGCCCACCGCCTCCATCACCGGCGAGAAGCGGGCGATGGCCCCCGGCCGGAGGTAGTCGCCGTGGGCGAACCCTCCCGGGAGCACCAGGGCGTCGTACCCGGCCACGCTGGTGTCGCCGTGCCACACGATGTCGGCCGAGGCCCCGAGCCGCTGCACGGCCAGGACGGCGTCGTGCTCGCAGTTGGTCCCCGGGAACATCACCACGCCCACCCGGGTGGCCATCAGGCGGTCGGTCCCGTCACGGCCGCCGGGGCCACGGTGACCGCCGACTCCTCGATGACCGGGTTGGCCAACAGCCGGTCGGCCACCACCGTGGCCAGGGCCAGGGCCGAGGCCTCGTCGTCAGCGGCGATGTCGAAGCGGAACGCCTTGCCCGACCGGACTCCCGTGACCCCGCCGAGGCCGAGCGCGGGCAGGGCCCGTTCGATCGTGGCCCCCTGGGGATCGGCGATCCCTTGGCGCAGGTGGACCTCCACCAGTACCGAGAACCGCTCCGGGGAGGCCATGCTCAGGCACCGTACCAGTTGGCCAACCGGCGGCCGCAGACCCGCTCGTAGGACTCGGTGTAGAGGGCGGAGGTGGCCGACACGATCTCCTCGGGCAGGGCGGGGGGCGGCGCCTGCTTGTCCCAGGGCTGGGCCTCCAACCAGTCGCGGAGCCGCTGCTTGTCGAAGGAGGGGGGATTGGTCCCCGGGGCACAGTCGTCGGCGGGCCAGAACCGGGAGGAGTCCGGGGTGAGCACCTCGTCACAGATGGACAGGGTGCCGTCGATGTAGCCCAGCTCGAACTTGGTGTCGCAGATCACGATGCCGTGGGACTCGGCCCGGGCGGCGGCCCTCGTGTAGGCGGCCAGGCACAGGGCGGAGGCGGCCTCGGCGGCCTCCCTCCCCAGGATGTCGATGGCCTCGGCCATCCCGATGTTCAGGTCGTGGCCCTCGACGGCCTTGGTGGAGGGGGTGAAGACGGGCTCGGGCAGGCGGTCGGCGTGGCGCAGCCCGGCGGGCATGGCCATCCCGTGGACCGTGCCCTCCTTCTGGTACTCCTTGAAGGCCGAGCCGGCCAGGTAGCCCCGCACGATGCACTCGAGGTCGAGCATGTCGGCCCGGTGCACCAGCATCGACCGGCCGGCCAGGTGGTCCAGTCCACCGGGGAGGGCGGCGGCTCCCCCGGGGAAGTCGGCGGTGTCGGCGCTGATCAGGTGGTTCGGGGCCAGGTCGGAGAGCTCCTCCAGCCAGTAGGCGGTCATGGCCGTGAGGACCCGGCCCTTGTCGGGGATCGGCTCGTCCATGATCACGTCGAAGGCGGAGATCCTGTCGGAGGCCACCATGAGCAGCCGCCCTCCCCCGGCGTCGTAGAGGTCACGGACCTTGCCCGACTGGATCAGGGCGAGCGGGTCACCGGTCGACGGGGTGGTCACGGCTCGAGCTCCTCCAGGGCGTCGGTGAACCGATGCACGTGGCGCAGCGCCCGGGACAGGTCGAACGCGGCGTCGAGGGCGTCGGGTGACAGCGTGACCTCGGGATCGTCGTCGAGGACCCCACGGAACGACCGCCCGTGCTCCCAGGCCTCCCGGGCGTCGCGTTGCACGATCCGGTAGGCGGCGTCGCGGCTCAGCCCCCCGCTGACCAGAGCCAGCAGGACCGACTGGCTGAAGACCAGGCCGTTGCTCCCCTCGGTGAGTGTGGCCAGCGCCCGCTCGGGGTGGATCACGAGCCCCTCCACGAGCCCCCGCGCCTTTTCCAGCATGTAGAGCGTGAGCATGCTGGCGTCGGGGAGCACCACCCGCTCCACCGAGCTGTGGGAGATGTCCCGCTCGTGCCACAGCGCCACATCCTCGAGCCCGGCCGACAGGTAGCCCCGAAGGACCCGGGCCAGGCCGCACAGCCGCTCGGACAGGATCGGATTGCGCTTGTGGGGCATGGCCGAGCTGCCCTTCTGGCCCGGCTTGAACGGTTCCTCGGCCTCACCGAGCTCGCTGCGGGCCATGTGGCGGACCTCGGTGGCGATGAGCTCGATGGTGGCGCCCACCGAGGCACAGGCCCAGAGATACTCGGCGTGGCGGTCACGGGCCACCACCTGGGTGGCCGGGGTCGGCGTGAGGCCGAGGGCCCGACAGACGTGGTCCTCGACCCGGGGGTCGATGTTGGAGTAGGTCCCGACGGCACCGGACAGTTTGCCCACGGCCACCCGCTGGCGGGCGGCCCGGAGGCGCTGCACGTCCCGGTCGGCCTGCAGCGCCCACAGCGAGAACTTGGCCCCGAAGGTGGTGGGCTCGGCGTGCATGCCGTGGGTGCGTCCGGTGACCGGGATGTCGATGCACTCGAGGGCCCGGGCCTTGAGCGCCCCGACCAGTGCCGTGGCCGCCTCGATGAGCAGGTCGGAGGCCCGGGTGAGCGTGGCGCACAGGGCGGTGTCCACCACGTCCGACGAGGTGAGTCCGTAGTGGATCCACGAGCCCTCGGGCTGGCCGATGGCCTCCTGGACCACGTCGACGAAGGCGGCCACGTCGTGGTCGGTGATCCGCTCCCGCTCGCCCACCGCCTCCACGAAGGCGGCGTCCACCGACGGGGCCTTGGCCCGGCAGACCTCGGCGTCCCGGGCCGGGACGTCGCCCACCTCGACCCACCCCTCGGTGGCCAGCAGCTCCACCCGCAGCCACATGGCGAACCGGGCCTCGTCGGAGAAGAGGGCCGTCATGGCCGCGGGGGCGTAGCGGGGGATCAACGGGCCTCCGGACGGGTGGACGCGGTCACCAGGTCGTCGGCACCCCCGGGAGACGATGACGCCTCCCGGGCGATGTCGGTGCGGGCATGGGACCCGGGCCACGAGATGGCCCGCACCCCGCGGTAGGCGCGGGACCGGGCCTCCCCGATCGTCGGGGCGAGGGCGGTGACGCCGAGCACCCGCCCCCCGGCGGTGACCACGGCAGCCGTGCCGACCGGGCCGGGCCCTCCGGCGGATGCGGCTCCACCGACCGAGGGCGCTTCACGTTCGAAGGCCGTGCCGGCGTGGAAGACGGTCACCCCCTCCACCCGGGCGGCGGCCTCGAGGCCGCTGATGACGTCCCCGGTCCGCGGCGACTCCGGATAGCCCTCGGAGGCCATGACCACGCACACCGCCGCGGTGTCGGCGAACCGGGGCCGGGTCCGGAGCGAGCCGGACGCCGCCTCGGCCAGCAGGCCGGCCAGGTCCCCCTCGAGGCGGGGCAGGACCACCTGGGTCTCGGGGTCGCCGAACCGGACGTTGAACTCCAGCACCTTGGGACCGTCGGGGGTCAGCATGAGACCGGCGTACAGCACGCCCCGGTAGTCGATCCCTCGGGCGAGCAGCGTCGACACCAGGGGGGCCACCGCCTCGTCCACCAGCTGGTCGACCAGCCGCTCGTCGACCAGCGGGACCGGCGAGTACGCGCCCATGCCCCCGGTGTTGGGCCCGGCGTCGAGGTCGTCCCGCCGCTTGAAGTCCTGGGCCGGGGCGAGGGCGGCCAGGCGGTGGCCGTCGCACAGGACGAGGAGGGAGCACTCCGGACCCTCCAGCCCTTCCTCCACCACCACCCGGCGGCCGGCCTCCCCGAAGGCGTCGCCGGAGAGCTTGGCGTCGATGTCGGCGTCGGCCTCGTGGAGGGAGCTGGTGACCAGCACGCCCTTGCCGGCGGCCAGGCCGTCGGTCTTGATCACCCAGGGCCCGGGCAGGGTGCGCAGGTAGGCCTTGGCCGCCGCCGGATCGGTGAAGACGTCGAAGCGGGCGGTGGGCACACCCGCCTCGGCCAGGATCTCCTTCATGAAGGCCTTCGAGCCCTCCAGCCGGGCGCCGTCGGCGCCCGGGCCGAACACCAGCCGGCCCGAGGCCCGCAGGCGGTCGGCCAGCCCGTCGACCAGGGGTGCCTCGGGCCCGATCACGAACAGGTCGGCCTCGACCTCCTCGGCCGGCGTGTCGACGCTGGTCAGGGTGTGGCCCTCGGCGGTGACCCCGCCGATCCCCGGGTTGCCCGGGGTCACGATCACGTCCGCCGTGCGCCCGAGCACGACAGCCAGGGCGTGCTCCCGTCCCCCCGACCCGACCACGCACACGGTGCGGATGGGCCCGGCCGCTGCCCCCGGGTCGGGCGGCGCCGATCCGCTCATGCGGCGAAGCGGACGAACTGGTCCCGGCCGGGGCCCACGCCGACCAGGCGCACGGGCGTGCCGATCTGCTCGGCCAGGAACCCGACATAGTCCCGGGCCGCCTGGGGCAGGTCCCCCAGCTCGGTGGCCCCGGTGATGTCGGTCTTCCAGCCCGGGAGCTCCTCGTAGACCGGAGTCACCTGGTGGAAGACGGACTGGTGGTAGGGCGGGTGGGTGAAGCGCTCGCCGTTGGCCTCGTAGGCCACGCAGACCTTGACGGTGTCGAACGTGTCCAGCACGTCGAGCTTGGTCAGCGCCACCTCGGAGAGCGAGTTGAGGCGCACGGCCTGGCGCATCATGACGGCGTCGAACCACCCGGGACGGCGCCGGCGCTTGGTGTTGACCCCGTACTCGTGCCCGCGGTCCACCAGGGTGTCGCCGATCTCGTCGGTCAGTTCGGTGGGGAACGGTCCGCTCCCCACGCGGGTGACATACGCCTTGGCGATGCCGATGACCTCGTCGACGTACCGGGGGCCGATCCCGGCCCCGGTGCAGGCCCCACCGGCCACCGGGTTGGAGGAGGTGACGAAGGGGTAGGTGCCGTGGTCGAGGTCGAGGAAGGTGGCCTGGGCCCCCTCCAACAGCACATGGGCGCCGCGTTCGAGGGCGTCGTGGAGCAGTCCCACCGTGTCGGCCACCATGGGGATCACCCTCGGGGCCAGCTCGTCGAGATAGTGGTCGCAGATGTCGTCGGCCGACAGGGGCAGCCGGTTGTACACCTTGGCCAGCACGGCGTTCTTCTCCTTCAGGACCACGTCGAGCTTCTGACGGAAGATCTTGGGATCGAGCAGGTCCTGCACGCGCAGCCCCACCCGTGACGACTTGTCGGCGTAGGCCGGGCCGATGCCCCGCTTGGTGGTGCCCAGCTTGTTCTTGCCCAGGTACCGCTCGGCCAACTGATCGAGCTCGTGGTGGTACGGCATGATCAGGTGGGCGTTGCCGCTGACCAGCAGCTTCGAGGTGTCGATGCCCTTGGAGGCCAGGGTGTCCACCTCGGCGAGGAGGACGGTCGGGTCGACCACGACGCCGTTGCCGATCACCGGGGTGATGTGGTCGTAGAGGATGCCGCTCGGGACCAGCTGGAGGGCGAAGGTCTCGCCGTCCACCACGATGGTGTGGCCGGCGTTGTGGCCGCCCTGGTACCGGACGACCAGCTCCATCTCCTTGGCCAGCAGGTCGGTCAGCTTGCCCTTGCCTTCATCACCCCACTGGGTCCCGACGACGACGGTTGCCGGCACGCGTCTCTCCTCCGTTGCGAAAAGCGGATTACGCACCAGTGTAGCCCGCAGAGCCACCGGGCCGTGAGGGCCGTCCGGCGCCCCGGGGCCCGGAGGGTCGGACGGGTACGGGGGTGCGCCGATCGGCAGGGATGCCCGACGGGCCGTCCGGCCCCGTCACTCGAGCGACGTCCGCTCCCGCCGGAGGGCCTGGGCCACGGCCCGCATGAAGAGGACCGACGAGAACACCAGACCGATGAAGCCGATGGCCTGCAGGGAGATGCGTATGTCGTGGGACGGGGCCAGCTCGGCCGCCACCAGGATGACGCCCGAGGCGACCAGGCCCAGCGAGCCGAACACCGCCACCAGGATCCGGTCGATCCACCCGCTCACCACCCGCTCGTCACGGTCGGCGAACCGCTCCACCCGCACGCTCAGGCGGCCGGCCCGCAGCTGGGTGGCCAGTTCGTCGAGGTGCTCGGGCAGGGTGCGGAGGGCGGGGAGCGCCCGGCGCAACTCCTGTTGGAGGAGGTCGCCCGCCATGTCGGGATCCCGGGTGGACAGGGCGTCGGCCGCCGCCGTGGCCTCCCGGGCCAGGTCGAAGGACGGATCGATCAGGCGCAAGGTGCCGTCCAGGGTGAGCAGCGCCTTGGACAGCGAGGTCATCGACACCGGCACGCGGAGCCCGTGCCGGGTCATCACGGTGAGGACCTCGGGGATCAGGGCCGGGTCGAAGCCGCCCGAGCTCTCGACCATCAGGGTGGCGATGTCGGTCTCCAGGCTCTGCAGGTCGGCCGTGGCGTCGGCACCGGCCAGGTGCCGGACGGCCCGGGCCACCACCACGGGCTCGTTGGCGCTCATGCCCACGGCGATGTCCTGGAGGGCCCGGCGGGTCACCGGGTCGAGGAGGCCCACGGCCCCGAAGTCGAGGAGCCACAGCCGCCCCCACTGGTCCACCATGAGATTGCCCGGGTGGGGGTCGGCGTGGAAGATCATGCCGTAGAGCACCTGGTCGAGGAAGCTGGTCAGGAGGGACGAGGCCAGCAGGTGGGGCGGGGCGCCGCTGTCGGCGATGGCCCCGGGGGCGTCGATGGGCCGGCCCGGCGCCTCCTCCATGACCAGCAGCCGGTCGGTGGACAGTGCGTCGAAGATGGCCGGCACCCGGATCACGTCATCGGCCGGGTCGTCGTGGGACACCGCCTCCCGCAGCCGGTCGCACATGGTGGCCTCGCGCACGTAGTCCAGCTCGTGATCCATGCTGGTGATCAGCTCGTCGGCCAGGCCACGCACCCCGAGTTCGGCCGCGCCGGGGATGCGGCGCTCGGCCATCCGCGCCGCCAGGCGCAGCACGGTGGCGTCACGGCGGAGCAGCTCCTCCAGGCCCGGGCGCTGGACCTTGACCACCACCGCCTCTCCCGTGGTC
>Ga0302196_10004556_pt1 | contig 12549 bp, 9 predicted proteins | sample II_Bog_N1_3_FD_198794 | JGI IMG/M metagenome (GOLD analysis project Ga0302196, IMG submission 198794) | Peat permafrost microbial communities from Stordalen Mire near Abisko, Sweden - II_Bog_N1_3 | ecosystem: Environmental > Terrestrial > Soil > Wetlands > Peat | place: Sweden: Abisko, Stordalen...
GGCAAAACCCTCCTGGCCCGGGCGGTGGCCGGCGAGGCGGGCGTGCCCTTCATGTCGGTGAGCGGTTCGGACTTCATGGAGATGTTCGTCGGGGTCGGCGCCAGCCGGGTGCGCGACCTGTTCGCCACCGCCCGCAAGCAGGCCCCCGCCATCGTGTTCATCGACGAGATCGACTCCATCGGCCGCAAGCGCGGGGCGGGACTCGGGGGCGGGCACGACGAGCGCGAGCAGACCCTCAACCAGATGCTCTCCGAGATGGACGGATTCGACCCCACCGAGGGCATCGTGGTGATGGCGGCCACCAACCGTCCGGACATCCTCGACGCCGCCATCCTCCGCCCGGGCCGCTTCGACCGCCAGATCGTGGTACCCCTTCCCGACCTCGACGAGCGCCTGCCCATCCTCCAGGTCCACTGCAAGGACAAGCGGGTGGACCCGACCGTGGACCTCGGAACGGTGGCCCGGGGGACCCCGGGGATGAGTGGGGCGGACCTGGCCAACCTGGTCAACGAGGCGGCACTGCACGCCGTCCGACGGGGCTCCAAGGTCATCCAGAACGTCGACTTCGAGGCCTCCCGCGACCGGGTGCTGATGGGCCAGCGACGGGAGAGCCTGGTCCTGTCGGGTGCGGAGAAGGAACGGGTGGCCTTCCACGAGGGCGGCCACGCCGTGCTGGCCTACGTGCTGCCCGACGCCGACCCGGTGCACAAGGTGACCATCCTGCCCACCGGTATGGCCCTGGGCGTGACCATGCAGCTCCCCATGGAGGAGCGCCATATCCACCCCCGCCAGCACATCGAGGACTCCCTGGCGGTGCGGATGGGTGGCCGGGCCGCCGAGCTGCTGGTGTACGGGGACCTGTCCACCGGGGCCAGCAACGACCTGGTCGGCAACACCGAACTGGCCCGCAAGATGGTCCGCGAGTGGGGCATGAGCGACAAGATCGGACCGATGGCGTGGGGATCCCAGGGGCAGGTGTTCCTGGGGGAGGACCTCATGCATACCCGCGACTACTCCGAGCACACGAGCCAGGTCATCGACGACGAGGTGGAGATCATCCTGCGGGCCCAGGAGGAGCGGGCCCTCGAGGTCCTGGCCCGCCACCGGGGGGGTCTCGACGCCGTGGCCCGGGCCCTACTGGACGAGGAGACCATCGACGGGGAGACGGTGGGGCGCCTGGTCGACACGGCCTACGGGCGACCGGTCCACGAGCACGGGGTCAAGACCGTCCCCCCGATCTTCGTGGCGTCCCAGCACGGACCGACCGGTTCTGACGACGTCGACGGGCCGCCCGACGACCTCCCGGCAGGATCCGACGGATCGGTCCCGCCACACGCCGCCACACCGACCACGGCCGGTACCGGCACCGCCACCGATGCCCCGGACGCCCCGGTGGACTCAGGGGTATCCGGAGCGGCCCATGCCAGCGACGCCGCCGCCCAGGGCCCGGAGCCGGTGCCCCAGGCCGGAGACGGTCGGACGGCACCATGGCCACCGCCCCCGGCTCCGGCCGAGCACTGGCCGACCTCACCGTCACCCCTCCCGGCCCAACCGGCGCCGACCCACTGGCCGCAGCAGTCACCCTGGCCACCACCGCCTCCCCCGCCGGCCTCGCGGTAACCCTCGGGGATCAGCTCCGGCCACGACTCCGGCCACGACTCCGGCCACGACTCCGGCCACGACCTAGCCTGGTCCCATGTGCCGGAACATCACCACCCTGCGGGGTCTGGAACCCGAAGCCACGCCGGACGAGATCGAGGCGGCGGCGCGCCAGTTCGTCCGCAAGGTCAGTGGCGTCAGCTCCACCTCGGCGGCCACCGGGCCGGAGTTCGAACGGGCGGTCCGTCGGGTGACCGCCGCCACCACCGACCTGCTGGCCGGGCTGCCGCCGCGCCGGCGGCCGCCGACCACGGTCCCCCCGTTGAGGAGGAGGTCCGCCGCCGGCTCCTGACCGGCGGGACGTCTAGGGCAGGGAGTTCTGCTTGGCGGCGGCGGAGGAGAGTGTCTGGGCCTGGGCCGGCGTGAGCGCCGAGGTCGGCGAGCTGGAGGTGGCCGACACGTCGGTGTCGAGTGCGGTGATGTTCACCCGTGAGCCCGACTGCCAGACCATCAGGTACTCGGGGGCGTCGCTGGCGGTGGCGAAGGCCGTGGCCCCCAGCTGGCCCGGGACGACCAGCGCCTTGTCCACCGTCACCTTCTTGCGCGCCGCGGCCAGGGCTTTCGAGGCCGAAGAGGCCGACGTACAGACCAGCACGTCGGAGACCAGGCCGGTCTTTTTGGCCGCATCCTCGTAGACCGCCTCCACGGAGCGGGTGCAGCCCTTCTGGTCCGCCACCGAGGTGGTCTTGGCCGCCTGGACGATGGTCGGGAAGCCGAGGCTCGAGGCGTCGGTGGTCGCCAGGACCGCCGCCGACGCCGACCCGGAGGGTGCCGTGGTGGTGGAGGACGAACCCGAGGACGAGCTCCCACAGGCGGCCAGCAGCGATCCCCCCACCATCAGGGCCACCACCGCCCCCCGGGAACCCCCGACTGATCTGGTCCATGACGGGCGGTGACGACTCATGGGGGAGACCTTAGGGGCAGAAACGGCGAGCCCGTGGTCATGACCACGGCGTCCCGGGGACCGTCCGCAGCGGCCACGGCGTCCCGTGAGGAGAATCAGCAGCTGGGTTCGAACAGCTCGACCGAGATCCGGTCGTCGCCGATCTCCTGGCCTTGGAAAGAGCAACCGGTCACCTTGGCCACCCGCATGACCATCTCGGCGTTCGACGCGCTGATGGCCATGTGACAGGACCCGACCGAATTGAGACGCTCCCAGAGGACCCCGATCTCGAAGCCCCGGGCGAACTCCGGGTCGTCCGTGTCGAAGCGAAGCACCTTTTCCATACCCCTCCATCGACACCATGGCGGCGGGGCTTTAGTCCCGGTACCGGGCCGTCAGGGTGGGTGTTCTCCGGGGGGGCGGCGCTCCCGGCCGGACAGGGGGAACGCCAGAGGGTCGGAGCGGGAAGGCCCTACCGGGCCGGGGCGGGGCCGGGCCGGGGCGGGGTCCAACCGAACCGGGAGGGCCCGTCTAACCGGGGAAGGGGAAGCCGGCGGACGACACCACGCCGGGGGCGCCGCTCGGACGGCTGTCCTCTTCCACCACCACCGGCTGGGATGCCCCGACCGTGAAGGTCGACAGGCCCCGGACCGCCCGGGTGTCCAGGACCACCAGCCGACCGGGGGCCACGGTGAACACCGACACCGGACCCCCGCTCCCCAGGGTGCTGACCGTCACCTGGGCCGGCGACGGCCCCGGGTCGGCCACGGCCAGGCTCCGCACGGAGGCGTGGGCGGTGCCGGGGGCGCGGGCCACGCCGGGTCCGGGAATCAGCCAGTGGGTGGTTGCGGTCACCGTCCCGGAGGAGGAGCCCCACCCCGGGGACGGGGCCGACCGGGGGGCCAGCACCGATCGGCCCACCACGACGGGTCCCGAGGCGTCGACGTCCACCGAGAACGGGATCTGCTGGGGCAGCCCGATGGCGCCCGACACCACCACGTGGGTCACCGACTGCGGGGCGACGGGCACCCGGCGCGGCACCACCGACCCCGATGTCAACCCCACGGTGACGGTGGCCGTGACAGGGGTGGTGCCCGGGTTGGCCAGATCGAAGCTCACCGTGGAGCCGGTCACCACCGTGGTCTGGGCGAACTGCCAGTCGGACGACGGTCCGGACGAGCCGAGCCGGAGGGACAGCCCGGTGGTGGTCCCCTGGCTGTACTGGTCGAACTGGGAACTGACCACAGCACCCGACTGGACGTTCACGAGCGTGGCGATGTCGGTGGCCCGCTGGACGTACTGGCCGACGTCGAGGGTGGCCAGGCCTCCTGACGGCACCACCAGGCCCTGGTAGGCCTGGGGGGTGACCTCGCCCGAGGGGGTGAGGAAGGTCACGTTGACCACAGCATCCGGTGCGGCCGGGTTGTAGAGGGTCACGTACATGGCGTTCCCCTGCAGGGTGGAACCGCCGGCGAACGCCCACTCCGGGGACGTGCCGGTGGCGCACGGCGAGGTGCTCCAGCCCAGGGGACCGGAGACCACCTGGGTGGCCACCACTCCCCCGCCGGCGAAGCTGAACGACGCGCCGTAGTCTCCGGACCGAAGCCCGGTGGTGGGATCGAGGGCCACGGTGCCGAAGGCCGGGACGGCCACCGACCGGCGGGCGGAGGACACGGCGCCACCGGAGCCACCACCGACCGCGGTCATGACACCTCCGACCGGCCGGCCGGTGGTGTTGGTCAGGTAGACGGTGGACGCCGCAGTGTGGCCGGCTCCGGCCGTGCAGAACGCCGACGAGGTACCGGCGTCGGACGGCGGGATACCCACAGGGCCGGCGGTGGCCGGTGGGGTGGCCGCCGTGGGTGTGGAGACGGCCGCGGAGACCAGGCCCACCCCGACCACCACCGCCACCACGGCCGCCACCGTCCACCGGGCGGGACCCGGGTGCGGTCCGGTGCGACGGAGCCGCACCGGGGCCGGATCGGCGGTGGGCGTTGGAGAATCCCCTGCGGGACCGGTCATGTCGACACCCCGACCGGGGTTCCCTCGGACCGGTCGGGGGCGCCGGGCCCCGTCGGGTCCCCCCCGGGCTCAGATCCGTCGGTGAGGGGCCGGCGCCGGCCGGTCCGGATCCGCCGCCACGATCCGCCCAGCCGCCGGCTGGCGACCACCGCCACCGCACCCAACCAGACCACCAGCGAGACCAGCAGGGACACCGGTGCGATCCAGCCGCCGTCGAAGTGGAGCGTGGCCACGCCGGCCGCGGTGACCCGGTACGAACCGGCCCACCCGAAGGACGGGGACGGCGGGACCGTGGTTCCATCGGCCTCCTCCAGGGCCCACCGGCCGGCCGGGGCCGACGCGGTCAACAGGGTGCCCACCGCCAGCGGGCCGTGGTAGGAGCCGGCCGCGACCGGACCGGGCAGGACGGGCGTGGTCCCGGCGACCAACGGCGCTCCCGGTGTCGGGAAGGCCCCGGCCACCGGCGGGACGATGAGGGCCGGCGTGGTGCGGGCCGGCGTGGTGCGGGCCGGCGTGGTGCGGGCCGGCGTGGTGCGGGCCGGCGTGGTGCGGGCCGGCGTGGTGTGGGCCGGCGTGGTGTGGGCCCGCGTGGTGTGGGCCCGGGGGGCGGTCCGCACCCGGACCGGCACCGCCGCCACCTCCGCCCGTTGGGGTATCCAGGCGGCGTTGGCGTAGACGGTGATCCCGGTCCCCGAGATCACCGGGCTCAGATCGAGCTGCTGGGCCAGACCGGGGAGAAGGTCGGCCGGCACCGGATAGTCCGTCGGGTTCTGCTCCCCACCGATCTCGGGCGCCAACGAGGTCAGGACCACCACGTAGCGGATCGCCGCCGGCGCCAGAAGTTGGCCCAACCGGTCGGTGCGGTCGGTGCGGGCCAGGTTGACCGCCGTGGCGAACTCCGACGCCGGGCCGGGACCCGCCGCGCTCCACAGCCACCGGGCGTCGGGACTCCCGTCCTCCGAGGTGGCGTAGGCCAACCCGTCGCCCGCCGCCCACGACCCCTGGTTGAGGGCACGGGAATCCCCCAGCCAGAGGACCCGGAAGGCTCCGTCGGCGGTCTTGGTCCCCATCCACGCCACCGACTGGGCGAAATCGTTCATCGGAAGATCCCATCGCCCGGAGGCCGTCGCCATCAGCGTCGGGATGGACCCGAGGATCACCGCGCCGGTGGCCACCACCGTGACCAGCTGACGCCAGCCGAAATCGGCGGCCCGCAGGTCCTCCTCGAAGGCCGCCACGCCCAGACCGATGGCGGCGGCGACAGCGACAGCGGCCGGAGCCAGGAGGACAAGGGGATCGATGGCCAGGCTGCCGATCCATCCCCGTCCGATGACCCAGTCGGCGATCCAGAACACCAGGGCCACCGACCAGAAGCGACCGGCCCAGCGGAACCTCTCCTGGCGGGCCAGCACCAGGGGCACCAGGGCGGCCACGGCGAATCCCCAGGCCAGAGGGGACACACCGATGGGGCCGGCGGCGAAGCGCAGGAGCGACGACCACGAGGCCGCCTCCGACGCCGGGATGGGCACGCCGAACACCGCCACCGCACCCCGTCCGGCGGACAGGACCCCAATGACCCACGGCAGACAGATGAGGGCGGCCACGGCGGTGGCCCCGAGGGCCAGCCCGAGGACCCGGCGGACCACCCGCCAGTCGCCCGCCACCGCCGACGGGAGCACCAGGGCCAGAGCCGCCAGCACCACCGCCACCGCGGCGGCGGGGACGAACGACACCAGCACCGCCTCCACCAGGCCGAGGGCCACGATGCCCCGGACGGTGGTGCCCACGCCGGACTCGGACCCGGTGGTGACGAACGGGCGGTCGCCGGTGGCGCGGAACAGCCGCACCAGCATCCACGGCGCCCCGGCATAGAGCACCAGTGCCCCCCACCGCCCGAGGGCCAGGGCGTTGTAGGGGAGGGCCATGGCCAGGTAGGCCAGGCCGCCGATGAGCGAGGCCCGCTGTGAGCCGAACGGGCGCAGCAACCGGACCGTCCCCCACACCCCGAGAGGCAGGCAGCCGTAGATCAGGACCTTTTGGGTCAGTCCCATGGCCCCGAAGAGGACCGTCCCCACCACTCCGGCCAGGGCCAGGGCCGGCGACGCCGGAGCGGTGGTCCCCACCCCGGACGGGTGCCAGGCGGAGAAGAACTGCGCCCAGGTCTGGGACCAGCCCGGGAAGGGCACGAACTGGCCCACCACCGGCAGCCGGGAGCCCAGGATCCCCCGTGACCCGATCACCACGATGGCCGCGGCGATCAGCCAGGTCGTCAGCCGGGTCCGGGCGGCCACCCGGCCCGCCTCGGGACGGACCGCCCCGTCGACGGTTCCCCCCGCCCCGGCGGGACCGACGGCCGCCGTCGACCCGCCCGCTCCGTCTCCCACCCCCACCGCGGCCGCCGCCACGGCCGCCGCCACCGGCGGTCCGGGAGCGCCGTCGTCGGCGGCCGCCAGCTCGTCGGCGTGGGCCCCGTGGAATCCGTGCTGGAAGACCCGGCGACCGTAGGCCGAGAGCCGGGCGCTGCCCCCGATCTGGAACAGCCGGATCTCCTTGTCCCCGAGCCGACGGTGACCGTTGAGCTCCTGACGCTGGCGTCGGATCACGCCCAGGCGGCCGAGGTTCCAACGCCAGGCCCGGACCACCGCCCGGGCCCGGGCCCGGTTGCCGGCCAGTTCGGCCACGATGACCTCGCCCAACGCCAGCACGAACACCTGGGGAACCACCCGGAAGAGGTGGAACCGGCCATAGCACTTGAACACGGCCAGGAGTTCGTGACGGCGCTGCAGTTCCTGCAGGGTGACCGGATGGGTGGCCGGCTGGTCCCCGTCGGCGGACACCAGGGAGGGCTCGAGGGCCCGGTGGCCACCGGCCAGTTCCTCCAGGTGGCGCACCCGGGCGTCGGGGGCCACGATGATCCGGGCCCCGACCACCTGGGCCCGCCAGCACAGGTCGAGGTCCTCCCCCATGGCCACGATGGCGGTGTCGAACCCGCCGAGCTCCCCGAACAGGTCGGCCCGGATCAGATTGCAGCCACCGGGGGCCACGAACACGTCGCGGACCGCGTCATGCTGGCCGTGGTCGATCTCGCCGGGCTGCACGCGCTCGACCACCGAGCCCCCCTTGTCCACGGTCATCCCGACGTGGATCAGGCGTTCGGGATCGTCCCAGCTGACCACTTTGGGTGAGACCACCCCGGCATTGGACCGGAACGCCTCTTCCACCATGAGGTGGACGGCGTCGGGGAACAGGGCCACGTCGTCGTGGCACACCAGGAAGTAGGCGGCCCCGTCCACCATGGCCTGGACCTCGTTGACGGCGGCACCGAAGCCCCGGTTCTCCTCCAACCGGCGCACGTAGGCGGTCGGCAGGATCGCCGCCACCCGGGCCGTGAGGTCCTCGGAAGAGGCGGAGTCGAGGACCAGAACGGACAGCTCCGCATAGTCCTGCGAGGCCAGCGAGGTCAGCGTCTCCTCAAACCACGGACCGGGATCGTGGCTGACGACGACGGCGACAACCGGCGGGGCCAGTGTGTCCATCAGGGGTCAGAGGCTATCGGGCCCCGACCACGGGGAGGTGGCTTCACGGGGGAACCGGACCGGGGTCGGGGGTGCTTGCAACTGTTTACCATTCCGCATACACTTGTATTCATCGAGGACAGAGAGGTCCTCCGGAGAAGGTCAGGAGCCGGGCGGTCACCGCCGGCACCGACTCTCCAGATCACCAAGGAGCACACGATGCCAGAGATCAAGATGCCGGAGATCAAGATGCCGGAGTTCACCATCCCGGATATCTCCACCGACGTGGCCAAGGCGGCCAAGGATGTCGCCGCGGTGGCCAAGGACGCCACCTACGTGGTCATCGGGGCCGGCGTCCTCGGCTACCAGCAGGCTCAGGTTCACCGCCAGGAGTTCCTGAAGCTTCTGGCCGAGCCCCGGGCCGACTTCGAGGGCCGGGTGGCCGCCGTCCGTACCGAGGTCAGCGGGGCGCTGCACACCGTGGACACCACCGTCGAGAGCCTGGTGGAGCGGTTCGAGGAGATCATCGAGCGACTGGAGACGGCCGTGGCCCCCCTGGAGGAGCGGCTGCCCGAGCCGGCCCGGGACCTGGCCAAGCAGGCCCACGTCCAGGCCAAGGAGGCCCGCACCCAGCTGCGCTCGAAGATCCCCACGGTGGCCTCCTGACCCTCGGTCCACCGGTTGACCGGCCGGTGACCGACCATCGACCGCCGACTCCGGGGTCCTACCCCGGCTGGCGGCGCCAGTAGTCGAGGACGTCAGCCAGGGTCTGGTCCAGCGGGATCTCCGGCTTCCAGCCGGTGGCCTCGGCCAGTCGGTGCGGATCACCGCGCAGCACCGGCACCTCCACCGGGCGGACCAGCGCCGGGTCGACCTCGAAGGCCAGGGTGGCCCCGGCCAGGTCCGCCAGCCCGTCGGCGATCTCGCGGATGGAGACGTCACGGCCCGAGCAGACGTTGTAGACCCCTCCGGGCCGACCCGACCCGATGAGGAGGCGGTAGGCGCGGACCACGTCGCGGACGTCGGTGAAGTCGCGGCGGGCCGACAGATTGCCCACCGGGATGGTGCGGGCCCCGCTCCGCTCGGCCTCCACGATCCGCCGGGCCAATGCCGGCACGGCGAATTGGGGGGACTGGCCCGGGCCGATGTGGTTGAACGGGCGGACGGTGACCACGTGTTGGCCGTGACCCAGAAACGCCTGGGCCACCAGGGCCTCGGCGGCCAGTTTGCTGGCGGCGTAGGGCGTGAGTGGTGCCGTGGGCGACGCCTCGGTGAGGGGCAGCTGTGAGGCGTCGGTGACGGTGCCGTACACCTCGGCCGAACTGGTCACGAGGACCCGCGGGCCGGTCCCGCACTGTCGGGCCGCGGCCAGCAGTGCGCCGGTCCCCATCACGTTGACGTCGACGACCCGCAGCGGGTCGGCCCACGACTCCCCGACGTGGGTCAGGGCCGCCAGGTGGTAGATGGCGTCCGGGGCGGCATCGGTGACCGCGGCGAGCAGTGCGTCGGGGTCGGTGATCTCCACCTCACGGTCGATGACCACCACGTCGTCGCCCTGCTGGCGCAGATGGTCGGCCAACCAGGTCCCGACGAAGCCCCGGCCACCGGTGATGAGGGAACGCACGACGGGTCACCCTACTGGCTGGGCCGTGGAGCCAGCACCTCCGGGGGGCGCCGTCCGGCCGGCGGCGAACCGGTAGGCCGCCAGATGGTGGGCCGCGCTGGCCTCCCAGGTGTGCCGGGCCACGATGGCGAACCCCTGCTGCCGGCGGTCGGCCCCGGATCCGCCCCGACCGTCCCCGCCGGTCAGCAGGGCGTCGAGGGCGTCGGCCAGGCCGGCCCCGTCACCCGGGGGCACCAGGGTGGCCACCCCGCCGGCCACCTCCTCCATGGCCGTCCCCGAGGTGGTGATGAGGGGTACCCCACAGGCCAGGGCCTCGAGGGCCGGCAGGCCGAACCCCTCGTACAGGGCGGGGTACACCGAACCCACCGACGACCGCACCAGGGCCGGGACGGCATCGTCGGGGACGTAACCGGTCCGCACGATGCGGGACCCCACCCCGGATGCCGCCACCGCCCGGTCCACCGGCTCCGCCCCCCAGCCCACACCCCCGGCCAGAACCAGCAGCACGTCGGGATGGCGGTCGGCGATGCGGCCGAAGGCCGACACCAGCGTCGGGAGATCCTTGCGGGGTTCGACGGTGCCCACGAACACCACAAAGGGGCGGCCCCCGACCAGCCGCGGGTCCAGGGCGGCCAGGTGGGCGGCGTCGGACCCGGGCCGGGGCTCGTCGGGCCGGAAGCGGGTGGTGTCGACCCCGTGCGGGGCCACGAAGACCTCGGTGTCCACCGTGCACCACCGGGCCAGCTGCTCGGCGGTGACCCGGCTGGGACAGACCACGGCCGCCGCCCGGCGGGCCGCCACCCGGATGGCCCGGCGGAACAGGAGGACCTTGGACCACTCGTGCCAGTGGGCCTGCTCGAAGAAGCTCAGATCGTGGACGGTGACCACCGCCGGGACCGATGAGTGCTCGGGCATCGTGTAATGCGGCCCGTGGTGCACCGCCACCGAGCGGCCGGTCAGCAGCCCGGGCAGGCGGACCTGCTCCCAGGCCAGCCGGGCCGGCCGCCACACCGGCGCTCGGGCCACCAGGCCGTGGTCCCCGGCCACCGCCTGCCACCGGACCCGGTCGTCCCGGCGGCTGAAGAGGACCAGATCCACGTCGGGCCGGGCGGCCAGGGCCGTAGCCAGAGCCAGGGTGTAGTGCCCGGCCCCGACCGGCCGGGCCGGCACCGCCGTGACGTCCAGCGAGACCCGCAGGGACGGATCAGCCACCGGACCCCGTCGCCGGCGACCGGCGGGCCTCGTTCCACACCACCACGTGGCGGCGGGCGATGCCCTCCCACGTCAGTTCGGCCGACCGGGCGTGGCCCCGGGCGATCAGGCCGGCCCGTTGGCGCTCGTCGGTGGCCACGCGCAGGAGCCCCTCGGCGATGGACTCGGTGTCGCCCGGATCGACCTCGAAGCTGGCCCCGCCCGTGCTGGGCAGGGGGCTGGTCACCACCGGGCTGCCGACCGCCATGGCCTCCACCGGCGGGAGTCCGAATCCCTCGATGATGGGCACGTAGGCCACCAGCCGCGACAGGGCGTAGAGACCCGCCAGCTCGGGGGGTGACACCGTGCCGGCCAGGGTGACCCCGGGCGACGGCTGCACCTGGCGTCCCCACCCGGTCGGCCCCACCAGCACCAGCGGCCAGGGCTCCGGCAGCGAGTAGCGGATCCGGCCGTAGGCCTCGATGAGCCGGGCCTGGTTCTTGCGGGGCTCCAGGGTGCCCACACTCAGGAGGAAGGGCCCGGTGATGCCCATCCGGGCCAGGTGGTCGGTGGCCAGCCCGATGTCGGGGGCCGGGAGGTGGTCCGACCCCATGGGGATCACGGTGATGGCGTCGCCGGGGGCACCGGCCCCGCGCAGATCCTCGGCCACCACCTCGGCGGGGACGATGAACCGGTCCGACCGTCGCAGGGCCCGGCGGAGGGCCCCCTCGTGCCAGGCCCGGCCCCGGGCGGGGTAGGCCTCGGGAACCCGGCGCCACAACAGGTCGTGCACCGTGGTGACCATGGCGGCGCGGCCCGGTTCGATGGTGGAGAGGGACGTGGCATGGACCACGTCGAAGCCTGGGGGGGCCCGGAGGAATCCGGCGTCCCACGCCCGTGTCAGGAGGGGTCCGGGCAGCGGGGAGACGTGCAGCGGGTAGCCCAGGTCGGCCAGGGGGTCGGTCCGGCCCCGTCCGCCGGGGAACCGGCTGGCTGTCAGCTCGAACCGCGGGAGGTCGGGAGCGGGTCCCTCCGGGCTGCGACCCGCCTCCGACGTCAGGGCCTCCAGGCCCTGGAGCAGGCCACCGATGTAGGTCCCGATCCCTCCTGATGCCGTCCGGCGCAGCTGCTCCACCAGCATGAGCAGCCGGGTCGGGCTCATGCCCTTCCCCCGCCGCCGGCGCCGCTCCTGCCGCCGGCTCCCACCGCGTCGGCGTAGAGCCGGGCCAGCCCGCCGGCACAGGCCGCCCAGGTGAACCGGCGGCTTCGGGCCAACCCCCGTGCCACCACTGCGTCCACGTCGGGTCCGCCGTCGAGCACCCGGGTGATGGCTCCGGCCAACCCGTCACCGTCACCCGGGTCGACCAGCACCGCACCGTCGCCGACCACTTCGGGCACCGCTCCCGCCGCCGTGGCCACCACCGGGACGCCGGCCGCCATGGCCTGGAGGGGAGGGAAGCCGAAACCCTCGTAGAGCGAGGGGTAGACCAGAGCGGCGGCACCGCCCAGCACCGCGGCCAGGGCCGGGTCGTCCAGGTAGCCGGCGCGGACGATCCGGCTCCGGACCGGCGACGCCTCCACGGCGGCCCGGTACCGATCGACGCCCCACCCGTCCCCGCCCACGATGACCAGGGCCACTCCGGGATGGGCCCCGG
>Ga0302196_10004563_pt1 | contig 12531 bp, 12 predicted proteins | sample II_Bog_N1_3_FD_198794 | JGI IMG/M metagenome (GOLD analysis project Ga0302196, IMG submission 198794) | Peat permafrost microbial communities from Stordalen Mire near Abisko, Sweden - II_Bog_N1_3 | ecosystem: Environmental > Terrestrial > Soil > Wetlands > Peat | place: Sweden: Abisko...
GACGCGCTGCCAATCTGGCCGGCGCCATGCCCAGCGAAAATCCGCCCATCGATCCGCGGGTCCGGATCGGCCACGTCCACCTCAAGGTCGCGGACCTGGACCGCGCGCTCGGCTTTTACTGCGGGGTGCTGGGCTTTGAGCTCATGCAGCGCATGGGCCGGCAGGCGGCGTTCGTCTCGGCGGGGGGCTATCACCACCACATCGGGCTCAACACCTGGGAAAGCGCGGGCGGGGAGCCGCCGCCCGCTGGCACCACCGGCCTTTACCACCTCGCCATCCTCTATCCCTCGCGGGCGGCGCTGGCCGATGCGCTGCGGCGCGTGGTCCGCGCCGGGATCCCGCTCGACGGGGCGTCCGACCACGGCGTGAGCGAGGCGCTTTACCTGAGCGACCCGGATCGCAATGGGGTCGAGCTCTACCGCGACCGCCCGCCCGCGGAATGGCCCCGCGACGCCGCGGGCAAGCTCGCCATGTTCACCCGCCGCCTCGACCTGGAGGCGCTGCTGGCGGAAAAATGACGACGTCGTACCACCGGCCGGTCTCAGGCCCGGTCGGGTGAGCGCTCCTCCAGCGCCGCCGCCTCGTGCTCGCGGCGGAACTGACTGGTGTAGAGCTGGTGGTAGTGGCCGCGGCGCCGGAGCAGTTCCAGATGCGTGCCGCTCTCCTCGATCCGGCCGCGGGTGATGACCAGGATGCGGTCGGCCGAGCGCACGGTGCTGAGGCGGTGGGCGATCACGAAGCTGATCCGGCCCCGCATGACGATCTCGAGTCCGCGTTGGATCAGCTGCTCGGTCTCGGTGTCGACGGAGGAGGTGGCCTCGTCCATCACGAAGATCTGCGGGTTCGCCAGGAGGGCGCGCGCGAAGGACAGGAGCTGGCGCTGCCCGGTGGACAGGCGGTTGCCGCCCTCGCCGACCGGGGTATCGTAGCCCTGCTCCAACTGCCCGATGAATTCATGGGCGTTAACCAGGCGGGCGGCGGTCTCGACGTCGGTGTCGGTCGCGTCGAGCCGTCCGTAGCGGATGTTCTCGCGCACCGTGCCCTTGAAGAGATGCGGGGCCTGCAGCACGATGCCGAGCTGCGACTGGAGCCAGCCGAGCGGGCGCTCGCGGCAATCGACCCCGTTGAGCAGGACCTGGCCGGCGACGGGCTCGTAGAACCGGCAGACCAGCGAGACGATCGTGCTCTTGCCCCCGCCCGAAGGGCCGACCAGCGCGATGGTCTCGCCGGCGCGGACCGTGAGGTTGAAGTCCTCCAGCACCACCGGGCCGTTCTCGTAGCGGAAGGTGACGTGGCGGAATTCCACCGTCGCGATCGCGCGGGCCAGCCCGTCCGGGGCGAGGGCCGGGTCGGCCGGGGGCGGCTGCCGCAGGCGCGCGAGGACCGGGGCCGAGTCCTGGATGCCGGGTTCGGTTTCGAGCAGGCCCATGACGCGCTCCCCGGCAGCCTGGGCGCCCTGCAGCTCGGTCAGCCGCTGGGCGAGCTGGTTGATCGGGTTGAAGAACTGGCCGGCAAAGTTGACGAACGCGACGAGCGTGCCCAGGGCCATCCCGCCGGTGGCGGTGAGGCAGCCGCCGCGCCAGAGGGCGACCCCGGCGGCCAGGCTGCCGAGGGTCATCACGATGGGGAAGTAGATGGCGCTCTGCCGGGCATTGAGCACGGAGGCGTTGAACATGGCGGCCGAGAGCTCGCGGAATTCCCCCAGGTTCTCGGCTTCGCGCACCAGCGTCTTGGTGGTGCGCACGCCCTGGATCGACTCGTTGTAGCTGGCGGTGATCTGGGAGTTGAACTTGCGCGTCTCGCGCGCGCTCAGGATCAGCTGGCGCTGGAAGTACCGCGAAATCAGCGCCAGCGGCGGGACGATGGCGAGGATGATCAGCCCGAGCCGCCAGTTCATGATCAGCAGGGCGGTCGCGATCATGATGACGTAGCTGACCGCCCAGGTGATGTCGAGGCAGCCCCAGGCGATGATGCGGGAGAGCCGGTCGCAGTCGCTGGTCAGGCGGGTGATCAGCCAGCCGACCGGGCGGGTGTCGAAATACGCGAACTCCAGGGTCTGGAGCTTGGCGAAGCAGTCGCGGCGGATGTCGTGCGCCAGCCGGTTGGCCAGCCCGCCGGCCACGTTGATGAAGACCCAGACCCCGGCGCAGAGCGTGAAGGTGACCGCGAGGTAGCCGGCGACGTAATGTCCGAACGCGGCGCGGCCGCCCTGCTGCACGACGCCGTTGATCACCCAGCGGGTGACCAGGGCGAAGGTCGCATCGCACGACGCGACCACGACGGCGGACGCCAGCAACGCGGCCAGGTGGCCCTTCAGGGCCAGGGCCCGGCGCAGGATCTTCAGCCACAGCCCGGTGTCGAGCGTGGGGCGGAACTCGTCCTCCTGATGGAAGGGGGTGGCCATGGTTTTAGCCCGACTTCAGCTGATCCTGGAAGTCCGCCTCCAGGCTGGTCTGGATCCGCCACAACCGGCGGTAGAGGCCCTCCTGGGCGGAGAGCTCGGCGTGGGTGCCGGCCTGGATGATCCGGCCGTGGTCGAGCACGATCACGCGGTCGGCGTGGGCCACGGTGGAGAGGCGGTGGGCGATCAGCAGGGTGGTGGAGCGGCCCCGGCGCTCGCGGAGCGCCGCGAGCACCAGGGCCTCGGTCTCGCCGTCGATCGAGCTCATGGCGTCGTCGAGGATCAGCACCGGGGGGCGCCGGAGGACGGCGCGCGCGATCGCGACGCGCTGGCGCTGGCCGCCGGAGAGGGTGATGCCGCGTTCGCCGATCAGGGTGCCGTAACCCTGCTCGAAGGAGAGGATGGTGTCGTGGATCGAGGCGACGCGGGCCGCCTCCTCGATCTCGTGGTCGGGCGCATCGCCGCGGCCCAGGCGCAGGTTCTCGCGCAGGGTCTTGGAGAAGAGAAACGGCTCCTGCATCACGACGCCGACCTGACGCCGCACCCAGGCGCGGGGCAGCGACGAGAGCTCGCGGCCGTCGAGCTGGATCGAGCCCTCGGTGTAGTCGTAGAGGCGGAGGAGGAGGTGCGCCAGCGTGCTTTTGCCCGCGCCGGAGGCCCCGAGGATGGCCAGCGACTCGCCGGGCCGGACGTCGAAGGAGATCCCATTGAGCGCGCCGGGCCCCGGGGCCGGCCCCGGACCGCCCGCGTGGTGGAAGTGCAGGTGGCGCACCGCGATCCGGCCGGCGATCGGCTGCCCCAGCAGCCAGGGCGCGGACGCGGGGGGCGCCTCGGGCCGGGCCCCGAGGATCTCCGAGATGCGCGCGATCGCGACGGAGGTCTTGCCCAGGTCGGTGAGAATCCGGCCCAGCTGGCGCAGCGGCCACATCATGATGCCGAGATAGGAGATGAAGGCGAAGAGCAGGCCGACGGTCAGCCGCCCGGCGGTGACCTCGTGCGCGCCCACGATCAGCGTCAGCCCGATCTGGCAGAGGACGAAGCTGTCGCTGATCGACCAGTACCAGGCCATGAGGTGGAGCAGGCGCAGGTTGCGGTCGCGGTAGAGCGCGTTGGGCACGGCGAACTTCGACTGCTCGAAGTCGTGGCGGGCGAAGGCCCGCACCACGCGGATGCCGGTGAGATTTTCCTGGACGACCGCGGTGAGCGCGCTCTCGGCCTGTTCCACCTCCCGGAAGACGTGGCGGACCTTGCTGAAGTAGACGTAGCCGTAAGCGATGATCGGCAGGATGAGGGAGAAGGAGACCAGGGTCATCCGGGCGTTGAGCGAGAGCATGAGCGGGAGGGCCATCGCGCCCAGGATGAGCGCATTGACGATCTCCATCACCTGGCCGGCCAGGAACAGCCGGGTGGTCTCGACGTCGCTGGTGCAGCGCTGCACCAGGTCGCCGGTGTCCGCGCGATCGTGGTACCGCGCCGGGAGGTGATTGATATGGTCGTAGAGCCGGTCCTTGAGCTGGCGCGACGTGCCGTCGCTCGCCAGCGACGCCTGCCAGCCCTTGAGGTAGCTGCAGAGCCCGCTCGCGGCGGCCAGGGCCACCATGGCGAGCGGGGCGAGCCAGAGGTGCGTGCGCAGGAACGCGGCGCCGCCGAGCAGGGCGAGCAGGCGGCCGACCAGCGCCGGCGTGGCGGGGTCGACCGTGCGGCCGGCCACGCCGTAGTCGATCGTGGCGCCGCCCACCAGCGGCACGCAGTAATTGATCAGCGTGGCCAGCGCCATGGCGAGCAGGGCGCCCGTGTAGCGCAGGCGGTGGCCCCGCATCAGCGACCAGACGATGGGCAATTGGGAAAACATGGAAGTGAAAGGGAGGGGCAAATGGGAAAATAAAAAAACCCGCTCGGGCGGAGCGGGGTGCGGGAAACGTGGGAGCTTCCGGGCCCGCTCGATCGCGGCGGGCCAAAACTCGACTCAGAAGGCCGAGGGGCCCGCGGGCGCGACGTAAATCATCGGCGTATGAAAAAGTCGGTTCATCGGGGGCGGGCGGGCTTCGGTCGGCAGAGAAAAATGGCGCGCGGGGAAAGGCAAGCGGAAACGACGAACGGGAAAATGGTTGAGTCGTCGGCGGGTTGAACTTTGCTCGTGGGCCCATGAGCGTGGTCACCGCGGCACAGCAGGCCCAGTTTAAGCAGGAGGGGTACTTCGTGCTCGAGCGCGTCGTGCCGGAAGAGCACCTGCGGATGATGCGGGAGGAGTGCCTGCGGCTCGTCGCGGAATTCGACGCGGCCTTCGCGGCCAACGGGGGCCGGCGCGACGGGATCAACGCCAAGGGGCGGTATTTCATCGCCAAGCGCTACCGGGAGACGCGGCTGGGCGAATTCATTTTCAGCGACCTGATGGCGGACATCTGCCGGGCGACGCTGGGTGACACCGCCCACCTGTTCTATGAGCAGTTCGTGGTCAAGGGGCCGGAGCAGGGCGGAAAATTCAGCTGGCACCAGGACTCCGGCTACGTCCACCCGATCCCGCACCAGCCCTACATCACCTGCTGGGTCACGCTGGACGACGTGACGGAGGCAAATGGCACCGTCTATCTCCTGCCGTACTCCCGGGCCAACGGCGCCGGGCTGGTGGAGCACGTGACCAACGCGGAGACGAACGACCAGGAAGGCTATTTCGGCCCCGATCCGGGCGATCCGGTCATCATCCCGGCGGGCAGCATCGCGGTGTTCTCGAGCCTGGTTTTCCACCGCAGCGGCGCCAATACGACCCCCCACTGGCGCCGGATCTACCTGCCGCAGTACTCGGCCGAGCCCCTGCGCAAGCCCGACGGCTCCCTGCTCCATTTCGGGGCGCCGGTCTGGCTGAACGGGGAGCGGCGCTACGGCACGTGAGGCGCTAACTGGGATCGAGGGGCCGCCTTTCCCAGGCCGACCGCAGTTCCCGCATCTCGCGCAAGGTGGCGGCGGCCCAATGCAGGCGGGGAGCTGGTGGGTCCGCGGTGGCGGGAAGCAGACGGGCCGCGGTGGCGGCTCGTCGGTCGGGGCGGAGGACGGCCACGAGGATGGCGCCATCGGCCGCACGGCGATAGGGCAGGTTGCCGTCCGGCGGCACTCCGCCGCGCGCCCAACCAGCCGCCTCGTCGTGCCAGGCGACGCGTCCGAAGCGGTGGCAGTCGTGCCGCCGGATCAGCCAGGTCAGCCAGGCCGGCTCGGGGATGATGGCCGCGCCGGCGAGCAGAAAGTCGTTCAGGGCGCCGCTCTCGGGGCTGCCCAGCAACGCGTCGATGCGGGCGATCGCGTCGGGGGCGAGCACGCTCTCGTCCTTCAGTTCGGCGAGCAGTTCGCCGTCCGCGGCCGGGTCCCTGAAATGCATCATGGAGATGGACGCGGCATTCTGCCGCGTTCCTTGTCGATACGCGACGGAACGTCGCGTCTACCTTTTCGTTCCGGCCACAAGAAGCCCATCACGGCGAGGCCGCATCCGGCCGGCCCCAGGAGCTGCGCGTGGCCGTTGTGCACGAAACACAGGGTTGCCGAGTAGAGCAGCCCGCAACCCAGTGCCGCCCGGCGCCAGCCGAAGGCGAGGCAGGCGATGGTGGCGATGGCGCAGAGCATGCCGGCGGAGAGCCATAAGGCGGTCGCGACCTGGGCGTGGACGGCGTTTAGCACCTGCTGGAGTCGCTGCGGATCGAGTCCGCCGGCAAGATCTTCGGGCGTCGGCATGGCGGCTTACGGGACGCCCGGCGCGGCCGGCAGCGTGATGAACGCCGGCCGCGGGAGCAGCATCTCCGCGGCCGGCAGGGTGATTTTCCAGGGCACGATCCGGGCACGGATCGCGGCGGCGAACAACTGGAATCGCGGATCGCGGAGCAGGGCGGCCTGCTCGGCCGCCGTCAGTTCGCGGTACGACCGGGGCCGGTAGGTGAACGGTCCGAGCGTCGGCGAGACGCCAAGGCGACGCCCGGCCGGAACCCGCCGCGGATCGCCGCCCCGTTGCAGGTCGGTGCGGTAGGCGAGGGTGGTGACGGAGGCCTGCGCGAGGTAGGCATCGCAGAGCACGGGTTCGGGGTCGGGGGGGATGGCGGCGGCAAGACGAGCGGCGAAGATGGCAGAGAGGAGGGCGGTCCGCAGGCGGGGAGATTGCATCGCCCTGATTATAGCAACTGCGGTGGTTCGGAAAGTAGCGCAGGCGTCCCGCCTGCCGTCGTCGAGTTTGCAGGCGGGACGCGTGCGCTACTTTTTTTGTCTCCTTACTGGAACAGGATCGGCAGGTGTTGTTGCACGGCGACTTCGGCCAGGTGCTGGAGGCGGTCGAGGAGGAACTGGCCGTCGACATCGATGAAGCACTCGAAGGCATTGCGCGGGCTCAGGCCGATGGAGCGGGCCACTTCCGCCTGCCAGGCCGAGGTGAAGCCGATCGCGGGGCGTTGCTTCAGCCCGATGGCGATGGCGGCGAGCTCCCGGCGCAGGAGGACGCAGTCCGACGGCGACCACTCGCCGTCGCAGTCTGAATGCCCGAGGAAGGTGGGAAAGGCGGCATCCGCCGCGCTGATCTCCTGCAGGATGGTGTGACGGAGGGCGTTGAAGTCGGCGTAAGGGCCGGCTTCCACGCCGTCGAGCTCGCGGTCTCCCGCAAAAATGGAGAGGTAAAGGCTCATGGACGGTCCTCGCGTTGGATCACCGCGGGCATTGCCGCGGCCAGGTCCGCGAGCGTCCGGTCAAAGCGGCAGCTGCGGGGGACTTGCAGGACGAGTTGCTTCCCCTGCTCGACGGCTTTCAGTGCCAGCAGGCGCACCTGATAGGTCGCGCGCAGTACTTGAACCTGCTTGACCAGGTAGATCCGCCTCGGCGTCTCGGCGTCCGGGCGGGTGCCGCGCGGGAGGGGGGTTCTGGGGGGGTGGGCCTCGTGGGTGTGGGCGTCGTGGGGGTGGGCGTTGTGGGAGCGGCCCGGGGGTTGGGATGGGTTCATCGGGGGAGGAATGCGGATGTCATGGCTCCGGCTCGGGCAGCGGCTTGACCCTGACTCCTTTGGGATCGAGCCAGCGGCGAAACGGAGTGGGGATGGGCCGGTTGGTGTAGATCGTCAACGGCTGTTTCTCGATCACGGAGCGGTAGGTTTGCAGGCGGAGCTGGTAGGTCGAGTCCAGGGCGCTCGCGCCGGACTTGATCTCGGCCAGGCCCACCTCGGTGCTGTCCAGGACGGTGCCCTTCGCCAGGCCCCGGCCGGTGTAGCGCGGATCGCCGACGATGGCCCGGAAGGCGGCGCTGCCGATCTGCTGCTCGGAGGGCCGCCAGACCTCGGTGTTCTTGGCGACGTGCAGGGCGTCGAGCGCCAGGGCCTCGGCCGCCTGCCCGGAGCGCAGGGGCCCGGGCACTCGATTGGGGGAAGGCGGGCCGGAAAAGGGGTCGGGGGAGCCGGGCATGGGGACGAAGGCGCGGCGGATATAAGCAAGTGCGGCCCGCACTTGTTATTATGTGGGTCCGCGCGGCACCTCATGTCCTCACTCCCTTTCATTCTTCGGCTCTGGCGCCGGTCGGTGGCCTGGTGGGGCCGGCGCATGCCCCTGCAGTCGGCGTCGCTGTGCATGACCTTGAGCCTGCTGCTTTTTCTCACGGCGCTGATATTGCTGCCCCAGCTCGACAACGCGGCCCGCTTGGCGCCCCTGGTGGGGGATGCCCTGAACGGCACCGGGTGCGGCTGGCCGGTCCTGCATATCGTGGAAGCGACGATGATGCTGGCGGCCGGGGTCGGCGGTTGGACGTTTCAGGCCCGCTGCCTGCAGATTTGCTACCCGGAGTTTTACGACCTCTACGCCGCGGGGGAAACCGGCCGCCACCGTCCGGCCGCCCACGGGCGCAAGCGGCACGGTTTCACGATCGCCAACATGGGCGTCGATTACGACGACCTGCGGACGTCCATCCTGGTGACGGGCGTGACCGGTTCGTCGAAGACGGCCGGCGTGCTCATGCCGGCGCTCGCGCAATTGTTCCGGACGTACAACGACGAAACCGGCGACGAGCGGTCGGGCAATGCGTTCCAGAAGCTCGGCGCCTTCATCCCGGAGGTGAAGGGCGACCTGGTCGACGGCTGCATCTATCTGGCCCACGAGGCCGGCCGCTGCGTCTCGCGCGACGTCCTGATCATCGCGCCCGCCTGCCGGATCCCGGTCGTGCGGTATCGGGACGAGCGGGGACGCCGGTGGTGCCTGAGCGGGCGCGGCGGGGTCGGCGGCTCCGACGCCGGTGAAATCCTGCCCCGGATCCGGTTTCCGGCCGGCCATCCGCGGGCGGGCCGGCCGGTCCCCGCCACGATCTTCGACGAACCCGGCGACCTGGCGGGCGTGCTGCCGGAGCTCGCGCGGACCGCCGTCCCGCTCGGCTCATTGCGCCCGCGCTTCATCGGGTGGCGCTGGGAGGGCCGGACGCTCTGCCGCGTCAGCCACACCGACGCCCGCCGCGGACTGGCGGTCCTGCCGGGGCCCGGGGGTGGGCCGCAATGGGCCGATCCGCCGGAAATGCTGACCGTGGACGACGTGGTCACGATCGACAACGGGGTTCATTTCAACCTGGTGGACTCGCGGCTGCCGGCCGCGGAGGCCGCGGAACGGCTCACCCGCCTGGCCGCCATGGCCCGGTCGGGCGGAACCAGCGGCGAGAACGACTACTTTTACGACCAGGGCCGCAAGCTGATCGCCGCGTGCATCTCCCTGCACCGCGCCGTGGCGACGGTACCCTGCACGGCGATCGACATCGTGAGGCTGGCGACGCAGGAGCAGAGGCTGGAGTCGGCGCTCGGCGCCCTGGAGGCCAGGATCGAGCGGCTGGTGGAGGCCGAGGCCGGCGCCGCGGACGCCGACGCGCGGGACGAGCTGCGGCGGCGCCAGATCGCGCCGCTGGAGGACCTCGTCCTCTATTTCCGGGACGAATGGCAGAAGATGGTGGCCGACGGCAAGACGGCCAACGTGATCAAGTCGACGATTTCCGCGGCGTTCGGCGCGTTCCTGCAGGACCCGGACCTGGCGGAGACGTTCTGCCAGCCCTCGACCTTTTCCTTCGAGGATATCGCGCAGTCCGGCAAGATCATCGGCCTCGTGCCCGGCGACCGCTATGAGCAGCTCGGCCGGCTGCTCGGCACCGCGTGCAAGATGGAGTTCCAGAGCGCCATGCTGGCGCGCAACGGCCGGGCGGATCTCAACTCCACCCGGCTGGCGCTCTATTTCGCCGACGAGTGCCACAAGTACCTCATCAGCGGCTCGTCGACGGCGGGCGACCCATACTTCATGAACCTGTCGCGTTCGAACAATGTCGTGAACATCTGCGCGACGCAGAGCTACGCCTGGATCGTCGAGGTGATCGGCCGGGACGCGGCCAATGTCTATATTTCCGCCTTCGGGGTGCAGTTCTGGCTCCAGCAGACCGACCCGGAGACCTGCCGCCGCGCCGCCGAGATCTGCGGCCGGGTGACCCGGGAGGAAGTCACGACCGACCACAACCTGAACTTCTCGGGGCTCCTCGGCGCGCTGGCCGGCGGGAGGGAAATTGCGGTCCGCCACTGCGTCCGGGAGGAGGAGCGGGAGCGGCACCGGGCCGAGGACTTCGCGCAGCTCGATGTGGGCGACATCATTGCCTACAACAAGGGGCGCGCGGGCCGGCACGCCAAGGTCGCGCGGGGCCGGGCGTCCTACCTCTTCTGCACGGAGAAGCCGGCCGGGACCGCGGCGGTCAACCGGCGCCTCCGCGAATACTACCGCGAAGTACTGGAAAACCTGACCCACGAGCGCGGCCAGGGCGCGCGCTGGGACAACGGGGAGTTGCGTCCGGCCGATTCCGTTGCCTTGCTCTGAGCCCGGCCTCACCCCCGCCATGGACGCCTGCCCCGCTCCGCCCCCCGCCGCCGTCTGCCGCGACCGTACGATTGCGGGGCGCGCCGTGCTGGTCGCGGACTGCAAGGGCGACCCGCTGGGCCCCTTCCCCTCGCTCCAGCGCGAGGGCCAGGCCTACAATCGCTGGCTGGCCACGCGGGTGCTCGATCCGGTGCTCGAGCGCTGGAGCGACGACGACCGCGGAGCGCCAGCACCCGCCGCGGCGGTGGCGAGGGACCTCGCCTGGGCCTGCGGGTGCGGGCGCCGGGCCTTCCAGGAAGTCCTGCCGGCCGCCGCCCCGCTGGGTGACGCGGCGATTCTCGCGGCGATGGGGGTCACGGCCAACCTGGAGCGCACCCTGGCGCTGCTCGGCGAGGCCGTCCTGGACCAGCGGCCGGTCCCGCGCCCGCGCCTGCCCCTCCGCGTCTCATTCCTGCTCTGCGGCCTGGTGGAATACCCGCAGGGTTCGCCGTTTTTTCCCGCCCGGGTGCGTCCGCCGATCCATGCGACCCGCCTGCATACCCGCCGCCGCGACTCGCGCTGCCTGGGCAACGCCCTGTGGTGCTCCGAGCGGGACATCAACCGCGGGTGCGAGGAGGCGCTGGCCGAGCTGCGGCGGGCCATCCGCCGCCACGGTTTGCTCGGGCCGGGCGACCTGCGCCATCTCCACGCTTACTCCGTCCCCGTCCGACTTACGTGAACAGGTCGGGCGGGGTGCGGCCGAGGAAGTCCTCCATGTAGGAGGTCGTGGCCTTGCCCTCGATAAATACCGGATCGGCCATGATGGCCTTGTGCAAGGGGATGGTGGTCTTGATCCCGCGGATGAGATACTCGCTGAGGGCGCGGTACGCGCGCTCGAGGGCGAGCTTCCGGGTCGTGCCCGAGCAGATCAGCTTGCCGATCATCGAATCATAATGCGACGGAATGGTGTAGCCGCTGTAGACGTGGCTGTCGATGCGGACGCCGGGGCCGCCGGGCGCATAGTACAGCCCGATCGTGCCGGGCGACGGGGCAAAATTGCGGCCCGGGTCCTCGGCGTTGATACGGCACTCGATCGCGTGCTTCTCCCACTTGATGTCGCCCTGGTCGAATTCGAGCTTCAGGCCGTTGGCCACGTGGATCTGCTGCTTGATGAGGTCGATCCCCGTCACCTCCTCGGTCACGGGATGCTCGACCTGGATCCGCGTGTTCATCTCGATGAAGTAGAAGTGCCCCTTGGCATCGACGAGGAATTCCACCGTGCCGGCGTTTTCGTATTCCGCGGCCTCGGCGGCGCGGATCGCCGCCTTGCCCATTTTCTTGCGCAGGTCCGAGCTGAGAAAAGGCGAGGGGGACTCCTCGATGAGCTTCTGGTGGCGGCGCTGCACGGAGCAGTCGCGCTCACCGAGGTGGATCGTCTTGCCGTGGCTGTCCGCCAGGATCTGGAACTCGATGTGGCGCGGGCGATCGATGTATTTTTCGATGTAGACCGCGCTGTTGCCGAAGGCCTTCTCGGCCTCGCCGCGCGCCATGTGGTACTCCTTGGCGAAGGAGACGTCGTTGTGGGCGATGCGCATGCCGCGGCCGCCGCCGCCGGCGACCGCCTTGATGATCACCGGATACCCGATCCCGCGGGCCACCTTCAGCGCCTCGGTCTCCGAATCCACCGGCCCGTCGCTGCCGGGCACGGTCGGGACGTGGGCCTTGCGCACCGTCTCCTTGGCGACCGCCTTGTCGCCCATCATCTTGATCGACTTGGAACTGGGCCCGATGAACTTGATATTGCACGACTCGCACTGCTCGGCGAATTTTGCGTTCTCCGACAGAAAGCCATATCCCGGGTGGATCGCATCGACATCGGCGATCTCCGCGGCGCTGATGATCCGGTCGACCCGAAGGTAGCTCTCGCTGCTCTTCGGGCCGCCGATGCAGATGGCCTCGTCGGCCAGCTGGACGTGCAGCGACTGGACGTCCGCCTCCGAGTAGATCGCGAGGGTCTTGATGCCGAGTTCGCGGCAGGCCCGGACGATCCGGAGCGCGATTTCCCCGCGGTTGGCGATCAGAATTTTTTGAATCATGATGCAGCAGCCACCGATGCACGCCTAATGCGGCATGCATGAGTGGTTTAGAGCAATTCCTTCAGTCCTTTTTTACCTTGAACAGCCGCTGGCCGTATTCGACCGGCTGGCCGTTTTCCACCAGGACCTCGAGGATGACCCCCTTGGCCTCGGCCTGGATCTCGTTCATGATCTTCATGGCCTCGATGATGCAGACCACCGTGTTTTCGACGAC